>OFFT01000641.1_pt1 | contig 24089 bp, 19 predicted proteins | sample 1521581 | NCBI WGS metagenome assembly OFFT01 (sample SAMEA3504084, study PRJEB24116) | mouse gut metagenome | biome: mouse gut; feature: mouse-associated habitat; material: faeces | place: Denmark | collected 2011
AGGCCCAGCATTCTGTTGGAATTCATTGCTGTAATGTTGTGTTGTACTACCATAATTTACCTCCTTGTTATTGCCTGCCGCAAGTCCGTTTGCAGCATTTTTATTTATTTGATTTTGATAATATCCGGCGGGTTCTTTCCTTCAAACCCGCACTCCGCACTCTGTACTTTTACATACTTTTCATGCAGATTTTTTATAATAAACCCGAAACCCCCAGGATAGTTCCGGGTTATTATCTACTTGTCTCTATACTACTTTCACATCTTTTCCGGATGCCTGCCTGCTGCTCTTTTTCTTCCGGTACTTCTCCGGAAGATCCGGCACCGCATAGTAATGTGAAAGCGGCTCCTCTCCATCCGCATCGGCCGCTTTTGCCTCGATCACCTTACTGCGAACCACATTGACGTCCTTCGGAATGTCCAGCATAACGCGGGTATGGTTTTTGCTGCCGCCCAGAAAAACAATCTTGATATCATCTCCTATCATCAGATATTCTTCCGTGCTCACCGTCAGTCTTAACATTCTTACACCTCCCGCAAATTGCTTTTTCCAAAACCGTCACTCTTTCTGCTAACTATCAAACACATCCTCCGGAAAACAGAACCTCCGTCCGGACGCTTACTGTAAAAATATACCCATCTGCAATGCAACAGTTGTATAAGAAGTGTTGCATTGCTGCAGTCTGTTGTATAGTAATGGAGACCCGGAGAAATCAATTCACAGAAAGGAGCATCATCATGAGCACAACGTACCCCATTAAGAGTGAAGAAAAACTGAAAAAATTTAAAGAGTATTATCTGTTCATCAAACCTGTCTGCCGAAATTACGCCATGATCATATTAGGATTAAATACAGCGTTCAGAATCGGCGACCTTTTAAGTTTACAGTGGCGGGATGTATTCAGCGAGAAAAAGAACTGCTTCAAGGATCATATATGCATCACGGAGCAGAAGACCGGAAAAGAACGAAGTGTGGCAGTCAATGCCAGCGTTTCAGATGCTTTGTATATTTTACGGGAAAAAGAAATCCATAGAGAAGAAACCCGGTATCTGTTCCCGAATGGAAGAAAAGGCTCAGGCCATCTCTCCCGTTCCCAGGCGTTCCGCATCATCAAGGAAGCGGCTGAATATGCAGGACTGGAGGAACACATAAGCTGCCACTCTCTCCGCAAGACTTTCGGTTATCATGCCTGGAAACAGGGCGTGCAGCCTGCTCTTTTGATGGAACTGTACAATCATTCCTCCTACCGCGTTACCAAACAATACCTTTGCATTGAACAGGACGACAAAGACAGAGTCTATTTAACTGTACAGCTATAACTATTTTTTCTTATTTTTAAAATATGCCCTAAACTATTATGCCGCGGGTCCGATATATATAATGTAAGTCAAAATGCAACACTTCTTATACAAGTGTTGCATTTTTGTCTGCATTTATCTAATAGAATATCCCGGTAAAACCTTTTCATACACAAAAAAACAAAAAGCGGGTGAGTGCAGGATGCCAAATAAGCAGCCCACTCTCACCCACATGTGTTCTTTATATCTTTTTACAACTTATTTCACCTGATTATTTACGTACCAGATGTCTCGGCAGACCATTCACGAACAGCGGCTGCAGCTCGCCCATGATCAGCGGTCTTGCATATTTCTCATAGCCTTCTGTCAGTCCCTTGCCATCCTCTGTGATCCACTCGTCGGGAACGTTTCTCTCTACGTTGGCGATCGCGTGGATATCATATGCGCTTGTGCCGCACTGGTAAGGATCGTCACCGTTTCTGTCCAGTGTGATCATCATGCCGGTCTTGCCTTCCTCTGCCGCCACAACTGCGTCGTGACCTACCTGGAATGCCTCGTTGATATCTGTCAGGGAAGCAAGATGGGTAGCTGCTCTCTGTAATGTAGAGAACTCAATCGCACGTGTCTTGAGCCCAGTCTCAGCAGCAATCTTATCTGCCAGCATAACAGCCGTACCGGACATCTGCTTGTGTCCAAATGCATCCACTGCCACTTCTCTGCCAATCTCACATACATATCTGCCGTCTGCAACCTTGACACCTTCAGATACCGCGATCACTACGGAAGACTTGTTAGCTGCCAGCTCTTTAACGTCTGCAACAAACCTGTCGATATCGAATACTCTCTCCGGCAGATAAATCGCATCACATCCCTGGCAGTCGTCACCCTTCGCCAGCGCTGCCGCTGCAGTCAACCAGCCTGCGTTACGTCCCATGATCTCCACGATACATACGGTAGGCTTCTTCGCACCGAAGGACTCGTTGTCACGGATGATCTCCTTCACGGAAGTTGCGATATACTTCGCAGCGGAACCGTAACCCGGGCAGTGATCCGTTACCGGCAGATCGTTATCAATGGTCTTCGGAACGCCCATAAACCGCTGCGGCTTATTGTGTGCTGCCGCATAGTCGGACAACATCTTAACGGTATCCATGGAATCATTACCTCCGGCATAGAACAGACACTCGATGTCATGCTTCTCCATGATCTCGAATACCTTCTCATATACATCCTCATGTCCTTCGATCTTCGGCATTTTAAAACGGCAGGAACCGAGGAATGCAGAAGGAGTTCTCTTTAACAGCTCAATCCCGGTCTCGTCGTTCAGATACTCGCCCAGATCGATCATTCTATCCTCTAAAAATCCCTCAATACCATGAACCATACCATAAATCTTCTTAACCCCCAGCTTCTTGGCAGCAGCGTAAACGCCTGCCACAGAAGAATTGATTACGGCTGTGGGGCCGCCGGACTGACCAACAACAATATTTCCTTTCATCGTCTCTCTCCTTTATTATAATATTCTATACAATACGCCCATCCGGCTTCTAAAAACCACAGATAAGGTACTACACCATAGCTTTCTGCCGGATATCAACAAGATTATACCAAATAAACCCAGACAAGACAAGCTAAAATCACTTCTGTACATGCTTCCCGAGCACCCGCTCCAGAAACTCTGACATCAGAAATGTCATCGGACCCGGTGCAAAAAGGATCAGAAGCGGTACCTTCCAGATAAAAGCGCCAAAACACACCAAAATAAGTACCAGCATCAGACTCGTCAGGAAATACCGTCCGACCATATAAAGGGAAATCTTCAGGATCCATCCGGCCGGCATATCATACCTGGACAACGCCGGAAAAGCATAGCAGGCTGCAATTGCCGCATATACACTCACAAACGCATACAGCACAATAAAGAAAAGTCCTGCATACCCCTCAGTCTTCTCCATCAGGATACCGATGTTCAGCTGCATCAGAAAGGATACTCCCGCAAAAACAACCCACAGGATCGTAGCCGGAACCAGATTCTGCCGAAAGGAATGAAAAAAGGCTCTGGACACATAGCCTTCATGATTCTTGATACATTTCACGATGGCATAATACAGAGCCGTGCAGGAAGCGCCCACAGTGATCAGCGGGAGGCTGCATAAGATCCACAGAAACCCCAGTATCATCACATCAAACAGCTTATCACAAAAGCTCATAAAACTGCCGTCAAATCCCCATATATTTCTCCCGCTTTTCTTCTTCATCTCCGCCTCCTGCTTTTACAGGAATCCGCCCCGCATCTGCCATGCGGGGCTCTTCCATCTTCTATAACTCCGGCCGTGTTCCGGCCTTCACGAATACCGGAATCGCATCATAAGGAGCCGCCGCCGTGATCGATTGTCCTCCTGTATATTCCCTGCCGTCATTAATATTTCTCCAGTTTCCTTCCGGCAGATAAACCTCCCGCTCTCTGATACCTTCATACAGAACCGGCGCCACCAGCACATCCGGTCCGAACATATACTCGTCCTCAACCTCCCATGCCTTCTTATCATCCGGGAAATCATAGAACAGTGGACGCATTACCGGCGTGCCCTTCTCATGAGCCGCTTCCATCAGACTGCGCACATAGGGACGCATCCTCTCACGCAGCTCCATATACTTCTTACAGATCTCATAGACTTCTTCACCGTAGCTCCACACTTCATTCTCCGCACCGCTGATCTGTTTTCCGCCGCCCGTCGTCCCCAGAGGTGCCTTAAAAGGCTCTCGAAAACCGTGCAGACGCATTACCGGACAGAATGCACCGAAAGCGAACCATCTGACAAAACACTCCTTAAAAGCGTCATCGTGAATATTGCCGCCATGAAAACCGCCGATATCCGTGGTCCACCAGGGAATCCCGGAAAGTCCCATGTTTAATCCTGCTGCCAACTGATTACGCAGTGCACGGAACGAAGAATCAATATCGCCCGACCACACCAGCGCGCCATACCGCTGGCTGCCGGCCCAGGCACAGCGCAGCAGATTCAGAATATTCTTCTGTCCTTCGGCCTCCATTCCTTCGTATGCCATCCGTGCATACTCCTTCGGATAAATATTGCCGACTTCCATATCGGCCCCCAGGAAATAGCGATAATGCTCGAATTCATAATCCGTAAATTCAGGCTCCGCCTCATCCAGCCAGAAGATTTTGATGCCCTTTTCATAGTAATTCTTCTTCATCTTCTCCCAGACATATTTTCTGCCGTCCGGATGGGTCACATCGATAAAACATGCTTCTCCCAGCTGTCCGATCCTTTTCCCATACTCCGAGCGGGTCAGATAGCCAAGCTCCCGCATCTCCTCATAATTCTCGCTCTCCGCATCCACGGTAGGCCAGATGGAAACCATCAGCTCGATGCCCATCTCTTTCAGTTCCCGAACCATCGCCGCCGGATCCGGCCAGTAATCTTCATCAAATTTCCAATCACCCTGGTGCGGCCAGTGGAAATAGTCGGCAACGATCACATCGATCGGCAGACCTCTTCTCTTATATTCCCGCGCCACTTCCAGTATTTCATCCTGGGTCTGATAACGCAGCTTACACTGCCAGAACCCCATCCCGTACTCCGGCATCATCGGTACCTTGCCCGTAGCGTCCGCATAGGCTTCCTCTATCTGGGCCGGCGTATCGCCCGCCGTGATCCAGTAGTCCATCTGTTTTGTCGATTCCGCCACCCATTCCGTCACATTCTTACCAAATGTGGCATGTCCGATGGCCGGATTGTTCCACAACATGCCATATCCCCTGTCAGAGAGGACGAAAGGCACACTGGCCTGGGAATTCCTGTGGGCCAGTTCGATCACGCAGCCTTTCAGATCCAGAAACGGCTGCTGATACTGTCCCATACCGTACAGCTTCTCACCGTCATTAGACTCAAAACGAACGGTCAGCCGATAATGATCCGTGCTCTGTCTGGGGTTAAATGTGCGCGGCACGATCTCCAATGCACTGGCGAACCTGTTACGCCCTTCTGCCTGGGTATCCCTGACACGGCTGTATTCCTCTAACAACACTTCCCCGTCCTGATTACAAAACTGCAGTTCTCCGTTCTCCGATACCGTACAGGTGATCTTCCCGTTGGTAATCGTTGCCTGTTTCCCGTCTATGGCGATCTCTGCCTCCGCTGCCGACGGCGTCAGCAGCGCACTGTTACCATTCCCGTCCGGCAGAAATTCATGCCGCTGTGTCGCACGAACACGCAGACTGTTCTTTCCCCATGGCTCGATCAGCAGCAGTTCCTTATCCTGCCGTCTGTAAAGTTTATTTCCTTCCTGTTTTAACATAATTTCCTCCTCCGTATCCGGACAACGGCCGCTCCATGCCATGCATGGAGCAAAAGCCGTCAACATATTTTACACATGCAATACAAAATCATTTCTCGTAAACAGCGGGATCTGCTCGATCGGTGTCTCTACCGTCACGGTCTGTCCGCCTTCAAAGCTCTCCTTCGTCCACACATTTGTCCATTTCGCACCGGCCGGCAGATAGACTTCCTTCTCCGTCTGCCCCTTCTCCATCACCAGCGCCACCAGTACATCCGGCCCGAACATGTACTCTGTCTCATTTTCCCAGCACACTTTATCTTCCGGGAAATCATAGAACAGCGGGCGCATCACCGGGCTTCCCTTTTCATGGGCCGCCTCCATCAGACTGCGCACATAAGGCCGCATGCCTTCGCGAATCTCAATATACTTTTTACAGATCTCGTATACTTCCTCGCCGTAAGACCAGATCTCATTGGGTGCACCCGACACGCACTCTGCGCCGCCCGTGGTGCCGAACTGCGGCTGGTACGGCATACGGTTTCCATGCAGACGCATTACCGGGCAGAAGGTTCCATATTCAAACCAGCGCACCAGCACCTCATGGAACTCCTTATCGTAAATATTGGCGCCAAAGAAACCGCCGATATCGGTAGTCCACCAGGGAATCCCGGCGATGCCCATATTCAGGCCGGCCGCAAACTGATTCTGCAGACTGTGGAACGTAGAGTGGATATCACCCGACCAGACAAGCGCACCGTATTTCTGGCTGCCGGCCCATGCACACCGCAGAAGATTTACGATGTTTTCCTGACCCTGCGCCCGCATCCCCTCGAAAAAGGTCTGCGCGTACATCACCGGGTACACATTGCCGATCTGCACATTAGGCCCCAGATGATAACGGTAATTCTCAAAATCATACACACTGTATTCCGGCTCCGCCTCATCCAGCCAGAAGATTTTCACACCCTTGTCATAATAGTTCTTCTTCGCCTTGCTCCAGACATACTCTCTGGCCTCCGGATTGGTCGGATCATACTGAATGGTATTCCCCATATAGACATTGTCGATCCGCACACCCTTTTCCACCCTGGTGAGCAGGCCCTTCGCCTTCATCTCCTCGAAATTCTCACTCTTATAATCCACCATCGGCCAGATGGAAACCATCAGCTCGATGCCCATCTCCTTCAGCTCTGCGATCATGGCATCCGGATCCGGCCAGTAGGTCTCGTCAAAACGCCAGTCACCCTGCTTCGGCCAGTGGAAGAAATCCACCACGATCACATCCACCGGAATACCTCTTCGCTTGTATTCCCGTGCCACCTCCAACAGTTCTTCCTGTGTCTGATAACGCAGCTTACACTGCCAGAATCCCAGGCCGTATTCCGGCATCATCGGCACCTTACCCGTAGCATCCGCATAGGCTTCCTCAATCTCCGCCGGCGTATCGCCCGCCGTGATCCAGTAATCCAGTTTCTTCGTAGACTGCACTTCCCATGTGGTAATGTTCTTGTTGAAGCTCACACGCCCGATCGCCGGATTATTCCACAGGAAACCATATCCCAGGGAAGACAGCGCAAAAGGCACGCTGGCCTGAGAATTTCTATGTGCCAGTTCCAGTTCCGCACCTTTCACATTCAGGAACTTCTGCTGGTACTGCCCCATACCGTAGAGCTTCTCCTCCGGATTGGACTCAAACCGCATGGTCAGCTGGTAGTCACCGCCGATGATGGGCTTGAATTCTCTCGCCTCCACCTCCAGCGAACTGCACGTATCGGCAAACATGTCCTCGCGATTACGCACATATTCTTCCAACAGCACCTCGTCCTTCTGATTATAAAAGGTGAGCTTTCCGATATTATTGACCACCGCCCTGATCTTTCCGTTCTCGATCTGTGCGGAATATTCCCCGATCGTCACCTTTGCCTCGTTCTTCTCCGGTTTTCCGTTAAGCGCCCACAACTCCTGCGGCATCTCTGGCATCTTGGATGCACGCACGCGCAGGCTGTTGTCACCCCACGGTTCCACGATCATCCGTTCTGCATCATACCGATAATACAATGCACCGTCCTTCTCCTCAAAGTACCCCAGCAGGAACTTGTTGTCCGAGCGAAAATCCCCTGTGTTTTCCTCGCCCTCTCTCTTTACAAAATCAGCCATCTTTTTCCTCCATTCTGAGACTGTTACCTCCTTATCAGCCTCCTGTAATTACCATTATATTTACTTTTCAGAATAATTTCCCTATCTTTCTTGACATATTTTACTGAAATCATGACCTTACAGAAGAAACAGACGGCCGAATCTCCATCCTTCATCCGGCCGTCTGCTGCGCTTTGACAAAACGCAGACATTTTCCACTATTCCTTCACCGCTCCGGCCGTCAATCCGCCCACAATATACTTTTGCAGGAACACGAACAGCACGATGACCGGCAGCACCAGGATCGCACCATATGCCATGATACAGTTCCACTTTGTTCCCCACTTACTCTTGAACTTATAGATGTTCGCCGTCAACGGCCGCATCTCCGGCGTCACGTTAAACGTCATGGAGTAGGCCAGATCATTCCACCCGTTCAGGAAGGAAATGACAACTACTGTAATGATACCCGTTTTGATGGCCGGGATCATAATCTTGAAGAATGACCGAAACACCCCGCATCCGTCTATCCTTGCCGCGTCATCGAGAGAGGTAGGTACGCTTTTGAAATACGGCCGCAATGTCACCACGATGAAAGGCACCGTACCCGACGCGATCGCCAGCGCCGGCCCCTGATAGGTTCCCAGAAGATGCAGCTTATTAAAGATCAGATACATCGGCGTCAGCATCAAAGACGCGGGCAGCATCTGGGTAACCAGAAAGGTCAGCATGAAGGTCTTCTGTCCCGGCACCTTATATCGTCCCATACCGTAAGCTGCCGGTACGCCAAATACCATGGACAGCACCATCGACAATACGGCGATCACAGCACTGTTACGCAGCGAATTGAGGAACTCCCTGTCGCTTAAGTTCTTCACCCAGGGATCTATCGTAAATTCGTGAGGATAATAGGTCACGATCTTTCCGAAGGACTCCGCATCGGTCTTAAAAGACATCGCCAGAATCCAGTAGATCGGAAACAGGAAGACAACAGCAATGATCAGGGCGATAATGCAGTTGATCACATTTTTCCTTCCTGATTTCGTAGCAAGCATTTTTTCCTTCTTAGCCATACTAATCATCCTCCTTTGAAATCATTCTCAAATAGAACAGGCCAATGACAAACAGACAGCAGAACAGCACCATAGCCGTCGCAGATCCCAGCGAGAACTCATACTGTGTAAATGACAGCATATAGGAATAGGTGCCAAGCACATCCGTCGCATTTAACGGTCCGCCGCTGGTCATGACAAACTGCAGGTCGAAAGCCTTGAACGTGTAGATGAATCCCAGCATCAGCACTGACGCGATGGCAGACTTCATCAGCGGCAGCGTGATATAGATAAACCGCTGGAACGGATTGGCCCCGTCCACTTCCGCACTCTCGTATACATCCTGCGAGATGCCTGTCAGCCCGGAGGTGAGCAGCAGCATGTTAAAAGGAATCCCTACCCAGCAGTTGACTGCGATCACTGCCGCCATGGCCGTTTTGCCATTCAACAGCCACTCCACAGGCGCATTGATCAGACCGATCTTCATGAAAAGGTCATTGATCAGGCCGCTGGACACATCGAATATGTTCTTACCAAGCATAGCCGTCACCGACATCGGCATCATGTACCCGACCAGGATCAGGCCGCGAACAGGCCCTGCCAGTGTGAACTTCTTAGAGAAAAACATGGCAAAGATAAAACCGATCGTGAACTGGAATACCAGACAGCCGATCGTAAACACGAACGTATTCTTAAATACCAGCAGAAACGTCTCATCCTGGAACAGCTTGACGAAATTGCCGAAACCCACAAATACATCTGTCCCCGCTTTAAAGGTTTTGACATTTACATCCCGAAATGCCAGAACCACATTGTAGATGAGCGGATACCCCAATACGATCATCATGTAGATAAAGCCCGGGAGAATAAAAGTATACCCCTCTCTTCTCTTCTTGGCCGCCATGGAAAGCTTCATCGTTTCATACCCCCTTCTTTACTTTAAAACAGGGGCCGTTGCTTGAAGCAACAGCCCCATTCTTTTTTCCCTGATTCAGTTGATGATTTTATTCCGGAAGCGGTACTTTCTCCAGAATCGGATTGATCACTTCCGCCGCGCCTGCCGCCGCTTCTTCCGGTGTCTTCTCGCCCAGGATCGCAGCCTGCTCCGCCTTGTAAAGCGCCTCGGAGATGGTCGGCCATGATTCGTGAGGCCCTCTTGCTACCGAGAATTCCATGGAATCATTGAATACCTTGTATCTCTCATCTGCTGTCCAGAAATCCTTCAGGCCAACAGCATCACCGCGGACAGGAAGTTTACCTGCCACTTCACACCACTCTGCATTGTTCTCCGCCGTCTGCATAAATTTCAGGAACTCAACACATTCTGCAACATGCTCACTGCCTGCGCACACACCGAAATTCTCACCACCGATAACGGTTGCCTGTGTTCCATTGTCACTCTTCGGAAACTCTGCATACTTATACTCCCAGGTTACCGTATCTTTGAAATCGCCGTCCAGATTTGCGATCTGCCATGTACCGGACTGCAGCATTGCCGCCTTGCCTGCAACCCATGCGTTCAATGCATCGCCCTGTCCCCAGTTCACGACTTCCTTACTCATCCAGCCATTATTCACCAGATCAGCCAGGAATCCGAATGCGGATGCCCCCTCTGCGCTGTCAACCGTTGCAACCGTTGCGCCTGAGCCATACAGCCACGGGATGAACTGGAAGGTTCCTTCCTCATTGCTGATACAGCACATTGCGAAACCGTACACACCGTTATCCGGATCAGACGTCGCTTCGCAGACTTCCTTAAACTCCGCCCATGTGGTCGGCGGATTCTCAAAACCTGCCTCCTTTAACATATCCATGTTACACAGGATCGCCAGGCAGTTGGAATTGTTCGGCAGTCCGTAAAGATTTCCTTCCGAATCCATACAGCTGCTCATCGGACCATCGTAGAACTGATCCAGATCTTCCCATCCCGAAATGTACTCGGAGATATTCTCGAATACACCGAGCGAGATATAAGAAGCCATATCCGGTGAATCTACCATACCGATATCCGGAAGCTCTCCTGATACCGCACCGATGGTATACTGCTTCATCAGCTCTTCACGGGAGATAAAGGTAGGAACAATATAAATATCCGACTGCATTTCATTGTACTGTTTGCAGAGCGCATTCAAAGCCGCTGCCTCATGCTCGAAATAATGCCATACCCTGACTTCATCACCGCCGTTTGGCGCCCCGATATCCTCCGCCGATGATGCGGTTCCGTCCTCCGGTGTCTCTGTTGCCGGAATCTCCGCCTCTGTCTCGTCTGCTGCTGCATCCGCACTCTCCGCCGTGGTGTCGCTGCCTGCACTGTCTGTGCCCGTCGACCCCGAAGAACCGGACCCGCCGCAGCCGGCCAAAGTTCCCATAACCATCGCACTCATCGTCATCGCCGCTGCAAGTTTCGCCATTTTTCTCTTCATTACTCTTTCATCCTCCTTCTTAGATTTGTACCATCTTCCGTTCTCTGTCCGCAGATCTGCCGCCGCCGGGTGCATGAACATGCTTCCTTTGAACTTCTGTGGATACTATATATTTTACTTTTTTGGGGATTTCCAGCAACCGACATTTTTTAGATAAGGGTAAATTATTAGTGGATTGTTTTAAGATAAGTGGATTATTTTAATATGATATGTGCATGTTGATGAACTACATTCACCTTTTATATTTTTGAATATGCAAAAAGACGAAGTCATCAACACTTCGTCTTTCTATATTCCGTCATATTGACACCCGTCTCTTCTTTGAAACATCTGTAGAAATATTTCGGATCGGAAAATCCTACACTGTAGGGGATCTGATCTTTTGGCACCGCGTCCGTGGAGATCAGAATCTTGGCTTTCTCGATCCGGTACCGGCGCAGGAATTTGGCATAGTTCTCCCCGATATCCCGACTGAACAGGAAAGAGAAATACTCCGCGCTGATTCCCAGGTTTTCCGCCAGATCCTTCTGGGAGAGCTTCGTGGCATAGCTGCACTGAATAATATCCAATGCCTTTAAAATCAACGGATGGGCATCCGGATACTGGCTTTTTAAGTCCGTCTGACCCTTTTCCCCGCAAAATACGGCCGTTTCCCCTTCCAGCAGACGCTTCCACACCGCCTCCACATCCTCCAGCGTCAGCGGCTTCACCAGATATTCCACAACGCCCAGCGATATGGCCTGTCTGGCCAGCTCAAATTCTTCATAGGCGCTGATGATCACAAATCTGGTCTTCACACCACCCCGCGCCTGCACCGCCTTGATCATGGAAATCCCGTCCATGATCGGCATCTTGATATCCGTAAAGACCACATCCGGCTGCAGGCAGAGGATCAGTTCGAAGGCCTTCTGCCCGTCAGAAACCTCCGCTACAACTTCACACTCCTCAGAAATAGACAACAGCAGATTCTTTAGGCCTCTGGAAGATCTCTTTTCGTCTTCCACGATAATGATTCTCATATAGCTTCTCCCCCTTCCCGCCCTGGCAAAGGAATTCTGAATGTAAATGCCGTTCCCTTCCCGACTGCGGTGCTCATTTTAATATCCAGCTCTTCCCCGTAGAACATGTACATTCTTGCGACCACATTACGAATACCGATACCGGTGCTCTTCTGACTTTCGAGGGACATATCTCTCTTTCCGCCAAGAATTTCTTCAATGGCTGTCGCCTGTTCAGTCTCCATGCCGCCATTATCCTCGATTACGATCTGCAGCCAGTCGCCGAAACCTTCTCCCATAATCCGAATCATACCCCCCCCCGATTCAATTTCGCACCCCTTAAACCCATGCAGGATCGAGTTCTCAACGAAAGGCTGAAAGATCAGCTTGCAGCAGGGCCAGTAGTGATAGGCATCCGGAAAGCTGATCTCATAATCAAACAATGTCTCGTACCGTTTCTTCTGCAGATACAGATATTGATCCACCCAGGCGATCTCCTGGAACATAAAGACAGTCTGGCTGTGTTGATCAAACGTGTAGCGCAGAATGTTGGAAAGTTTCTTGATCAGAACAGAAACCTGATGATTACCCGCCTCGATGGCCTCATAGTTGATACACCCCAGTGTGTTGCAGATAAAATGTGCATTGATCTGAGATTCCAGCGCCTCCATTTCCGCCCGGTGCTGCTGTCTAAGCGACTGCAGCCTTTCCTCATTCTTTCGCCGGATTTCACAGTTTTTCTCTTCGATAGCATCCGCCATGCGGTTATACTCCTCCGCCAGCTGCCAGATCTCATTCTTTCCCTTTATCCGGATCTTGCAGTTATAATCTCCCCGCTCAGCCGCCTTCAAAGATTCCGAAATAGCATGGATCGGATTTAACAGCCGCCCCACAACCATAATAATGATAACAACATACACCATAAGCACCGATACATAGAACACGATACCTTTTTGATAGATATCATTCACATGCGCCTGCATCTCACGCTCATCCATCAGCACATTGGCCGTCCAGCCAAAGTATTCCAGCGGTTTGGCGATCAGCGTCGCCTCCCCATCCTCCTTTAGAAAATCCGCCTCGCTTTCATGCTTCCTGTCGTTATAATACAGGACTTCATTCTGATCATCCGTTATGTATCCGTGAATATATTTTACCTTCGGCACTTCCACCGTATTCAGGAACGTGTCAAAAACCACCATGCTGTATGTGATAACCACCACATACTCTGTGTCCCGGATCCCGGTCACACCGCCCGTAAACGGGTATGCCACATGAAATACCTTTCTCTTCGAATCCGGATAGGCGTGCGGGTCAAGGTACGCCATATATCTGGGCAGATTTCCGTCTGCAATATTCTGAAAAACTTCTGCCGCCATATTTTCCACATAAGCCTGATTTTCATCATCCCACAGCGTGGACATAAGCTGTTTGTAGCGGTCATACTGGCAGATCAGCCCTTCCTTCCCCACGACTGCGATCGCCGAAACAAACCGCAGATGATCATAAGCAACCAGCGCATTGTACAGATTCAGATAGCTCTGTCCGGTCCCAATCTCCTCCCCATAAGCTCTATCCGCCTCCGCAGTCAATTCCAAAAGTTTTTTGTCTGTTACCATCTCACTGCCGGTCGTGATCAGTTCCCGAAGAGATTCGTTCAGATTACGCTGCATGGCTTCCATAACAGCATTTTCCGTCTCATAGCTCTTCTCCCGCAGATAACGCTGATATTCATTTTTCAGATACGTCATAAAAATAAACGCAATGGCAAACACCGCCGCCGAAATATAGAACGCGAAGACCGCCGCAAAATGCGTCGCGAAATACTCCCTTAAATACCTGATTCCCTTCAAACTTCCACCCCTGACAAATACCGACAAAATCTTTCATGTCCTATTTTATCATTTCCGACCGATATTTCAAAGGAGAAATTCCATAGGCCCGCCGGAAGGCCGCTGCGAAATAATTAGAGCTGGAAAACCCCGTCTCTCCGGCAATCTCCTCCATGCTCTTATCCGTCTCCGTTACCAGATATTCCGCCCGCTGCAGCCGAACCCCGTTGACATACTCCATAAAAGACATATGAAAATTATCCTTGAAAAAACGGCAAAAATATCCTTCACTGAAATGCACCTGCCTGGCCATCTGCCCCACCGTGATCTTTTCCTGATAATTCTCCTGTACAAAATCATAAATCTCCCGGATCTTTCCGTTGCTCCTCATATGATAAGGTTCCTTCCCCGCGCCGCTCTCATTCTCGTCGGCCAGCAGATAGAAACTATAGAACAGTTCAAAAACCCTTGCTTTGACCAACAGCTCATACCCCTTTCCCTGTTCCTCAAACAAAGAAAAGACAGCCTTCACTGCCTCCGCCGCCTGTCCATGCATCCTGTACCACCCGGGCATATGTATATAGTTTCCGCTTTTCGCCGTAAACAAAGGCTCCAGATACTTTCTGCCGATCCGGTCCTGCCCTATGCCGGCCAGAAATTCATACCGGACCAGTATCGCCCGATACGCTGCCGGTGCCGTCAGCTTGTCGTGTCCGCCATGGAGCGCCCCGGGTTTAACCAACAGCATATCTCCCGCCGTCAGCGAAAGTTCCGTTCCCTCAATCAGGAAGGTCGTACTCCCTTCCGTGAAAAACAGGATCTCCAACTCCTCATGCCAATGAAGATAGACCGGTACCTTCCCCGCATCCATAAACACATCATAGATCGCCACCGGAAACATCTGGTCGCCGTGCTGTTTCTTTTCTTTGAGTCCGGTCGCTCTGGCTGCTTTCTTCATACTTCGCTCTGTTTCCTTTACCTGATCTTACGGCGCATCAGTTCCGATACTTTACCGCCGCTTTACCTGGTGTCCGCCGCCTGTAATACTGCGCACTTCCGTTTCCACACCTTTATTATACCCATCCGCTTCAAAATGTAAAGCTGGCCGGATTCGAAGCATATGCTCTATTCTTACAACAGACATATTCAAATCCAACAAAAGAGACCGCCCGGCTTCACACCGCAGCGGTCTCCCCAAACATTCCCTCTTATAAATACTGCTCCACAATTTCCTGCATCTTATCCCACTTATCCTCCATGTCCTTGACCATGGCGAACTGGGTTCTGCAGCGATCCAGATTATGCTCCGGACGATGGATCTTAAAGTAATGATCTCCTTCCAGATAATCCGTGAGGAATCTCATGCCGCATTCCAGCGTCATCAGCTTCGCTCCCATAGGCAGCAGCCGGATCTCTTTCTCCGTCAGCGATCCGTCGCATCCTTCGATAAATCCTTTCGTGTATAATGCAAAAAGTTCCAGGTCACAGGAAATCTTCGACAGATCCTTCTCATCCTCCGCCCCCGTGTTGGCGCCGAACCGAATGGAATCACCGTAGTCATACAGTGCGGAACCGGGCATCACCGTATCCAGATCGATCACGCAGATTCCCTTCCGCGTCTCATGGTCCAGCATGATATTGTTGAGCTTGGTATCGTTGTGCGTAACCCGCAGCGGAATATCCCCCGACGCCAGCAGGTCACAGAGCACATGACAGTCCGCCTCACGATCCTGCACGAATTTGATCTCTTCCGCCACTTCGCCGGCACGCTTCATAACATCCGCTTCCAGCGCCTTCTTGAAATTCTTCAGACGGTCAACCGTATTGTGGAAGTTGGGAATCGTCTCATGCAGACTCTCCGCCGGATACTCTTCAAGCAGCTTCTGAAAATGTCCAAACGCCACAGCGCTTTCATAAAAGTCCTCCGGCCTCTCCACGATATCGAAGCTGTCCGCACCTTCCACAAACTCATACATCCGCCAGAATGTACCGTCCTCTTCCTGCCAGTAAGAACCGCCATCCCTGAGCGGGATCACATTCATGGTCTCCCTCGCCGGATCGCCGCCGTTCTCCACGATCTTCTTTCGCAGGAATGCCGTCACACCCGTGACATTCTCCATCAGCCCCTTCGGGTCCTTGAACACCTCATGGTTCATCCGCTGCAGAATATATCTGCGGGTGGCCTCCGTTTCCAGACGGCATGTCAGAAGATAGGTATCGTTGATATGTCCATTTCCATGGGATTCGACGTTCTCCGCCTTCCCGTCTATCGCAAACTGATCTGAAATCCGTAATAAATCTGACTTTTCTCTGCTCATTCAGGCACCTCCTAGCCTTTCACACCACCGCCCGTTACACCGGCAATGATCTTCTCCGACAGGAACACATACAGAATGAAAGTAGGCAGGAATACGATGACCACCGCCGCGAACATACCGGCATAATCGCCTGTGTATCTCATGGAATTGATCATTCCGTACAACCCGATGGCTACAGATTTTACCTTGTCAGAGTTTGCAAATATCAGGGACATAAAATATTCGTTCCATACATTGATAAAGTTAAAAATCGTCACGGTGATGATACCCGGCTGTGCCATCGGCAGCATGATCTTCCAGAAAGTCTTCATGGGAGGACAGCCGTCGATCGCGGCCGCTTCCTCAAACGCCTTGGAAAGATTGCTGAAAAAGGTCAGCAGGAAAATTGTCGTATACGGCACATTGATCCCCACATACAGGAAGATCAATACCGCCCGGTTGGCCAGCGACACATTCAGAATGTTCCAGCCTGCCACCAGTCCGAACAGCGGCAGCACGATCATGGTTGCCGGAACACCCATAGCCGCCACGAAACCGTTCTGGATCAGCTTGTTCCCCAGGAAAGTAAATCGGGACAATACATAAGCCGCCGGTGCACAGATCACGATCAGCAGTGCACAGGATATGGTCGCATATACGAGTGAATTCATGAAGAATACGGAGACATTGGATGTGTTCCACGCCTTCGCGTAATTCTCCAGATGAATGCCGCTCTCAAACTTGAATACTCCACCGGAGAAAATCTCCTTGGATGTGGAAAAGCTGGCGCCTACTACCCACCCTAACAGGACGAAGGTAAACAGCACCCACAAAGACAATATGATATAACCGGGAGCCAGACGAAATTCTCTGTGCCAGTTCACACGGTCGCGCACTTCCTTTTCTTTTGCCATTCTTACTCCCTCCTTTAAAATTCAATATCGTCGTCTTTGAAGATCTTATCGCAGACAATAAAGATCAACACCACGCAGACACTCAGAAGCACGCCCACTGCCGCACCGATTCCTGCGTTTCTCTCTGTCATACTGTTGCCGGCACCGAAGATGTTCTGATACATATACACCACCGGCGTAATGGTCTGTGTATTGGAAACCACCATGGAGAACAGCTGTGACCAGAGGAAGAATCCGGCGGAACTGATACTCCACATGGTAATATTCGTCTTAGTAACGCCCTTGAGCAACGGAAGCGTGATATAGCGAAACTGCTGTATCCTGCTGGCACCGTCCAGTGTAGCCGCTTCATAGTACTCAGTGCCGATCCGCTCAATACCGCTGGCAAAGATCAGCATATGATATCCCACCATACCGAAGCAGTACGCTACGAGGAGCGCCGTAAACAGATGGGACGGATCCAGCCACTGGAACTTGGCGAGCCATTCCCAGTGAAGCAGTTCGCCGATGGTCTTGAAAAGACCGAACTTGGGGCTGAATACATACTGCAGCCACATGGTAGCCAGCGCTACCGCACTCACTACGTTGGGCATGTAGATGATGGCCCGGAATACATTCTTAAAGCGGATGCCGCTGGTCAGGATCGCCGCAAAAAGAATCGCCAGTCCCATCACGATTATCCCGCCGAAAAACCAGATACGGAAGATATTCCACATGGATATCCGGAAAAGTTCCGTACTGAAAAGTTTGGTGTAATTGGCCAGTCCTGAAAACTCCCACTTCGATACTGCATCCGTCACACCCTCGATCTTAAAGAAACTCATGAGAATGGTTCTAACGATCGGATACAGGAAGATGATGCAGAACATGAGGACCGCAGGTGTAAGGAACACTACGATCATGGTCTTATTCTTTTTCAATCCAGTAACCCCCTCTCATTGAAAAAACGAACAAGTCGAAACATTGAATCAACTGCTGTTATTGGAACATTTGGTATGTAATAAGGCGGCACCGTCAAAACACGATGCCGCCATACTCATCTCATGCCTATCCGTGCAACTTTCTATCTATTTATGATAGGTCTTAATCATTACTGTCAAAACAGCTTACAATCTGTTTAGTTACCTGCTGCCTTAAGAGCGTCTACAAATCCCTGTGCATCCAGAGAACCGCCGCAAAGTTTGGTGAAGTTCTCGATGATGATCGGAGTCATATCTGCATTGGCTTCTGCGCCTGCGCCCCAGGGATAACGTGTTGACAGGCTGTCCATAACCGGCTTAACGTTGCTCAGAAGTGCCGGCCACTCTGCGTTTGCGGAATCTGCCGGGATACCAACGGACATCTCGGACAGGAGTGCGTCTGCCTCACCCTTTGTCAGGTAAGTGATCAGCTGGAATGCCTCCTCAGGCATGGTGGACTTCGCATTGATCGCGAATACCTGTGCACCGTAGTTGGAAGCCTCTGTTCCGTCTACTCCGCCTTCTACTGCAGGATAGCTGAAGCATCCCCACTGGAAGTCTTCGCCGGCGATATCCTTAACTTCGTTCGGAAGCCAGGAACCGTTCAGGTACATTGCTGCCGTACCCATAGCCAGCTCTGTGTTCTGTCCTGCCGGCCACTGGTTACTCTCGATGGTCTCGGAGAAATAACCCTTGCTTGCCAGCTCTTCATAAGCCTGTGCTGTCTTCAACACTGCTTCGTTGTCCCAGTCACCGTTCTTAACCACTTCTTCTGTAGCCGGCTCACCGATCAGACGGCTCATGTGATATCCAAACATGCTGCTGATGTAAGCGTTGTCATTGGTGATCGGTGTATAACCTGCATCTTTGATCTTCTGGCAGGTATCCAGGAACTCATCCCATGTTGTAGGAACTGCGGTAACGCCTGCTTCTTCAAAGATTGCAACGTTATAGAAGTAAGCAAATACGTTGGGCTGGTAAGGAATGGACTTCAATGTGCCGCCGCCAACTTCACGACATGCTGCCATCAAACCTGCGTTTGCAGTGGACTCGTAATCATTCGCCTTCGCCAGCTCTTCCAGATCCAGAAGGTAGCTGCCCCATGTCGAGTTCACACGGTCGATATCTTCATCGAACAGATCAATATTGGTTCCTGCATCCAGTGCCGGCTGTAAACCTTCACGGATACCGGTACGTCCCTTAAACTGTACGTCTACAGCGATACCAGTCTCAGCGGTGAACGCTTCGATCGACTGCTTGATCGCCTGTGCCTGCGGTTCAGCTGCGTCCCACATGGACCAGTAAACCAGTGTGCCGTCGGATGCCGCCGGTGCCTCTTCTGCTGCAGCGTCCTCAGCCGGTGCCTCTTCTTCAGCGGGAGCTTCCTCAGCCGGTGCTTCCTCTGCGGGAGCTGCCGTGCCGTCCGATGCCGGTGTGGAATCGCCGGAACCGCCGCAGCCTGTCAGTGTCGCTGCCATCATGGCTACGCACAGAAGAGAACTTAACAATTTCTTTTTCATACTTTTACCTCCTATTTGTTCAAAATTTACAGGGATGCGGAAATTCTTGTCCCGCAGGCCTGCGCTGTTTGTAGTTTTCATTATAATGACCATTTTCCTGAAAGTCTTTGTCTTATCTAACCACCTTTTTGCACTATAAGCCCTGTTTTTGTATATTTTATACAATTTTTCTCCATTTTCTCTGCCGGACAGGTTATTTTTACACATTTTACAAAAAATACGGCTCGGAATTATGAACAATTTTCCTGCGCTCTCTTTCCCTATTTTAATGTTTTGACCAAATCCGCCTCCGAATACGCCTATTTCTTCTTTGCCTTTTTTGCACTTTTGTATTATAATGTTTTCAAATAGGACGATAAATTTGCACAATCGGTCTGTTTTGCGAAGGGGAGGGGAAGTATGAGTTACAAAAGTGTCTATCTGCAGGACGTTCTGTCCATTCACGAGATCTATTCCATTCATTATTTTGAATACATGTGTGATTTCTCTTTTCCGGGAGAATCCCATGATTTCTGGGAATTTCTGTGCGTTGACAAGGGTGAAGTGAATGTGCTGGCCGGTGAGAAGTTCCATGCTCTGAAGAAGGGGGATATCATCTTCCACAGGCCCAACGAATTTCATGACGTGAATTCCAACGGACTGATCGCACCGAATCTGGTGGTCATGTCCTTCTCCTGCGACTCCCCCGTGATGTCCTTTTTCGAGGAAAAGGTGCTGCAGATCAGTGAACCGGAACGGCTGCTGCTGGCGCAGATCATTCAGGAAGCGAAGTATGTCTTCGACGGACGGATGGACGATCCCTATCAGGAAGAACTGCTCCTGACCGAAAGCCCCCGCTTCGCCGGAGAACAACTGATCCGTCTCTATCTGGAACAGCTGCTGATCCAGCTGATCCGCCGCTACATGGTGCGTACATCGCCGCCCGCCCATCCGCCTATCGTCAAATCCATCAAACAGAAGGCAGACGGCGAACTTTTCTCTCAGGTACTGGAATATATGGAGGCCCATGTCTATGAGTCCCTGACCATCGAACAGCTGTGCCGGAGCAATTCCGTAGGCCGCTCCCAGCTCCAGAAGCTGTTCCGGAGCAGAAGCGGCTACGGCGCTATTGAATATTTCTCCAGGATGAAGGTGGATCTGGCCAAGCAGATGATCCGTGAAAACCATTATAATTTCACCCAGATCGCAGACACGCTCGGCTTCTCCTCCATCCACTACTTCTCCCGGCAGTTCAAGCGGATCACCGGCATGACCCCCTCCGAATATGCCTCCTCCATCAAGGCGCTGTCAGACCATCCGGTATGACAGGTATGACGGCTGCTATTCCCACAGCTTCTGCGGATACAGGCCCTGATCTTTCAGCGACTGGATGGCTGCTACCACCACCGGCTTATCCTCTCTGTAGGTGACGCCGTACCAGCGGTCTTTCGACTTTAAGACGGTCACCTCCGCCTTGTCCTCCCGGATCAGCTCGTCTACCACGAAAGGCAGGAAGTACTCGCATTTCAGCGGATTCTTCGACAGGTTTTCCGACAGGAAAGCCGCGAAGCGATCCCGGATCTCAGGCAGCATACTGTTCGTAAAGCCCCACATATTCATGGACACCACCGTGTCGCCGGCAAGCGGCGTCCAGGTTGCCCCGTCGTCCTCCGTATAAGCCGGACCGTCTGCACGCTTCTCGATGCGCACCCGCTCCGTGATCTCCGTCAGCTTTCCGTCGGCAGCCAACAGCATCTGGTCGGCTGCATTCTCTATTTTATAAACATCTTTTAGCAGCGCGACAGAGGAAAGCGCACTCATATGCGGACCTGTATACAAGTCAACTGAAAGATTAGAAATACCCCGCAAATTAGAAAGTGAAAATGCGTTCATCACAATTATAATAATCAGCAGAAGTCCAAAGCCTAATGTCAGTTTCCCTCGAATTTTTAACTTTTTCATTACCGTGCTCCTTATGTATCTCTGAAATATTCTTAGCTGCCAAAGATGCAGCTTTTATAAATGTGTACACATGCGGTATTATAACATAGAACATTGTGCTTTTCCAGACATAATCTGGAATTTTAGCAATGATTTTAGCAATAATTGTTTACCCCATACTGCCTTGCACTCGTTGTTCCTTATACCTTATCGGACGGTAGTCTGCCGCCCCGTCAGGGGCAGGCTTTTATAGTTTCAGAATCAATGTTAACAACTTAGTAGTGGTATGGTATCAGTAGCGAAAATACAGCATTAAATTAACCGGAATATAACAAATAGTATATTTGATGAAAGAAAAAAGGGCAGACTTCCCCCTTGGTGCTGTAAGCAAATTTTAAAAATATTTCTCTGACGTCATGTATCATAGAAATGTAGGACATCACCACCTTTCAGAAATGATAGTTAGTGTGTTGCCTTGTTATTGTAATGATGCTTTACCTTTCTGGGAATGTCTCGTGGATTTGACTCCCCACAACCTTTTTTATCCCGTACCCGATGTGATATGGCAAAGCGAAATATGCCCTGAATCACGGTGAATTTTTCGGTAAGCGTCTCAGAATCCATATATTCCGGCAGGTGACGGCTCAGGCATCCAACGAGTTCATTCATATTTGTCATGTATCTGTGCTTATTGTTTTTCTGGTTAATGGTATGGTCGATGATTCCGTCCGTTTCCCTCTTGATTGCAAGGGTGAGGTTCGCGAGCAGTATGGATATCCAGAATTCCTGAAGGACCGAGTTCTCGGAATAACCACGAAAGTTCGTAAGTCCTATTTTTTCCTTGATCAGCTTGTAATCTTCTTCCACCGGCCATCTAAGAAAGTAGCACTGACGGAACAGATCTTTAACTAGGCCAAAGTCATTTGTGATCAGTGTTTCCAGTGTCCCGCTTGGAAGATAGAACTTTAGGACGCGGACTTTCCTGTCTTCCAAAACGAGAATGTGGTCGGTAGTCCCATACTGGTCTGTCGGTGCGGGAATTGCATCGATTGTATTGTTAAACTTAGATCTGAGCCGGAAGAGATACCCGGCATGGATCGTGTCTTCGATATAAGCGATCAATTCTTTTGAAGCATATCCCCTGTCGAAGACGAACATGGTGTATAATAAGCTTGCCCGTGCTTTGTTTTTGATATTGTCCATATGTCTCATGGCAAGTGTACGCTCATCCACATGGATTGGTTCGAACTGGGCATCAAGGACGCGGTCATTGAGAACGTCAAAAGCAACACTGGCAATGGCAGTGGGAGAGCTGGCACCTCTCCCTATGCTGCCGTATTTATCAAGGAGGGCTTTCCGGTTGGGCAGTGGGATTTTAGAGCCGTCAATAGCTATGATCTGCCGTCCCCAGACACCCAAGAACCGTGTATGGAAAGCAAAGGAATCCTGACTGCAGAGGAAATCCAGTGTACGCTCAAAAGCTTCTTTGAAAATGGAATGATTAATTTTAGAACGCGCTTTGCTGAAAGCCTGCTGTGAGCAGCTGACAGAAGGTGCTCCCGATTTCAGTTTGAGTTCATGGAAAAAACTATCCAGGGACGCGGAGATTGTCTTTTTAACATTGCTAAGTAAAAGTTTGACTAAGGTCCAGTAAGGAAGTTTTCGGCAGTTACGGGTAAAAGCACCTTTTTGTCTGCGCGCCCTGTCTAGGGCATTTGGGTCAAGCAAAGTATCGCAGATAATATCGGCAAGAATCTGTGTTAGTTTCATAAGAAGCAGCTCCTTTCAAAATGTACTATAATCAGGGGCTGCGCCGCAAATCTTGGTTATTTTGTCAAGAATAAATGTGCCGAAAATTCAAAAAAATTTTTGTGCAATATTTTGCACTTGTTCATTAGGAGGAGCTACAAAGAAGACACAGAAAAATCCTGTGCCGATGAAAAGATGATATAAATTTTAGAATGACAAACACTATATATTGTGGTTGCTTTGATTAAGTTGTTAACATTGTAAAATAAATACAAAAAGAATATGAAACATAGACCAATATATAGATAAATCCCGACGTATCTCCATTTTGTCTTTCCTCCTTGAAGATATACCCTGAAAAAAACTGTCACATCCCCGATTTTTTATTGATGATGTGACAGTTACTCTCTAATTACAAAAAATACGCCATTATTCATTCATATTTGCCAGCTTCGCACTCTGGTCCGCCGCAATACATGCGTCGATAATCTCCTGGATATCCCCGTTCATAATCTTATCCAGCTTATACAGCGTCAGCCCAATCCTGTGGTCTGTCACACGTCCCTGAGGGAAGTTATAGGTACGGATCTTCTCAGAACGGTCCCCCGTCCCAATCTGGCTTTTCCTTGCCTCCGCCTCGGCGTCATGCTGCTTCTGGCACTCAATATCGTATAATTTCGCCCGCA
>OFFT01000651.1_pt1 | contig 23825 bp, 20 predicted proteins | sample 1521581 | NCBI WGS metagenome assembly OFFT01 (sample SAMEA3504084, study PRJEB24116) | mouse gut metagenome | biome: mouse gut; feature: mouse-associated habitat; material: faeces | place: Denmark | collected 2011
AACTTTGACAAGTCCACTTTTACTTCTTCATACTCATTAGGTTAATGAACACATGGTGTTTCAAAGAAATTGGGGGAGAGGGGCATTAATTTCCAAAGATGTATATTTTTCCTTCTGTTTTTAATTTTTGAACAACTTTCATTTCTGTAGAAATAGATGCATGGTCAGAACCTGGAAGCCATAATGTTCTATACCCTCTCATTCTTTTATATCTTATTAGAACATCTTGTATTGTATCATCTAATGCATGTCCCATGTGTAATTTTCCAGTTACATTTGGTGGGGGCATCATTATGCAATAAGGTTCTTTTGTTTTATTTTCTGATGGCTTAAAATAACCTTTTTTCTCCCATTCTTCATATAATCTGTCTTCAAAATCTTTTGGATTAAATTTGTCTGCTAGTTTGTGTTTTTCATTCATATTTTACCTCCTATAAATTATTTCAAAAATCAAAAACACCCTTATACGAAACTCGTATAAGGGCGAATATATACCGCGGTACCACCTTAATTATTTACAATCTTGTAAATATCTCTAAAAGTTTTTAACGTGACTTAAACGGATATACTTACTTATTTTCAGCATACCAACTCCAAAGCTACCTTCTGACAATTTTTACTATAAGAAGCTCTCAGCCTATGACTTCTTTTCTCTTAAATAGCGTTATTGCCATACTCCTCTTCTTCAATGTTATTAAAATTTTATTAATGTTTATATATTAACATAATTTTTTCTATAAATCAATACCTGAATTTATTATTTAGTATCAACATATGAATATATGTGATTAACTGTTTCTTCAATTACTTCTAATGGATAAAAAAATAATTTATAATTTTTTCTAATTAGTTCTTTATTTAATCCAATTCCAACTGCAGGAGCTTCAAATACATTCCCACATTTATATCTAAAATAAAGCATATTATTATTTATTTTAACTTCAAATAAATATTTATTTACTTTCATGATATCTACATATTTTTCAATTAAATCTGAAGTAAAAATTTCCATTGCTTTTACTCTATCATCTGTTATACAATCATAATATTTTTCAAATTCAGAAGAATCAACTTCAAGTCTTTTTTTACTATATTTTCTGGTAAAATTATCTCCTAATATTGTTATTTCTATTGACGGATTTTTCTCTAATTTTACAGCTCCATAATATCCTCTAAAAGTTTGAGTTTTGTCTGTTTTACTTTCTCCATATCCATCAACATATTCATTTACAATATAAGTCGTAATTTCAGAGGCATTTATATAAGCTCCATTTTCTAATTGACCATATATTCTATCTTCTGAATAGTATTCATCAAAAGTCGTATCAAAATTAGAGATTCTATAATCATATGATGATACTCCATTTTGAGGATCAAATTCAAGATTTTTATTGTACTTTTTTATAAGTCCATTAATCACACAATTTTTATATTTTTTACTATATTTTTTTCTTCCTGTACTAAAAGTCAAAATAGAAAACAGTACAGAAACAGATATTGAAATTGTTAATAAAGATTTTTCACTAACAAAAATTAAAATTAATAAATTTAAAACAATTAATATTAATAAAACAATACCTACACTTAAGTTTATTCTCTTTTTTACTTGTTTTAAATCCATTATACATTCTTCATATATTTCATTATATATTTCTTCAAAATCTTTTCTCACTATTACTTCACTTTCTATATAATTATAATGTTTTTGTTTTTAAAATTTTAGCTTTTATTATTTTATAAATCTATATTTACATTTTTCTTTTTATATTCTTCTATTTCAAATAATTCTTCTTCTTTAAATCCAAAGCACATAGCTATAAGATTTCCTGGCAATGTTGATATTGCAATATTATATAAAGTTACATCTCCATTATATACTCTTCTTGCCGCCTGTAATCTACTTTCCATTTTTTCTATACTTTTTTGTAGTGCAGAAAACTGCTCGCTTGCTTTTAAATTAGGATTATTTTCACCAATAGCTAATAAATTATTAACTTGTGTATTTAATTCAGATGCTTTTTTTAAATTTTTATTTTTTTATTTTAAATTAAACCCATTCATGATATACTTTAAGAGACCGCTCCGCAGGAGCGTGTCACACGGGATGCCCTGTGGGTATACTTTAAGGGACCGCTCCGCAGGAGTGTGTCATACGGGATGCCCTGTGGGTATACTTTAAGAGACCACTCCGTAGGAGTGTGTCATACGGGACCCCGGAGAGTACCGGGTGATAAATTCGGACAAATGAAAGGAGAATAGGTATGTCAAATATGCCGGCAAAAGAAGTGTTGGAGCGCGTATATGGGGAAAGTGAAAAGAGCGGGAAACGGTTTTTACATCTGGCTACACGCTTTGCGGAAAATTTCGGGGATGCCAAGGTGGAGTTTTTTACGTCTCCGGGCAGAACAGAGATGATTGGAAACCATACGGATCATAACGGGGGAAAAATCGTTGCGGCAAGTATCAGTCTGGATACGATCGGAGCGGCGGCTGCGAACGGAACGGGAAGCATTCGTATCCGGAGCGAGGGATATGACCTGATTGACGTGGAAATTGCAGCGGCTTCTTCTGTAGAGAAAAAATCCGGAACGAGGGCATTGATCGCCGGAATGATTGAGGCGATCGGGAAGTTTGGATTTGTCGTAGACGGATTTGACGCATATGTGACGACAGAGGTGATTGCAGCGGCGGGCGTCAGCTCATCGGCGTCGTTTGAAATGTTATTCTGCGCGATGGTCAATGCGCTGTTTAATGAGAATAAAATGCAGTTGTCCGATTGTGCAAGGATCGGGCAGTATGCAGAAAATAATTTTTGGATGAAATCCTCCGGTCTGATGGATCAGATGGCATGTGCGGCAGGAGGCGCTATATTGTTAGATTTTGCAGAGGATATCAAATGTGAGAAGATCGACGCTTCTTTTGACGCATTGGGATATGACATGGTAATTGTCAACACCGGAAAAGGGCACGGGGATTTAAGCCATGAGTATTCTGCAGTTCCGGGAGAGATGTATCAGGTTGCAGGCGCGCTTGGCGTAAAGAGGCTTTGTGAAAGCTCCATGGAAGAATTTATAAAGAAGATTCCGGAAATTACAGCCGTGCTCAATAATGACCGCGCCGTTTTGCGGGCACTTCATTTTTATGAAGAAAACCGCAGAGTGGAAGAAGCGGCCAAAGCGCTTGCAAAAGGAGACGGAGCAACGGTTCTTCGGCTTTTGACGGAATCGGGGAATTCTTCCTGGAAGTGGCTGCAGAACTGCATGTCAAAATCAAATGAAAACGACCAGAAAGTTGCGCTTACGCTTGCATTAACCGAACTGTATCTTGGAAAGATCCACGACGGATGCTGCAGGGTACATGGGGGAGGATTTGCCGGCGTAATTCTTGCAGTCGTACCCAAAGATAAGACCGCCGAATATGCGGACTATATTGCTGCGTTTGTAGGAAAAGAAAATGTCTATCCGATGCAGATCAGGCAGACCGGAGCGGTGTGTCTGAGCAGATAGCAGCCGCATGGACGATCCGAATAGAAAAAGAGAAGGAGAACTTACTCTCCTTCTTTTTTCTTTTGGGATTCTTTCCGTTTCTTTTTCCCGAATGCGGAAAATGTCCGGCCTGTTTCAATGTAAAGAGGCTTTTTGTCCTCCGGTATGCCGCGGTATATATTTACGAGATGCCGCTCTTCCGCGTTGTAAGGAATTGTCGATGGTTCCCGTACGGTGGAAATCCCGTAAATATAATCCGTCGTCGTGTTGAAATAGGAAGCAAGACGTATGACTGTTTTTGCGTCCGGCTGCCGGCGGTTTTGTACATAACCGTTTAATGTCGTGGCAGAAATATTCAGATCTTCTGCTAACTGCTTTTGCGAAATGCCGTCCTGATCCAGCAGATTGCGCAGTTGAGTGCCGATATCCACACTGCATCCCTCCCTCTTAATGAGAGATATTTTAAGATAAAAACATCGGCATTACCTTAAAAATGAGCGAAATGCAAATGATGGATACTCATATTGAATATAATACGCGGAATGAGTATTTAGAAATTCATTTATGAATATATTTATGATATCAAAATAAAATATAGTATTGTATTTTATTTTGAAAGATTGCTATATCAGGACAAAAAACCTTGCGCCGCCTCCAGGCGTGTCGGCGGCAAGTATTTTTCCGCCGTGGGCTTCAACGATTTCCTTGGCAATACTTAAGCCCAGCCCGAAATGTTTTTTTTCGGAACGCGATTTTTCGGCACGGTAAAATCGGTCAAAAATATACGGCTTGTCTTCTTCTGCGATGCCGGGACCATTGTCTTCGACCATAATCCAAAATACGGATTTACTGTAAGAGAGTGAAAGCTTGACATATCCGCCCGCCGTTCCATAGCTGAACGCATTGGAAATCAGGATGCCGAGCACCTGTTGGATTCGTTCGGCGTCGCAGACGCAGGCGGGAATCGATTCTTCCGGAAGACTGCAAAACAGGCGGATCCGGTGTTCTGCTGCCAGCGGTTCAAAGGATTCACAGGTGTTGAGTAAGAGAGTGTCCAGTTCCGTGGGCTGTTTATCCAGAAAAAAGCGGCCGTCATCGGTTCGATTTAACAGCAGAAGATCGTCTGCAAGGGTAGATAAACGCAGGGATTCTTCCTGGGCGATTTGAAAAAAGTGTTCTTTTTTTTCATTGTCTGCGGTTTTTGCAGCGGAGATCGCGGAACCGATCACTGCGATCGGCGTACGCAGCTCGTGGGAAGCCGCTGCGACAAACGCAGCCTGTTTTTGCCGTGCTTCCCGAATGGGAGCGATCAGCTTTCCGGTAAAATAACTGGAAAATAAAAGCAGTATCAAAATACCGATAATGTTTAATGCAAGGAACCGAAGCCTCTGTTTTTTTAACTGTAACAGAAAAGATGATCTGGAAGAAAGGATCATGCCGGTTAACACGCCGTTATTTTTGCGGATATTGAACATGCAGGCATGATAACTTTCCTTATTATCGGCAGAAAAAAGAAACTCTATCTGAGCGGCAGAATAATTGGATCCGTTCGCCAGTTTCTGGAAATTTTTTTGGGCATAGGTTTTTGCCTGTTCTGTCAGGGAACGTTCCCGCTCGGAAAGCGCGATGCGGTTATGTGCAATCGGAAGTCCGTTGTCATAAAATGACAAAATAAAGTTTTGATCCGCCGCAGTTTTCGAGAGCCATTCCCAGCTCATATTGTTCTGCTGCTCAATATTGGAGATCAGGGAGCTGGTCTTGGAAGAAAAAGTCAGCAAGTAGTTTTCGGACAGTTCTTTTTCCGACATATATAAATAGCTGACGGACATGACGATCAATATGGCGCCTGCAATTCCGGTAAACAAAATGGTCAATCGCCTGTGCAGTTTTTTATACATGAGAACGGTCCTCCAGATGATAGCCGACGCCGCGTACGGTTTTTATGAACGCACGGCTGCTGACGGATTTTAAGCGGCGCCGGATAAAATGCATGTAGTTATCCAGATTGCCTTCCTCTACGTCGGCATCCATACCCCAGACTTTGGAAAGCAGCGTATTGCGTGGCAGCGTCTGCGAGGGGTTGTTGAGAAATATCTTCAGTAAAGCCCCCTCTTTTTTGGAAAGCGTACAGTTTCCTAGAGGACCGGACAAGCGGCTGGACGCAGGATCGTAGCTGATGTCGCAGAACGTGAGAATATCATTGGCATGGTATTGTCTCGGCCTGCGGCAGACGCTTCGGATTCTGGCAAGAAGCTCTTCAAAGGCAAAGGGTTTTACCAGATAGTCGTCGGCGCCGGAATCCAGCCCGGTAATTTTATCATCCAGCTCTCCAAGCGCCGTTAAAAAAATGATCGGCGTTTCGATTCCCTGCGCGCGTATTTTTTTCAAAAGAGTTACGCCGTCGAGTACGGGCAGCATGCGGTCTAAGAGAATCAGGTCATGGATGTTTTCTTCCATATAATAAAGCGCATCTTCTCCGTTGTCGCAGGTGTCCACGGTAAATCCTTCTTTATCAAGCTGGAATGCAAGAGTTTCCAATAAATGTTTGTCGTCTTCTACAAGCAGTATCCGCATAGTAGCCTCCTTTGGATGGTCATAAATCATCAATATAGAGTATACCGGATGAAACTCTAATCAATCTCTAAGAATTTATTTTATAATTTTTATTTTTGATTATAAGGGAAAGGCAGGATTTGTTCAATGAAAAAAATCGGTAATCGTAAGTAGTTTTAGAGATAAATTAAAGATTTACCTGCTACACTCATGCAAACAAAATAAATAAACAGGAGGTTATTCATGAAGACAAACATATGGAAACGTACGGCGGCAGCTTTGCTTGCCGGAGTTATTTTAATTGGAACCGCAGGCTGCGGCAAAGAAGGGAATAAAACGCCGGCGGCGGGAGAAGAAGCCGTTTCCTCTACGGAACAGACTGGAGCAGAATCTGCAAAGGGAAGATATATGGAGACCATGAAAGCGACGCCAAAAGGCGTATCTTCTATATCCGGCATGGTACGGCTTGCCGACGGCAGTATCGCATTTATTGATGAAAACAGCGGCATCATGTACCGATCCAAGGACAATGCCGATTCCTGGGAAGAACGGGAGATATCGCCTCTTTCGGAAAACTGCGGTATCGAGGAAGTGGATATTACAAGCAGGGCAATTGCGCCGGACGGCGGCGTGTTTTATTCTTATGTGGACTGGAAGGAAGATTTTAACGCAGAGGATTCTTCGGTCAGAGAGCACTATTTTTATGTTGACAAAGACGGGAACGCAGAGGAGATCACTTTAAAAGCAGAGGACGAAAACTTTCGGTTTTATCTTTCCCGTGCCGCGTTTATCGGTGAAAAAGAGCTGATTGCCAATGTAAACGGCGGAAATGTCTACAAGATCGATCTTGAGACGAATACGGTCAGTTCGATCGGCGTGTCGGACATGATGGAGACAGGCATTTTTTTGGCGGGGGATTATCTGCTCTCCGCGGAGCAGATCTATCAGATTTCTACCCAAAGTACGGTAGAGGACGCCGTATGCACGGAGTTTATCCGGGAAGAGACAAACGGTCTGGATATGCTTGCATCCTGCTTTGAAAGTGAAGAAAATACGGTATATCTGGCGACTGCGAGCGGACTGTACAGCCATGTGATCGGCGGCAGTACGATGGAAAAACTCCTGGACGGCGGGCTTTGCGCATTGGGAGATCCCACAAAAAAAGCGACGTCTGTTTTGAAAAATGAGGACGGAAGTTTTTTGATCGCCTATGACGACGGGGAAATCGATTGGTATACGTATGATAAAGATGCGTCCGCCGTACCGACGCAGCAGATCAGTATTTACAGTTTAGAGCAGAATACAACGGTAAGCAGGGCGATCAGTATGTTCAGAAAGAGTCATCCGGATGTGTATGTCAAGCAGGAAATCGGTCTTTCCGGAGACTACGGAATGACAAAGGAGGATGCGGTCCGCAATTTGAATACGAGTCTTCTGGCAGGCGAAGGACCTGATTTGCTGCTGCTGGATGAATTGCCGAGGGATTCTTATATCGAAAAAGGCATTCTTGCAGATTTGAGCGAGACGGCGGAACAAATGGAGAAAGACGGGGCGTTTCTGTCCAATATTTTAAAAGCATATCAAACAGAAGACGGAATGTATGCGATGCCGGTCCGCTTTCGTATACCGGTTCTGATCAAAGAAAAGGGAAACGGAGACCGGGTGGAACATATGGAGGATCTGGCGCAGGCGGTAAAAAATGCGAGAGAAGCGCACCCAAACGGCAACACGGTTCTGGGAACTTATACGGCGGAGGAGCTGCTAAAACGGCTGTATGAGGCGGTATCTTCCGATCTCACGAACGAAGAGGGGCCGGACCGGGAAGAAATTCGCGATTTTTTGAAATGTGCCTGCGAAATTTATGAAGAGGAGCAGAAAAACATAACGCCCGAATTAATGGAAATGCATAATCAGACGCTTACATGGATGAACGAATACGGCACGCTGGCACAGTATGAGAATCTTACGATAGATTCTTCTATGGCAATGGATTTTATGACGGGAAATCAGTCTATGATGATTGCAAAGTTAAGCGGCATGGATGATTTTCAGATGGTTGAGAGTCTGCCGAAAAATAAAGATACGTTAACTTACAGTTTCCTTGGAGACGCATCCGGCGGGATCTTTTCACCCAGCGGAATTATAGGAGTAAATGAGAAATCAAAAGAAAAAGAACTGGCGCTTTCGTTTTTACAGGAGCTGTTCGGGGAGGCTGTGCAGAAATCTGATTTATCCGACGGATTTCCGGTCAATGCCGACGCCTGGGAGTCGTTTGCGAAAAATCCAAACCCGAATTCCCAGCTGGGATTCAGCGCTTCCGTGGCAGGTGAAGACGGCGGTGTGGAAGAGCGAGTCGATTTTGGGATAGAATGGCCGACGGAAGAAGAGATTTCCGCGCTGAAAGAAGAGGCCGAAAAACTTGTGCAGCCGTCTTTATCTGACCGTGTGATCGCTTCGGCAGTCATTGAGAGCGGGGTCAAAGTCTTAGAGGGCAGTCTGGCCATTGACGAGGGATGTGATGAAATTGTACAGAAAGTGGAACTTTACCTGGCGGAGTAGCCGGCTGTTTTTACTGCCGAGCATGGCGGGGATTTTGGTATTTGCCATTCTTCCGTTCGGATACGTGCTGGTTCGGTCCTTTTCGGGAGGAATCGAACTTTATCGAACGGTATTGTGCAATGAAGCGTTTCATCTGGCGGTTGTAAATACCTGCCGGTTTGCGGCCGTGGGCATTCCTCTGCTGCTGCTGCTGTCTTTTGCGGCGGCGCTTGGGATTTACAAAAGCAAATGGGTGCGGTTTTTCAAATCCGTCTATTTGCTTCCCATGGCAGTACCTACGGCGGTAGTGGTACTGATCTGGAACGTTTTTTTTCATAAAGCCGGAATAGCAAATCAGTTGACGGCGGTATTCGGCATAGACGCCATCGATTGGATGTCGTCAAACGCATCTTTTTGGGTGCTTGTGATCAGCTATATCTGGAAAAATCTTGGTTATACGGTGATTCTCTGGATTGCAGGGATGGCGGCAATTCCAAAAAGCGTTACAGAAGCGGCAAAAGTAGACGGCGCAGCACAGTGGCAGTGTGTGCGGTATATCATCCTGCCGCAGCTGAAACCGGCATGTTATACGATTACCATGCTTTCGTTTTTAAATTCATTCAAAGTGTTCCGGGAAGCGTATCTGGTGGCGGGCGCGTATCCGCAGAAGAGGATCTATCTGCTGCAGCATCTGTTTAATAACTGGTTTACGAACCTGGAAATGGAAAAGATATCTGCCGCCGCCGTATTGCTCGCCGTTTTTTTTGCACTCTGTTCACTGTCATTAAAAAATCTTTGGGAAAAGGAGGAATGGACCGGATGCGGCTAAAACTATATCGAGGATGTCTGCTTGTGTTCGGGCTGCTCATCTGCCTGCCGATTTTTGCCGTGATACTTGGGGCATTCAAAAGCACAAGGGAGCTTACGGAAGCGTTGTCTCCGATTATCGGCACATCGGGCGGTTCGGTACATTGGCGGCTGTTTCCGTTTTATCCGACGGGAATGCATTTTGTAAAGCTGCTGTTTTATACGCCGGAGTTTTTTACGGTATTCTGGAATTCCATGAAGCTTGTGGGATGCATTCTGCTGGGTCAGATGTTTGTCGCGGTTCCGGCGGCGTTTGGGTTTTCGAGGTTTTCGTTCCGGGGAAAACATGCGCTGTTTCTTTCTTACGTGATTTTAATGCTGATGCCGTTTGGCGTTATGATGCTGCCTTCCTACCTTGTGTTAAAAGGCATGCATCTGATGAATACCCATTGGGCAATCATCCTTCCGGCTGTATTTTCTGCCTTTCCGGTGTTTCTGATGTACCGTGGATTTGAGGCAATTCCGAAAGAATTGTATGAGGCCGCCAAAATAGACGGAGCCGGAGACTGGCAGATGTTTTTTTGGATCGGGATTCCGCTTGGTTCGCCGGGGATTCTTTCGGCGCTTGTGCTGGGGTTTTTGGAGTATTGGAATATGGTGGAACAGCCGCTGGCTTTTCTGGAGGATCTTTCGCTTTGGCCATTGTCTTTGTATCTGCCGGAAATTGATCTAAGCCGGGCAGGCATGGCGCTGGCGGCGTCGGTCATTACGCTGATTCCCGCGGTATTTGTGTTTTTTATGGGACAGGATTACCTGGAATCGGGGATTGCGGCATCGGGAATGAAGGAGTAGGAAATGAGAAAACAAAAAGAACGCGCGGTGCGGTATTTCGGACTGTTTCTGGCAGCTATGCTGGTCTGCACGATTGTATCCAGAGGGATATATGCCAGCAAAATGCCCAAAATCAAAGCCGGAAGTATAGAAACGAAAACTTTGGTGCATGAAATCAAAGCAAACGGTACGATTCTGACAAAAGAAGAAGTTCCCGTTGTAACGGAGGCCGGCGTATTGGTCGAAAAAGTCTGTGTCGTGGAGGGCCAGAAGGTAGAACCCGGGGATGTACTGCTTCAGGTAGAAGCAGAGGATTTGAATCGGCTGCTGCAGCAGGCAGACGTTCAGATTCAGACGGAAGAGGCAAAGCTTGCCCAGCTGAATGCAGACGGTAGTACGGCGGTAAATCGTGCCAGCCAGGATTTAAAGGATATTACGGACACGGCGTCCGGAGAGGTCAGCCGTGCCGACGAAGCGTATCAGGCGGCGGTGAGAGATAGAGATTCGTTGCCGTCCAAAGAAGCATATAAAAAAAGAGCATATCAAACAGATGCCGAATACCAGAAACTTTGGAGGGCGTCTCAGAAAAAGAAGGCATCAAAGGAGGACCGGGATGCGTTTGCTTCCTATAAAAAGAGCCTGGACGCAAATTTGTCCGAACGTTATGAGCAGGAACGGGAAGCTCTGGAAGCCGCCGTTGCGGAAAAAGAAGCCGCGCTTCATGCGGCTGACAGCAGCAAAAGCGACGCCGTGAAGCAGGCGCAGCGGGCTTTGGAGGACGCAAAAAACGGAGGCGGAGAGGCCGGTACGAGAAAAGAGCAGCAAAGTCAGATAGCGCAGCTCAAAGAAAACAGGGACCGCCTGTGGAAGTTAAAAGAAGCGGAAGGGAAAATTCTTTCGGAACGATCGGGGTATGTGAGCCGAATTTTAGTACGTTCCGGAGAACGTACGTCAGATGCATCGGCGCTTGTGCTGAGCGATGCAGCCGGAGAGAAGCTGTTTCAGGCAGTGCTTCCCCAGGAAGAAAAATCGTATCTGGTACCCGGAGACAAGATCAGCGTCACATTTTCAAACGGAGGAAAAACGCTTTCCGGAATTTTGATTGAGGCAGTCGGGGAACTGGAAGACAAAAGCTGTCAGATTACCGCAAAAATTTCAGATCCGCAGGCGACGATCGGACAGACGGCAGAAATGCAGATAAACAAGGAAATCGGAAGGTATGCCTGCAGTATTCCGCTTTCGGCGTTATATCAGGAGAGTAACGGCGATTACGTGTATTTGATCGAAGAACAGAATACGATTCTCGGCGTGGAGCTGACCGTAAGAAAGCGGAAAGTAAGAGTATTAGACAAAGACGCGTCGTACGCGGCTCTGGAGGACGATACGTTTACGGAAGAAGAACGCATTGTCACGGAGTCGGATCAAGATTTAAAAGACGGAATGCGCGTACGGTATACGGAGGAGTAACCCGAAAGGAACGAGAAAGATCCCCAGAAACTCCTCCGTATGCTTTTGCGGATTATATCTTTCGGCAGGAGTCCCGGATCAAAAGCCCCGGTTCTAAAATATTATTCCGGTTGACGTCCGTTTTTCCGTTTAAAATATCAATCAGAGTGGTAGAGATCAAAGACCCGAGAATCGCGGGCTTTTGGTCTACGGTCGTCATAGAAGGATAGGTGTATTGGGATGCGGCGGAGCCGCTGAATCCGATGACCGAAATATCGTTCGGAATCGAGAGGCCGTTCATGGCAATGCCGTAGTAAACGCCGACGGCAATCGTATCGCCGCCTGTTACGATGGCGGTCGGAGGGTCCGATTGGTTTAACAGCATGTTGGCGCCGCGCGCGCCGCCTGCATAATCGGGACTTACCACAACCGTGTATTTCTGTGCCATATCGGTCAGGCGGAGTTCTTCCATGGTCTGTTTGTAGCCGATCTCTTTATAATAGTGAGAAATCAGGGACGGAGAACCGTTGACAAAAGCGATTTTTCGATGTCCCAGGTCATATAAATAGTGAACTGCGTCAGAAATGCCGGCGGCTTCATTGATTCGTACGCAGTACATATTGCAGTTGTTTGTATAGTCTACCATCAGAGTAGGAATTGTGCGTGCAACATCATCCAACAGAGAGTCGTTTTCTGTCGTATTGCGCCGCGTCCCCAGCAGGATCATGCCGGAGACGCGTTTTTGCAGCATCAGATTGACCAGGCGCGTTTCCTTCTGCGGATTGTGGTTTGTAATGGCAAGGAACATGGAATAATCATGCTCTTCCAGATCTGAGGATAAAATAGAAATAATCTCTGAGGTAAACAGATTGCTGATATCGGGCGCAAGTACGCCGATCAGGTGCGATTCGTTCCGCTGGAGGGAACGGGCTATGTCGTTGGGATGATAGTTTAATTGTTTGATTGCATCCAGAACGATTGTCCTGCGCTTTTCGGAAACGCGTTCCGGTGAATTGATTACACGGGAAACAGTAGCAATGGAAACGTTTGCTAACTGTGCTACATCTTTGATCGATACCATAAGCGACTCCTGGAAATGTTTTTTGTCAGGAATGGACAGGCAGTTCCAATGGGACAAAAGCTGTAATTTTAGTAAGAAATCCTGTACATTCGTCTTTTTCTTCATTTTAATTCATAAAATTTGAAAAAGCAACCCTTTTTTGAGAGACAATTTTCGACAGTGAATAGCAGGAAGAAAACACGGTAATATTAGAAGAAAAGGGAAGTGCCAAAAATGATTACGTTTACATGAAAAACACGCAAAGAAGGAAATGTCAGAGAAAAAATCGATCAAACGGAAAATCATTGGTTAAATTAAACAAAAAAATGATAAAAATACTGTAAATTATGATGAATAAGTAAAAAAATATTGAGATTTCACAGCAAGTGTGCTATGATAAAACCACAAAAAAGTAACAGAGAGGAGCGGTTTTTTTTTAAAACAAAATGTAAACCTTTACATTTTGAATAAACAAAGAAAAACTGCAAAACATCAAAAGAAAAGGAGAACAAAGTATGAAAAAAGGAATCGCATTGTTACTGGCGGGATTTATGTGTTTTTCATTGGCGGGATGTTCCTCCAGTGAACCCGGACAGACAGCAGACGACGGAGGCACTTCCGAAACAAAAATAAGTGCGGAAACAAAAACGGAAGAAGACTCTTCGGCAGAAGAAACATCCGGCAGCGGAATTGACTGGGCAGAAAAAGGAGCGGCAAGCGTAAAACCGAATCCGGTGGATGAAAATGGCAACTCGGTGTTCGGCGGTCCGACGGAACCGGCAAAAGCGCCGACGGGAATTAAAGTCGCTTTAATCCCTTCGGACCAGGCGTTAAGCGGACCGGTGACGCCGTTGGCTGCCATTGAAGAAGTGGGAGGCAACTTTGACTGGACATGCCAGTGGTTTAACGGAAAGGGAGATCCGACGGAGCAGAATAAAGCCATTATGGACGCCGTATCCTGGAAAGCAGATGTCATTGTCTGTGCTTCGGTTGACGCGGCCAGCATACAGCAGGGACTGACAACGGCAAAGGAAGCGGAAATTCCGGTAGTTTCCACCTCGAACGGAACGGACGAGCCGAACGAAGGCACGAATACGGTAAGCGGCGACCAGCTTGACTTTGCGTTTGACGTAGGCGTGGATTACCGTGCATTGGGCGTTTCTATCGCAGACTGGATGATCGCAGATGCGGGAAATGAAGGAAGCATCGCCGTATTCGGAGCAAAAGAGTATCCCTCCTGCATGGCGACGGAATACGGGCTGTTAGAAGAACTGGCGCAGTCGGATATGGAGATCAGCGAAGTCATGTACTTTACCGGAGGACAGGTAGGAGATTCCTTAAACCGTCAGGTAATCGGTTATCTGCAGTCCAATCCGGATACGAAATATGTGTTTATGCCGTATGACCCGGCTGCTATCCAGGTATGTCAGGCTTTGGCAACGGCAGGATATGACGACGTAAAGGTGTGTTCCATTCTGGGTACGGCGGCATATCAGGAATTGATCGCATCCGGAAGCTGTGCAGCCGCTTCTGCCGCGTATGATATGGTATATATGGGCTGGGGCTGTGCGGATCAGTTTATCCGGCTGTTAAACGGACAGGAACTGTTTTCCCCGCACGGAGAAAATGTTCCCTACTGTGTCATCGATTCTACGAATCTTTCGGATGGGGACTGGGTTTCCACCTATGACTATAAGAGCGATTTCCTCGCATTGTGGAAATAAGGCGGGGCGCGCTCTTACATACGGGGTGAAGGAGACATTCTTTAAAGACGCGGCATTCGGCGCCGGTGGCCGCACTGGCGCCGGCCCTGTATCAAAGGAAAAACGGAGGGATTTTTATGGATCGACTCAAACAGCAATCCAATTTTCAGTTAAAAAACTATTACATTTTTATGCTGCTTATTGTCTTATGCGCCGGATTCGGGCTGGTATCGCCCCAGTTTTTTACGGTATCCAACTGGTCGAATCTTCTGCTTGTGCAGGCGACGACCGGCGTGATGGCGCTCGGCGCGATTTTTGTGCTGATACTTGGGGAATTTGACGTTTCGCTCGGTTATCTGATTTCCTTTTGTATGATGACGGGGGCGGTTCTTGCGGAACGGGGTGCTTCGGGAGTCGTTGTACTGATTGTTATGGTAGCGGTCGGCGCGCTCTGCGGACTGGCAAGCGGTCTGCTGACGGTAAAGGCGAAGGTAAGTTCTTTTATTGCAACGCTCGGTATGGGGATTCTCTTATACGGATTAAATCTTGCGATCAGCAACGGAGAAGTACATTCGGGCAGCGTGCCGGGGCTACTTACCACGATCGGGCAGGCAAAATGGGGCGGCATCGGAATTTGTTTCTGGGTGTTACTGGTTTTGTGCGCGGTCATCTACCTGCTGCTGAACCATACGGTAATCGGGAGGAATTTATATGCCGTAGGAGGTTCGGAAAAAATTTCGTTTCTTGCGGGCGTAAAGACGAATCGGATCCGCATTCTGGCGTTCGTTCTATCCGGGGCGTTTACGGGCGTGGGGGCGGTATTCCAGCTTGGGCAGGCAGGAGCGGCAAATCCTTCCTCCGGACCGAATCTGCTGATGCCGACATATGCTATCGTGTTTTTGAGTGCAACGGCATTTCAGGTGGGAACGTATAATGTGCCGGGACTTCTGCTTTCAATCATTATTCTGGGCGTCGGCATCAACGGACTCAATCTGATGGGAGCGCCGTCCTGGGTAGAATTTGTGTATAACGGAGGCGTTCTTGTGCTGGCAGTCTTTTTATCCCAGTTAGACCGTTATACTACGGTGGGAGGCAGAATGCGCCGCATGCAGAAGGCAGTGGGAAATTCAAAGAAATAAACCGGGAAGGAGCGGACAAAATGGCGGTATCAGTAGAACATATAACGGTATCATTTCCGGGTATTCGGGCATTGGACGAGGTCTCCTTAACATTTGAGGACGGCCATGTCCACGGCGTACTCGGAGCGAACGGAAGCGGAAAATCCACTTTGGTAAAAGTGCTCACAGGCGTATATCAGCCGGACGGCGGATCCCGTGCACAGATTACGATCGATACGAAACAGACAAATGCTTTTGCAGACCCGTCTGCAGCAAAAGAAATGGGAATCCGGGTGGTTCATCAGGAAGCGCCTCTGATCGGAAGTTTATCGGTAGCGGAATCGGTGGCGTTGTTTACAGGCTACCCCAAGAAAGCGTGCGGCCTGATCCGGTGGAACAGGCTGTATGCGTATACCGAAGAATTGTTTCGGTTTTATAATATTAAAATTTCGCCGAAAGCGTACGTTAAAGACTTAACCGCGGCAGAGCGGAGTATGGTCGCAATGTCGATTGCGCTGGGCAAAGAAGAGGATTTGAAGAAAACAAAAGTATTAATCTTAGATGAAGCGGACGCGTCGATTCCGGAAGGAGAAGCGGAGTTGTTTTTAAACCATGTGAAGAAGATTTCGCAGTTTGGAATTCCGGTGATTATGGTAACGCATCGGCTGAAAGCGGTAAAAGCAATCTGTGACGACGTTACAATCTTAAATGACGGGAACGTTGTATTCAGTGGGGCAAGCAAAGATATCACAGAAAGCGAAATGATTGAAAAAATGCTGCGGAAAGACCAGGTGGAAGCGGTATCTGCAGAGGAAACGGATAAACATGAGCTGCGTGAAATCTGGAAGCTGTCAAACAAACAATTTCATGCCGACACAGAGCAGGCGCTTGTGGTAAAAGACTTGGTCGCAAAGACGATCGACCATCTTTCGTTTTCGGTTCAAAGAGGAGAGATCCTTGGGATTGTCGGTGTGGGAGACAGCGGCGTAAACGAGCTGCCCATGCTCTTGTTCGGCGATAAAAAGAAGGTTTCCGGAGAAATATTTGTCGACGGAACAAAGCTTCCGGAGCGTATGAGCCCACGTAAGGCGATCCGGCACAGGCTGATGCTGCAGCCGGCGGACAGGCTGATTCAGGGTGGCGTTATGACATTGTCTTTAAGGGATAATCTGCAGCTTCCGGACGAGAAAAATTACTGGCATAAAAGAAAACTCGACCGAAACATCGTAGATTTGTCTATTCGGGAGTTTGATATACGTCCCGGTATGGCGCAGATGCCGTTCGGAAAATTTTCCGGCGGGAATCAGCAGAAAGCGATTGTAGCAAAGTGGATGAAACTGCGGCCTTCCGTTTTGGTAATGGACGACCCGACATACGGGGTAGATCCGGCGGCGCGGCAGAAGATATTTGCATCGATGAAAACGGCTTCCCAGACCGGGATTTCTATGGTGGTCTTTTCGACGGAACCGGAGCAGCTGGTATATGTCTGCACGCGGATTTTGGTTTTAAAAAAGGGCAAAATCATTCAGGAGCTGCATAAAGAAGACGGCAGCTTAACAAGAGAAGCGATTGCGAGGTGGTGTTACTCATGAAAAAAGACAAAAAAACAGCGGCGTTGGAGCATAACTTTTTTTCAAAATACGGCCTGATGACAATCATCGCGGCTTTTGTGATCCTCTTTTCGATCGCCTCTCCAGCGTTTTTGACGGCAAGAAACTGGTCGGCTTTGATCGTAGGACAGGTAGCCGTGGCGTGTATTTCACTTGGTGCGATTTCACCGATGATAGCCGGAGAGTTTGATTTTTCCGTCGGATACGCGATCGGATTGTGCGTCATAGTGGGAGGAAAAACGGCGCAGTACACAGACAGCGCCGCAGTCGTGATCCTGGCGGTTTTAGGAACCGGCGTGATTATGGGATTGTTAAACGGCTGCATATCGGTTCTTTTGCATATCAGTTCCACCGTCGTTACCCTTGGCATGGGACTTGTGTATTACGGCGTGATCATGGCGATTTCGGACGGAAGAACGATTGCCGGAAATGTTCCGGAAATTTTAACTGCGGCCGCAAAGACGAAGTTTTTCAATTTTAATATATCCATCTGGCTGATCCTCTTGTCTGCGCTGCTTTTGTTTTATATTCTGGAACATACGCCGTTTGGAAAGAGCGTATATGCGGTCGGGCTTTCGGAGCGGGCGTCGTATCTGTCCGGGATTCAGACAAAATTTGTCAAAATCGTGACGTTTGTGATGTGTGATTTATTTATTGCGATGGGCGGATTATTTTTGCTTGGACAGGCAGGGTCCGCGGCTCCTAATACGGGACCTTCGTACCAGCTGCCCGCGTATGCGGTCGCTTTTTTAAGCATAACAACGCATAAGCCGGGAAAATTCAATGTTCCGGGTCTGATGTTATCGATTCTGATGCTTGCGGTTGGATTTAACGGGTTAAGCCTGCTGGGCGGACCGTTTTGGATTGAATCGGTGTTTAACGGAATTATCCTGATCGCTGCAATATTGACGACAAAGTCGGATACCAGAACGGTGACGATCGGATAAAGGAATCATAAATCATGGAGGATAAGTGAGATGAGAGTGAAATATGATGTGGATACGCAGCTGATTTTTCAGATCGGCGATCCAATCGATCACAGTACGGCCGCTTTTTTGCACAATGAAATGTATGACCTGGCAAATATCAATGCCGTCTGCGTGCCCATCCTTGTAAAAAAAGGAACGCTGCCGGAATTTACAGAGGCGGTCAGAAGGCTGAATTTAAACGGATTTGACATTACCATGCCGCATAAAAGCGATATTATACCGCTGTTGGATGAATGCGACGAAACCAGCCGCCTGTTTAATTCGGTCAATCATGTCAAAAACGAGAACGGAAAACTGATCGGAATCGGATTGGACGGCGTGGGCATGGGCTCTGCAATTGCAGAAAAAGCAGGCTCCCTGAAAGGGAAAAAAGTGCTTTTACTGGGCGCGGGTTCCGTTGCGGGACCGATCGGGGCAGATCTTTGCCAAAGAGGCGTAAGCGAAGTTTTTGTAGCAAACCGGACAGTGGAAAAAGCGAAAAAGACGGCCCAAACCATCGGAGATTATTTTGGAGTAAAAACAGGATACGGAGAACTTACGGAGGAATACTTAGCCGGCGCGGCATCACAGGCGGATCTCGTCGTACAGTGCACGTCGCTTGGAATGGCGGGGAGCGCGCAGCAGTACCAATCGCTTCGGTTTATGGAACGGCTGCATAAGGATGTGCTCTGCGCAGACGTCTTATATCCGAACACGGCGTTTCTGGACAGGGCGAAAGCGCTTGGGCTTCCTGTGTTAAACGGCCTTGGCATGCTGTTAAATCAGCAGATTGCTATGATCGAATTTCGTTTCGGCATAAAGCTGCCGCAGAAGTGTCTGCTGCAGGCGGAAGAGGCGCTTGCCTGCGCCGTAACGCTCCGGGATCTTCGCGATCAAAGGAGGGGAGGAATGGCGTAAATGCGAACGGTAATCGATACGATCATTAGACGGCGCAGCGTCCGCAGCTTTTTAGAGCAGCAGATCGACGATTCGGACCTGGAAATAATTATTCAGGCAGGAAGGTATGCGCCTAGCGGCGGAAATCATCAGTATACGACGTTTCTGGCCGTGCAGAATGCAAAGATTTTATCGGAACTTGCAGAGATTGCGGAAGAAGAATTTTCCAAAATGGAAATTTCGGATTCGATGTACCAGAGTTTAAAAAACTCCATCCTGCGTTCCAAAAAGGGAGGCTATGTGTTTCATTATCATGCGCCGACCTTAATGATTCTGGCGAATAAAAAGGGATATGACAATGCGATGGCAGACTGTGCCGCCGCAATGGAAAATATGATGATCGCCGCGGCGTCGCTTGGGATCGGCTCCTGCTGGATCAATCAGCTGAAGTGGCTGTCCCAAAATGCGGTCATGGAAAAGTATCTGCAGGGACTTGGGATCGGAAACGACGAAGCGGTTATGGGAGCCGTCGCGCTTGGATTTGCGGCACAGGAGCATATCAGCGCGCCAAAGAGAACCGGGAATCCGGTGATCTATATCAGTCGGTCATTTTTTGCGGACAGTTCAATACATACCTGTCTGTCCCTTGCCCTGCTCCTACGTTTGCTCTCGTTTGACTTCTCCCTCTGTATCCTCTTGGCACAAGCAGGACAATACTTCGATATGCCAGAGCCAGGGACATATTCAACGCTGCACACCGTACAGTGTTTAGCGGGCAACGCTGTCCACCGCTTCGTGGGTGTGATATGTAATTCACCGACAAAGCCGATGAATTTATAGTAAATCTTGATTTCCTGCTTTACTGTTCCGTCTGCTGACTTCTCACGCTCCGAAACAAGTATCTTGTCTATCAATGCATTTACAACCGTTGCGTCCAGTTCCTTTAAACCTTGATAGTTGCGGATAAGGGAGAGGAAGTCACGGATTCCCTGCGATTTCTCGTAGCTTTCATTGAGCGTTTCCGTTACTTCCCTCAACCGTGCTTCTATTTCAAGCTGTTCTTTCTGGTATTTCCCCGACATCATCTCGAAATTCCGCTCGGTGATACGCTCCATGACCTTATCCTCATAGAGAGAGGAAAACAGCCTGTCAAGCTCCGCAAGGCGTTTGTTCAGCTTCTTTTGTTCTTTCTCCATTGCCTTTGCCTTGCTCTGGTCTGTTTCCGTGAGCCGCTTCTCAATCGCCCTTACCGCCCGCTCGTCATTCACCGCCATATCCGCAAAACGGTTGATGTCGGCAAGGACGGCGTTGAATAAATCCCTCGCTTCAATGGCGTGTGCGGTACACATGACGTTGCCGTACCTGCCATAATTATTGCAGGTATATTGTACGCAGTCGATAATGTCGGGGCGTTTCCTCCTGTTTGCGCTCATAGCCCGCAAAGCATAGCCGCAGTCCGCACACTTGATAACGCCTGAAAAAATATTCTCAAAGCCGCCCTTATTCTTTTCCCGTCTGCGGCTCGTCATAAGCTGTTGGACAATATCAAATTCTTCTTGTGTGACTATGCCCTCATGGGTGTCGGGTATCACTTCCCATTCTTCTGGCAGCTTGGACGGTCTTTTCTTGCTTTTCATATTGGCGGCAATCCGCTTGTAGCCTGCAAGGTTCCCCGCATATATCGGGCTTCTTAAAATATTCCTCAAGCTGTTCTCGCTCCAGATATAACGGTTTTCTTCGTTGTCCTCAAAGTATCTTTCATAGCCTGTCGCCCCCTGCTCCGCCGCATAAGCGGCAGGGCGTAAAACGTGCTGGCTGTTGATGTGCTTGCGGATTTTTCCAAGTCCGTTTCCCGCCAATGCAAGGTCGAATATCTCCCTTACAACGTGCGCCACCTTATCGTCTATCAACAGATGGTTATGGTCGGCGGGGTCTTTGATATACCCATAGGGCGCATACGTCCCCATGAATTTCCCTTGCTGAAACCTCGCTCGGTACGCCGATTTTATCTTGACCGATACATCGGCAGAATACATTTCGTTTAGGATATTGCGGAATGGGGTAATGTCCATCGCTGATTTATTGAGCGTGTCCACGCCGTCATTGACTGCAATATACCTCACATTATGCTCTGGGAAAAAGACTTCCAGATATAATCCGCAGTCAAGGTAATTCCTCCCCAGACGGGATAAATCTTTCGTAATCACGCAGTTTATCAGCCCGTTTTCAATGTCCTTAATCATGTTCTGGAAACTCGGTCTTTGGAAATTCGTACCAGAATAACCGTCGTCCACATACGTTTTTGCCAAATGCCAGCCCTGTTTCTTCACATAATCCGTGAGTATGGATTTCTGCGTGGCGATGCTTGCACTCTCGTTTTCCGTGCCATCGTCCTTAGATAAGCGGCAGTAAATGCCAACTTCATAAATCGGATTCCCCGTTCTTATTCCTGCCATACTGTAAAACCTCCGTCTTTGCTCTACTAAATTTCATGTTCCATTGCGTACATTCTAAGCGGATATACCCTCATTGTCGAAGGTGTCATTTCCCGTAATGCTCTTTCGGATGTCCTCGGAGATAATCGGGATGAACGCCTCCGCAACGGTCTGTGTGCCAACATATTCACGACTGACAATCATCTGCACTGGCTGTCTTGCAACAATACGCTTTCTCTTTTTGTTCGCTGTCTTATCCTCGCCCATATTCAAATCTTCCTTTCCAGACAGAGCAGGGGAGAGTCTGAAACGTCCCCACCCTGCCTATCAGACACAATCAATCCCCGCTGTTCAACTCTTCCTGCAATGCTTTAAGGAGTGCCGCCGCTTCATCAGCGGTCAACGTGATTCCCTTTCCACACTTCTCACGCTTGGGGGAAAAGCTGCGAATATCATATTTCGGCTCTTTCCCATTCCATGAAATTAAGTTGATTTCCTTTGTGTAGCCGCTGTCGCCTGCCGACAATACGGCGATTTCCTTTACCATCTCATATTGAATTTCTTTCATTTCCTACCCCTTTCCTGTCTTGACTTTCTGCTTTTTATCTGGATAAAGTTATATATTTATCTCCCGAAAAGAGAAGATTAGCGGCTGTCCCTGCCCCGTTTCCTCTGCAATTCACGCTCCAAAAGTTTGATGATGGTGTCCTCCATCTGCTTCGGCGTTGTTCCTTTCGGGAAGTATTTCTTTAACCGCTCCATGCCGATTTTCACGGTTTCTTTCTGGTTTCCCTTTTCCTCCGTCATAATCGCAAAGATGGTATCCATGTCAAGCCGCCCGCTCTGGCTTAGGCTTTTCATCCGCTGTGCCTGTGAGAGTGAGGGCGTTGCTTCCTCGCTTTCCATTGTGGCGAATAGGTTTTCCTGCTCGCCTTTCTTCAGAAAGGACAGCTCCACCGCAGGCGTGAGGGCGATTTTCCCCTCGTCCACCATCTGCAAAATCGGCGGTATCAGTTCCGTCAATCGGATAAATCTCTGCACGGTCATCCTGCCAACGCCGAAGCCCTGCGCCACTTTATCGTCCGTCCGCAACTTCGTCCCAACTTGTGACGAGGTTAAGTCTGTGCGGAAGCCCTGCCGCTTCATGGCTTCGGATTTCATCTTGTAGGCAAACGCCCGCTCGCTCGGCAGGATATTTTCTCGTTGCAAGTTGCTGTCCACAAGGGTGATGATGGCTCGGTCACGGTCTAAGGGCAGGACAAAAGCGGGGATTGTGTTTATCCCTGCAAGCTCCGAAGCACGGACACGCCGCTGTCCTGCAATCACTTCATAACCGTTCCCGTCCTCTTTTGGGCGTGTGATTATCGGCGTTACGATTCCAAACTCCTTAATGCTTTCCGCTAATTCCGACAGCATTTCATCTTCCACAACATGGAACGGATTGTCTGGAAATAGATATAAATCTGCTGTCTTTAATACCTTAAAATCCTGTTTCTTCAATCTGTCTCCTACCTTTCTTTTGGTCTGGTTCTGCCTGTTCGTTGTAATTCCTCCAATACTTCTGGCGGGATTTTAGACAGCAGCCGCCCCATCTGCTCGTTGGTTCTCTGCAATTCAAATATCCTCTGGTTGGCTTTCTGTACCTTTAATTCCTGCTCGTACTTTTCATCACGCATACGCCCCGCATAGTCGGATTCCTGCCCGATTCTCTCTTTCAAGCTGTCGATATACGCCTGCTGTTTCCCGATTTCCTTAGAGAATTTCTCCACGTCTGGCAGCCATGCAGAGAGTAAATCTAACGCTTTATCCCTTTTCTTCCCTGCGTTAAAGGCGTTGATGTCGGATAGGGCAGACACGATTTCTTCATACTGTTTATCAAGCCTGCCGCCTAATTTATAGAGCCATGTGGGGACGTGTTTCCGCTTGGTTTCCATTGAGGACTGCCCCCGTTCAAGCTGATTCCACCGTGAGGACATCCGCTCATGGTAGGCGGTCTGCCACTCGGATAATGATTTCTGGTTGCCTAAGATAGCTTTCGCTGACAGCTTATTGTCTGGCGTAATCGGCACAAAGCAGAGGTGCATATGGGGCGTTCTCTCGTCCATATGGACGACAGCGGAGAGGATATTCTGCTTTCCAACACGCTCCGAAATGAAGTCAAGAGCCGTCTGGAAATACGCTTTTTGTTCTTCGGGCGGTAAGCTGTTCATAAATTCGGGTGAAGCGGTGATGAGCGTTTCTACCATCATCACGCTGTCTTTTCTTACTTTACAGCCCGCTTCTTTTACCATTTGGTTTATCTCTTTCTTGTAAGTGTAGCGGGGCGGCTTCACAAGATGGTAGTTATCTTTGGAGCGTCCCACGTCAATGTCTG
>OFFT01000661.1_pt1 | contig 23612 bp, 15 predicted proteins | sample 1521581 | NCBI WGS metagenome assembly OFFT01 (sample SAMEA3504084, study PRJEB24116) | mouse gut metagenome | biome: mouse gut; feature: mouse-associated habitat; material: faeces | place: Denmark | collected 2011
CAGCGGCTGTTCCGTTTCCCGGAGCGTCGTTTCATCCGGATGCTGCGCGCCGTCTATCACCAAGATCGCGAGATCCGTTTTATGCATCGTCTGATAGGCTTTCCGCACACGCGCCGCCCCAAGCTCCCCCGTATCGTCCAGCCCCGGCGTATCGATCAGTACGACGGGACCTAACGGCAGCAGTTCCATTGCTTTCTGCACAGGATCGGTCGTCGTCCCCTTGATGTTCGATACGATCGCCAGATCCTGTCCTGTCATAGCGTTGATCAGACTGGACTTCCCGGCATTTCTCCTGCCGAAAAGCCCGATGTGTATCCGGTTTGCCGAAGGCGTTTCATTCATGCCCATGCCGTATTCCTCATTTCATCACCTGATAAGACCGTACGAAACTGCTTAAAAACGGAAATCACGTTTGCCCAAATGGATATTCTCGATATATTCCGCCGCCTTTTTCTGCACGGTTTGATTCGGTATCTTTTTTAATTCTTCCAGGATCAGCCTGCCGCCGATCTCTTTCGTCTCATCTGATGCGTAGTCTTCCAGATATTCTTTTAATGTCATTAAGGCGTTCGGATGACAGCAGTTGATGATCTGCCTGTTCTTAAGCAGCGTCATAAACCGGTCTCCGGTGCGGCCTTCCCGGTAACATGCCGTACAAAAACTCGGCACGTACCCCAGTTCCATCAGCCAGCGGACCACCTCGTCCAAACTTCTGTGATCACTGATATCAAACTGCGCGGAATTCTCTTCCGGCTCCTCTTCTTTCGCATAACCGCCTACGCTGGTCTTCGATCCTCCGCTGATCTGGGAAATGCCGAGTTTTAGTACGCGTTCCCTGCTTTCTTTGGATTCTCTCGTTGATACGATCATGCCGGTATACGGCACGGCGATCCGAAGGCAGGCGACGATCTTGGCAAACGTATCATCCGAAATGCCGTTGTCAAATACATCGGGATCGATATCGTCCGCCCTGCGTACACGAGGAACACTGATCGTATGCGGTCCCACGCCGCCGTAGCGTTCCATATGCTCCGCATGCATAATAATCCCGGCAAAATCATAGCGGTAATTATTCAGTCCGAACAGCACGCCGATCCCCATATCGTCAATACCGGCTTCCCTTGCACGGTCCATCGCTTCCGTATGGTACGCATAATCGCTTTTAGGTCCCGTCGGATGCAGTTTCTCATACGATTCTTTATGGTAGGTTTCCTGAAACAGAATGTATGTCCCGATTCCCGCATCCTTGAGTTTTTTATAATTTTCCACGGTCGTTGCAGCAATATTGACATTTACCCGGCGAATCGCGCCGTTTTTGTGTTTAATGCGATAAATTGTCTGAATGCTTTCCAATATATATTCGATCGGATTGTGAAGAGGATCCTCGCCTGCTTCCAGCGCAAGCCTCTTATGCCCCATATCCTGAAGCGCCGTCACTTCCTGTATGATCTCTTCCTGCGTCAGTTTTTTTCTGGCAATATGTTTGTTCTTCAAATGATATGGGCAGTATTTGCAGCCGTTGATACAGTAGTTGGATAAATACAGCGGCGCAAACATTACAATCCGGTTGCCGTAAAATTCCTGCTTAATCGCCTCTGCCAGACGGTAGATTTGTTCATTCAGATCTTCCAGCCCGCAATCTAACAGCACGATCGCTTCCCGGTGGGAAAGCCCCTCCATTTTGGAAGCCTTTTCTAAAATCTGTTCTATAAGTTCTCTGTTGTTTTTATTTTCTTCTGCATAAGCTAAAGACGCCCGAATCTCTTCGTCACTGATAAATTCTTCTGCCTTCGGCGACATTACGTCATACATAATTTTCCTTCTTTCCGTTTCTATGATTTACAATGATCTGCATTCCCCTGCCGGATCTCCGCGTTCTGTCACAATCGAAAACCCGATGCGCTCCATACGGCGCATAAGGCAGCTCCTGCATTCCGCCGCTTCATCCCCGGTACAGATTTTATTGTCATATAACTCATATTGTTTCCGAACCCCGGTAGGGGAAAGATTAGGCATGACTACATTGGCGCCCGCCAGAATACCGCGCTCGCGGCCCTGACCATCCACAGTGCCAAGCGCGGTAGTTGCCGGAATCAAAAGATTGGGTTTTAACAGGCGTAAAAGCCCGATCAGATAGAGCGTCCGCTCCACCGAACCCGCCGGCTCTTGTGCAAACGGCGTTTCATGATGCGGGATAAACGGTCCGATTCCCACCATCTGCGGATCCAGCTTGGTAATAAACATCATATCCTCCGCCAAGCATTCTGCCGTCTGTCCCGGCGAGCCGACCATAAAACCGCAGCCCACCTGATAACCGATCTCCCGTAACCAAAACAGGCACTCTTTCCGGCGGGAAAGCAGCATATCCTCCGGATGCAGTCTCCCATAATGCGTTTCGTCCGCCGTCTCATGGCGCAGAAGATACCGGTCTGCCCCCGCTTCATAAAATCGAAGGTAGCTTTCCTTTGGTTTTTCTCCGACGGATAACGTAACCGCACAATCCGGATACCCCTCTTTGATCGTCCGAATCAGCCTTGTCAGCCGTTCGTCCGTAAAATAACCGTCTTCTCCTCCCTGCAGCACAAATGTCCGGAATCCCAGCGCATATCCCTGCCTGCAGCAGTCCAAAATCTCCGTTTCCGTCAGACGGTAGCGCTTCACCCTGCGGCTGTCCCTGCGGATCCCACAGTAATAACAGTTATTTTTACAGTAATTGGTAAATTCAATCAGTCCTCTGGTAAAGACTTTCCTGCCGTAATACTTTTTTCTTGCCAGATCCGCCCGTTCAAACAGATACTCCCGATCCGCGCCTGCCGAAATCAAGGCGGTCCATTCTTCTTTTTCCAAACGGCGTTCTTTTTCGAGCCGGTCGATCAAATGACGCATAGTATTCCTCCTGCACTTTTGCATACAGCGCTTTTGTCAGGTGTCTGCCTTCTGGCTCAGATCCAATTCGTTACGATGCTGCTGTCATTTTGTAATACTTTTCTGCACTTGTCAAGTTTTAGATCTCGATCAGTTCATACTGATCCGTACCAAGTCCGATTTTGACGCTGTGCGCGATACAGCTTTCCCACTCCGTATCCGGGTGCGTCATATGAAAATGATCTTTGTGCGCCGTACATTCCTGCCGCGCCGCCTGTTCTGCCAAAACGCTGCCGGCTATGATCGGCTGGCGGTTGCAGGCGTCGGCACATGCTTTATCCAGCGCTACCGGGTCAAACGATGCGAACATGCCCACATCCGGAATGATCGGAATATCGTTTTCGGCATGGCAGTCGCAATTCGGCGAAACGTCGCATACCAGCGCGATATGGAAACACGGCCGGTTCTGGCAGATCGCCTTTGTATACTCTGCCATCTTGCAGTTTAAGTTTTTATTGGACGCATCAAATGTAGCTTCGATCGCGTCTTTCGGGCAAACCCCGATACAGCGTCCGCAGCCCACGCATTTATCGTGATCGATCTTTGCTTTTTTGTCGGAAACGGTAACGCCCGTATGCGCGCATACCAGCGTGCAGCTTTTACATCCGATACATTTATCCGCAGCAACGGTGGGCTTGCCGTCGCTGTGCATTTCCATCTTTCCGGCGCGCGAACCGCCGCCCATTCCGATATTTTTAATTGCGCCGCCGAAGCTTGTGGCCTCATGTCCTTTAAAATGCGTCAGAGAAATCAATATATCCGCATCCATAAGCGCACGTCCGACTTTTGCTTCTTTTACATATTCTCCGTTCACAGGAACCAACGCTTCGTCCGTTCCCTTTAACCCGTCTGCAATGATGACCTGGCAGCCCGTCGTCATAGGAGAAAATCCGTTTGCATAAGCGGTATCCAGATGATCGAGCGCATTTTTCCTGCTTCCTACATAAAGTGTATTACAGTCTGTCAAAAACGGCATGCCCCCTGCCTCTTTTACAACGTCGGCAACTACTTTGGCATAATTGGGTCGTAAAAACGCAAGATTACCGTATTCTCCGAAATGAAGCTTAATTGCAGCGTACTTATCTTCAAAGTCGATCTCTTTGATTCCTGCCGTTATGATCAGCCTGCGCAGTTTTGATAACAGATTTTCCGTAAAGCTGGTTTTAAATGTGGTAAAATATACTTTTGATTGTTCCATATCCGGCTTCATCTCCTTTTTGTTTTTCCTACCTAATATATTACTTGAAATCCGGCAAAATGTAAACCGTGCGGGCCGTTTTGTTTTAGACGCAATTTGGACACAAAATCTTAAAGAAATCCTAATTGAAAATGCGCTTTCTGTGCGGTATCATACAATAATATATTTGAACGCTTTTCAACAGGAGGTTCCCTATGCAAAAACGATATCAAAAATTTCTCTCTCTCCTTACCGTATTCTGCTGCATCTGTTTCACAGGCTGCAGTACAAAACAAACGTCTGTCTCGCCGGAATCCGAACCGGCTGCGACCGAGACGTCTCCGTCTGCATCTGTTTTGGACCATACGCAATCTGTATCGCCCGACGGCAAAGATCCCGCAGAATGCGCCTATGGCATCAAAATTACAGAAGAAACGCAGTCGCCTTCTTACACGGCGAAAAAAGACGCTTCCGTTACGGTATTGAAAGCGGACGCTTCTTATCCCGTGTTCGGCATCGAGGGAAATACCGAAGCTGCCGCACAGATCAATGCCGCCATTCAGACAGAACTGGATACTTTTTTGAATTTTGAAAAAGAAAATGCCGCGAACGCAGAAGAAGCGTACCTTGCTTCCTTAGACTCTTCAGATTCTGCGTTTCAGACGTATACGGCAGATTTTTCTTATCAGCTGAAACGATGCGACGATAAGGTCATTTCCGTCGTATTCTGCCAGAACGATTTTTCCGGCGGCGCACACGGCAATACCTGGAGCTACGGCGTCACGTTTCATACGAAAACCGGAGAACGGCTGTATCTGGAATCTCTGTGTTCGGATTATACGCCGTTTCACGAGCTGCTCATCAATAACCTGAACACGCAGGCGGCTTCACCCGCTTATCATGATTATATTTCAACGGAATTAAATTCTGATATAGACAATGCTCTGCTGAACGATTCCACCTGCTGGTACTTAGACCGCAGCGGATTAACCTTTATTAGTAATCCCTATGTCCTTGGCAGCTATGCAGCCGGCACGTTTGAATTTAATATTCCGTATGCAGAGCTGGACGGACTGAAATCGGAATACGCTTATCAGGGTCCCTATATCCGCAAACTCTTTCCCGGCAGTATCGTACGGCACGACCTCAACGGAGACTCAAGCGCAGAAGACCTCTGCTACTCCATCCAGACCGATGCCGACTTTTCCTCCCCGAAACCTGCGCTGACGATCAACGGCAGGGATTTTTCTGAGGAACTGGAACAATTACATCTGTCTTATCTCTGGACGGGAGCCTATTATCTGATGGATATTGATTCCGAAGACCCCTATACGGAAATCGCCATTTCCAACGAAAATACGGAACGTCCAAAGGAAACCTGCACGCATTTTTTCCGATACCATACGGACGGAAAACTTGTATATCTGGGAAACACCGCGGGCATTTTTAACGAAGACATGCAGGTGCGCTATAATTCCAACGGAAATCTGATCCTCTGCGACCGGAACGGAAATCCACTCGGTTAAAAAAGACCGCGGTCCCAGATCCGGATATTCTGCTCTTTCAACAGCGTGCCACACATGTGCTTTCACAGAAAAAAACTCTCGAAACCACTTTTCCAGCCATTTCGAGAGTTTTTCTGCCCGTTTCCCATTCCGTTACTCATTATAGAAGAATTTTTCCCTCAGAGTTTTCTTCTTTCCAGAAATCAATCGGTTCATAATCTCTAAGTTCCGCCAAAAAACCTCTGTGTCCCAGCTCTGACTGGATCCGGTCCAATACCTCTTCGCTTTCTGCCGTCACCGTATGATAATGATAGCCGGAAGTCACGTCTTTTAATGATTTTGAAATGCCGCTTTTTAATTTTTCCATATAATCCGTAACATCCAGACGGGATTGCAACCCCATCTCCACCCGTATGACGTCATATATTCTGTGATAAACAAATTCGTCTTCGATCCTGCCGCCAAAATCCACATAGAGATTCAGTTCTTCTTCCATTTCATCATCGGTATGGTGCACTTTAAAAATACGACGGCATATATGCTCTCTTTTCATGATATATCCGCGGCAGGTACTGATAATTTCTTTTTTACCGGCCCGAAGCAGGGCGATATCCTGTACGACTACCTGCCGGCTGACGCAGCACAGCCTTGCCAATGCTGCGCCGGATACCGGACGGTCTGCATTTTGCAGAACTTCGATCAATTTCTCTCTTCGTTCTTCTCCGCTCATACATTTCATTCCTTTAATCATATCTCAAAAGCCACTTCGGATACCTGTATGCGCAAAAACCTGCGCATACATCAGGAGACCGGATGCAGGTTTTTCAGTGAAATATCGAGAATGGGCGCAGAATGCGTCAAAGCTCCGCTGGAAACATAATCCACGCCAAGCTCTTTTATTTTTTCAATATTCTCTTTGGTTATATTTCCCGATATTTCAATTTCCGCGCGATGATCAATCCATGCAACCGCTTCTTCCATTACTTCCGGCGTCATATTGTCCAGCATAATAATATCTGCTCCCGCTTCCACCGCTTCTTTTACCATGTCCATATTTTCCGCTTCTACTTCGATCTTTCGCACAAACGGCGCATATTCCTTTGCCATCTGAACGGCTTTTTTTACGCTTCCCGCAGCGCCGATATGATTATCTTTTAATAAAACGCCGTCCGTCAAATTGTATCTGTGGTTCTGGCCCCCGCCGATCCTGACGGCATATTTTTCAAAAATACGGTTGTTGGGCGTCGTTTTTCTGGTATCCAGCAGACGAATGCCGCTGCCTTCCAGAAGTTTGACAATGGAGTGTGTATATGTTGCAATTCCGCTCATCCGCTGCAGATAATTCAGTGCCGTCCGTTCTCCAGTCAATAGCGCACGGATATCGCCCCGGACTTTTGCCATTTGTTCCCCCGCTTTTACGGCGTCGCCGTCTTTTACAAAGATTGTCACTTCCACTTCTCTGTCGATTAGGTCAAACACTCTTGCAAAGACATCCAGGCCGCAGACAACGCCGTCTTCTTTACAAATCAAATCCACTTCACCCAGACACTGATTCGGCATCACGGCGTTCGTCGTCACGTCTTCACTCGTCAAATCTTCTCTTAATGCACTTAAAATATATGGATCTGCGTTTAATTTCATTGTAATAGGATCATACATAATTATTTAACCTCTCAATCTCGTTTAATATTGTTTTTTTATAGCCGGCAGCCAATGCCTCTTCATCCTGATACGGCAGAAGGCTTTCTTCCGACAACATATGTCCTTGACGTTTCACCGGCATTACGGCTTTCTGGCGTGTTATTTCTTCCGCCGCCCGCCCCGCAAATACAAGGCTCTCCAGCAGAGAATTGCTTGCCAGACGGTTTCTGCCATGTACGCCGTTGCAGGCGGTCTCTCCGACGGCATACAGCTGTCCCATAGAGGTACGCCCGAACAGATCGATCCGAATTCCTCCCATAAAATAGTGCTGCGCGGGAACAACCGGAATGCACTCCCGAAAGACATCATAGCCCTTTTCCCTGCAGTGCTTTACAATATTGGGAAAATGAACGGTCAGCTCTTCCTGCGGAATATGCTCCATAGACAGCCAGACATACGGCGTCTGGTCTTTCTCCATCTGCTCATAGATTTTTTTTGTCAAAATGTCTCTGGGTAAAAGCTCATCTACAAACCGCTCCATGTTCTTATTGTACAAAACGGCGCCTTCGCCGCGCACCGATTCGGAAATCAGAAAGCTCCGCTCCTGCGGCTTATCGCAGTACAGGGTCGTGGGATGAATCTGCACATAATTGATATGCTCCAGCGCAACGCCGTGTTTGAATGCGACTGCAATCCCATCTCCGGTCAGATGCCTGTAATTTGTCGTATACCGGTACAACCCCCCGATCCCTCCACAGGCAAGTACCGTCGTCTCTGCCAACACAGTCGTAACCGTCCCATCCGGCAATCGGACAACCGCTCCGTAACAGCAATTATCCTCGCTGAGAAGATCTAGCATCGCAGCGTATTCCAGAATCTGCACGTTCGGACGCGCTTTCACTCTCTCCAATAGTTTGGACGTGATTTCTTTTCCGGTGATGTCCTCGTGAAAGAGAATGCGTTTTTGAGAATGCCCGCCTTCTCGTGTAAAACTCAGTTCTCCGTTTTCTTCCCGCTGAAAGGAGACGCCCAGGCGAATCAGCTCTTTCACAACCGTCTGTGAAGAGCGGATCATAATTTCTACCGATTCCGGATTATTTTCATAATGTCCGGCGCGCATCGTATCTTCAAAATAACTCTCATAGTCCGAATCGTCTTTGAGCATACAGATGCCTCCCTGCGCCAGAAAAGAATCGCTGTGCCTGACCGCATCTTTTGTAATGATCAAAACCTGTTTCTCTTTCGGAAGGTGGAGCGCACAATATAAACCTGCGCATCCGGCGCCCACAATTAAAATATCTGTTTTCATTCTGCCTCCATGCAACTTACTGTTTCGCTAGAACAAGCATCTGTTCCAGCGGAACCTTTGCCCGTTCTGCCGTCTGTGCATCCAGCAGAATCTCCGGCTCAAATTCCAGGCGTTCCAAAACTCTGCCGATGTTATCAAGGGTAATCTTTTTCATATCGGGGCAGATCTGGCAGCCGATGACCGGATAAAACTTTTTATCCGGATTTTCTTTTTCCAGCGGATAAAATACGCCGGTTTCCGTCGCGATAATAAATTCTTCTGCCGTACTTTCTTTGGCATAACGAATGATATCCGCGGTACTTCCTGCATAATCCGATAATTCCAGAATTTCTTTTGCACATTCCGGATGAGAAAGGATCAGAGCGTTCGGATGCGCTTCCTTTGCCTGCAGAAGTGACGTTTTATCGATCTTTTGATGGATAGGACAGTACCCGTCGTGAAAAATAAATTCCTTTTCGGGAATTTCCTGCGCCACAAACTGCGCCAGATGCCGGTCCGGTATAAAATAAATCTGTTTCTGCGTCAGCTTTTTTACCACCCGTACGGCATTGGACGACGTTACACAGACGTCGGAGACGGCTTTTACCTCTGCATTGGAATTGACATAGCAGACCACGGCCGCTTCCGGGTATTCTTTCCGAACGGTACGCACATGAGCCGCAGTTACCATATCCGCCATCGGACAGCCCGCCGTACCGTCCGCCATATATACATGCTTATCCGGATTTAACAGCTTCGCGCTTTCTCCCATAAAAGATACGCCTGCAAACAGGATATTGTTCTGTGCCGCTTCCGCGGCTTTTACCGCCAATGCATAAGAATCCCCTATAAAATCCGCAATCTCCTGCACGGCTGCTTCCACATAATAATGTGCTAAAATCACAACGTCTTTTTCTTTCTTTAATTGATAGATTTTTTCCTTTATGTCCATACGATCCTCCCGGTCAAACGGCTGTTTTTATCCACAGTATGTATCCGTAGAATTATAACACACCTGTTCCGAACTGACAAGACAGATGTCAATTCACTTTTTTTGCATTCACTGTTGAAACACAATCACCCGGAACCAAGAGGATACCCGCTCTCCCCTTTCATACAAATGTTCCCCTGCAGCATCGAAAACCCCGAAAACTTTCGTCTCCGGGGTTTCTTTCCTGTCTCTTATTTTACTTTCAGGCCTGCTTTTTTGATTGCCTTCTTTAACTTGTTCTTATCTTTCGACTTTAATCCTTTCGGCCATTTAACCGTTGCTTTCTTCGCCGTTTTGCTAAAGGCCTGTTTGCCGATGCCTTTATTCTTCAGCGCTTTGCCTTTTATAATGACTTTGTTGAGCTTCGAACAGTTCGCGAATGCTTTTTTACCGATCTTCTTCACGTCTTTTCCGAGTGTAATATTCTTTATTTTCTTGGATTTTTCAAATGCCTGATCTCCGATCGTTTCCACATTTGCATTGATTACGACTTTTCTCGCGCTCTTCAATCCGCTGAATGCTTTTTTGCCGATGCCGACCACTTTATAAGTCTCTTTATTGATGACTACTGTCGGTCCTACTTTCACGGTCTTTGCATCTTTGCCTTTTGTAATAATCACGGTTTTATCTTTTGCGCTTACCACCTGGTAGGTGCCGCTCGCAATTGTAAAGCTCTGTCCGTCTTTTACTTCTGTTCCCGGAGTTCCTGGATCGCCGCCGGTAACCGTTTTCAGATTTGCCTTTGCTGTAGAAAGCGCTGATTTTAATTCTTTCAGTCTTGCTTCATCTGCTGTTGCCATTTCATCCAACGCATCTTTATATGCTTTTTCAAATGCAGCCCATGTCTCTGCCGTATATTTCTTATCTGCATTCTTACCGTCGATCAGAGTTTTTATGTCGGCGCTGTTTACTAAGGTTTCCAGTTCCTGCTTTGCGATCTCACGTTTTTCATCCGCTACGGTCACTCTCTCAATATCGTTGAGCGTATTCGTTAACGTTGTTAACTGATCTTCTTCCATTTCCTCTATTGCAGAAATTAGCTGTTCCTCCGTAAGATCTTTGTAGTCTGCCACTGCCTCCGCAAGCGCTGTTCTTGTAGATTCCGTATAAGTTTCATCTGCCGCGTCTGCAATTGCGCTTTGGATGGCTTCTTTTAATGCATCCCGCTTTGCCTGCAGCGCTTTTGTCACCAAACCGTCTTTTGCCGACTGAAGGTTATTCATCAACGCAACGATAGCCGCCAGGTCTGCATCCTGTGCCGGCGCTTTCGCTGCTGTTAATGCCGTATTGAAAATTGCGTAGCTTCCTTCTGTATAAAGCGTTTCGTCTATTTCCGCTTCCGCATCTGCAGCATTTTTTGCCAGAACGTCTTTTGCATAATCCAACGCCGGATATGTTTCTGTTTTTGTCACGTCACAACGGATACATGTGATGATTTTCTGTCCGTCTGTACCGGTGCCCTCATAAGACGGCATGTGATCGGGATCTGCTTCAACTTTACAATCCGGATCATCAAAATCATGTCCGAGCGCTTCTACCACGGTTCCCGGCGTCATTTCTTCCCGGCATACGGAACAAACCTGCTGTCCGCGGATTCCTGCTTCCGTACAGGTCGCTTCTTTTACAATTTCCATCCAGGTACAATCATGGTCACACTCCGTATCAATGACAATCGTATGTACGGTTCCGTTTATGGTAATATCTGCCGTTGCTTCCGCATCGATATCCGCTTTTGCACTGATTTCCACACCGGAAACTTCCGTGTTCGCATACATTTTGGACTGATTTTTAATACCGCTTCTCGGATACATAACAAGGATAACTTCTTCTTTACTTTGCGGATCCGTAAAATACTCTGTGATCAGGTAGCTGCGTTTGGAAACAATTTCTGTTGCACGCTTATAGCCAGGGATTGGATCGTCATCGGATTCCAGATTATCTGTACGTTTTTCAAGCAGTTCATATCCAAAATCCCCTGCAGCAGGATCCGAAAACGGTTTCCCTGACCATGAATCGGTTCCGTCTTTTTGGCTGACCGCATCAAATCCCATTCTCTTATAATAGAAATATAAATATCTTCCGTTTTTCGGATTTGACCCTGTATTTCCCGCACGCATAATTTCAAACGAAATTTCGTCGCCTTCTCCGACAGGCGTTATTTTATGTGTTGCTCTTGTTTTTGTAAAGATCTGGTTTGCATCAATCTGGTTTTCGAGATAATTTCCTTCCAGTTCACTGAAAATCGTATAGATTTTATCTCCCCCGTCCGTTCCTGCTTCTGTGATAACAAACTCAGCATTTTTTACATTTGCATCCCAGTTCGGCGTTGTGGCATATCCATCCAGCGTCATAGGCGTCGGATTTTCCGATACACAATCAAACAATGCCTTTCTTGTCTCCGTCGCATTCTTTACAGTCACAAGCGCTTCGCCTGTTTCCCCAAGTACAACCTGATCTGCGGTTACACCATCAATAAATGCGCTTCCGTTTTTCGGTACGCTGATTGTCGGATTTTCAACCGTAATATGATAGGTAATATTATTGACTTTCAGGTCTTCTGTTCCTTTTTTTGCCTTCGGCGTAATTGTAAGTGTCTTTCTTGCTTCCAGAACAGCATCTTTTGTTCCATATACCAGCTTGGCATGATTTGCGGTTGTATTATGCGGATAAAGAATAACAAGTCCGCCATTTCCAAATGTACTATCGTCTGAATTTTCAGCAACCTTATATGCAATCAGGTATTTTCTGGAAACGTCAATCGTATCATCAGCGCCCAATGCAACATATTTGTAGTCGTCTTCAGCGCCCTCTGTCAAGTCATATACCGTTTTTCCAGCTGCCTGCGCCTCGTCTGCTTCTGCTTTCGTCACTTTTTTCAGTACCTGCATTCCCGCCTTATATCTGGCATCTGATGCACTGATTGTACTCGATGTATTAAATGTATATCCCTGCAGATCAAACAGCAAATATCTGTGGTCCTGCTCCCCATTCAGCCTGCTTCGATTGTCAACCACAAAACCCTTGTGGTCCTCGCTGTACGCAACATAGATGCTGTTTCGCGGTGTTGTTGTGAACAAAACATTGACATTATCCACATTTGTTAAATAGCGCTGCATTCCTTCGCTGTAAATCTGATAGAACTGATCTTGATTTTCTGCATTGGAGGGACGCCGGAATGTAAATTCTGCATTTTCAATGCTGACGCCTGCATCTGAATCCGCCTGATAAACGCCTCCCAGGGTTCCGTTTGTCGCACCGGTTTTTTTAATGGAATATAATGACGGAATCTTTACCGTAACTTCACTTTCAATTCCTCTGTCAAACGTAACGCTGTAAAGCTCCGCATCCTGCGGTTCGATTACTCTGTCTGCAGGTTCCAGGTTATCCACGCCTGCTACCCGGTAACCGCTTCTGGTATAGGCAGCGCCGTTCGGATTCAGCGTTACGTCCACTTCAAGGCCTGCCACATAGTGATCCGTACCCATGATATCCAGCGTATTATAGCTTTCGAACTGTACGTCTCCTCTTCCGTTTTCCCAAAGAAGTGCAATATTACTGCCGTAATACATCTCGTCCATAGAAGCCGCAGCAAAGTTTCCGTTGTACAGAGAAGTATCAAACAAACGCGTAATGGTCGGATTTGCCAGGTCTGCAGCATTGTCTTTTCCGAATACGGTCAGCCTGCCGTTTGTATGTCCGGAACCAGTCGGCTGCGCCGTCATAATAATACGTTCTTTTGCATCTACCGGTTTGGTATATTCAATGGCCGCTACTTTTGCATCCGGCGTTACGGAAGTTCCTGTAGCAACCGGCGCCTTAAACGTAAACATATCCGAACCTGCCCCAACGTTTTCTACGTCACTTGCCGGTTCCGTCTCTCCGGAATCCAAGCCTCTTCCGGCATCTGCATAATAAATCAGTCCCCGTCCGGTCCGTATAAACATACGCAGCTGTCCGCGGCTGAGCTCCACGATTTCCCCGCCCTTTGTCCAGGTTGGTTCCGTATTGTTTTCTTCTGCCGCAATTGCGGGAACATCTGCATGATGCCAGCCATGTGTTTCGTCCGTCGTACATTTCCAGAGCATACTCGCCGAAGCGTCCGCATCTGCTTTTTCAATGGTAGCCGGAATGACAATCCTGTCGGCACTGGTCTTTAATCCTTTTCCTGCAGATAATGTAATCACGGTATCTTCCGTCTCATACAGGCTTGGGTTCAAGATCTCGGGCACACTCCATGTAAGACCGTTATCTTCCGAAGTAACGCACATTACATATCCCGTTTTATACACATGAAGATCTGAGTCCGCATAAAATACATTCTGCTGTACTTTTTTTGCGGTCTCGCCATCTGCCGTACCCAGCTGGTCCTGCAGAAGAGCATCGTAACCGTTGCTGGAATTTTTCTTGTACAAATTATACCATTGGTCTACCTGATAATCGGTCGCACTGTTATCCGTCATACTCATAACACTTGCACGGCCTTCCTGAAAGTCGCCTACGTAATATTCATATTTCGACCCTTCCTCTGCCGTAGACGGATTTGAAGCGTCTTTTCCCGAATCTTTGGTTGTCAATGCCAAACGCTTTTGATCATTAACCGTAACATAACCGGATCCGGCTTTTGGAGCTTCAAACCGGTCGTCTGACGTAACAGCCACGCCGCCCGGATACACATTTGCAAACACATAAATTGTGCCGCCCATGACAAACCCCGGCTCTTTCGCATTTGAATTCAGTATTTCCTTATCTACAATAACGGGATTGCTGACGGTAGTGGCGCCTTCTACCCCACTGCCAACGCTGTCCGGAAAATAGAACGGATAACTGTATTTCCAATTCTTGCCCTGGTCGCTGGATACGGAAACAATAAGGTCCTGTCCGCCGCCATCTCCAAGTGAATCGTACTTTGCCTCAGCGGAAGCGATCAGTAAATCGCTTTTCTGTGCACCCGCAACGCCTGCGTTCTCATCTCCCGGACGCACCGCGACAGACTCACCATTTACGATCTTTTCCCCCTCTACTACCTGCCGAATCGTAAATGCCGGCGTACTGAAATTTCTGCTTCCGGTTCTGGATGTAAACGGCTGATTTTTTGTTAACGTTGTTTCAGTTGCTAAAACACTTCCTGCTGCAAGCGTTGTTGCTTCAAGCGGCATAATTTCATCTGCTGCTTTTACACTGGCAGGCGGAAGCATCGTCGTTGCCAAAGCCAGAGAAAGCCCTATACTAAAACCGCGTTTACAAAATTGCTTTACTTTGTTCTGTTTCATTAACACCTTACCTCCTTTAAGTTTTCCCCACATTCTTGTCGCAAAAAGTACACATTTTGAGACGTGAGAGAATTGATATAAAACAGCGCATTTATTTTCACAAAAAAAGCTGTTTTACAGGTAAAAGCCTGTAAAACAGCCAAGAAAGACAGATTGCAAATATCTGTCAGTTTATGCGGTATTCATATATTTTCAGTTTTCTGCAAATCTCATTATGTGTACTTTTTGCGACCCTTCATGAGATTTGAAAATGAAATTAATTTTTACATTTTAATTTTACCGCCTTTTCATGAGATATGTCAAGAAGCTTTTCTGCAAAATTGCAGGATTGCAATATATGAACTTTTATAACGATAACTCCTTTCTTACCTCAACTTCTTTGTTCATCCTGCTTCCGCTCCTAAAACACTTCCAGATACTTCTGGAGCATATCGGCAAACTGTCCCATATGTATGCCATCCACAAAAGAATGATGCGCCTGAACAGATATGGGCATGACAATTCTGCCGTCCTTCTCATAATATTTTCCCCAGTCGAACAGCGGCGTCGCATTATCCTTTTTCCCAGAATTGGTATGTGAAATATGCGTATAGGTGATCCAGGGCATAGGCGAACACTGAAATATGTCATTTCCCAGGGGACCGGTAAAATATTCCTTCTGTTCCCTGGCAGTTTTTCCGCTGTTTCCACATATTCCTGGATGCTGCCCAAAAGCGGCACATTTACCACTTTAAATAATTCCGTTTCCTGATTCAGATAGGTAAATGCGGTATCAATATGGTCGAAAAGGACTACTCTACCGTTCAAAAAACGATACCGGAATGCTTCCACTTCGTTTGCGCATTTACACACCGCATACACAAAACGCCGGCTCCACGCTTTCCCTGAAAACCATACAATGCATGGTTCTCTCCCAGTTTTTTTCGTCTATTACTTGATAGGTATTCATTTCTGCTTCTCCTTTTTGTCTATTTGTGCCTGGCAAATTTCTCTTTCCAAAACAATATACCCCATTTTCGGAATAGCAGCAATCCAAAAGAACTATGGCTATATTGGCGGTTCAGCCTCTGGCTTAACAAATGGTTCTATAAAGAAATTTGGCAGAAACAAAGTACACAGCAGACTGCTATACGATCACAATTGCGCTGCCGTTGAACGGATATTTGCAACCGCATAAAAATCAGGAAAAGGCTTCCCGAAGCAATTACTTCGAAAAGCCTTTCCCATTCCATTTAAAAGCTGGCAACGGGAATCGAACCCGTGACCTCCGCACTACCAATGCGACGCTCTACCGACTGAGCCATGCCAGCGTTTTGTCAACGACTCAACATATGTTATCTTACTATAGCTCGTCTTTCCTGTCAATATCTAAATTTATTTTTTACAGAAGCATTTTTTACGGAAGCGAATGTGAAACAGAAATCCCCTGCAGCATTCATCCGTTATCCTTCCGCTTTCCCTTTCATCCTCTGAATCGCATTATCGATGGCTTTGGGGGACTTTCCCATTTTTTCCGCGATCTGCCGGTAATTCAGCCCCTTTAACATGTAATCAAAGACCTGCTTTTCCATCTTACTTAACTTTTCAGACAGCGCGTTCAGCCTCTGCCTGACGCTTTCCCGGTCGATCAGCAGATTTTCCGGATTTTCATCTTCTTCCCCCTTTAAAACATCCGCAAGCGCCATCCCCTCTTCGTCGGAATCGTCATACAGGGAAATATAAGAATTTAACGGCGCGTGCTTCATTCTTCTGGAAGCCTCGATTGCCGTATACATCTGCCGCTCCACACAAATTCTTGCAAAATGGGAAAAAGAACTGTCCTTATCCGGGTTAAAGTCCCGAATCGCCTTAAACAATCCGATCATTCCCTCCTGAATCAGATCTTTCCCGTCCACTGCCAGATCCTTTAACGTCAGACACTGATTCCTGTCCAGAATTTCCTGGTAAATCCGTCGGTATTCTTCCAGATAGTCCAGTTTTTCCTTACGTTTATAACGGTTTTTTGCCAGGGTATCCGCCTGCTTTACCTCAAATAAATCCGGATACTGCCTCAGGCCCACCCGATGTATGGTACGCCGCACTGCCGCCTCTTTCAGCTGAGGTCTGTGGTCATGCCAGGTAATCAGAGCTGTCACCCTGTCGGTGGTATCATTGTCAAATCTGAGCCTGCGGAGAATCTCTCTGGCTATACGCGCGCCCAGATTGGGATGGCCGTAAAAATGATAGATACCGTTTTCATCCTGGCTCTTACATACGGGTTTTGCCACATCATGAAACAGCATGGTCAGCCGCAGCACCTTGTCCGGCTCCACATGCTCCAGGGACTTCAGGATGTGCTCCCCCACGCTGTAGCAGTGGTGAGGATGGTTCTGAGGGGTCTCACACGCCTTGTCAAGCTCCGGCAGGAAGACTTTTGTGACACCCATGTCATAAGCGATCCGCAGGAAATCCGGATGGGGCGACACCAGAAGCTTTACCAGCTCCACCTGGATTCGCTCCGCGCTGATCCTGCACAAAGAGGGCGCAAGCTCTTCCATGGCTGCCGCCGTCTCCCGCTCTATGCCGTATCCCAGCTGGGCGGCAAAGCGGATGGCCCGCAGGATGCGCAGTGCGTCCTCCCGGAAGCGCTCCCGTGGATCCCCCACGCAGCGCACCACCCCGGCCTCCAGGTCCGCCATGCCGCCGAAGAGGTCCACCAGCCCGGCCTCGTCGTTGTAGGCCATGGCATTGATGGTCAGGTCCCTGCGGCGCAGGTCCTCCCCCAGCTCCCCGGTAAAGGTCACCTGGCTGGGATGCCTGCTGTCCTCGTAGGCCCCGTCGATCCGGTAGGTGGTCACCTCGAAGCCCTCCCCCTGGAGCATGACGGTGACCGTGCCGTGCTGCAGCCCGGTGTCGATCGTCCTTTGGAACAGGGCCTTCACCTGCTCCGGTCTGGCGGAGGTGGTGATGTCCCAGTCCTGGGGCGTCCTGCCCAGGACCGAATCCCGCACGCAGCCGCCCACCGCATAGGCCTGGAAACCGGCATCCTGAAGCGTCTTGATGATATATTGCCCTTTTGGGGGCACGGTTATCCGAATCTCCTGTCTCATGTCGCCCTCCCTGTCTGTCACGATTCCCTCCTGGGATTTCCAGGCCGCTTGCCTTGCGGCGTGCCGGAGTTCGCTCTCGCCTGTTCTCCGGCTTATCCGGCGCCTTTCTGAAAAATCCCAGCTGTCTGTTCATTGAGCGTCTGCATCGGCCAAATCGCCTGGCGCGTGGAAGAACCGGGCGATGGCCTCCACGATGCCGTCTTCGTCATTGGTGGCCGTGACATAGTCCGCTGCGTCCTTTACTTCCTGTTGGGCATTTCCCATGGCGATGCCCACGCCGGCGTACTGCAGCATGGAGATATCGTTGAATCCGTCGCCGCAGCAGACCACATCCTCCCGGGGAATGCCTGTGTGTTCCGTCAGGCGGCGCAGGGAGTCCCCTTTGTCCACGCCCTTGGGCACGATTTCGATGAAAAAGGGCTCGGAGCGGTAAATTGCCGCCTGCTCTCCGTAGAGTTTCTGCAGCTTCCGCTCCAGCACCGCCGCCTTCCTGTCGTCCGCGGTCATGAAGCATTTATAGATATCGAAGTCCACGAAATCCGGGAAGCGCTCCACCTGCCGCATGGGCATCCCGTTGATGCGCGCCTCCAGCGACACATAATCGTCCGGCGGGAAGGCGGATATCACCGTATCCTCGGAATGCGTGGCAAGCCCGCAGCCGTTTTTCCGTGCAAAATCCACAAGGTCAGGCAGCAGTTCCGGCGGCACGGCCTTCTGAAAAATCACGTTTCCGGTACCGTAATCCAAAACCCTGGCGCCGTTATGGGACAGCAGATAGCCGCCGTACCGCATAAGTTCAAGTTCCTCCGCATATCGCCGCATCCCGTAAGCCGGCCGCCCCGAAGCCAGTATGACTTTATGCCCCTGATTCAGGACAGCCAGAATGGCTGCTTTTGTGGCGGGTGTAATTTCTTTCTCTGTATTCGTCAGGGTTCCGTCTATATCCAGAACCAGCGCTTTTGTCTTCATTTACATCCCCCTGTCCCTCGTCGTCCATATCGGACCCTGTTCCCCGCAATGCCTGCGGCACTCCGGCCCGGCGGTTTTCTCCGCCCTTCCGTCATGCCCTTTCCCGTCTGACAGATCTGTCATAAAAAGGCGGCGTAAAATACACCGCCGCCTTCCACATTACTTTATCTGTCAGTTTTTCCCTGCCCTGCCTGACAATCCATGACGGCTGCCCGGGGCAGTTCCGTTTCAAGCCGTCTGCAGCTCTCCCGCTGAAACGGCATCAGCCCTCTGTATCCGTTCCCGTCTCCGAGGAATCGGAACTCCCGGCTTCCTCCCCGGAAGCGTCGGCTCCATCTGCTTCCGCCTCAGAGGAATCAGAACCCCCGGACTCTGTCTCGGAAGAACCTGACTCCTCCTCCGCTGCGGCACTTGAAGCCGCCTCCTGTGCCCGAATCTCAATGTACCGCAGATTTCCCTTCGGATCCTGCACGTCTACATTTTCCGTAAAGGCCGCCATATACTCGGAGAGTTTCTCATTCTGCAGCGTCGTCCTGATACTCTGGATCCATCCGGCGTCATTGGTGCCTACATAGTATACCACATAAGTATACTCCTCGGATTCCGGCGAAACGACAATAGTGTCACCTTCGGCACGGGCGCTGTCCTTCACCCATTCCGCCAGTTCGTCAGGCATGTCGGAAGGCAGTATTCCCTCCAGCATTCCCCCCTCAACGGATGTGGTCTCCGGATCATTGTATTTGTCGCAGATTTCCGCAAAGCTTTCCTCTGTGGCAGCACCGCTCTTCCATTCATCCAGAATGGCCTGTCCGTTATCCTCCGCAGTCAATGTCATACGCACATCCACGGAAGGCGTCTCGTCCAGATAGCGGCTCTCAAATCCCACCACGTAATATTTATGATTCGTGGAATCCTCAATTACGGTAGTATCGCCCTGCTTTCTCTCCTCGTCGAACAGCCAGTCGCTGATCTGATAGCTGACCGCCGACTTCTTTACGTTCGTAATCAGTTCACTGTCTGCCTGAAGCGTCTTCTCAAGCCTGTCCGCCTCCGCCTTTGCCTCTTTCATGGCAGCTTCAATCTCGGCCTCGGAAGGCTGATAGGTCTCTTCCGCCCCGTCCTCCGTGCCGCCTTCCTCTTCACCCTCTTCCACAGGGTCCGCCAGCTCCGTAGGCTCCGTGGGCAGTTCCGCCTCTACCGTCTGGCTGTAATAGTCCACGGAATCATAATTTACCTTATTCTCATCATAGTAACTCTGAATCTCTTCCATGGAGGGCGCAAGCCTGTCCGCAACCGCCTCGCTGTAAGCACTGAGGTAAAAACTCTCCTCAAGATAAGGCTTTACCCGGCTTTCGGTAGCATAAGGCCCATAGAGTTCCTTCACATAATTCCGCACCGTAGTCCCGGCCGCGGAAGCCGCCTCCTTCAGTACCTCCTGAAAATCCGCATAATCCGCGGCGGCATCATAGGCAAAGCCTTCCGCCTTCGCTTCCTTATCCAGCCCCTTGTTGCGGGCGATGGTCTGCACGGCCAGTTCGTCAAAATAATCTCCCCAGGTCATTGTATCCGAATACATCTGGGTATCCACATCCCGGCTCGTATCCAGTCCGAAGTAGCTCAGATAAGCACCGTACTGGTTGAGATAACTGCTGCGTGCCATATAATAATTGAAATCAAACTCAACCCTGGATATCTTCTCCCCGTTTACAGTCGCATATGTCCCGTTCACGGTGAGATAATTCCTGATCGGAAAAGAAGCGACGATACACACCAGCGCAGCCACCACCAAAATCCCCGTGATCCGGCTGATTTTCTCTTCTCTGGCAGCCTTTTCCTTCTCTTCCTTCCTCCTCTGCATCTTCAGGTCATATTTGGTAACTATCTTTTCCGGTTCCTGCCCGGTATTCTCCTTCCCGGCATTCCGTGTTTCCTTATTCGGCATGATATTAATTTCTCCCTTCCCTTATTTTCACTTTCCTGCAAAGCTTCTTCATTTTACAGCATTTTACGCGAAATGGGAAGCTATTTCACATATTTTTCAAGTTTTTCCACAATATTTTTGATGCAGCCTTCCTCAAAGGGACTCATAAGCCCCACTTCCTTCACCATATTGGTAAAGAAATCAGATGCGGAGAGCCTGCACAGCTTCAGATAATCGGCCCAGGCGGCCCCGAAATCCTCATCCATCCTCACTTTGTACTGCAATGCGCAGGTCTGGGCCAGGCTGTAATCAATATAATAAAAAGGAGAATTGTAAATATGCTGCTGTTTCTGCCAGAATCCCCCCTTCCCCATAAACCTGTCGTCGCCGTAATCCTGATGGGGCCTGTAGGCCTTCTCCAGCTCAAGCCAGGCCGCATGCCGCTGGGCCGGCGTCATGTCCGGATTCGCATACACGATATGCTGGAACTCATCCACCATACATCCGTAGGGAATAAACGCGGCGGAATCCTCCAGATGCATCTCGATATAATCCCCGGCCCTGTCGCCGAAGAAAAGCGCCATCCATTTCTGGGTGAAAAATTCCATGGACATGGAGTGGATTTCCGCCGTTTCCATGGTAATGTCGGAATGCTCCCGGATCGGGTCCTGCCCCGAGAGATATCCCTGGAAGGCGTGCCCGCATTCATGGGTTATGACATCCACGTCACCGCTGGTACCGTTGAAATTGGCAAACACAAAAGGCGAATTATAAACCGGCATATATGTCATATATCCGCCTGCCCGTTTTGTTTTGCGCCCCAGGACGTCAAACAGTTCATTCTCCATCATAAAGTCATAAAATACCTTTGTCTCCGGTGAAAGCTCGCCGTACATCTTCTGCCCTGCCGCCAGAATTTCATCGGGCGTGCCGAAGGGCGCCGGATTTCCCTCCTTAAAATAAACTGCGGCGTCAATATAGCTCAGCTTGTCCAGACCCAGCCTCTGCCTTCTGCGCTCATGCAGCCTCTCCGCAAAGGGGACAAAAAATTCCTTAATCTGGCTGCGGAAGGACTCCACCTCCTCCTTGCCGTAACAGTTCCTCATCATCCGGTAGTAGCCCAGCTCCAGATAATTCTCATAGCCCATCTCACGGGCCTGGGCGGTGCGGTTCTTCACCAGCTTGTCATAGATTTCATCCAGTTTCTCTGCATTTGCCTCAAAAAATTCACTCTGTTTTTTATGCGCAGCGGCCCTGACACTTCTGTCAGAATGGACCAGATAGGGACGCAGCAGAGACAGGTTCAGGGTTTTGCCGTCAAATTCAATCTCAGCCCCGGCAATCAGCTTATTGTACTCCGTGGTCAGGGCATTTTCCTCCTGCATCAGGGGAATCAGCTTCTCGTCCATGGATTTCCTGGACAACTCCATATTTTTAAACGCCACAGGCCCTATCTTCTCTTCCAGATACGCACGATAGGGAGAGTCATACAGCTTATTCTGATATTCCAGCACCAGGTTATACAAAATAGGCTTCTTTTCATTGTAATAATCATGTTCCCTGCTGTAGAACGCATCTGTGGTGTCCACATCATAGCGGATATTGGCTATGGTCATCTGCGTGTAAATCCTATCCGTCAGTTCATAGTACTTCTGATGCACCTTAAACTGCTCCTCCCCGTCGGAAGCACGCTCAAACGCCTCCATCAGCGCCTTCATATCCTTTTCCGCCTGCTCAAAATCAACTCGCTGATACGGCATGTCCTTAAATTTCATATTCTCATCCTCTCTTCCTCATTCATTTTCCGCGCGTTCATGCCCTATGCACTTTTGCTATATTGTACCCGATTCCTTGCCTTCTGTAAATATTCAGATTGTAAAACATACAGCCGTCTACTTTCTTAATTTTTTATAAACAGAAAAATATATGATATTTTGACTGCCGACACACCGATTTTCACTTGAAATTCAAACAATCCGGTGGTAATATAATATCAGTATTTTACATAAATTTTATAAAATGCGGAGGAAACAAGAAATGTTTGAGGAACTGAAAAAGAAGATTCTGAAAAGCTCCCTGCTGTGGTCCATTATCCTGATAATAGCAGGGCTGGGGTTAGCGGGCTGGAACGCCATGAATGCTTTCTACGCTGCCACCGGGTACGTGGATTTCACACAGTTGGAATCCGGCCAGATCAAGAGCCAGCTGGTAGATTTTAATTTGGCGGAATGCTACGGCTGCTACCTGATTGCCGGTGAAGAGAACACCAAAACCCATCAGCAGAAAGTTACCCACCTGTATTACGTGATCATGACCGGCGACGAGAATTCCGCTGTCGAAGACTGGCGTTACATGTCCATAAAGGTTCCCGCCAAATACGAAAGCCGGATGGATGCCATCAGCGAAGCGACTGCCAACGGGACGGCTGTAGAGCCTCTCCTGCTGAGCGGTAAGATTGAAAAACTGAGCGCCGAAGACGAGTCTTATTTTAAGAGTTATTTCAGGGAAGCCGGCTTCACGGACGAGGAAATCGCCGCGGAAACCATTCCTTACAATATCGTGGTATTTGCCAGCAAGGCAAGCATGAGCGGCGTCTATATCTTCCTTTTCGCCGCAGGCGCCATCCTGTTAATCTTCGGCATTTTCAGGATTGCAAAGGTGGCAGGCGGCAGTTCTCTGAAGAAGCTGCGCAAGGACATCGCCAATGCCGGCTATTCCGAGTCCATGATTGACTCCGATTTCCGCAGCGCGAAATCCTTCGATAAGAAGGGTACCCTGAAAATAGGCCGCCTGATGACATACTATATCTCCGGCTCCGACGCCAGGGCAATCCCCA
>OFFT01000666.1_pt1 | contig 23584 bp, 24 predicted proteins | sample 1521581 | NCBI WGS metagenome assembly OFFT01 (sample SAMEA3504084, study PRJEB24116) | mouse gut metagenome | biome: mouse gut; feature: mouse-associated habitat; material: faeces | place: Denmark | collected 2011
GGAAGCAACGGCATCCATGCCTATGCTTCCTAAAATTGCCCTCCGTGGCAATTTTCTTCTGGTTATTGACCATTTCATAAGTGAAATGACTGATTGTACACAACGGCAGAAAACTGCCTCCCCCGCCCGCCCCTTTCCCGTCCGTCCCCGCCCCGTTTTGCTTTCTCCGCCAGGGCGCTTATAAAAATTCATTTCCGTGAGACAACACTTCTATAGTTTTTGAAAAAAGGCATTTTGCTTTGCTATAAAAAATGCCATACAGATGAATACAGTCCGCATGGCATTTTTCATTATATGTTACCGCCCTTTTCGTTTTTGGGACAATCAGCATTGCCCAGGTTTGAGATCTGTACGCTTCCATATTCGGCTACGGTCTTCATGGAGCCTTCTGCAGCCAGGGTATCCGGTACTTTTTTATATGCCGCTGTATGATTTTGAATGGCTTTCAGGCATGCCACGGCATCCGGTAAAACTGTGTCTCCCAGAGGAGAACCGAAACCTCTGAAATCATGATGGCTGTTGTATACCAGATCGTACTCGGTTCCCTTTAAGGCGAGAAGGCGCTCCAGTCCCTTTCCGGCCTCCTCCACCATGTCATCGGGGATCAGCAGATTTCTGTTACAGGCATCTCCGGCCAGCAATATCCTGCTTTTATCATCAATTACGGCGCATTCCCCCGCTGTGTGGCCGGGGCAGTGATAGACCGTCACTTTTCTTCCGCCCAGGTCAAAGACCTGCATATCCTGAAGAATATGCTTTACAGGCTCTTTCGGCCATTCGACAATATCCCTCTCTCTATCATAAGCATAATTTTTGTTCTCCCTGTCCGCAATCAATTTCGCATAAAATTTACGTCCTGCCAATGTGGGCGGTACTGGCAGATTGCTCCAGTCGGCATCTGCCTCATGAATCCATACTTCGGCAAAAAATCCCGCACCGCCGATATGATCCGCATGGTTGTGGGTAAGTACCACATCGTAAGGCTTGTCGGTAATTTTATGTTCGATCACCCAGCGCAGATCCCCGATGCCTGTTCCTGTGTCCAAAACAAGCGCCCGCTCCTCTCCAACGATCACGAACACGGAGGCACAGTCAAATTCATCTATTTCAAATAACCCTTCTGAAAATTCATAATACGGTAATGCATGTGTCCTCATATTTTTCTCCCCTTATTTTATTTTTTTCTTTTTGCCTCCCTGATAGCAGTCAATGGCTACTGCAACCAGGAGAATCAGGCCCTTTACCACGCTCTGGAAGTTGGAATTTACTCCCATGAGTACCAGGCCGTTATCCAGAATCCCCAGAATAATGACGCCTACTACAACGCCGCTGATCTTTCCTTCTCCGCCGCTGATACTGATTCCGCCCAGACAGGCCGCCGTCATGCAGTCGAAAGGATAACTGCTTCCCGCTCCCGGCTGGGAAGCATTCGTTCTGCCCACCATGATAACCGCTGCAATGCTGGCTGCAAAACCTGTAAATGCATAAATAAAGATCGTCAGTCTGTCCACGTTAATACCTGCAAGCCTTGCCGCTTCTTTATTTCCGCCAAGCGCATAGATTTGTCTCCCAAGATAAGTTTTATTCATAACAACCCATCCGAAGACTACAAACAACACGAAAATAATAACGGGAACCGGGATGATGCCTATATACCCCTGTCCTATCCTGGTAAAGCCTTCCGGCATTCCTGTGATGGGATAACCGCCGGTAATCAAATAGGCAACGCCTTGCAGCACTAACATCATGGACAGCGTTACGATGATAGGAGCCATATGAAGTTTGATCGCCAGAATACCATTTAAGCTTCCAAAGATACAGCCTGTCAGAATGCCGATCAATATAGCGGGAACGATCCCCAGATTCAGGTTTACCATCAGATAACCCAGTATCATGCCGACCACCGCCATTTGCCCGCCCACCGACAAATCCATGCCGCCGCCTATCATTACTGCGGATACGCCGACTACTACGATACCGAACATGGACACCTGGCGTAAAATATTTATGACATTATTCGATGACAGAAAGTTCGGCGCAAAAATTGCAAAAAAGACGAAAACAACCGCAAGAAAAATATAAATACCAAATTTCTTATAATAATCAACCCATGTTTTTTTAGTCTGTTCCATTTTCTTTTCCTCCAGATGCCAAATCCAGAATATAATTCTGATTAAATTCCTCTTTGGACACTTCTCCTGTTTTTTCCCCTTCATAAATGACGATTACCCTGTCTGACATTCCCAAAAGCTCGGGCATATCCGATGATACCATGAGAATAGATTTGCCGCTCTCTACCAGCTCATTCATCAGCTTATAAATTTCCTGTTTTGCCCCTACATCGATTCCCCTGGTAGGCTCATCAAAAATTACGATTTCGCTGTTTGCTGCCAGCGTTTTCGCAAGCACCACCTTCTGCTGGTTGCCGCCGCTTAAATTCCGCACCCGCTGCTCTAAACTCGGTGTTTTTATGTGGAATTTTTCCCGATACTCCTCCGCGGCCCGGTTTTCCTTCTTTGTATCCACAAACAATCCGCTGGAGAACGCTTTCAGATTATTGATCACCGTATTCCATTTAATCGTCATCGGTAAAAAAACGCCGTGAGCTTTACGGTCCTCAGGAATATAACCGATTCCTGCCTGAATGGCGTCGCCGCAGCATTTAATATGTACCTCTTTTCCATAGATATATACTTTTCCTGATTCCATCGGATCGGCTCCGTAAAGCACCCGCATCAGTTCTGTACGCCCCGCTCCCACCAGTCCGGCAAATCCAAGGATTTCTCCCCGGTGCAGTGTAAACGATATATTCCTGTCTCCGTTGCCATAAAGGTTTTCCACCCGCAATACCTCTTCGCCCACATCTACTTTCCTGGATGGATAACTCTCCTTCAGCTCTCTTCCGGCCATCATGGCGATCAGTTTCCTGCGGTCAATATCCGCTATCTTCTCCGTCCCTACATAAGTGCCGTCCCGCATAACGGTCACCCGATCCGCTATTTCGAACAGCTCTTCCAGGCGATGGGAAATATAAATGATCGTCACACCCTTTTTTTTCAGATCCCGCACGATGCGAAAGAGCGTATCCACCTCACTGACCGTCAAAGGTGCCGTAGGCTCATCCATAATCAATATCTTTACTTCTTTACTGACTGCTTTTGCAATCTCTACGATCTGCTGGCAAGCCGGGGATAAATCCCTAACCGGTTTCGATACATCGATTTCCACCTGCATCTCATCAAACAGCTCTTTTGCCCGGCGTTCACGCTCCTTAATATTTACGAAAATTCCTTTGGAAGTTTTTTCACCCAAAAAAACATTTTCCGCCGCGCTGATCCCGGGCACCAATGTAAATTCCTGGTAAATGACGCCGATTCCCTGCTCTTTTGCCAGTTTAGGAGTCATTTCGGAGAATTCTTTTCCATTTACGACAATCGTGCCGGAAGTCGGTGTGATCGCACCGGATAAAGTCTTGATCAGCGTCGATTTTCCCGCTCCGTTTTCTCCGATCAGAGCATGAACCTCCCCTTCCTCCACATCGAAGGAGAGATGATCAATGGCGCGCACTCCCGGATAATCTTTCGTGATCTCCCTCACACTTAATATTGTATTCGCCATACTCGTTTCCTTTCAAAAAAATGCCCGTTTTCCGGGCATTTTTTGTTGCTCTTGTCTTGTTTATTCTGTATAATATTCATCGATATTAGCAGCGGTAACGCTGATTGTCTCTGATGTTACAATATCATCAAATGTCTCTCCGTTTAAAACGCGCTCCGCATATTCAGCCATCATAGGCGCAAGAGGAGCAAACATTACCGTACCCTTCTGGGGATCTCCCGCTTTAATTCCTGCCAACGCCTGTGCCGTACCGTCACAGGAAAAAATACCAAAGTTTTCAGCATCAACACCTGCCGCTTTCGCCGCTTCCATAGATTCTACTGCCGCAGCATCGCCATAGCAGACAATGCAGTTCAAATCCGGGTATTTCTGCAACATATTTTCCGTAGTGGAAGTACCCGCGCCGACCACATCTTTTCCGATATCCACAACTTCCAGTATTTCCGCATCCTTTGCCTTCTCCGCGATCGCATCCTGGATGCCCTGTCCGCGGTTCTGCATATCCTGGTTCTGTACCGTCGTATAAACTACCACTTTTCCTGCGCCGCCAAGCTGGGAATTGATCCACTCGGACGCCATCTCGCCGATCTGCACGCCAACCGCATATTGGTCAGTGCTTAGACACACATCATAAACATCCGTCTGTACGCCGCACTCCATAATCTTTACGCCCGCCGCCTGTGCATCTGCCAAAGCGGAATCGCAGGAACTATCGGATACCATGGCAATAATTACATTACAGTTCCCTGTCACCATATTTTCAATGTTGGTCACTGCCTTTGCAGAATCATTGTCAAAGCTCACGGATACATATTCCCATCCTCTGTTCGCACATTCCGTTTTTAATCCATCGTCAATCGAAATAAAAAATTCTGTCTGCAAAGTCGGCGCTAAAAATCCAATTTTATAGCTCTTGCTTCCCTCTGCCATCTCTTCGCTTTGTGCCGTTTCTTCGCTTTCCGAAGCTTCCTCTGTTCCTACTTCTGCCGCGGGTTCTTCTGCCTTTCCGGCTTCCGGTGCGGAACCGCACCCTGTCATTACCGTTACTGCCAGCGTCAGGCCAAGCAGCATGCTCAATAATTTCTTAGTCATATGATACCTCCCATTGATTGAATTGATAATTTTACTTTACCTTTTCAGGACGTTTCTTTCAATGAGGGGATTTTTGGAATTAGGGGGACGATTCTCGGTTCTTTTTTCTGACGCCGAGTGCCAGCGCCACAAGGATAATGCTTCCCTCCAGTATATTTTCAAAGCGGTACAGGTAGCCGCTCCCTGTTAAGAACGTAACCGCCAACGTCACCGCCAAAGCGCCGGACAGCATTCCGAATATACGTCCTTTTCCTGTATTTGGAAGAACGCCGCCCAAAAACACCGCCGTGAGGATTTGATAGAGATAAGTCGCGCCCAATGCGCTGTTGCTGCTCCCTGTGCGAAACATAAGAAATGCGGCAGGTATGGAAAAAAATAACGAAGCAAATAGATGGACCGCTACGGAAATGCCAAAACATTTCACGCCGTTTTCCCGGGCCAGCGGCAGGTTCTCCCCTAACATCCGGCAATACTTTCCATAATAGCTCTTTTCCAGAAAAAAAAATGCCCCTGCCACACAGAGAACAGTTATTGTCAGCTCCATCCCAATATAAATATTGCCCCGGTAGCTTTCCCGCAGTTCAGGTATGACTATGCCTGTATAATCTACCGTTGCCAAAAGGAAGTTGGACAGGATCACCTGCATGGCCAATGTAAAAATAATAGAAGGGACACGCAGCTTCACGAGAAAAACTGCCTTCAGAAACCCGAGAAAAAAATTAAAGAAAAGAATGCCGATGCATCCCACCCAAACGGGACAGCCTCCGGCGATCAGAAAAATTCCAACCAGGGCGGATGCGGAAAGCTGTGCCGCAAAAGCAAGATCGATCACTCCGCCGATCATCTCCAGCGACACGCCCACCGTCAAAAGTGTAATAAGTGATATCTGTCTGATGAGAAAAGAAAGATTTATCATTTTTTGCCTCATTTCTGCGCGGTTTTTGTCCCCGCTTTGTTGGGACGGCACATGAACAAGTTCGTGAATGCCGCACAGACCCGAACCTATTCCATGCTACTTTGTATGGATCACCCGATCCGCAATGCTTCTGGCCGCTTCATCAGCAGTCTCCAGAAGAACAAATGCAGTCCCGCGCCCGGCCATCTGTAAAAGCTGCCCAGCCATCCACCGCTTCATCTCTGGGTCAAAACGGGACAACACATTATAAGCAATTAACATTCTGGGATGATATAGTTTCCATCGATAGCACAGCAGTTTCCACACGCCTTCGTCCGTAAGGCTTCCTGTCTCCCTGCCTTCCTCCAAAATCTCCGAAAAGTCCATATCCTGCAAGATAAACCGCTCCCCAGCCCGGTAAAATCCCATACGGCTGATCCGCTTCATGGACGGCATCAGAATATTATCCGTCACACTCATATTCGGAAACAGCTCATCCTCTATCCTCTCTTCGCCCCAGAAAAAAATGTTATATTTTTGTAAAACCTCCGGTTTTTTACAGACGATCCTCCGCCCTTTTGCCTCCAGCACCACTCCGCCTTCGCCGAGCCCCATCATCCCGCGGCAAAGCGCTTGCTGATGCTCCCAACCATCCGATGGAAAATATAGGATTTCCCCGGGATGTATCTCAAAGCTGCACAGCTCTCCACCCGGAAAATGCCAGGAAAAACGAAAATATTCTTTGCCCTCCGCTCCTGCCGGCTCCTTTTTGGCCACCTTTTCCGATATTGATCCCGAGGAATGTTCCCAGTAAGTTTCAAAAGCCTCCCGATCATAAAATTTTTTTACGATCTGTCCCTTCTTTACCAATAAAATATGATCTGCCAGAGATACGAAGCAATTCGGATTGCTGTCATAAATCAGCATGGAAATACCTGCTTCCCGTATTTTTCCCAATATTTTCAAGAGTCGTTCCATATCTTCTTTATTACAAATAAAAGACAAGTTATTGATCACCAACATCTTAGGCTGCAAATCCGCTAACCTTACTAATTGTAAAAGTACTTTGTCAATCGCCCGCAGCGACTCCACTTTTTGTTCCGGTTGGAACGGCAGCCCGTAGCGCCGGAACAACTCCTCTGTCCGCAAAAGAACCGCCTTCCGGTTCAGCTTTACTTTTTTCAGGCTGTTCGGCCGGAGCAGAAAAATGTTTTCTGCCAGATTCAGGGAATTCATAAACCGGACATGGCTGTCCACATAGTAAATTTTTTCCCTTTGAAAAAAGATTTCCGTACAGTCGCCCTGCATTCCTTCCGCATCAAAGATCCTGCCGCCCACAATGCGGCTGTCTCCATTGAAGATTTCAGCCAGACTTCTTCCTGTATGATCCAGGCTACAGAGCAGATAACTTTCTTTTTCAAAAAATACCATATTCAGCCCCGTCATTTGCTCCTGATATTTATTTCTGACAGAAAGCTCATGGAATCGCAAAAAATCCTGTTTCATATTTTTCCTCGTTTCTGCGCGCCTGTATTGCATAGTTCAGACTTGTGAATGCCGGGCAGACGCAAATCCTGAATTAAAAATTTTTAACTTTTAATCTTTCCTTCCGGTGCGTACCGGCATTTGGATTTCCACATCGGTTCCCTCTCCCTCCATGCTGTAGATATGCAGACCGTAGTTTTCTCCGAATAAGAGCTTCAGCCTCTGGTTCACATTATAGAGAGCGATGCCATTTCCATGATCGGCCATATCCCCTCCTTTTTCCCTTTCCCGCTCCGTCCCCTCACGAAGTTTTTTAAGCTGTTCCTCATTCATGCCTATGCCATTATCGGACACCACAATCAGAATCAAATGCTCTGTCAGACGAATGCGGATGATCACGTGACATTCTCCCTGCTTTGTTTCCAAGCCATGAAAAATAGCATTTTCCACAATCGGCTGCAAGGTCATTTTAGGAATCTGACAAGCGTATGCCAGTTTATCCTCCGGCTCCACTTCCACTCTAAACTGAAATTTATCTTCAAACCGATAGTTTTGAATCATAATATAATGTTGGATATTATTCAATTCATCCTGCACAGTCACCACATTTTCATTTCTGCTAATGCTATAGCGGAAGAAAGAGGCCAATGCTTTCGCCATTTTGGCAATGCTGCCGCATCCCTGGCAGACGGCCTCGCTACGGATGCATTCCAACGTATTATAAAGAAAATGCGGATTAATCTGGCTCTGCAAAGAATTTATTTTGCTCTGTCTGTCCTCCACCTTTGCACTGTATCTGCTCTCCAGATCGCGGGCATAGTCCAGCAGCGTCTGCCCCATCAAATGCAGCACCGGATTGGAGGAACTTTGGAAATATTCTTTCGTCTCCGATGATTCTATCGGCAGCTCCTCTACCCGTTCCAGTTCCCGCCAGAACAATCCTGCCCTCAGGCAGCCATATGCCGCCAAAAGCAGCGTAAGAATACCGGCCAATATCCGAATGCTCCCATGGCCTATCCAGCTCATCAGGATAGCTGCGACCAGAAGCACAAAATAGGCATATATTTTAACAGAGGTTTTCATATTGATAACCATGCCTTTCTCTAATAGTAAAGACGCCTATATTCCTTTGGTTTGATCCCCACCATTTTCGTAAACTGCTGGCTGAAGAATTTTGCATCTTTATATCCCACGTCAGCCGCTATCTCATAAATGGTTTTTGTTGTATCCCTTAGCATAGTTTTGGATTCCTCTATCCGCACTTCCAGCAAAAAGGTGGTAAAATTTTTCCCGGTCTCTTTTTTAAAGATTTCGGAAAAATAGCTGGCATTGAACCCGACCATTTCCGCAACGTCTTCCAGCAGTATCTTCTGTCCATAGTTCTCCTGCACATAACGAATCGCATTTAAAACCGGCTTGCGCTCCAGGTCTTCCCTGTGTTTCCTAATCGTTTCCAGATCTTCCTTCAAAGCATCCTTTATATATTTTTGCAACGAACTGACCGTTCTGCAATGGCCGACCGCTTCCTGCCACTGTGCCGCCTTTTCCGGCTCTGTCTGGAATAATTCCAGTACAACCGCGGCATATTCCGCTATCAGGCCATTGCCCAAACCATAGTATTCGCTGGCCATCAGCTGCATCCGTTCCGCTTCCTCAAAACATTCCTTTATGGTTCGTCCCAGTTCTGCCGTTCGGAAAATAGAGATATCTCCCTTGATCTGCTCCCTGCGACCGGAAAGAATATCCGTCCAGCTTTTTGATGCGGTTTCACCACCCGAAGAATCCCCATAATTTTCTATGCGCTTGCCGCATCCCTCAAAAATCCTGCGTTCCGCCGCTTCGCGGGATATTTCCAGAATCAGGTTTATTTTGGAAAACTCCGTTATCCCCGGACTACAGCCCATCGTAACCGCACAGCCTTCAAATCCGCTGATATAATTCCGCATTTTATAAAACATAGTATCCAGCGCTTCCTGAATGCGGTCATTATGATCCTCCCTGAAATTTAAAAGCAGCATCAGCCACATGCCGCTTTTCGCGGAGACTACCAAATCTATTGTCAGTGCCTGTAAACTCTCCTCTGCCTTTTCCGCAAGTTTCTGCATAATCAGCCGCTCTTTTGGCACGTCTCTTTCCCCGGTAATATCCCTGTCCACTTTCAGCGATACGGCCTGGAAATAGCCTCTTCCCACAAGTTTCTCCTCAGCCGGAAGAACAAGGCTCCTTTCTTCTCCCCCATGTTCATTTTTTTCTGAAAAAGCACGCTCCATCAGCTCCTTATGGAGCATATGCCTGCTGTGAAACAGATCCTTTTCCAGCGTTTCCACTTTATTTTCCAGATTCTGCTTCTGCATTTCTTCCGCATATACCTTTTCCAGAATTTTATTTAATTCCGTTTCATCGATCGGTTTTAACAGATAATCTTTTACCCCGTATTTCAAAGCTCTCTGCGCATATTCAAAATACCGGTACCCGCTGACCACAATAAAGTGTACCTTAATTCCACTCATCGACACTTTTTCAATCATTTCCAGCCCCGTGAGTTTCGGCATACGGATATCTGTAATCACAATGTCAGGATGTTCCCGCAAAATAATATCATAGGCACTTTGTCCATCCTGCACCAGTCCCAGAAAATTAAGCCCCAGTCTCTCCCACTCAATCAAGTTTTTTATCAAAAGTCCAACTTTTTTCTCGTCATCCGCGATCAGTACACTAAGCATCTTTACCTAAGCATTCCTTTCAGCATCCCGTAAACAGGTATTCATCCCCTTTTCATAACAGTCAATTTTTGTTTCCGATTCTTTTTTATTATAAATTCTATGAAAGAAACGGTCAAATGTAATTTGGAAAAGCTGGGGAAATCAATTTTTATGGGGGAGGGGAAGGCATGGCTGGGCAGGAGGGGCGGGAGGGACAGAGAAAAGAGGGGCGCTGGCGGAGGGGCGGCAAAGAAGGGCAGGACAAGTTGGAAATGGTTTTCCGTGCTGGTTGCGGAAAATGGATTTTCTAAATATTCCGGTAAAATTGCAACAGGCGGACGCAACCGCCCGCGATTCGCCATCCGGGCTCATTGCGGGCTTTTGGTGACATCCATGTCACCAAATTGCTGTTTTCGGACGGAATATTAAGAAAATCTCATTTTCCTTCACAAAGCAGCGGTAAAACCGTTTCCAACTTGCCCCTCCCTTCTTTGCCGCCCCTCCGCCAGCGCCCCCTCTTTTCTCTGTCCCTCCCGCCCCTCCTGCCCAGCCATGCTATGGATTGCTATAATTGATGTTTGTATAGAAAAATAAAATTCTATTTACTAATTTGCCCGTTTCATCTAAAATATAAAAATACAACAAAATAGAAAAGAAGGGAAGCAGAACAATGGCACAAAATCCGATCGTTACATTTACAATGGAAAACGGTGATATTATTAAGGCGGAATTATATCCCGAAATCGCACCGAATACCGTCAATAATTTTATTTCTTTGATTAACAGAAATTTTTACGATGGCCTTATTTTCCATAGAGTCATCCGGGGTTTTATGATACAGGGCGGCGATCCGGAGGGTTCCGGTATGGGCGGGCCGGGTTACAGCATCCGGGGAGAATTCTCCCAAAACGGAGTGGAAAATAACCTGAAACATGAAGAGGGCGTTCTTTCCATGGCGAGAAGCATGCATCCTGATTCCGCCGGATCGCAGTTTTTCATTATGCATAAAAACTCTCCTCATCTGGACGGAGCTTATGCGGCGTTTGGAAAGGTGATAGAGGGTATGGAATATGTGAACAATATCGCGGAAGCAAAAACTGATTATTCCGACCGTCCTATGGCTCCTCAAATTATGAAAACTGTCACCGTAGAAACTTTCGGCATCGAATATGCGGAACCTGACAAGGTTTAAATACCTTTTTGCCTGAAAAAGCCGGCGTGCTTTTTCAGGTTTTTCTTTTCCGTTCATATTTTGTTCATATTACTTTAAAAAAAACTTCAATTCATTATCATTCTTTAGACATTTCTTTCCCATATACTAAGTTCATAAGATAAATACATGAGAGCCAGAGTTAATTGATTTTTTAAATAACTTTTTCATAATAAATGCCAGATAAAGATTGCTTTATCTGGCATCCTCCCTTTTCAGGGGCATTTTCCAAACTTTCACTTTATTTCTTATCGACATACTTGACATATAGCACTTTAGCGTAATAAAATGTATGCATTCTTATTTTTATGAAGGAGGTGTATCATGGTATCCTATGATGCCATGAAAACGTATGGATGGATTTCTTCAGATTGTAACAAATATTAACGGCATCCTGAATAATTTTATATGGGGTCCCGTTATGCTCGTCATTTTCCTTGCGGTAGGACTAATGTTTACGGTACGAACCAAAGTATTTCAGATTTCTCACTTTAAATACTGGATTGATGTAACCTTTCTCCAGCTTTTTAAAAAGGATTCGGCACACGTTCGGAAAACGGACGATAAACACGCTATTTCCCAATTCCAGTCGTTATGTACCGCCCTGGCAGCTACCATAGGCGTAGGAAATATTTCCGGGGTAGCGATCGCCCTCGCTCTGGGCGGGCCGGGCGCTATTTTCTGGATGTGGCTTTCCGCTTTTCTTGGGATGATGACCAATTATGCGGAAAATACCCTCGGTATCAAATACCGCTATAAAAACGAAAAAGGCGACTGGGTCGGAGGAGCCATGATCTACATCGAAAAAGGATTGGGCTGGAAATGGCTCGCGGTGATCTTTTCCGTTTTCTGTGTGCTGGCTTCTTTCGGTATCGGCAATATGTCACAGGGAAACGAAATCGCCAACGGCCTGTACAACTCTTTTTCCGTCCCCAGATGGGCGACCGCGCTAATCGTTATGCTCCTCGCCGGCCTTGTTATCGTAGGCGGTATTAAGCGCATTGCTTCCGTGACGGAAAAGCTGGTTCCTTTTATGGCCATTACATATATCCTCGGTTCTCTTGTCGTTATTTTTACAAACGCTTCCGCAGTCCCCGGAGCTTTTGGCTCTATCTTTAGCAATGCTTTCCGTTTTTCTTCCGTGGGAGGCGGCCTGGCGGGATTTACCGTTATGGTTGCTATGAGAAGGGGAATTTCCAGAGGTGTATTTTCCAATGAAGCCGGACTCGGCTCTTCCGTTATGGTTCACTCCGCTTCCAATGTGAAGGAACCTGTCGTACAGGGAATGTGGGGGATTTTTGAAGTATTTGCTGACACGCTGGTAGTATGTACTCTGACCGCTCTCACGATCCTGACATCCGGCGTTTACGATTATACGGAATACGCAAAATACGTCGGCACAGATCTTCCTGAGACACTCAAAAGCGGTGTGGCCCTTACCAGTGCGGCATTTGAATCCGTATTCGGTTCTATTGGAGGAGGCTTTATTTCCATCGCAGTCATGCTATTTGCATTTTCCACCATCCTCGGCTGGTCCTACTACGGAGAGCGGGGCATCGAATATTTATTCGGCCTGAAAGCCGTTCCCGTTTATAAACTGGTTTTCATTCTTATTATTTTCATCGGCTGCAACGCTTCTCTAAAATTAGTGGTGGATATTTCGGATACTTTCAACGGTTTTATGGCACTGCCCAACCTGATCGGAGTCAGCCTCTTATCCGGCCAGGTCATTGCCATGACAAAAGAATATATCGCCAAAGTCAAAGCGGGCAAAGAGACGGTAAATGGGGAAGAACTCTAATCCCAGATATGAGACGACATCTGTCAGATCAAACCGGCTAAAAATGGATACCGTTTTTTATGGTTCATCCTTATACTTCGCTAAAATATGCGGTACTTAGCCTCATGGCTGGGTATCGCTTTTTTTTATTTGATTTCTTTCACCCTCGGCCACAATCAAAAGTTTTTGATCTGTCCTGATCGCACAAATTCTTATCTACAAAAAACAAGAACAGGAGGAATATACTTGAATACTTACGGATACATCCGCGTGAGCAGCCGTGACCAAAGTGAAGACCGTCAGTTAATCGCGCTCAAAGAGGCCGGAGTTTCAGAACAGAATATCTATCTGGATAAACAATCCGGCAAGGACTTTAACCGCCCCCAATATAAACAGTTACTGCAAAAGCTGAAAAAAAACGATCTTCTATATATTAAGAGCATTGACCGTATCGGGCGCAATTATGAAGAAATTTTGCAGCAATGGCGGACACTGACCAAACAAAAAGGTATCGATATCGTAGTTCTGGATATGCCGTTGTTGGATACCCGCCGGGGCAGAGACTTGATGGGTACATTCCTCAGCGATATCGTTTTACAGATATTATCCTTTGTCGCGGAAAATGAACGCACTAACATACGCCAGCGGCAAGCAGAAGGAATTGCTGCGGCCAAAGCCAAAGGCGTAAAATTCGGCAGACCACCATTGCCCCTCCCCGATAACTTTTATGAAATACATAAAGCATGGCGAGCAAGAAAAATCACACTCAAAGAAGCGGCCCAGGCCTGCCACATGCCAGTCGGAACATTCTATGGCAAAGCTAGGAAACTTGAAAATGCCGCATAAATAAATAATGCCCAAAATTTGTAAAAGTGTAGTTTGGGAGTTTGTTGCACCAATTTTAAAACCAAGTTCCGTAACAGACCCTGTCGATATCATTTGCTATATTACCGGCAGCATGGCTTACTGGTTACTTTTACATTGTTCTGTCAGAAAATGACAGAATTGCAAATGGGTGAAAATACTATGTTAAAAGTTAATAGAATATCCAAATCATTTCATGGCCGCCAAGTATTAAAAGAAATCACATTTACCGTAAATTCCGGTGAAATATATGGGTTGATCGGGAAAAACGGAGCAGGAAAAACTACTCTTATGAATATTATCGCCGGTTTGTCCTGCCCCGATTCAGGGTCATGTTTGATAGACAATAAAAACAAAAGAAATTCCAATTCCGTCCGAACAGGCTATCTTCCCGATTTGCCATCATTCTACGAATACCTGACCGCAAAAGAGTATATGGACTTCCTTCTTATGAATACAAGGAAACAAAATTTATCTGATAAAAGAAACCAATTATTAGAAAATGTAAAACTCTCCGGAAAAGAAAAAATTAAGGATATGTCCAGAGGAATGAAGCAAAGATTAGGAATAGCCGCTGCTCTCGTGAATGATCCTCCTATTTTATTGCTGGATGAACCCACTTCGGCACTTGATCCAATGGGAAGGCATGAGTTAATGGAGATCCTGAAATCCCTTAAAAAGGAAGGAAAAGCTATTCTTCTGTCTACCCACATATTGGCTGATATGGAACAAGTCTGCGATAATACAGGCTTCCTGAATAATGGCACCATAGAAAAAGAAATCAATGTCAACAGTCTGCTTCTGGGTAATTCTGACATTTGGGAAATCACATTCAAAACACTTTTTCCTGCCGCCTTATATGCCAACGACATAGTAAAAATAACCCACCAAAATAATACAACCTTTCTCTTTGAATCAACGGATCAAAAAGCATTGCTTCATTGCCTAGCCGAAATCCAAAGCGAAATTATAAATATTCATAATAAAATCCAATCGTTGAATGATATTTTCCAGGAGGTATGTAAATGATTCCTTTTATATGTTGCCTGAAAAAAGATATAACCGAAATTGTCCGCAAGAAACGTTTACTGCTTTTCAATAGCCTGCTTCTCCTAATATGCGGGTTTGTTTTTATAACTACGTTGACTTTTCCCAATTTAGTCTCACTTTTAGCGGAAAAGGCTCCTGACATTATATCAAACGGAACCGATATCGGCAAAATTATAGTCAAATTATTTCCACCAACACTAAAAGAGAACATCGGTATCCTGGCATCCGATATAGGAATCTTCTTTACGATAGCGATTGCACTGATATGCAGTAATATTATTCCATCCGAGATTAAAAATGGCAAATGGATATTGGTAATCGAAGCCGGCTTTAACCCCAAAATATTACTGGCCTCCAAAATACCGTTATTTTCCGGCTTACTCAAAACGGTCCGGCTGAAAAAATAAAACAATTACTCGATACTAAAATATAAAAACAGGAGAATACATATGAGCATAAAAGAACCCAAAGGAATAAAAGATTTCCTCTTAATCGTTGCACTCATTATTATTGGCGGAATCGTATTAAGCCTATTATAAAACAAACGCTGTCACGCTTTGCGAGCCAGCTTATTGTAACAGAAACGGCATGGCCAAAGCCATGCCGCTTTTTTACATCCATGTCCTGTCATCAAATGAATAATGATTCCCCTGGTTTCCCTGGTTCATTTGCTGCTGGAGCAAATCCGTCTTCATCCCCTTGATCACTACTCCAAGAATAACAACGGAGATACCGAAATTAATAATCCAGAAATACGGAATAGTAAAGGGCAGCCATGAAACACACGCCTTAATCAGCAATGGAAGCACTCTGCTGTAAATGCCAAGCAAGTACAACTGCCCGAAGGTGAGCTGGTATTTCATAGAGGATGCCACGATCATCCCGATCAGGGCCACAAACAAAACGCCAAAGAAAAACAGCATAGTCATAACGACATACGTAATAATCATGACAACTACAATAATAAAATACATGGAAGGCACCAATGCCTCAAGATCATCTTTTGAAAAATTGATTCCTAATTCGTCAAACCGATACTGCTGCATCGCACTGCTGGAATTTTTTATAATTATTTTCTCAGAATCCATCAGTATAACATTGATATAACCGGCATAATATGACTCCATCTCCGACGCATCATAAAATACCTCATCCGGATTCGTATCCACCCAAATGCAGTTACTGCCGTCATCGATCTGCACTATTTCATCTACCCATAAAACCCCATTGCTCAGTTCAAAATCCGGCACATCTTCCCGAATCATAGCCCCCAGCCCCGAACCCAGCCTGACAAATGGAACAATAATAGTCAGCACAAAATAAATGAGCATAACGACAATGGCAAACAAGAAAACCTTCGATTTCCTATTATTCAGAAATTCCTTATAGCTCTTAAAACTATAAACGGACAATGACATTTCTTGAAATATATTCATCCTTTTTCTCCCTCATACTACAAATAACGGACAGCCCGCCAAGCGTTCTGCCCATTATTTGCTGCTTTATATCAACTCTGTTTTTAAGCTTTGCCTACGGAACCGAATAATTCCATTTTTTCTTTTACCGTCTGCTTGATCGCTTCAAAGCCAGGCGCTAACAGCTTACGAGGGTCAAATCCCTTGCCCTGCTGATCTTTTCCGTCTTCAATATACTTACGTGTAGCTGCTGCAAAGGAAAGCTGGCATTCCGTATTTACGTTGATTTTAGCTACGCCCAGGGAAATCGCTTTTTGGATCATATCCGCCGGGATGCCTGTACCGCCGTGGAGTACCAGAGGCATTTCGCCTGTCAGCTGCTGAATCGCATCCAATGTTTCAAAGGACAAACCTTTCCAGTTTTCCGGATATTTGCCATGGATATTGCCGATTCCTGCTGCCAAGAAGTCGATACCGAGGTCTGCAACAGCCTTGCATTCCTTCGGATCTGCGCATTCGCCCATACCTACAACACCGTCTTCTTCTCCGCCGATAGAACCAACTTCCGCTTCCACGGAAACACCTTTGTCATGTGCTGCTGCAACAACTTCTTTTGTTTTTGCTACATTTTCATCGATCGGGTAATGGGAACCATCGAACATAACGGAGGAAAATCCCGCTTCGATACATTTATAGCAGTGTTCATAGCTGCCGTGATCCAAATGAAGAGCTACCGGAACCGTGATGTTCTGATCTTTGATCAATCCGTTTACCATGCCAACGATTACATCATATCCGCCCATATACTTGCCTGCTCCTTCGGAAACGCCAAGGATAACAGGGGAATTATTTTCCTGAGCTGTCAAAAGAATTGCCTTTGTCCACTCAAGATTGTTGATGTTGAACTGTCCTACCGCATAGTGGCCAGCTTTTGCTTTTTGAAGCATTTCTGTTGCTGATACTAACATTTTATTTACCTCCATGTGAATTTTTAAAATAACCTGCATTTATTATAATACATTCTTTTTAAAAAGGAAATAGTTTCTTATTTTTCCGGTATTCTTATTTTCACCGCCTGTTTTCTGTTTGTGATTTCCACCTTTTTATGGCAGCCTCCAAATTCCCCGTCCGTAGTCCATGGAATCTCTTCTTCGGATTCCAAAACTATTTTCTCCGTTTTAAAACAATACATATGATCCGTATTGATCCTGCGGTTCAGCAGCGCGGCTATAATCGCATTTAACTCTAACGGGTTGGATGGCTTGCGGATCAATGTTACTTCAAATTCCCCATCATCCAGTTCCACATACTTTCCTGTAATGCGTTTAAAGCCTCCTACCGAAATGGAGTTTGTCACCATACCGAAAATAAATTCGTCCTCTATCACTTCGTCCTTATCGATCCATTCTCTATGGTTCCCTTCCTCATCTTCCTTCTCCGTTCTGTTTCGATACGTTATTTTGAAACGATAGGATTTAATAGAAGAAAGGCGTTTCATTCCTTCCAATATATAGGCCATATGCCCCAGTACATTTTTAATCTCCTGGCTGGTCTCATAAGACACATCCGTAAACATGCCGAAAGCGGCGATATAAACAAAGCTCTCTCCGTTGATTTCTCCTATGTCACAGGCGTAGTCCCGGCCATTTGCAATGGCTTCGGCGGCCTTCACCATGTTCTTTGGTATCCCGAGACTTTTCGCAAAATCATTGGTACTGCCCGCTGGTATATAGCCGATGGGAATCTGCTTTTGGCATTTCATCATGCCGTTCACCACCTCGTCTAATGTGCCATCCCCTCCGCTGCATACCACCAGGTCATAATCTTCCTTCTTATCCCGGACGGCCCGCACGGCATCTCCTTCCTTTTGCGTGGGATATACCGTGATTTCGTATCCCGCTTTTGCAAAAATATCGATAATATCGCATAACTTATTCTTTATTTTCGCCTTTCCCGCCCGGGGATTAAAAACAAATAGTATTCTTGTTTCTTCCATGGCAATACCTCTGCTCTCCTCAATATCCTATTTTCCTATGCCTCATGCCATTGGACGCACAATCCGGCATAAAAAACGGGAGCATCCGAAGACGCTCTTTTGCGCCCGCTCATGCTCCCTTTCACCCTAGCTGACTTTTCCTTTTAATAAGTACTCCTCGATGTCCTTTACTGCCTGCTTCTCATCCTGCCCGTCCGCAATAACAGTAATTGTTTCGCCGCTGTCAAGTCCAAGGCTCATCATTCCCATAATGCTTTTCGCATTTACTTTTCTGCCTTCGGACTCAATGTACACCGTGCATTCGTGCTTGCTGGCCACCTGAACCAGCACCGCGACCGGTCTTGCCTCCATTCCTGACGGCAGCTGCACCTGCATGCTCTTTTCAATCATAATAATACTCCTCCTTTTAATTTCTAAGCCTATCAGCGATTTCACTTAATTTCCTCAGTCTATGATTCATTCCCGACTTTCCAACTGTCGGACTTAAGATTTGTCCCAGCTCTTTTAATGTTGCATCCGGATATTCTAATCTTATTTCTGCCGTTTCTTTTAAGTTGTCTGGTAGATTTTGAAATCCATAATGTTCTCTTATGAGGAGGATATCCTCTATCTGTTTGGATGATGCATTTACTGTCTTGGTAATATTCGCCGTTTCGCAGTTTACTTTTCTGTTAATGGAGTTACGCACTTCTTTTACGATACGGTAATTCTCGAAGTTCATCAAAGAAATATGCGCCCCCATAATATTTAAAAGATCGACGATCCCTGCGCCCTCTTTTAAATATACTACATGATATTTTTTTCTGATGACAATTTTAGCATCGACTCCAAAGCCCTGTATCAGTTCCTTTAACTGTTCCGCACTTTCCTGATGTGTACAGACAAATTCCAGGTGATAACTCTTCTCAGGATCGCTCATAGAACCTATACATAAAAAAGCACCTCTTAAAAAAGCTCTTTTGCAACAGGCATTCTTTATCAACAATGGATTAACCTTTACGGCCTCTGTATTTTCTCCGCCATCCGGCCCTCTCATTTTGACCGCCTGAAGTATTTTATCCGCCTCGCCGCTGTCCTCCGTAATGGTAACATATGTATGTCCTTTTCCTTCTTCACGGGGAAACTGCAAAGCATCTCCATCTATATTAAAGGTTTTTTTCAATAATGTAAAGCATTTTCTTAGAACTGTTTCATTTTCTGTCTGAATACCAAGCCGTATCCCGGATTTTCCGCCCATTTCCACCCTTCCAAGGAAACAGATGACCGCGGACAGCTCTGCCAGCTGGCAATGTCGCGAAGAACTGACGTGTCCTGCCAGCTCTTCCTTCACTTCGCTCGAAAAAGACATATTTCCGACCATACTCCTTTCAAGGGCAACCCCCGGCTCACCGTCTTACAGTCCCTGTTTCACATCTCTGTGATAAAGCTTAAGGCCGTAATTCCCTTTATCTTTCATACGCTTGTACAATTCGTTTGCCAGAGTCACGCTTCTATGTTTTCCACCCGTACATCCAATTCCGATCACAAGCTGGTATTTTCCTTCTTTTACATAATTCGGTATCAGAAAATGTATCATTTCTTCCAGCTTCTTCATAAACTCCTCCGATTCCGGGAAGCCCATCACATAATCCTGTACCGCCTTATCATTTCCTGTCTGGAATTTCAATTCATCGATATAATAAGGATTGGGCAGAAAACGTACATCGAACACAAGATCCGCATCTGCCGGAATGCCGTTTTTAAAACCAAAAGAAAGAATCGTCACCATAAGACTGTTATATTCTTCATTCCTGACAAATATTCGATCAATCTCTTCTTTCAGTTCCCTCGTCAGGAGATTGGACGTATCGATGACATAATCCGCATCTTCCTTTATCGACTTGAGTATTTCCCTTTCTTTTCGGATGCCATCCTCTACCCTTCCCTCCGGGGAGAGCGGATGGAGTCTCCTGCTTTCTTTATAGCGCTTCATAAGAACATGCTGGGAAGCATCCATAAAAAGTATTTCATATTTATAACCGCTTTTTTTCAAATTGTCCAATACACGGCACGCTTCTTCAAAGGGCTGGTCCGCACGGACGTCAAGCCCCAACGCCACCTTATTGATTTCCGAACTGGAAGTCACAATCAATTCCACAAATTTTTCAATCAACGGTACCGGCAAATTGTCTACGCAGTAAAATCCTACATCTTCCAGCAGTTTTATCGCCGTCAGCTTTCCCGCGCCGCTCATTCCGGTTACGATTACAAATCTCATATGCTCTCTGTTTTTCCTCCGTATCCGTCAGGCTCATCCCTCATTTCGCCTTCCAATGCCTTCCGGCCGGCATGAACCTTAAAAATCACCCAGATAAATGATCTCCCTTTCCAGCGTCACTCCAAACTTTGCCTTGACGCAATGCTGTACTTCCTCGATCACCTCTCTGATATCCTCTGCAGTGGCATTTCCCGTATTGACAATAAAACCGCAATGCTTTTCCGAAACCTTAGCGCCGCCTATGCCAAATCCGCGCAGCCCTGCATCCATAATTAATTTTCCCGCAAAATATCCTTCCGGGCGCTTAAAAGTACTTCCGGCGCTGGCATATTCCAACGGCTGCTTTTCCCTTCTTTGCTTTGCCAGTTCGTCCATCCTGCCGCCGATCTCGTCCTTGTTTCCTTTTTTCAGGGCAAGAACGGTATCCAGCACGATAAACGGGCGGCTTTTTACCACACTGGTACGGTATCCAAATTCCATCGTATCGTTATCCAGAACTAGAATTTCCCCTTCCAGATTCATTACTTCCACGGATTCTACAATCTGCTTCATTTCTCCGCCATATGCCCCGGCATTCATGACGATAGCGCCGCCCATTGTCCCTGGAATACCGGAAGCAAATTCCATGCCGCTCAGCCCATGGTCACGGGCCTTTGCCGCCGCCCTTGCGAGAAGCGTTCCGGCAGAAACCTTCATCCGCTCTCCTTCCACCGTTATGCCGTCTTTGCCGTCCTCCAGCTTTACTACGATGCCGGAATATCCCTTATCGCCGACCAGAAGGTTGCTGCCGTTCCCAAGAATAAAATATTTCTGCCCTGTGATATGCAGATAAGGCACCAATTTTTTTAATTGCTCTTTATCATCGACCCTGATCAGGCATTTTGCCGCTCCGCCTACCCGAAAAGTCGTATGTTTGCTCATTGGCTCATTAAATAATATATTTTCCTTAGGTACTATCTTTTCAATATAATCAAAAATGGATACGCTCACCTTAGATTCCCGCCTGTTTTTTATTATGGTATGTAAATGGGTGACAACTTATTCCAATACCAGTCTGGCCGCCCCGTAAATACCCGCGTCATTCCCCAAAGTGGCCAACGCAAACTTCACATCGCTGCTGCCCCTGAATACCGTCTTATAAAAATAAGGGCTGATATATTCAAATAAAATTTTTCCTGCCTTGGACACGCCGCCTCCGATTACGATAACTTCCGGGTTAATAATGCTGGCTACGACTCCAAGCCCTTTGCCCAGATATTCGCCGAACTGCTCTGCAATCTTAACAGCCAGGCCGTCCCCATCCTTAACCGCGTCGAATACTTTTTTCGCGGACAATTTTTCTTCCGGTACGTTTCTTAAAACGCTGGGATCTTCACAAGAGCGGAGCGCCCTCCTTGCCAGCCTTACGATTCCCGTTGCGGAAGCATATTCCTCCAGGCAGCCTGTGTTCCCGCAGCCGCAGCGTTCCGTTTCATTGTCCTCCACATGCATATGCCCGATTTCTCCGCCCGCGCCTACCGCGCCGGTAAGGATCTCGCCATTTACAATAATTCCTCCGCCCACGCCGGTTCCAAGCGTAACGGCTATCAGATTCTTACAGCCCTGGCCGCCGCCCTTCCACATCTCGCCAAGGGCCGCCACATTTGCGTCATTTCCTGCTTTTACAGGAAGATCCAGAAGTTCTGCCAGAGTATCCCGGATGCTGAAAGTACCCCAGCCCAGATTTACCGCGCCATATACCGTTCCTTCTCCGTCAATGGGACCAGGAGCGCCCAGCCCTACCCCGACCACATCTTTTTTCAGCATATCCTTTTCTTCCATCTTTGCTTTGATGCTTTCCGCCGTATCCGCAAGGATCAGTTCTCCTCCGTTTTCCTTTCTGGTAGGAATCTCCCATTTATCCAGCAAATTTCCTTCTATATCAAAAAGCCCTAATTTCACTGTAGTTCCGCCTACATCCACTCCAAATACATATTTACCCATCATTTCTCCCTGCCTTTCTCTCCGACTCCTTAATCTTCCTCATCTCTGCGCCTTGCCAGCGAATTCTGCACACGGGTGTACAGTTCCTGCGCCGCGTTATATCCCATCTTTTTCTGACGGTGGTTGACCGCCGCGGACTCACATATGATCGCAAGATTACGTCCCGGACGAATCGGGATATTGTGGCATACGATCTTATTGCCCAAATATTCCGTATACTCTTCTTCCAGGCCAAGTCTGTCATATTCCTTATCTTTATCCCAGTCCTCCAGGCGGATGACAAGGTCGATATTCTGTGTATCCTTTACGCTGGATACACCGAACAATGTCTTTACATCCACAATGCCAATGCCCCGCAGCTCGATAAAATGCTTCGTAATATCCGGCGCAGTACCGATTAGCGTATCATCGCTTACTTTTCTGATCTCCACCACATCATCCGTCACGAGGCGGTGGCCTCTCTTAATCAACTCCAGAGCCGCTTCCGATTTACCGATACCGCTCTCACCCGTAATCAAAACTCCTTCGCCGTATACATCCACCAAAACTCCATGAACGGAAATGCACGGAGCGAGTTTTACGTTCAGCCAGCGGATGATCTCTGCCGTAAATGCAGAAGTCGCTTTTTTCGTCATAAGCAGCGGCACCTCATTGGCTATAGCCATCTCCAGGAACAAAGGATCCGGCTGCAGCTCACGGCAGAATACGATGCCCGGAATATCACAGGAAAGCAGTTTCGTATAAATCTCCTTTTTTCTTGCCTCCGGCAGACCCAGCATATAAGTATATTCCACAAAACCAATGATCTGCATACGAGTCGCCTCAAAATGTTCGAAATACCCCGCCATCTGCAACGCGGGCCTGTTGATATCCGGCTGGGTAATTTTCACCTTGGCAATATCCAGCTCCGGTGTCAAATTCTCCAGTTTCATTTTTGCGATAATGTCCTTCAAACTTACGCTAGCCATAAACCTTCTCCTTTTCCTTTATTATAAATTTTTTCTTTTATTTCACGGTGTTCTCTGAATATAAATTTTACCATAGAAAGATGGGAATGGCAATAAAAGCGAAGGGGGACGGAACCAATTTTTATGAGCGCCCTGTCGGACCAAGGCAAACGAGTCTGGGGGCTGGGAAGAGGGTCGGTGTGGGAGCGGTTTTCTGCCGTTGCGTACAATCAGTTATTTCACTTATGAAATGGTCAATAACCAGAAGAAAATTGCCACGGAGGGCAATT
>OFFT01000670.1_pt1 | contig 23428 bp, 20 predicted proteins | sample 1521581 | NCBI WGS metagenome assembly OFFT01 (sample SAMEA3504084, study PRJEB24116) | mouse gut metagenome | biome: mouse gut; feature: mouse-associated habitat; material: faeces | place: Denmark | collected 2011
AAAGGCTACAAGGGTATCCAGCCCCACAATAAGCGTCGCCTCCCCGGTCAGCGTGCGCCTGCGGTCAAGATAGCTGGCGAAAATCAGCATGGAGCCAACCCCCAGGCCAAGGGTGAAAAAGGCCTGGGTCATGGCCGCGTTGACCATGCCCCACAGCCCTGCCTCAACGGCGCGGCTCCAGTCCGGCGCGAGGTAAAAGGCCAGCCCCTCCATCGCCCCGGGCAGGGTCACGGCCCGCACGGCAAGTCCGATCATAATCGCCAGCAACCCGGCCATCATGGCCTTGACCACGCGCTCCAGCCCCTTGCGCACTCCCATCCAGCACACGCCGAACCCCACCAGCAGCGTCAACCAGGCCCAGAAAATCATCCCCTTCGGTTCGGACAGCATTCTGCCGAAGAATGCGCCCACCTGTTCCGGCGGCAGGGCGAGTTCTCCCCGGGCCATGGCCTGACAGTAATACAGCATCCAGCCCGCCACGGGGATATAGAACATCATGAGCAGATAACTGCCCACCAGGCTGAACCAGCCGAACCTGTGCCAGCACGAACCTTTCGGCTCAAGCCGGCGCAGGGCGTCGCCCATATTGCGGCCCGCGGCCCGCCCTACGGAAAATTCCATGATCAGAACGGGCAACCCCACCGTGACAAGGAAAAACAGATACACCGCCACAAACAGCGCGCCGCCGTATTGTCCGGCAATAAAGGGGAAGCGCCACACATTGCCGAGGCCAATGGCGCACCCGGCGGAAAGAAAAAGAAAACCGATACGACTGCCGAGAGTTTCCCTGCCGTCCTGTCTGCCGGACAGAGAGGAGCCGGAGGAAGGCGACGCTGAAGAAGGCTGTGACATGGAACTCGCTCCTTGAAACCTGTGGGCAAAGCACATAGAATAGCCGGAACATCCGGCGCCTTCAAGAGAAAAGGAAGCTCTGACGGTGCGCGGCCACATCATGCCGGGTCTCGATCTGCCCGGCAGCGGGCACAGCCCCCCTGCAGAACCGCCTGGTCGGCCTCCAGGCTCGCTACGCTCGCGCCTCCGGCGGTCAAGAATAATTTCAGCACAATTCTGCCACAGCACAGCTCCTCACGGCTCCTTGTTCTTTTCCTCGTTGCGCGGTATCAGCAAAAAATCATGCGCACACGTCATATTCATCCGGTCATTCACCTTCTGCACTGGCCGTTCATCTTCGCGCAGGGGAGCATTATCGGCCTCAGCGTGGCCTGCCTGGTGGGGGCCTTCCGCTGGGGACTGGACGCCATTCCCCGCCATGTCTGGCCCGCCGCGCGGGAACTGTCGGCACAGAATGGGCTCTTCGGGATTCTTCTGTGGGCAGCGGTTCTCGTGGCGCTTGCTTACGGCGCGGGCCGTCTGGTACGGGCCGTTCCCCTGATCTCCGGCGGGGGAATTCCCCAGGTTGAACTGGAGTGCCAGGGCAGACTGCATGTGCCTCTGAGCATCTGGTTGCGCGTCATCGCGGCGAAATTCCTTGCCTGCCTCATGGATACGGCGGGCGGGCTTTCTCAAGGCAGAGAAGGACCCTCCGTTCAGCTCGGCGCAGGCGTCGGGGCCATTGTCGACGCCCTGTGCGGCCATACGGAAAGTGGCCGCCGCAACCTCCTGGCCGCCGGGGGCGCGGCGGGCATGGCCGCGGCCTTTTCCGCTCCGTGGGCGGGCTTCATTTTCGCCTTTGAAGAAATCAAACGCCCTGTAAACCGCACGTCCTGCCTGCTGACGCTCAGCGCCGCGCTTTCCGCCTGGTGGGGAGTCGGAGCCATCTTCGGATTCGGCAAGCTCTTTCCGTTTGACGACATCCCCGGGCCGGAACCTGCCGCATGGTGGAAACTGCTCCCGCTCGGCCTTGTGCTGGGCCTGGGCGGCTCTCTGTACAACCGCGCCCTGCTGGGAGTGAAAACAGCGGAATCACGTCTGCCCATCCCCCGGAAATGGCGCATTCTTCCTCCCATGCTGTCGGCAGGTGTCTTTCCGTCTGATTCCAGTCCTCCCACATACGCTATTCCTATGGATGTAGCATTGTAGCCTTGACAATGGGCTCCGATACGTTCCAGCGGACGGCCTTCATGGATGGAGCCGTCAAGATATATCACATAATGATAGCCTATTCCGGAAGATCCTCGGGCTTTATGCCAACGGTCGATATCTGATACTGTGACATGACGTCCGCGAGGGGTTGCGGTGCAGTGGAGAATGATTCGGTTGATGGTTCGCATAACTTTGATATGAGTGGATGATACTGCAAAGTTATGCTGTGGAAGATGCCTGGAAAGTGCGATTATATCGCACAGGACCGGATGTTATAAGGATGGTTCTTCTCTCAGATGATAGTTGTTGCGGAGAGATTCAAATAATGACGGTGATGATTTGAGTATACGGGTGTCTTCAAGTATGTCGTAGTTGAGCATGTCGGGGATGATGCGGTGTGGTACCGGTGCGACAGATGGAGCGTCGGCACTAAGCGGGATGTCGAGCCTCAGGTGATGTGATAGCTCGTCAAGTACCATCTGTGAAGCTCTTATTTTGCCTTGGCGTGAGTATCCTGCTATATGAGGTGTGGCTATTAGGGCTTGTTCAAGTAGCTGCAGGTTTATGTTGGGTTCCCCCTCCCAGCAGTCTATTCCTAAGGCAGATATTTTTCCTGATTCAAGTCCGTTAATAAGAGCAAGGGTGTCGGTTACAGGACCTCGGGCGGCGTTGAGGATCAGTGGTCTGCGTTTAAGGTTTGAGATGAAACTGTTGTCGATGAGGTGATAAGTCGGGTGATCGCCTGTTCGTGTCAGAGGGGTGTGCACTGTTATGACATCGCATTTGTCAGCGATATCGCTGAGTGAGGAAAAGCGGTATGAACCAGATGATTGCCTCTGTAGCGGAGGGTCGTTTACAATTGTCTTTATGCCGAGACCTTCTGCCCATCTGATTAGAACCGAGCCAACGTTGCCAGCACCTATCACTCCGAGAGTGATATCTGATAAGGATCTGGTGTCCCCGAGATATGTGCTGATGGCTGAGAGCACCCATTGTGCGACTGCCGGGGCATTGCATCCTGGAGCATTGGCAACGGTGATGCCGCGCGAGGCACAGTAAGGGAGGTCTATGTGGTCGGTGCCGATCGTTGCAGTGCCGATGAAACGGCATTTTGAATCTTTAAGCAGAGTGGCGTCGCAACGCGTGCGGGTGCGTATGATAATGGCATCGGCATCCTTGACGGTTTCGTTGGTTATCTCGGTGCCTGTCATCGGGATGGCTTCACCTATGGATGAGAGAGGCTTGGAGACAAAGGGGATATTGCGGTCAAATATTATCTTCATTTCAGATTAGCCCATAGATATAAGGAGGTGTATGCGGCAAAGAGCAGCACTATCAGTATGTAGCCGCGTCGCGAGGCTGTAGCCCTGAAGAAATGTCCTACCTGAAATGCCACACATGCGTTGAGGAGTGTCATATAGTCGGGAAGTGCTGTGAAGTTTATGATGGCAAGAATACCTGTATAGATGCCGAGCAAAGCAAGAAATCCGTTGTAGGCACGTGCGCGTGCGTTGAATCCGAGAATACGCAGAAGGTTGATGCTGCCTAACAGGAAACCGATAGCCATCGTAAGAAGCACGGTGCAGAGAAATGGCAGGGCTTCGGGAGATTGCAGCAGTATGGTAGGCGGGGTGAAAAATATGTGTGGCAGCTGAGGTATAGGCATGAGGTCGAGACCGAATACTATCCATGGCGGAGTGAATATGCCTATGAGTGCCGCTATGATTTTCTTTGTCCTCAGTATGCGCATCTGCGCCAGTCCTATTACGAAGAGAGGGATAAAGAAAAGGAATTTCCAGTCATATAGAGTCCCTACGCTAAGAATGGCGAATATAAGGAAAATACGACGGTTGCTGTGAGGCTCGTTGTACAGAGTGAACAGAATCCACATGCAGAATATCATGCATGCCGCCAATACCGAGGAGGTACCTGCAAAACAGCTCATGAATGGTGTGGAGCAGGTGATGAAGAGGAAGTAAGCCGCAAAGAACACTGACAGCGTGCGCAGGATATTGAACTGCCGGTTGATTGCTATCATTGCCCATGCGGTAGCCGAAAGCACAGCAAAGTTGACTCCCCAGGATAGTTCGGGCATAAAACCGAGCCATCCTGAGGGTGTCAGTGACGGAAGAGCTCTCCACGTCATCCATGCCGAGACAACCGCAATGATTGCCCCGACTCCGCGCGAGCGGATGAAGTTAGTGAAGCGTGTCTCTTTTCGGGTCATTTACGGGATTGTTCGATGGCTTTGAGATCAGCACCGATGTCGCGGCGGAAATATTTACCCTCATAGGTCACTCCGGAGGCACCAATGAACGAGTTGGCAAGAGCTTCGTCAATATCCTTGCCGTATGCGCTGCATGCTATGACACGTCCGCCTGATGTGGCGAGAGTTCCGTCAGGATGCAGTTCAGTGCCGGCATGGAAGAAGATCACATCTTCAACCTTGTCAAGCCCGGAGATTGTTTTCCCCTTGGGGTATGAGCCGGGATAGCCGCCTGACACTACCATGACGGTAGTCGCGTAGCGTGGATCGATGGAAAGGGGCATTGTGCCGAGATTGCCCTCGGCCGCTGCGCGGAGCAGAGGCAAAAGGTCGGAGGCTATGCGGAGCATCACTACTTCGGTCTCCGGATCGCCCATACGTACATTATACTCTATCACCATCGGCTCACCGTTGACCTCTATGAGTCCGAGGAATATGAACCCGCGGTAGGTGATGCCTTCCGATATGAGTCCGTTGACAGTGGGTATTATCACGCGCTCTTCAACCTTTTTCATGAATGTCTCATCGGCAAACGCCACAGGGCTTACCGCTCCCATGCCGCCAGTGTTGGGTCCGGTGTCCCCTTCGCCTATACGCTTGTAGTCCTTTGCCACAGGGAGTATGCGGTAACCTCCGTTGCCATCGGTGAGAACGAACACAGAGCATTCTATGCCTTTAAGGAATTCTTCTATCACGACTGTGGCTGATGACTTCCCAAACATGCCTGAAAGCATCTCGCGAAGTGAGTTCTTCGCTTCGTCGAGAGAGTCGATTATGAGCACACCCTTTCCGGCTGCGAGACCGTCGGCCTTCAGTACATACGGCGGGCGTAGCTCTTCAAGGAATTTTTCTCCTTCGGCGATTGTCTCAGCTGTGAAGCTGCGGTAACGTGCTGTGGGGATGCCGTGACGCACCATGAATTGTTTGGCGAAATCCTTGCTGCCTTCAAGAGCAGCTCCAGCCTTGGAAGGTCCTACTATTAGCGGCGCATGCTCACGCCCCTGAAAGTAATCGTATATTCCAGCCACAAGAGGATCTTCGTTGCCAACTACGATCATGTCGATGCTCTTTTCGTCAGAGAATTTAGCAATCGCATCAAAATCGAGGGGTGACAGGTTGACATTCTCGCCATAATTGCCTGTGCCACCGTTGCCCGGAGCAATGTACAGATGTCTGAGTGCCGGGCTTTGTGAGATTTTCCAGGCAAGGGCGCATTCGCGGCCTCCTGAGCCGAGGAGTAATACTGTCATGGGTGAAATTTTTTCCTGTAGAGTTTCGCCGGCGTTGAACGGGCTTTTTTCGGGATGATTGCTCACGGGATATCTTAGGGTATTGAGGGTTTGCTGAATGGACATTATTATATAAGGATGGAGTGGTTGGCTATGCCTTGGAGCATTTCTTATTCATTGCTTTCCTTGTTGTCGCCTGGTGCATCCGGGCGTTTCCATCCGCGTCGGCGGGTGCGCATGAACGTACCTCCTGCCGATGGGAGCGATGGCATCTTGGGTGATTCACCAAGGCTCTTGAGAGCATGGATATTGCGACGGCGTGCGAGGAGTTCTTCTGCCTCGTCACGGAAATCCTCGCGTGATGTCTCACGTCCCTGATGTCTGAAACGGCGTTCTCCTTCTCGGGCTGTTTCTTCCTTGAATTTCCTGCGACGTTCCTCGTTTCGGGCAAATCCGCCTGCTTTCGGACGGTATTTCTCGCTCAGAGGAGTGTCCTTTGGCAAGCCTCGGCGCGGACCAGAGGGCTTGTCACTGCGTTTGCCTCCCATACCTTTGCTGCGTGCGTCGCGAGTCCATTCGGAGTCGCTTTTGCGGGCTAATTTCTTGTTTCTCTCTTCACGGACGGGACGGTCGCCTTTTATGGTGCCGCCGGATGCTCGGAAGTCGCTCTTGGAGCCTTCGAAACTTACGTATTCGCGGAGTTCGCAGTCGAGACCTCCGTTCTGCATCTGTTCGCGCACCGACGGTGTAAGACCTATGTGGGTTAGGCAGTCGTCGTTGGAGGATATCACCCATGAGTGATATCCGCAGAACACACGTTTGAACTTGGTGCCCATTGTGCGGTAAAGACCTTCGAGGTCCTCGGGCTTGATACGTTCTCCATAAGGAGGATTAGTGATTATCACACCCGGAGTGCCAGCCATAGGAGCTTCTTCCCATTGCTGTATGGAACGTACTTTCAGGTTGATGTATTCGTCGACACCTGCCGAAAGCACATTGCGTTCTGCGATATCAATTGCCTTAGGAGAGATGTCGGAGCCGTATATCTTGAATGGTATTTCGCGAGGCTCTTCCCCCTCATGAAGCACGGACTCGAAAAGTTCGGGATCCCAGTCGCGCCATTGTGAGAATGGCCATGTCTCACGGTAGGAACCGGGCTTGATTCCTGCCGCGATGAGGGCCGCTTCGATAAGGAATGTTCCTGAACCGCACATAGGATCGATGAGGGGGCAGTCGCCTCTCCATCCGCTCTTGAGTATGATTCCAGCGGCGAGCACCTCATTGATCGGGGCATCGGTCTGTGCTACACGCCATCCGCGTTTGTGGAGTGATTCTCCTGATGAGTTTAGTGAAAGGGTTACGCGTGTGCCGTCGATATGTACATTGAGCATCACATCGGCATCGCTCAGTCGTACTCCGGGACGCTTGTCGGGACCGAAGCGGTCCTTGAACCAGTCGACGATTGCGTCCTTGACACGATAGGTCACGAACCTGGAGTGGGTGAATTCATTTGAATGGCTGGTGGTGTCGATTGAGAATGTCTTTCCTAAGGTTAACACACCGCCCCAGTCGTATTCCTTGACCATCTCATAGAGAGTGTCAGGGTCGGAGGCTATGAATTTGTATATGGGGCGCAGGATGCTGAGTGCGGTACGGCAACATAGGTTGGCACGATACATCATTGCGAGGTCTCCCTCAAAGGATACCATACGGCATCCCGGCTCGACATTTTCTGCCCCGAGTGTGCGGAGCTCTTCGGCGAGAACCTCTTCAAGACCTTTAAGGGTCTTGGCTACCATTTCAAATTTCTGTGACATATTGTATTTTAATATATGAGAGGGGAAAGATATTTTAGCGTGTGGAGTGGGGGAAAGGGCTGTCGGGAGGAACTTGAGTTTGCGTCATAGCCTCGGTTGGGTTACAATGTCCGGTTTCATGCCACAGGACTCTCGGAGGAGTCTCTATTTTTGTTGCCGGAGGCTGTGAGGTTAGCGTGACATCACCTGATTGTATGCGGTCAAGTGGGTGGTGTGTTCCATTATTTAAATGTATCGACTCTGCAAAGTTACGATTTTTACCCGGAATTAACACGACCGACGGATGATTTGTTGATATTTTATCATTTAAAAAGTGGGTGAATGCATGAAAATACCGGGGACATAAGAACCATAGGTTTATAAATCTCGGTGGTTCTTATGTCTCCGGTAGATATCATGTCCCCTTCGATTGAGGGGGCGGCTAAGATTGATTACAGAGCCTTGGAGATGTTGTAGCGTGCAAATTCGAGGTCGTTGGCTGCCTGGGTCGCATATTTGCGGTCAAGCTTGATGGCCTGACGTAGATTGGATGTCACCATCTGCTCGTTGCCTGTGCGTGCGCCAAGCACTGCCATCAGGTAGTAGGTAGTAGCGTCGGGGTTGGCGATAGCTGCAAGTGTTCCTTTGGCTGCATTGTAGTCTTTGTTGAGGATCTGTGCGAGAGCCGCATTGTTGCTCTTATCGTTTCCGAAAGCCTTTACAGCAGCTTTCACATCGCCCTGCTTGAGATAGAGGAGTCCGAGTGCCGGTGAAAGCTCATTGAGTCCGGCTGCCTTGCCGAAAGCGGTGTTGGCGGCACGGTAGTCATCGTTTACGAGTGCTACGAGACCCTGGTTCATCTGTGATTCGGGGGCGTTGGCGTTGATGCGTGCTGCTTTCTTGAAGCTTGCCATTGCTGCATCGTAGTCACCCTGCTGGTACTGCACCTTGCCGAGGTTGTTGAAGCCGCGGTAGTCGTTTGGGAAGAGGCGGGTGGCAGTGGTGTAGATGGCTCCCTTGCGTTTGAGGTCGTCGGTGAGTGTGGCGGTGTAGAGAAGCTCGTCGACGGTGAGAGTGGACGGATCGGTGTTGAATGCCTTGTTGAGCTGCTCATCGCTCTTTCCGATCACGTTTACGCTTGCTGTGATGCGTGAGTAGCGGAGCTGCGGAAGGATCTCTTCGGCAAGCTGGTCGAATACGCTTGAAAGGTTGCGGATTTCGCGCTCACGCTGTTCGGGATCTTTGTACATTGAGAGCACGCTGAGGATAAGGTCCTTGTCCTGGATGTTGCTTGCTGCAACGAGCTTCTGGAAGCCTTCCCAGTCCTCGGGGGTGAAGTTGGCGGTAAGTTCGCCGAACTCGGTGATGTTGTCCTTCTTGAGCTGTTTGTTGAGATAGTCGGAGGTGTTGGTCTCACGGTTCTGGGCAAGACGGGTGTTGAAGTCAATACCGCCTTCGGGAGAGGCGTATGACTGGATATTGATCTCTTCGATCACACGAGTTGTGTCGCCTGAGGCTGCGCGGAGGTCGCGGTGCAGACGGAGCACTTCATCGCTGTTGAGCTCACTCTTGCGGAGGTTTGCCTGATTGATGAGGAAGTGTATGTCGGCGGAGTATTTTTCGTTGATGATACGCTGGAACTTGTCGTTGGCAGTGGCTGGTGTGAGGGTCCCGGCATTGGCGAGTGCAGCTGTGGCTACTACACCGTTTGCCACCTTGACGCGTGGCAGTACATACTGCTTGCCTTTCTGCTGTACTTCAAAGTTGAGGTAGAGCTCGGACTTCTGCATGTCGGGCTGGTAGAGATAGTTGACAGGGATGGTCACGGTGCCTCCGTTGTCGTAGGAGATCACGGGGTTGTTGCCGCGCACTTTCTCTCCCTGGAAAGTCATGGGTGCTGCTTTCTCCTCGGTTGCGCCGTATACGAGCACCGGGGTCACTGACACAGTGGCGTTCTTGACAAAGAATTTTGCCGGGATGTGACCTGTGACGGTTGCCGGTACATGGGTGCCAACGACTTCGAGAGGATTAGGATTGGTGGTGAAATAGTCGGCTGCAAACTGGTTCATCTTCTTGCTGCATCCTGTGAGGGCCATTGCGGACCCAACGAGCAGTGCGAACCCTGAAAGCTTGTTCATAATGATTTTGACTTTGAGGTTGATTGGTTGGATGTGTGAATTGTTTTTGTCATGTGCTATGACTGGCGCAGGGCTTACCTGTGCTATATAAAGCTATTGGCAAAGGTAGTATCTATTAATGAGGAATGCAAACGGCAATTGTTAACATAATACAAAAGCTGGTGTTATATTTTTCTTTGATAGCTGTTTTTTACAGAAAACGACATTTAATTTCCGTTATTCTGACTAATTTATGCAAAAAATGTCCGAAATACAATTGGAAATATGTACCTTTGCCCTCTTAAAACACATAATAATCATTTAAGTAATTAACAATCCTTATTTTACCGAAATTAGCCGATGAGAAGATGGCGCATTGAGGACAGCATGGAGTTGTATAACATCCAGGGCTGGGGTCGTAAGTATTTCTCCATCAATACTAAGGGCAACGTGGCTGTGACTCCGCGTGAGGGGTATGCCTCGGTCGACCTTAGGGAGGTTATGGATGAACTGCAAGTGAGAGATATCACGTCGCCGGTGTTGCTGCGTTTTCCTGATATTCTCGACAACCGTATCGAGAAGATTTCCAATTGTTTCGCTGTCGCTTCACAACAGTACAACTACGAAGGTCAGAACTATATAATCTACCCTATCAAGGTCAATCAGATGCGGCCTGTGGTGGAGGAGATTGTGACCTATGGGGAGAAATTCAATATAGGACTGGAAGCCGGCTCAAAGCCTGAGCTGCATGCTGTCCTTGCTACCAATATAAGGGAGAATGCCCTCATCATCTGTAACGGCTACAAGGATAAGACTTATATTGAGCTTGCCCTCCTTGCTCAAAAGATGGGCAGGCGTATATATATCGTGGTTGAGAAACTCAACGAGTTACGTATAATTTCCGAGGTTGCCAGACGTATGAACCTGCGCCCTAATGTCGGGTTGCGTATCAAGCTTGCCTCGTCCGGTTCAGGAAAATGGGAGACGAGCGGAGGCGATCAGTCGAAGTTTGGTCTGAATTCTTCGGAACTTCTGGAGGCTTTGGATTATATGGAACGCAATAAGATGTCTGATTGCCTGAAGCTCATACATTTTCATATTGGGAGTCAGATAACCAAGATCCGTTTTATCAAGAATGCTATCCGAGAGGCTGCCCAGTTCTACGTCAATCTGTGCAATATGGGATTTGATGTGGAGTTCATAGATATTGGGGGAGGCTTGGGTGTCGACTATGACGGCTCTCGCAACTCTGCATCCGGATCGTCCATGAACTATTCAATTCAGGAGTATGCCAACGACGCTGTGTCCACTCTTGTGGATGCATGCGAAAAGAACGGATTGAAGCAGCCTAATATAATCAACGAGAGCGGACGCTCGCTCACTGCGCATCATTCAGTGCTTGTGTTTGAGGCTTTGGAGACCACTCAGCTGCCAATATGGAAAGATAACCGCGAGGTTGACGAGGGTGCTCATGAGCTCATCAAAGAATTGTACAATATATGGGACAAGATAGACCAGCAGAACATTCTTGAGAGCTGGCATGATGCCTTGCAGATACGAGAGGAGGCTCTTGACCTGTTCAGCCTTGGAATGCTCGACCTTAAGATGCGTGCTCAGATGGAGGAGCTGTTCTGGTCCATAGCGCGCGATGTGTGTGATATTGTCAACGGTATGCGCCATGCCCCAGAAGAATTGAAGAAGGTGGCAAAGATGATACCTGACAAGTATTTCTGCAACTTCTCGCTGTTTCAGTCGCTTACGGATTCATGGGCGATTGATCAGGTGTTCCCGATAATACCTCTGTCGCGTCTTGACGAGAAGCCAACTCGTACCTGTACAATTCAGGATATCACATGCGATAGTGACGGAAAGATATCTAACTTCATATCCAACACCGGAGCTACAGCAAGTTCTCTGCCTGTGCATCCTGTCAAGCCCGGCGACCCATACTATCTTGGAGTGTTCCTTGTGGGGGCATATCAGGAGATACTTGGGGACATGCATAATCTGTTTGGCGATACTAATGCTGTGCATATATCTGTATATAAAGACCGCTATGAGATAGACCGTATTATTGATGGGGAGACGGTTGCCGATGTGCTTGATTATGTGCAGTTCAATCCCAAGAAGCTTGTGCGCAATGTCGAGGCGTGGGTGACATCATCGATGAAGGAAGGCAAGATCTCTCCCGAGGAGGGTAGGGAGTTCCTTAGCAATTACCGCTCAGGACTGTATGGATATACATATATAGAGAAAGACTGATGCGCTATTTCATGCGTTTGAGCTATCGCGGGGAGCCGTTTCACGGTTGGCAATGCCAGCCTGGGGCGGTGACTGTGCAGGAGGTGATAGAGGGTGCTCTGTCACAGGTGATGCGTGCTCCGATGAAGATTGTCGGTGCCGGTCGCACTGATGCCGGGGTCAATGCCCGCATGATGGTGGCGCATTTTGATGTCGAAGCTCCGGTCGCATGCGTGTCCCGCCTTATTGCCAGCCTGAATGCTATAGTCGGCAAGGATATTGCTATACAGGATGTATATCGGGTGCCTGACGATCTGCATGCGCGGTTTGACGCCACCTCGCGCCCCTATCATTATTATGCTGTCACGGAGAAGTCGCCGTTCTTTTATCCGCTTAGCTGGAAGGCTCCTGCCTCGCTGGACTTCGACGCTATGAACCGTGCGGCATCTCTTCTGCTCGCCACAAGCGACTTCACATCGTTTGCCAAGTTGCATGCCGATACCAAGACTAATATATGCCGTGTCACCCATGCCGGGTGGCATCGGGTAGGCGGTGAGGATAGCGGAGTCTGGGTGTTTGTCATCACTGCCGACCGTTTCCTGCGCAATATGGTCAGGGCTGTTGTCGGCACGCTTGTGGAGGTAGGGCGCGGAAAGATATCCGTAGAGGAGTTCGGGCGTATTATCGAGCGCAAGGACCGTTGTGCGGCAGGAACCTCGATGCCGCCTCAGGCCCTGTATCTTTGGGATGTCACTTACCCTGAGTCAGAATCGGCTAACAAACAGGAATAATAAGCCACATGTTTTAATATCTATTAACATAAACAGGCGCGTCTATGACGCGTCCGTTTGCTATCTTTGTCAGGAAATAATAACATCGCATTATGAAAAGGACTATTATTGCAATTCTCGTATTAGTCACCTCTTTGGGGCTAAGTGCTCAATCTCTCTTTTGGGACAGTTCGGATCCTGATAGGACTGTGACTTTCGGTGCTCGTCTGGGATGGAATTTCGCTAAGATGGCAGGAAAAGGCAGCGGGCTTTTTGGTGACCGAAAGGGGATTGCTGTTGGTGCGGAGGTGGATGTCAACCTTATAAAGAGTTTTTCAATCAATTCTGGTCTTTTCTTCACTATGAAGGGCGCAAAGAGAGATGGAGAGATGACAGTCGGCGACATTATGGGTGTTAAGTCCTCTTTGGCATTTGCTGTCAATTTTCTGGAACTTCCGGTATATGCGTCATATCATCTTCGTTTTACTCCGGAATCTGATCTCCAGATATTTGCCGGACCTTATTTCGGTGTCGGTGTTTACGGTAAGATGGGGCTGAAATTGCGGGACCAGGAATCGTTTGACAAGTCAAAGGTCAATCTGTTTTCCGACAACGGTTTTCATCGTTGGCAGTATGGTATCGGACTCGGAATGTCCTACACCCATGCAAGCCGTTATGTGATCGGATGGCAGTACCAGTGGGGAGTCCGTGATGTGGCTGAACTTATGGATAACCAGTGGAACACATTCCAGATTTCCGTCGGCTATAATTTCTGAAATATTTCGGAGGGATGTGTGATGGCAAATATCCATATCCCTCTTAAAAATAGTTGGATTAAAAGAGGGGGGAATTGAAGAAAAATTTCTATATTTGCACAGCCAAAAGCGCGCCTGCCTTTGTCCGGGAGCGTCTTTTGCTGTACATGGCACTCTGTCACAGATGAATAACCTTATTTGAAAATAAGATATAACTCATACATATGATAGCATTAGCAATTCAAAATGCAACCTTAGCGGTGGTCGCGCTCTGTACGGGCATCGCCTTGGTGGCTGTTGCTCTTTGGCTCGCCGGCTTTATTTCGCCACGGTCGTTCAACCCTCAGAAGGGCGAGGCTTATGAATGTGGTATCCCTACCCGTGGAGAGTCTATGGCTCAGTTCAAGGTGGGATATTATCTTTTTGCCATCCTCTTTCTGATGTTCGATGTCGAGACCGTGTTCCTCTATCCTTGGGCGGTGCGTGTGCACGAGCTGGGCACAGAGGGTCTCACAGCGATTGCAGTATTTTTCGGAATCATAGTGCTGGGTCTCGTATATGCCTGGCGGAAAGGAGCTCTTGAATGGAAGTAACTACGCAAGGCATGCCCTACGAGGCATGGAAAGATAATGAGTATATCGAGAAACTCGTAAAAGAGCTTCAGGAGAGCGGTACCAACGTGATAGTCGGTTCGCTTGACAAGCTCATCAACTGGGGGCGGTCCAACTCTATCTGGCCACTCACTTTCGCCACCAGTTGTTGCGGCATTGAGTTCGTGTCGCTTGGCGCGGCGCGTTACGACATGGCGCGTTTTGGCTGGGAAGTAGCACGTGCCTCACCTCGTCAGGCTGACTTCATGATGGTTGCAGGTACTATAGTCCACCGTATGGTGCCGGTGTTCCGCCGCCTCTATGACCAGCTTGCCGAACCGAAATATGTGATAGCCTGTGGCAGCTGTGCCATCTCTGGCGGTCCTTTCAAGAAGAGCTACCATGTGGCTATGGGCATAGAGGATATCGTGCCGGTTGACGTGTTTGTCCCCGGTTGTCCTCCTCGTCCGGAGGCTATGATATATGGCATCATGCAGCTCTCAAGAAAGATCAAGGTCGAGAAGTTCTTCGGCGGAGTCAACCGTCAGGAGAAACAGCAGGAGTTCCTGAAGTCTCATCCTGTAGAGGGTGTCAACGACTAAACCATCATTATTGTAGAATACTTATCACACCTTAATATAATGGCAAACATCCAGGAAAAGATTTCCAAGCTGTTTCCCCAGGCCGCTTTCGCTCAGACCGATGTCCTTGAGATGACCATCGCCGATGAGCAGTGGCACGACTTGGCTCACACTCTGCGTCATGATCCGGAGCTCTCATTTGACTTTCTTGTCACAATTGCCGGCATGGACTGGAAAGAGAACGGTCTTGGCTGCATCTATGAGCTTGTGGCCACCTCACGTAACGAGCGTGTATCTGTCAAAGTGATGGCTACCGGCGATCGTGAGAAGCCTTTCATTCATTCTGTGTTCGATATCTGGGATATCGCTACCGTATATGAACGTGAGGTATATGACTATTTCGGCATAATATTCGTCAACAATCCGGATATGCGTCGTCTCTTCCTTAATATTGACTGGAAGGGGTATCCGTTGCGCAAGGATTATAACGATGATCCTGATATCAATCCCGTATCCATAGAGAACGAACGTCAGACCGACTTTACCGATACATGGGTGGAACGTGAAGGCAAGATTGTGAAAGAGGAAAGACGTATATTCCAGGCTGATGATTTTGTGGTCAATATCGGTCCTCAGCATCCTGCGACTCATGGTGTGCTTCGTTTCCGCACAGCAGTCGACGGTGAGATCATAAAGAAAATCGACCTGTATCTCGGCTATATACATCGTGGCGTGGAGAAGATATGCGAGGTGGATACCTATCCTCAGACCCTCCATTTCATGGATCGTCTCGACTATTTCTCGGCGCATCCTTACCATCACTGTCTGTGCATGCTTTACGAGGAAGCTATGGGGATACAGATTTCACGCCGTGCCCAGGTGATACGAGTGCTTATGGACGAGCTCTCACGTATCGCTTCCCACTGTCTGTTCTTCGGCACCTATTGTATGGACCTTGGTGCTACTACGATGCTGTTCTATACACTGCGTGTGCGTGAGCAGATTCTCGACATCATGGAGAAGACTTGCGGAGCTCGTATGACATTCAATTATGACTGCATAGGAGGTGTGATGCAGGATCTTCACCCTGACTTTGTGAAGGATGTTCACGCCCTTCTTGATGTGCTTCCCGCCAATATCAAGGAATACAATAAGATATTTACCGGCAATGTAATTGCCCGCGACCGTATGGAGAATGTAGGTGTGCTCTCTCGTGAGGATGCCATCTCTTGGGCTGTGACAGGTCCTAACGGACGTGGCTCAGGCTGGGCATGCGATGTGCGCAAGACATTCCCCTACAGCATTTACTCCGAACTTGAGTTTGACGAGGTGGTGCGCTCTGAGGGTGATGCTATGGCCCGCTTCAAGGTGCGTATGGACGAGATGGTCCAGAGTGCACGCATCATAGCTCAGCTTATCGACAATATTCCGGAAGGGGAGTATTGCGTGAAGGTGCCTAAAGTGGTCAAGCTTCCTGCCGGCCATTGGTTCAAGATGGTGGAGGGTTGCCGCGGCACATTCGGCATATACCTTGAGAGCGATGGCTCCGCTTCACCGTATCGCCTGAAGATAGTGCCTCCGTGTCTGCCAGCCGCAGCTGTTGTTGACCACATCACTTGCGGACAGAAGATAGCCGACCTTATCACTATCGGCGGATCTATGGACTACATTGTCCCAGATATAGACCGATAGCCGAATGGATGGCTTCCACAATATAGAAATACACGATTATAATATACCAATCATATATCCATAACAAGATTATGCAAGACTTATCAGTAGGAACTGCCTGGTTTCATTCCTTCCTGCTCGGTTACATGCCCGAGTGGCTTGCTGTCACCCTTGAGTGTGTGCTCGTAGGAGTGGGGTTGATGCTCCTCTATGCGGTCCTCGCCCTGTTCTATATTCTTTTCGAGCGTAAGGTGTGTGCCTATTTCCAGTGTCGTCTCGGTCCTAACCGAGTAGGTCCCTGGGGATTGTTACAGAGTGTTGCCGATATGTTCAAGATACTTATAAAGGAGCTTATCTCGCTCAATCATATCGACAAATTCCTTTTTGCATTGGCTCCTTATCTGGTGATCATAGCTTCTATGCTCGCGTTTGCGGTGCTTCCATGGGGCAACGGTCTACAGATTATTGATTTCAATGTCGGTATCTTCTTCCTGCTCGCAGTGTCCTCGATAGGTGTGCTCGGTATACTTCTCGCAGGATGGTCGTCCAACAACAAGTTTACTCTTATCGGAGCTCTCCGTTCCGGAGCGCAGATGGTAAGCTACGAGCTTTCGATGGGCTTGTGTGTCGTTACAATGGTAGTGATGGCAGGCTCTATGAGCGTTACCGATATAGTGATGGCTCAGGAACATCTGTGGTTCATATTCTCAGGTCACATCCCTGCCATTATCGCATTTGTGATATTTATGATAGCCGGTACAGCCGAGACCAATCGTGGTCCTTTTGACCTTCCTGAAGCGGAGAGTGAGCTTACGGCAGGATACCATACCGAGTATTCTGGTATTCATTTCGGATTCTTCTATCTTGCGGAGTATCTCAATCTTTTCATTGTTTCAGGTGTGGCTGCACTGCTGTTTTTCGGCGGGTGGATGCCTCTGCATATCCCCGGGCTTGATGCATTCAACAATGTAATGGACTATATACCTTCGGTGGTATGGTTCGTAGGCAAGGCCGTCGCTCTGTCGTTCATAATCATCTGGTTCAAGTGGACATTCCCTCGTCTGCGTATTGACCAGCTGCTCACACTTGAATGGAAATATCTCCTCCCCATCAACCTGTTCAATCTTGTGCTGATGGTGATAGTGGTGACCTATAGTCTCTACCTCTAAAATACCGTTAATACCATACAAATAATGTGGCGCGTCCGCTCGTGGACCGCAATCTAATTAAAGACAATCGCGATGAGTGAAAAATATGGCAAAATCGTCCAGGTGATCGGACCTGTGGTCGACGTGATGTTTGACGGCGATGGCAATGTCATCCCTCCCATCTACACTGCTCTCAAAGTAGTGCGCCCCGACGGCACCGAACTGATACTCGAAGTGGAGCAGCATATCGGTGAAAAGACCGTACGTTGTGTGGCTATGGAGAGTACCGACGGTCTCCAGCGCGGAGCTCGTGTTGACAATCTTGAGCGTCCGATTGCTGTCCCCACCGGCGATCAGGTGAAAGGTCGTCTGCTCAACGTCATCGGTGATGCCATTGACCGTCTTCCCGCTCTCGATCGCACGGAATTGCGCCCCATACATCAGCCAGCCCCCGAGTTCGATGACCTTACAATCGGCACGGAGATTCTTTATACCGGTATAAAGGTGATCGACCTTCTTGAGCCTTATAGCAAGGGTGGCAAGATCGGTCTCTTCGGAGGCGCAGGCGTGGGCAAGACAGTGCTCATTATGGAGCTCATCAACAATATCGCCAAGGGGCATAACGGCTTCTCGGTGTTCACTGGTGTGGGAGAGCGTACACGCGAGGGTAACGATCTTCTCCGCGAGATGATTGAGAGCGGCGTTATCAAGTATGGTAAAAAATTTGAGGAAGGGATGGAAAAAGGCGAATGGAATCTTGCCGACGTGGATATGTCGCAGGTGAAGGATTCGCAGGCCGCACTCGTGTTCGGACAGATGAACGAGCCTCCGGGCGCACGTCTGCGTGTGGCTCTTTCAGGTCTTACCGTGGCTGAGCAGTTCCGCGATCAGGATGGCGGAGGTAAGGATATCCTTCTGTTCATCGACAACATCTTCCGTTTCACTCAGGCTGGTTCGGAGGTGTCCGCTCTTCTCGGACGTATGCCGTCGGCTGTTGGTTACCAGCCTACACTTGCCTCAGAGATGGGTGCACTCCAGGAGCGAATCACATCCACAAAGAACGGTTCAATCACATCGGTCCAGGCTATATATGTCCCAGCCGACGACTTGACCGACCCCGCTCCCGCCACTACATTCAGCTTCCTTGATGCCACTACAGTGTTGTCACGTAAGATCACTGAGCTTGGTATCTATCCTGCTGTAGATCCATTGGAATCCACATCTCGTATTCTCGATCCCAACATCATAGGTGAGGATCATTACAATACTGCCCAAGCTGTAAAACAGCTCCTTCAGAAGTACAACGAGCTTCAGGATATCATCGCCATCCTTGGTGTCGACGAGCTCAGCGATGAGGATAAACTTGTCGTGGCTCGTGCTCGCCGCGCACAGCGTTTCCTTTCGCAGCCGTTCCATGTGGCAGAGCAGTTTACCGGTCTGCCGGGCGTGATGGTGCCTCTGAGCGAGACTATCCGAGGCTTCAAGATGATTCTTGCCGGCGAGGTGGACGATCTGCCCGAGCAGGCATTCCTTAATGTAGGCACAATCGATGATGCTATCGCCAAAGGCAAGAAGCTTCTTGCCGAGGTGGGAGCTTGATCCGGATGTGACAGCATCTTTCCTCAAAAAGTCAACATTCTAAGAATCATAACAAGCCGATGACACTTAAGATAATTTCAGCTGATGACATTATGTTCCAGGGTGATGCCTCTGTGGTACATCTGCCCGGGACTATGGGGGCTTTCACAGTGCTTCCCGGTCACGCATCTCTAATATCCACCCTTACTCCCGGCACTGTACGCTACACCTCGGCCGATGGGGAGCATTCTGTGAAAATAGAAGGTGGTATTGTCGATGTCGACAGCGATATAGTGTCGGTGTGTATATATTAACCCTCTTGACGACGATGAAACAGATTTTCACAACAATAGTTCTTGCGCTCATCGCTCTTGTCGCTCCGGCATCAGCCATGGCTTCCGGTCATGACAGCGGGGAGAAAGAGGGTATCGATGCTCAGGCTATAATCTTTGAGCATCTTGGTGACGGCTATGGATGGGAAGTCCCGTTCAATCACCACAAGCGTATCCCTCTCCCGGTGATAGTATGGGGCTCTGACGGATTGCATGTGTTCTCTTCGTCACGTGTCACGCACGGCGATGTATATCGTGACGGTAATGCAGAGTTCAAGATTGCCGGAGCCGACAGCCCTTACAAGGGAAAGATTGTTGAGATAATCAATGGTCAGGAGGTAAAGCCGGCTGTGGATATCTCAATCACAAAGAACGTTTGCGGTGTGTTTATCGCAGTCATACTTTGTGTATGGAGCATCCTGTCAGTGGCTCGTTGGCATCGCACCCAGGGGATGAAAGGTCCCCGCAGGATGGTCGGAGCCTTAGAGTTGGTCATTCTCTTTGTGTATGACGGTGTGATCAAACCCACACTCAAGAACAAGGCAGGCAAGTTTGCTCCCTACCTCTTGACAGTGTTCTTTTTCATTCTCATAATGAACCTTCTCGGACTCATAGTGATTTTCCCCGGTGGAGCCAATCTCACCGGCAATATCGCGGTCACTCTCGTCCTTGCATTGATGACCTTGCTCATCACAAATATCTTTGCCACTAAGCATTACTGGAAAGAGATATTCAATCCCGATGTACCATGGTGGCTTAAATACCCTCTGCCGATTATGCCCCTTATAGAGGTTTTCGGTGTGTTCACCAAGCCTGCGGCATTGACTGTGCGTCTCTTCGCCAATATGATGGGCGGACATATGATAGTGATCGTGCTCACTCTTCTCATCTTTATCTTTGCGGCAATGGGTCCGGTAGTGTCCGGTGCAACCGCAGTGGTGTCGGTGATATTCTCGGTGTTCATGCTCTGTATAGATGTCCTTGTAAGTTTCATACAGGCATATGTGTTCACGATGCTTTCAACCCTGTTCATAGCTCTCGGGCAGGAAGAGGGGCATGAAAAGCATGAGGCAACAGAAAAAGCGGTAGTCCCGCATAACCCATGAGACCGTAAGTCAGGTGTCATTACTGAAATGATCGTAATAAATCCAAGAATAATTATCTCTAAAAAATAACCTCTCAAAATTCTACAGTTATGTTAGCAATGATTTTAGCAGCTATCGAAGGAACTCTTGGCATTGGTGTATGCATCGGTGCAGCAATCGCAGCAATCGCTGCCGGTCTCGGTATCGGCAAGATCGGTGGCGCAGCCATGGAGGCAATCGCCCGTCAGCCCGAATCGACTGGTGACATCCGAAGCAACATGATCGTGATCGCAGCTCTTATCGAGGGCGTTGCTCTCTTCGCTGTCATCGTCTGCGTACTTGCAATGTTCGTAGGCTAATCTTTGGCAAATCCCAGCTATGGAACTATTCACGCCTGATTTTGGCCTGATATTCTGGATGTTCGTATCGTTCGCCATCCTCTTCGTCATACTGTGGCGGTGGGGCTGGCCCGCGATTATGAAGGGAGTATCCGACCGTGCCGACCTCATCGACAAGGGTGTGGAGTATGCTCAAAGTGCCAAAGAACAGCTTGACCATGCCCGCGAAGAGGCGGATAAATACATAGCAGAAGCCCGTCGCCAGCAGGCTGATATGCTTCGTGAAGCCGATAAGATGAAGACTCAGATCATCGAGGAGGCCCGCGTTGCTGCTCAGACTGAAGCAAAAAAGGTGATGGACAACGCCAAACTGACAATCGAGCAGGAACGCAAGGTTGCTCAAGAGCAATTCCGCAACGAAGTTTCAGCCTTTGCTCTCGACATCGCCCAGAAGGTGGTGCGCAACCAGCTGAAAGAGGAGAAGGCTCAAGAGAAGCTTGTCAACTCTCTGCTCGACGAAATCGAGAAACAGAACTAAGATTTCACCCCTACTAATCTTAAGCAATGAACCAAGGTCTAATCCCCAGCCGCTATGCAAAGGCTCTTTTTGAGTATGCATCGGAGCACGATTGCGACAAACTCGTGTTTGAGCGTATGCAGGCTCTTTCCGAGGCGTTTGCTTCAGAGCCTTCTCTTGTCAAGGCTGTGAGAAATCCATATGTCTCGCGCCGTGACAAGATACAGCTGCTCACAACAGCCTCAGGCTCCACTGAGGGCGATAGCGCCATGACACGTTTCATGGAGCTGCTCGCTGACAACAATCGCCTTGATATGGCACGCGACATAGCCTTGGCTTATCTTAAGATCTATCGCCGGGAGCATAACATATGCCTCGTCACTGTCACTTCTGCCGCACCAATGGCGGAGGCTGAGGAGAAGAGGCTGAAACAGCTCATCCAGCGACACCTCGGCTCGGCTACTATGGAGTATAATCATCTGATAAATCCTGATCTCATAGGAGGCTTCCAGGTGAGCATTGACAACGAGAAACTTGACGCGTCCGTTGCCAACGAACTCAAGCAGCTGCGTCTGAAACTTTTAAACTAATCCCACATTTTACAATCAGTCTTACCAATGATTAACCCAAGCGAGATTTCTCAGGTACTGAAGCAACAGTTGGAGAATGTCAACTCTAAGGTGTCGTTTGAAGAAACCGGCATCGTCCTTGAAGTGGGAGATGGCGTAGCCCATGTGTACGGTCTCGACAACGTATGCGCCAACGAGCTCGTTGAGTTCGAGAACGGCGTCAAGGGCGTGGCTCTCAATCTTGAGGAGAGCAATGTCGGAGTCATCCTCCTCAACAACGTCAATAAGGTCACCGAAAACATGACCGTCAAGCGCACCGGTGAAATTGCTTCAATCAACGTCGGCGACGGCGTGTTTGGGCGTGTGATCAATGTGCTTGGACAACCTATAGATGGTCGTGGTCCCATATCGGGCGAGCTTCTGCCTATGCCTCTTGAGCGTAAGGCTCCAGGTGTGATTTTCCGTCAGCCTGTGAAGCAGCCGCTTCAGACCGGACTTAAGGCCATCGATTCAATGGTGCCCATAGGTCGCGGACAGCGCGAGCTTATCATCGGCGACCGTCAGATAGGTAAGACTGCCGTGGCGATCGATACTATCATCAACCAGCGTAAGAATTTTGAAGAGGGTAAGCCCGTCTACTGTATCTATGTCGCCATCGGTCAAAAGGCTTCATCGGTAGCAGCTATCGTTGAGACTCTACGTCAGCATGGCGCGCTCGACTATACTGTAGTGGTTGCAGCCACTGCGTCCGACTCGGCATCAATGCGTTATTATGCTCCGTTTGCCGGAGTGGCTATCGGCGAGTTCATCCGCGACACCGGTCGTGACGCTCTCATCGTTTATGATGACCTCTCCAAGCAGGCTGTGGCATATCGTGAGATCTCGCTCGTGCTCAAGCGTCCGTCAGGACGTGAGGCATATCCTGGTGATATCTTCTACCTGCACAGCCGTCTGCTTGAACGTGCCGCCAAGATTATCGACAATCAGCAGGTGGCAGCTAACATGAACGACCTCCCCGCATCACTCAAGGACAAGGTGAAGGGTGGAGGTTCGCTGACCGCGCTTCCTATCATCGAGACTCAGGCGGGAGACGTGTCAGCCTACATTCCTACCAATGTGATTTCAATTACTGACGGTCAGATATTCCTTGAGACCGCACTCTTCAACCGTGGTATCCGTCCTGCCATAAATGTGGGCATCTCAGTGTCGCGTGTGGGCGGTAGCGCGCAGATCAAGTCAATGAAGAAAGTTGCGGGCACTCTGAAGATCGACCAGGCTCAGTTCCGTGAGCTCGAATCGTTCACCAAGTTTGGCGGAGACATCGACGCTGTAACCGCACGCGTGATTGACAAGGGCAGAAAGAACGAGCGTCTGCTCATACAGCCCCAATATTCCCCTATGGCTGTAGAGGATGAGGTAGCAGTCATCTACTGCGGCACACGCGGACTTCTTGAGAATGTCCCGGTAGAGAAAGTGGCTGAGTTCGAGAAAAACTTCCTCCAGCTCATGCATGCCAAGCATCCTGAAGCCATGGACGCTATACGCGCCGGCAAGCTTGATGATGACATCATCGGGAAGCTCACCTCGGCGGCTGCCGAAGTAGCCGGGGCTTACAAGTAACGAAATCTAAAAAGATTAAACAGACATAAAAGTCTCATCCCACCTTCCAATACATGGCAACACTTCGCGAACTTAAAGGACGCATCGGTTCTGTGGCATCCAGTGAGAAGATCACCGGAGCTATGAAGATGATCTCATCTGCCAAGATGCACCGTGCCGAGGCCGACCTGCGGCGGCTTCTT
>OFFT01000694.1_pt1 | contig 23101 bp, 17 predicted proteins | sample 1521581 | NCBI WGS metagenome assembly OFFT01 (sample SAMEA3504084, study PRJEB24116) | mouse gut metagenome | biome: mouse gut; feature: mouse-associated habitat; material: faeces | place: Denmark | collected 2011
CTCATTACAGGTGTGTCGAAGCGACTTTACCCTTTAGTGCCGTCGCGCAGCGACTCAGAATAGGAGGCAAAGAATGAGAAACAATACAAGAACCATAAAAATCGGAGATCGTATAATAGGCGGCGGCAATCCCATACTGATTCAGTCCATGACCAACACAAAAACCGAGAACATAAAAGAAACCGTCGAGCAGATAAACCGCCTGACAGCCGCCGGCTGCGAGATCATCCGCTGCACTGTGCCAACCATAGAAGCAGCAGAAGCTTTGACAGAAATAAAAAAGCAAATAACAATCCCCTTAGTAGCCGACATCCATTTCGACTACCGCATGGCAATCGCCGCCATCGAGCACGGAGCCGACAAGATCCGCATCAACCCCGGCAACATCGGCGGAAAAGACAGGGTAAAAGCCGTAGTAGACGCAGCAAAAGAACGAAAGATCCCCATCCGCGTAGGCGTCAACAGCGGTTCCCTGGAAAAAGAGCTACTGGAAAAACACGGCGGCGTCACCGCAGAGGGGCTCGTAGAAAGCGCCCTGGACAAAGTACATATGATAGAAGACCTTGGCTACGAAGAACTCGTCATCAGCATCAAGTCCTCCGACGTCCTCATGTGCGCCAAAGCCCACGAACTCATAGCAAAACAAACCAGCTACCCCCTCCACGTAGGGATCACTGAAGCCGGCACCCTCTATTCCGGCAACATCAAATCCGCCGTCGGCCTTGGAATCATCCTATATCAAGGCATCGGCGACACCATCCGCGTCTCCCTCACAGGCGACCCCCTGGAAGAAATCAAATCCGCCAAGCGCATCCTAAAAACCCTGGGACTGCGCAAGGGAGGAATCGAAGTCGTATCCTGCCCCACCTGCGGAAGAACCCAAATCGACCTCATAGCCCTTGCAAACCAAGTAGAAACCCTAGCAGAAGAATACCCCCTAAACGACATAAAACTAGCCGTCATGGGCTGCGTAGTAAACGGACCCGGCGAAGCCAAAGAAGCCGACCTGGGAATCGCCGGCGGAAAAGCCTCCGGCATCCTCTTTTGCAAAGGCAAAATCATAAAAAGCGGCATCCCCGAAAAAGACCTGCTAACCGCACTGCGCACCGAACTGGAAGCCCTAACAAAAGCCCCCATTTAAACACCAAACACCACAACAATCAGGGCTGCAATAAACAGGACCATAATAAACAGGACCATAATAAACAGGACCATAATAAACAGAACCACAATAAACAGGACCACAATAAACAGAGCCACAACAAACAGCACCACAACAAACCCACAACAAACAGGGATTGCCGTAAAATAAGGCAGCAGGCTTTTCCGATATCCAGTGTCCGGCTGTTCACGCACAGTCTGTCTGATATGGACGAACATTACCCACAAAAAAGAACCGGAAACAAAATCATAAATCAGGTAATGTCCGTACAGAGCAGACAGACTGTGCGTGAACCGTCCGAACACAGGATATGGAAATGACTGATGGCTTATTTTACGGCAATCCCGTCCACCCCCACATCAAAAAACGGAGACCCCATATGGAAAAGCTATTCACCGAAGTATTCCCCCCCATACACGCAGACAAACCCCTCACCGACCTCCTAGACCAAGTCCACGTAGAACGCATCACCTCCAACCGTGCAAAAACCCACATCAAAATCTACCTCAAAAGCAAAACCCTCATCCACAAAGAACAGCTATACAACTTAGAACAAACCCTAAAAAAACAACTTTTCGGAAAAACTCCCATAGAACTAAAAATCATAGAACACTTCCAACTCTCCGGCCAATACACTCCCCAAAAAGTCCTGGAGCTATACCGCGACAGCATCCTCTTCGAGCTGAAAGCCTACAGCATCCTGGAATTTAACCTGTTCCGAAGAGCCAAGATCGCCTTCCCGGAAGAGAACCGCATGAAGCTGTCCCTGGAAAAAACCACACTGGGTCAGGAAGCGGCAGACGAGCTTGTCCGCGTGCTTCACAAAATCTTTACCGAACGCTGCGGCATGAAGCTGGAGATAGAAGCCGAACTGATAGACAAAAACCAAGAACAAGAAGAAAAACGCCAAAAAAGCCAGGAATTTATGGAAAAACAGGCGGCAGCACTGGCAGAGCGCATGTATCAGGCCGAGCAGGAGCAGGCAGCGGCGCAGGGAGCCCCCCAGGAACAATCGGAAAAAGAAAACACCCCGGCCTCCCCAAAAACTGCAGTCGCACCAAAAGCCCCCAAAGAAAAAAAGCCCCGCCCCTCCTTCGGCAAAGACGACTACCCCTACCGCCGCACCTTACGCGGAGGCGGCAGCGGCAAAAGCTCCCGTACATCCGATCCCGACGTACTCTACGGCCGCAACTTCGAGGACGGCGAGATCACAGAGCTTTGCCAGATCATCGGAGAAATGGGCGAGGTCACCGTCCGGGGACAGGTATCCTCACTGGACGAGCGGGAGATTCGCGGCGAAAAAACCATAGTAACCATCACCGTCACAGACTACACAGACACCATCCGCGCCAAACTCTTTATCAAAAACGAAGATCTCCCGGACTTTCGGGAAAATGTAAAAAAAGGGGCCTTCGTTCGGATCAAGGGAATAACCGCCATAGACCGTTTTGACAACGAGCTGACGCTAAGCTCCCTGACCGGCATCAAAAAATCCGCAGACTTTCGAAAGCTTCGGATAGACAACCACGAACACAAACGAGTGGAGCTTCACTGCCATACGAAAATGAGCGATATGGACGGAGTTTCCGAGGTCAAGGATCTCATCAAGCAGGCCAAAGCTTGGGGCCACAAAGCCATAGCCGTCACAGACCACGGAGTAGTCCAGGCGTACCCGGATGCCAGCCACAGTCTGGACAAGGGAGATCCCTTCAAAGTCATTTACGGCCTGGAAGGATACCTGGTAGACGACCTGAAAGAAATCGTCACGGACCCCAGAGAACAGAGCCTGGATGACCTTTATGTAGTATTTGACATAGAGACCACCGGTTTCAGCGCCGAACACGATCAGATCATCGAAATCGGCGCAGTAAAGGTGGAGAAGGGCCAGATTACGGAGCGCTTCAGTGCCTTTGTCAACCCCCACACGCCCATCCCCTTTGAGATCGAAAAGCTCACAGGCATTTCCGATGATATGGTCCTGAATGAGCCGGATATCGCAGAAGTGCTGCCCCGTTTCCTGAAATTCTGCGAAGGCGCAGTTATGGTGGCCCACAATGCCGATTTTGACATGAGCTTTATCCGAAAAAACAGCGAGCGCCAAAGCCTCCCCTGTGCCTTTACCGTAGTGGACACCGTGTCCCTGGCCCGCGTCCTCCTGCCCAATCTGAACCGCTTTAAGCTGGATACGGTGGCAAAGGCGCTGAATGTATCCCTGGAAAATCACCATCGGGCTGTGGACGACGCAGGCTGTACCGCAGAAATCTTCGTAAAATTTGTGCAAATGCTGAAAGATCGCGATATCCGTGATCTGACAGCAGTCAATCAGATGGGAAGCATGAGTGCGGACACGATCAAAAAGCTTCCTACCTACCATGTAATTATTCTGGCAAAAAATGAGATCGGCCGGGTAAATCTCTACCGCCTGGTTTCCTGGTCCCACCTGGACTATTACGCCAAGCGCCCCAGAATACCCAAGAGCGTGCTGCAAAAATACAGGGAAGGCTTGATCATTGGCTCCGCCTGTGAAGCCGGGGAGCTTTATCAGGCGCTAGTGCGCTCGGCTCCGGAGGAGGAAATAGCAAGACTGGTGAACTTCTACGATTACCTGGAAATTCAGCCCCTTGGAAATAATGAATTTATGCTGCGCGGAGAAGAACCGGCAGTTGCTTCTGAAGAGGAATTAAGAGATATCAACCGCAGAATTGTAACGCTGGGCGAAGAATTTCACAAACCGGTGGTGGCAACCTGCGATGTACATTTTCTGGACCCGGAGGACGAGGTATACCGCCGGATTATTATGGCAGGCAAGGGCTTTAAAGACGCAGACAATCAGGCGCCCCTGTACCTGCGCACCACAGAGGAAATGTTGGCGGAATTCGATTATCTGGGCAGTGAAAAAGCGGAAGAAGTTGTCATTACCAATCCAAACCGTATTGCCGACATGTGCGAAAAAATTTCTCCGGTGCGTCCGGACAAATGCCCCCCTGTGATTGAAAATTCTGACCAGATGCTCCGGGATATCTGTTACAATAAGGCCCATGAAATTTACGGGGAAGAGCTTCCGCCCATTGTACAGGAACGTCTGGAGCGTGAATTAAATTCCATCATATCCAATGGATATGCGGTGATGTATATCATTGCCCAGAAACTGGTGTGGAAGTCCAATGAGGACGGCTATCTTGTGGGTTCCCGCGGCTCCGTGGGATCGTCTTTTGTGGCAACCATGGCGGGAATTACCGAGGTAAACCCTCTTGCTCCCCACTATTACTGCAAAAAATGCCACTACTGTGATTTTGAATCAGAGGAAGTCAGAACATATGCCGATGCCGGACGGGCCGGCTGCGACATGCCGGACAAAAACTGCCCGGTATGCAATGAACCTCTGATGAAAGAAGGGTTCGATATTCCTTTTGAAACATTTCTGGGATTTAAGGGAAATAAAGAACCGGATATTGACCTGAATTTCTCCGGAGAGTACCAGAGCAAGGCTCATGCCTACTGTGAAGTGATTTTCGGGTATGGCCAGACTTACCGGGCCGGAACCATTGGAACACTGGCTGACAAAACGGCATTCGGATATATCCGAAACTATTACGAAGAACGCGGCGTGCGGAAGCGAAACTGTGAAATCGACCGGATTGTCCAGGGATGTGTGGGCATCCGACGTACCACCGGACAACATCCTGGAGGAATTATTGTGCTTCCTCTGGGGGAAGAAATTCATTCCTTTACCCCGATACAGCATCCTGCCAATGATATGTCCACCGATATTGTGACCACCCATTTTGACTACCATTCCATTGACCACAACCTGTTGAAGCTTGATATTCTGGGGCATGATGACCCGACGATGATTAAGACGCTGGAGGAGTATATCAGTTCTCCTGCCATGGAAAATGAATATAACGAGACGGACAATAAGTTTGTGGCAACGAATATCCCTCTGGACGATAAGGGGGTGATTTCCCTGTTCCATGATACGTCGGCGCTTGGGATTACGCCGGATGATATCGGGGGATGCCCGGTGGGGTGCCTTGGAATTCCAGAGTTCGGGACGGATTTTGTTATCCAGATGGTGGTGGACACGAAGCCCCAGACCTTGTCGGACTTGATTCGGATCTCCGGGCTGTCCCATGGGACGGATGTGTGGCTGGGGAATGCCCAGACGCTGATCGAGGAGGGCAAGGCTACGATTTCCACGGCCATCTGTTGTCGTGACGATATTATGATCTATTTGATGCAGAAAGGGGTGGATCCGTCTTTGTCCTTCACGATCATGGAGAGCGTCCGTAAGGGCAAGGGTCTGAAAGACGACTGGATTGCGGCGATGACGGAGAAGGGCGTGCCGGACTGGTATATCGGTTCCTGCAAGAAGATCAAATACATGTTCCCGAAGGCCCACGCGGCGGCCTATGTCATGATGGCCTGGCGCATCGCCTACTGTAAGATCAATTATCCGCTGGCGTACTACGCGGCCTATTTCAGTATCCGCGCTTCGGCTTTTTCCTATGAGATCATGTGTCAGGGGCAGCAGCATCTGGAGAACGTGATGGCGGATTATAAGCGCAGAAGCGACACCTTATCCAAGAAAGAGCAGGACACCAACAAGGATATGAAGATCGTGCAGGAGATGTATGCCAGAGGATTTGAGTTCGTGCCCATCGATCTTTTCTCGGCGCAGTCGCGGCTGTTCCAGATCGTGGACGGGAAGCTGATGCCGTCCTTAAGCAGCATCGACGGTCTGGGAGAGAAGGCGGCGGATGCCATCGTGGAGGCGGCCAAGGACGGCCCGTTCCTCAGCAAAGACGATTTCAGGCAGCGCACGAAGGCATCCAAGACGATCATTGATCTGATGAGTACGCTGGGGATCCTGGGGAACCTGCCGGAGTCCAACCAGATCAGCCTGTTTGACTTCGTGAGTTAGAGGTGAGCCGGAGGGCGCATTTACGGGGCTTTTTGCGGGTTCAAATTACAAAAAAACAGAAAAAAACAAAAAATTTGAAAAAATTTTAAAAAAGCACTTGCTTTTTCTCTGAGAATATAATAGAATAAGCAAGTGCCAAACACATGGCTCGTTGGTCAAGCGGTCAAGACGCCGCCCTCTCACGGCGGAAACAGGGGTTCGATTCCCCTACGAGCTGTTGACTGTTTATAACAGCCCAACCCTAAGAAGTGCTGGAAACCTCATATGATGCGGTTTGCGGCATTTTTTGTTTCATGGAAAAAGTGTTGGGGACAGAGGGGCAAAGCCGGGAGCGCTCCGTAGCGGACAGACGGCAACAGACAAAGGAGGAGAGCAGATGGGGGAACAATATACAGGCGTCGGAGCGACCTATGACTCAATGACGGGACTGATGGACCGGATGACGTTTTTTGGCGACGTGAATGAATACAGGAAGCGCAGAGTGCAGTGTCACATCGTTCTGGTACAGCTGTCAAGGCTGATGCAGGTCAACCGTAAATACGGCATTGCGGTGGGAGACCAGCTGATCCGGGATATTTCCATGTGGCTTGCGGAACTGGACGAAGCGTATCAAGTATACCGTATAGCGAATTCACGCCTGATGCTGCTTGGGCCGGCGTGCAGCAGGCAGCAGGCGGAGGCGTGTGTGAACCGTATCCACAGCCGTTTCGGGGAAAACTGGCAGGTGGCCTGTGAAGGGCAGGAACATACGGTTCTGGCGAAAACGTATCTGATCCATCTTTTTCTGGACCCGGAAGATACGGAGAATGACCTTCTGGACAAGATGAATTTCGGCATCACGGTGCTGGAGAAGAAGGGCAGGGACGGCATGGTCTTTTTTGATGAGGAGATCAAAAGAGACATGGAGCATCAGAAGTATGTTCTGGAGGAAGTCCGGTATGCGATCGATCATAAGACCTTCCGGATGTATTATCAGCCGATCTACGACTGCAAAGAGGAGCGGTTTGTTTCAGCCGAATCGTTGATCAGGCTCTGGGACAGGCAGGGAACGTTTATTTCTCCGGGAGAGTTCATCCCTATGGCAGAAGAGCACGGACTGATCGATCAGATCAGCTGGATCGTGCTGGAGAAGGTGTGCCGTTTCCTGGGAGCGCATCCGGAACTGGAGCTGCAGACGGTATCTGTTAATCTGACAGGGCAGCAGGTGTCCGATGTCACGCTGATCGACCGGATCGAAGCGCTGCTGGCGGACTGTCAGTTGTCCGGCAGCAGACTGCGTATTGAGATCACAGAGCGGACGGTTGCGGACGACTTTGAGGAAGTAAAGAAGACGATGCTGCGTCTGCAGGAAAAGGGAATCCGCTTCTATCTGGATGATTTTGGAACGGGGTATTCCAATCTGTCCAGTATGTTTTCCCTGCCTTTTGAAGTGATCAAGTTCGACCAGTCGCTGGTACAGATGATAGACGTCAGCCGCAACGGACGCAGGACCATCAGCCTGCTGGCACAGCTCATGCATGAGAATGATTACAGGATCGTGGCGGAGGGGATCGAGACTGCACAGCAGGCACAGACGGTACGGGAGACCGGCGTGGACCGCATTCAGGGCTTTTATTATGCGAAGCCGCTTCCGGAGGAGGAACTGCTGCAGCTGCTGTAACACCCAATGCGCTCGCCTGAATATAATATTGTAAAAGGGATTGCCCTATGGTAAAATAATAAAAGAATCTACAGAGGGGTATTCTTGGAATTTATCCGGTCATTTCGGTGCGAATTCGTTGTAATATGGGAATGAAGGAAACATAATTTTATGGATCATCCGAAGGTGTTTAAGAATATGCCGTGAACATCTCAGGGTGATTTTATTTTTTGCGGGCAGCAGGGGGGACGCTTTCTGTTGCGGAAGAGAAGGGGTTTGTCAAAGAGATGAATATGAGTGAGGAGAGGATCTTGCAGGAGTTGAAAGAAAGGAATCTGAAAAAGACACCGACGATCTTTATCGTATTCGCCATCCTGGTGCTGGTGGCTGTGTCGGGCAACTATATTACGTTTCTTGATTCTCAGCTTTACGAGGAGCGCAGTAAGCATATCGTGGAGTTTACGGATAAGGCATCCGAGATCGTGGACGGTGTGATCCGGCATTCCTGGCAGCTGGTACTGGCCTGTGAGCATATCATCCGGCAGGAAGAACCGGAGACGAGAGAGGAACTGCTCGCCGTGCTGTCCTCTACTTCGGATTTTATCGACGAAAGCAGTTTCATCGTACTCGCATATGACAGCAAAGGGAATTACTATGCGTCGGATCAGAGTACGGGGCGCTGGGAGCAGACACAGCTGTTGACGGCCGATGCGGGAGAGCGACAGCAGCTGGTGATGGAGATTCCGCACCGGGGCAGCGACTCTTATTTCGTATTTATGGACCGGCTTGAGGAGACGATCGTGCTCGAAGACGGCAATACGATCACGCATCTGGCGGTGGCTGTGGATATTGAGACCATGCGGGAGCATATCTCGGTGAGCGGTTTCGGGGACCAGTGCTACACTTATCTGATCAATGAAGACGGCAGGCGGCTTTACAAATATACTTATGCCAACAATTTCATCGAAGGCTATAACGTGTTAAGCGCCATGGCCGATTTCGAGATCGTGCACGGCAGTGATTATGAGAACTTTATCAGTCAGATCCAGGAGAAAGAAGACGCGGTGCTGGAGTTTTGTTTCGCGGATGAGGACGGGCGGGAGCGCAACTGGTATGTGGCCAATTCTCCGCTTGCTTCCGAGAACTGGCAGATCCTGCTGTTTGTTCCGACGGAAGTGCTGGGAGCCAATACGGCACTGCTTCTGGACAGGACGATGCTGTTTTTCGGGGTGGTGAGTTTCATCTTTTTGCTCTCGGCAGTGATCATCATTGTGATTACCATGATCTCCCGGGCGGATAAGCGTCTCATGCGGCAGAAGGACGAGGCGAACCAGCTGCTGCAGACAGCGGCTAAGGAGGCCAACAGCGCGAACCAGGCGAAGAGCGATTTCCTTTCCCATATGAGCCATGATATCCGCACGCCCATCAACGGCATCATGGGAATGACAGACATTGCCTTGAAAAATATCGGTAACCAGGATAAGGTATATGACTGTCTGAACAAGATCAGCGGTTCTTCGCAGCATCTTCTGGGGCTGATCAATGACGTGCTGGATATGAGCCGCATCGAGTCGGGCAAGACCAGGGTGAACCATGAGAGCTTTGATATCAGAACCTGTATCAACAACTGCGCGTCCATCATCGGCGGCCAGCTGGCGGTCCGGGATCTGGAACTGAAATGCGAGATCGAGGAATTTGCCCATCCGCTGCTGATCGGCGACGAGCTGCATCTGCGGCAGGTGTTTATCAATATTCTCGGCAATTCCGTGAAATTTACGCCGGACGGCGGCACGATCTACCTGCGTGCCAAAGAAAAAGAAGAGGCGGACGGCCGGGCGCTGTACCGGTTTGAGCTGGCGGATACGGGCATCGGCATGAAAGAAGAATTCCTGCCGCATCTGTTTGAGGCGTTTGCACAGGAAGACGGCGGTACCCGCACGACCTACAAGGGCACCGGTCTCGGCATGGCCATCACGAAGAAATTCGTGGATATGATGGGCGGCAGGATCGAGGTGGAGAGTCAGCTGAACGTGGGCACAACCTTCGCGATAGAGATGTGGTTCGATATTGATCTGGAGGCGAAAACAGATGAGAACAAGGCAGATTTCCATGTGAATCTGAAGGGAATGCAGGCGCTTCTGGTGGAGGATATCGAGCTGAATCTGGAGATTGCAAGAAGCATTCTGGAGGAGGAAGGCGTGGTGATCACGGCGGCCATGAACGGACAGGAGGCGGTGGATGCCTTTCAGAACAATCCGCCGGGTACTTTTGACGTGATCATCATGGATATCATGATGCCGGTGATGGACGGTATCACTGCTACGAAGACGATCCGCGCCCTGGAGCGGAAAGATGCCGGGACGATCCCGATCATCGCCATGACGGCCAATGCCTATGAGGAGGATATCCGCAGTACGAGGGAGGCGGGGATGGATGCCCATCTGTCCAAGCCCATTGATGTGAATGTGCTGTTTAAGACTCTGTCGCATTTCTATCCGGCTTCGCGCAGGGAGGAGAAGCAGCAGACGGATTTAAAAGGAATGAAGATCCTGCTGGTGGATGACGTGGAACTGAATCTGGAGATCGCGATGACGGTGCTGACGGATGAAGGGGCTGAGGTGACAACGGCACAGAACGGACGGGAGGCCGTGGATGCCTTCTGCAATAACCCTGCGGGCACTTTTGACGTGATCCTGCTGGATGTGCATATGCCGGTGATGGACGGCATAACGGCAGCCAAAACGATCCGCGCCCTGGAGCGGGAGGATGCCGGGAAAATCCCGATTCTGGCGATGACGGCGGATGTCTATGAAGAAGATGTTCAAAAGACGAAAGAAGCCGGTATGAACGGTCATCTGACCAAACCGCTGAATGTGGAGAAAATGATATGGCTGCTGTCCGGTTACAGGGACAGCGTGTAGGAGGCTGCGGTGCAGGGACGCACTGCTGCGATAATCAATGATGTAAAAGGGGAATGATATATGATACGGCAGAAGATCAAAAGAGCGGCAGGCCTCTGTGCGGGAGGGGGGGCGGCCGTCCTTCTTTGTACAGGGTGTGCAGACAGTACAGTGCCTGCAGATACAGAAACAGTCGATCAACAGACCGCTTCCGGACAACAGCAGACGACAGGCGGGAAGGAAGGTCTGACGCTCACCAATTATAACTTCCTGATCTCGGAGGATTTTATCGCCGCCTTTGAGGAAAAATATCCGGAGGTGGAGCTTGAGATCATAAGCTACGGCGGCGCGAACGGAAGCGGGTATGCAAGACTTTCGCTGGAGCATGGGGATATTCCGGACATCTATATTTCCACCCAGAATTTCAGCAGGGAATCGCAGGAGAAATATCTGCTGGATCTGTCCAATTATGATTTTGTGAATCGCTATTCCGAGAGTCTGCTGGTGGCGCAGGATGTCAACGGCGCGATTTATCTTTTGCCCTGCGGCTATCAGATGATCGGCATCAACTATAATAAGACGATCCTTGAGGAAAACGGATGGAAAGTGCCGGAAGATTTTGAGCAATTTGCTGCTCTTGCAGGACAGATCGAGGAGGCCGGTTATCAGGCGGTCGGCAATGGCATGAATCTGGACGGCTATCCGTTCAACTATTTTATGAATCTCGGGAGTACCATGTATTTTGGAACGCCGGAGGGGGCGGAGTGGAAAGCAAAGTTCCTGAAAGGTGAGGCGAAAGCGGCCGGGAACGAAGGCCTGAAGGCGATCGCGGATTATTACAAAAAGTGGGTGGATAACGGCCTGATCACGCAGGAGAATATGGACAGGATACGTTTTCTGGAAGGGGAGAGCGTCTTCTATTTGGGACTGGGAATTCCCGAATATAAGAAGACGACAGAAGACGGCAGGACTTATGAATTCGGTATCATGCCCTGGCTCGGGGAAGATGCCGCCGACAATATGCTTTGCAGAAGCGTTTCGCGATATATAGGGCTGAACCGTTCTCTGGCGGAGCCGGGCAATGAGAAGAAGCTGGCGGATGCGCTGAAGTTTCTGGATTTCATATCCACAACGGAAGGGCAGCAGGCGTTGCTTGTGAATATCAATGATATTCCGTCACTGCACGGAAATGAGATTCCGGAGGAAAGTCCTTATCGGGATGTGGCGGATATGATATACAGTGGCAGGACGGCTCCCATGGTGTATATCGGCTGGGAGCAGCTGATGATTCCGATGGCACAGGAAATAAAGCGGATGATGCGCGGGGAGATCGGCACAGAGGAATTGTTAATGGCGTTCGACAGTATGAATGAAAGTATGCTGGCGGGAGAGTCGAAAGAGATCTTCGGCACGGCTGCGCATACCCTGACACTGGAAAAAACGGCACAGCTGGTGGCTGTGGCGGAGGGGCGGGCCGTGGATGCAGACTGTGCCCTGATTTCTCTGAACGGGGATCAGGGCAGCCACTGGGGCAATCGGTTCGGGCTCGGCTGGTATCTCTATGAAGGCGGGATCGACGCGGAGGCGGTCAATTTGATCCGGCCGGTGTCTTCCACGGTCTCCGTGCTGGAGATGACGGGTGCACAGATCCGAGAACTGCGGGATGCAGGATTTGATATAGATGGAAACGGGAATCCATACCCGTATCTGCTTTTTACAAAAGGAGACGCAGAGCTGGAAGATGAGACGGTATACCGCCTTGCGGTTTCTTCGGCGGAACTGACAGAAGAAATGCAGACGCAGGCCACGAAGACAGAGGTTTCGCCGGCCGGGGCGATCGAGGAGTATGTGCGCAGTCTGGGTACAGTCAGCGAGGAGACGATTGTCTGGGAGACGGATGAGACCCCGTGACCGGAAGATGATGCAGAGTTGATGCAGATATGATGCAACTTTGATGCAATGACCCTGTAGAATAGGATTAGGATTTGAAAACTACAAAAGAAACAGGAGCGTTGTATCATGAGCAGAAAAAGAGATGGTGTGAGAAAGACGGCGGGTGTTCTGGCGGTGTTGACTGCTGTGTCGCTGGCGGGCTGCGGACAGACGGGGAAAGAGGCGGAGCAGGCGGCAGCAGATGTCGCGAAGGTGCAGGAATCTGAGCATACGGCAGGGGTCGATGTACAGGCACGGGAATCTGAGCAGACAGGGCAGATGAACGAGGAAAAAGAACGGCAGCCGCAAAGCAGGAAGAAGGAACCGCCGGCAGGATGGCAGCTTACACTGGCCTCGGAGGACTGGGGCCTGTCCTTCGGGGAGCCGGGGACACAGTCTGTGGGCAATGCATCGTCGGAAGATCTGGCTTGGTATGATGCCTACTATGTGGGCAGCGATGATGAGAAAGTGATCTATCTTACCTTTGACTGCGGCTATGAGAACGGCAATACGGAACCGATTCTGGATGCTTTAAAGAAACATGACGTGCAGGCTACATTTTTCGTGGTAGGGCATTTTCTGGAGACGGCGCCCGAGATGGTGAAGCGCATGGTAGAGGAAGGCCATACGGTCGGTAATCATACGTACCATCATCCGGATATGCCCACGATCTCCGATCAGGAGACATTCCGCAAAGAGCTGGATGACGTGGCGGCGCTTTTTGCGGAGATTACCGGCACGGAGCTGTCTTCTTATTATCGTCCGCCTCAGGGCAAATGCAATGTGGAGAACCTGCGGATGGCGCAGGAGATGGGGTATCACACGATATTCTGGAGCCTGGCCTATGTGGACTGGGATCAGGACAACCAGCCCGGCCACGAGGAAGCGTTTTCCAAACTGACGGGGCGGGTGCATCCCGGCGCGGTTGTGCTTTTACATAATACGTCTCGGACCAACGGGGAAATTCTGGACGAGCTGTTGACGAAGTGGGAAGAGATGGGATATACGTTTCGGCCGCTGTCGGAACTGGTGTATGGCGGAAATAGTAAAGATTCCGCAAGGAAATGAGGAGAACGTATCATGCACAAAATAGGGGTGATCTCAGATACACATGGAATGCTCCGCGGGGAGGTGGAGGAGACGCTTCGCGGCTGTGAGGCGATTCTGCACGGCGGTGATATCAACAGTCCTGAAATACTGTCGGCTCTGCGCGGGATTGCGCCAACCTATGTGGTGCGGGGCAATAATGATAAGGAATGGGCGGCGGATTTACCGGAGACATTGTCGATTGAACTGTACGGCGTTCATTTTTTTATGGTGCACAACAAGAAGTATCTGCCGAAGGACGTAGGCGGTATTGATGTCATGATATACGGGCATTCTCATAAATATGAGGAAAGGCGCATTGACGGCCGGCTATATTTGAATCCCGGAAGCTGCGGTCCCGGCAGGTTCAGTCAGCCGGTTACCTTCGCCCTGCTGGAGATTGAGGATGGACGCCTGCTGCGGGTGGAGAAGATAGAGATTGCCCGTCAGGCGAAGAAGAGCAAAGACGGCCCAAAACAGCCAAAGGGTAGAATCCTCCGGGGCGCAGGCGGCAAAAACGATGCCTGTGACAGCAGGGAGGATGCCGGAGCAGATCCGGCATGTGAAGTGGCGGGCCGGGACATGCAGAAGCTGGTCAGGGCAGTCATGCGCGATACGGATAAGAAGCTGCCAGCGGATAAGATCGCGGCCAGGAACGGCATCAGCGAAGAGTTGGCGGATCAAATCTGCCGGCTGTATCTGACCCATCCGGGTGTAAGTGTGGAAGGGATTTTGGGGAAGATGGGGTTGTGACCCTGCAGGAACAGCCGCCTGAGAGCCGGCTTTAGAGTGAGGTGATCCGACAGGAAGAAATGAAAGCACATGTTGCTGTACAGGAATTGAAACTGGAAATTATCATAAAATAACACGAGGTGATGCAAAATGGAAAAAGTAATTGAACTGTTTTTAGAATATGTACAGATTGACACGGAGTCTGCGGAGGAGAGTACGACCATGCCTTCCACGATGAAACAGCATGATCTGGCGGCGCTTCTGGAGAAGCAGCTGCAGGAGATGGGAGCGGAAGAGATCGAGTACGACAAGGAGCATTGTTATGTATACGCTTCCATTCCGGCCACTGCGGGATGCGAGGATGCTCCGGTGATCGGTTTTATTGCCCATATGGATACTTCCCCGGCGGTGACCGGGGCGGGTGTGAAGCCGCGGATCATCGAGAACTATGACGGACGAGATATCGTGTTAAGCGAAGAGAAGCAGGTGGTCATGCGGGTGGCCGATTTTCCGGAGTTGGCTTCCTGTCAGGGGAAACGGCTGATCGTGACCGACGGAACGACACTGCTTGGCGCAGACGACAAGGCGGGTGTGGCAGAGATCATGGCGATGGCTTCCTGGCTGCTGCAGCATCCGGAGATTGCCCACGGAAAAGTGCGGATCGGTTTTACGCCGGACGAAGAAGTCGGGGCCGGGGCAGATCATTTCAATGTGGAGCTGTTCGGGGCGGATTATGCCTATACCGTGGACGGCGGTCCGCTGGGAGAGATGGAGTTCGAGAATTTCAACGCGGCCGGAGCCAAAGTGTACGTACACGGCCGGAGCGTGCATCCGGGATCGGCGAAGGACAAGATGCGCAATGCCATCCTGATGGCGCAGGAGTTCCAGTCCATGCTTCCTGTGGCGGAGAATCCGATGTATACCTGCGGCTATGAAGGCTTTTACCATTTGGATACGCTGCATGGCAATGTGGAGGAAGCGGTGGCGGAATATATTATCCGGGATCATGACAGGGTGAAATTTGAGAAGAAGAAGGAACATTTCCTGCGGATCGCAGGTTACCTGAATGAAAAGTACGGCGCGGGAACGTTCGAGATCGACATGAAGGATTCCTATTATAATATGCGGGAAGTGATCGAGAAAAACATGTTTATCATAGAGCAGGCAAAAGAAGCCATGGCACAGCTTGATGTGGAGCCGATCGTGTCCCCGATCAGAGGCGGCACGGACGGTGCGCGACTGTCCTTTATGGGACTGCCCTGTCCGAATCTATGCACGGGTGGCAGAAATGCGCACGGGAAATACGAGTATGCCTGCATCGACGATATGGAGACGATCGTGAAACTTCTGGTCAGGATCGTGGAGCGGTAGAACACGACGGTGCAGAAGAAAACAGAATAAAAAGAAAGCAGAATATAAGAAAACAGAAGTAGATAGAACAGAAGTAAATAAAACAAAAGTAAATAAAGCAGAAGTAAGTAGAACAGGCCGCCGCGTGGGGAAACGATCCACAGCGGCGGTTTTCACTTATGTTATAATAAAAAATTTTTCGGCGGTGAAACTTTTTGCGGGGGCAGTCTGTCTAATAGGCACAAAACAAAAGGAAAGGAAGGAAAGAGAGGATGCGGAACAGGAAGGAAGCGTTGGTCCGGAGCATACTCCTGGAAAACTATGAGAGCTATTATAGATTGGCGTTCAGCTATGTACATCAGGAAGCGGATGCCATGGACATTGTGCAGGAGGGCGCCTGCAAGGCGATGGCGAAGGCGCGCAGTCTGCGGGAGGAGAGCTTCGCCGGGACGTGGGTCTACCGGATCATGATCAATACGGCCAAGGATCATTTGAAGAAATATGAGAGAGAGCGGGGAACGCTGCGGGAGGATATGGCCGCACCGGAGAAAAACGATGTGGATCTGGAACTGCGGGAGGCGGTAGATCGTCTGCCGATGCAGGAGAAGACGCTGATCATACTGCGGTTTTACGAGGATAAGCCGCTGGCTGAGATCGCGGAGATCCTGCAGGAAAATCTGAATACGGTCAAGAGCCGGCTGTACAGGACGCTGGAAAAGCTGCGCAGAGAACTTGCCTGAGTGGGAATGAAGGAACAGAGAAGCAGAAGGCTTCCTGTAAAGATGAGCAGAAAGGAAAGGGTGTATCAGAATATGAAGAATGTAAAGGAACATACTATGGCGGCAGAAGAGACGAAAGATTTCACGGAGCTGGAAAACAGGATCATGGCCGGACGGGAATCTTATCGGAATATTCCGGTGCCGGAGGAGATGGAAAGGCGGATCAGAGAAGCGACGGCAGGACAGGGAAAGGGTAACAGATTCCGTATACCGGCAGCAGTCGCAGCGGCGGTGGCGCTGTTGATCGTTCTGCCGAATACGGGAGCGGATATCGCCCACGCCATGGGAAATCTTCCGGTGGTCGGTAAGCTGTTTCAGGTCGTCACATTTAGAGATTATCAGTATGAGAGCGAACGGTTTGATGCGAATGTGGAAATACCGCAGATCGTGGTGGAAGATGTGAAGGAGAACACCGGAGAAACGGCCGAATCGACAGAAACGGTACAAGGAGAGCAGACGGAGGAATTCCGGAAACTTCAGGAGACCGTTGAGCAGGTGAATTTTGATATCGACACGGTGACAGATCAGCTGGTGGAAGAGTTCAAGGCATCGGCAGAGCTTGGAGAAAGTTACGGCAGTCTGGAGATCCATCATGAGATCGTGACGGACAATGAGCGGTATTTTACGCTGAAACTGTCTATTTACCGGGGCGCAGGCAGCGGTATGGAATCCTATAAACTGTATACCATTGACAAGCAGAGCGGCCGGCAGGTGCAGCTGAAAGACCTGTTCCGGGAGGACAGCGGCTATCTCGATATCATCAGTGAGGAGATCCGGGACCAGATGCGTGCGCTGATGGCGGAAGATGAAATGAAGGCCTACTGGGTAGACCAAACAGATATACCGGAATTGAACTGGGAAGGGCTGAAAGAGGACCAGAATTATTACTTCGATGCCGACGGAAATCTGGTGTTCGTCTTTGATGAGTATGAGGTGGCGCCGGGCTACATGGGGGCGCAGGAATTCACGGTGGAGAAGGCGGTGTTTGAAGGAATGCTGAACGGATGAATAAATGACACAAAGGACTGCTGCGTGGTGCGGCAGTCCTTTATGTATGCAGCCATGTTGTTACAGATAAGTGATCTGTGCGTCGGCATGATAGGTGTGCGGCTCTTTGGTGACAGCCTTATGGCCGAAGGCGATGGCAATTTCATACTCATAATTCTCGGGGAACTGCAGTGCTTTGGAGAAATATTCCTTCTTCTCGCCTCTGAGGGCATCGTAGATGCAGCCGATGATCAGATTGCCAAGGCCCAGGTCTTCCGCGGCCAGCGCCATATTTTCTACCGCGATTCCGGCGTCAAGCGGACTCCATTTGTAGGAGCTGTCAGCACTTAAGATGACTACCACGGGCGCTTCATAATAGAAATTGTGTTCCGGTGCCGTCAGATCACGCAGGCGGTTCTTTTCGGCTTCCAGTTCTGCCAGGATCGGATGATCCCCTTTTAATACGGTAAAGTGGATCTCCTGCTTATTGGCAGCTGTGGGCGCCTGCAGCCCGGCGTGAAGCAGGGTCTGCAGCTGGTCATCTGTCAGCGCTTCGGCGGTGTATCCTCTTGTGGAACTTCTCTTTTTGATGGCTTCGATCACATTGCTCATAATATGCTGTCCTCCTTAAAAAATATATTTTCTGATTTTATAATTATAGCAGAGAAATTTTGCGATTGACATATATAGATAATCTATATATAATGAGGAAGTAAGATATATAGATTATCTATATATAATTATTGTAAATGACATAACAAATTTCTGTTTCCGGCTTTTGCAGGAGCCATATACGGAAGCGCCTGCAGGGCCGAAAACGAACAGGAAAGGAGAGGATCAAAAATGTCAATAGACAGATCGCTGGTCTCAGGGAGTACCGCCATGCTTTTGCTCCGGCTGCTGGAGGACAAGGATATGTACGGATACGAGATGATCGAGACATTGGAGCAGAAATCAAACAATGTTTTTACTTTGAAGGCGGGGACGCTGTATCCGCTGCTGCACTCTCTGGAGGAGAAGAACTATCTGACTTCCTATGAGAGCCCGGCCAACGGGAAGCTGCGCAAATATTACAGCATCACGAAGGAAGGCAGGAAGTATCTTAAGGCCAGGAAGGAAGAGTGGCAGGAATATCAGGCTGCGGTGCTCAATGTACTGTGGGTGGGGATGGCATGACGGAAAGACTACAGAAAACGCGTTATAGAGCGTTTCGGAACGGAGGTAACGATGGAAGAATTTATAAGAAATATTACGGAGCAGATCCGTTGTGTGAGGGCACGGGAAGCCGTGGCAAAGGAGCTGTCAGATCATATTCTGGACCAGGCGGCGGCTTATGAGAAGGACGGCGAGGAGCATGAAGCTGCGGTCGCACAGGCAGTCCGTGAGATGGGGGATCCCGTGGAGATCGGTGTAGAGCTGGACCGGATCCACAGGCCGCAGATGGATGTTAAGATGATCGTCATGGTGCTGTTGTTCAGTATCGGAGGGATGCTGCTGCAATACATAGTAGGAGGATATACGCCGATGGATGGGGTAAACGGCTCATCGGTATATCTGAGCCAGCTTGGAAGACAGGGCCTGATCCTGCTGGTATCTTTCGGTGTGATGGCAGGGATGTATTTTCTGGACTACAGCTTTATCGGGCGGTATGCCACAGCGATTTATTGGGGAATGACCATCGTCTTCTTCACGATCAGGATCATGAGCAGGGAAATCAACGGCAGGTATCCTGTGATGTTGATGCTGGTCTACCTTTATATTCCGGCGTATGCAGGCCTGTTGTATCAGCTGCGGGGCAGAGGGTACAGTGCAGTGGTAAAAGGGATTGCAATACAGATTTTAACAGCCGGCGCTGCCTATTACCTGTCTAATATTCTGCATGCTGCTCTTGCGGTGTATCTGATGCAGATGGTGTTATTGCTTCTTGCGGTCCGTAAGGGATGGTTTGAGGTAAACAAAAGGGATGCGGCAATCGTAATCGTGACTGTTCTTGTGATTATTCCGCTGGCGGCATGTCTGTTTTTGCTGGTGGCCGGGCCGGCTGAGGCGGACAATTACAGGTTACGACGGATTCAGGCGTGGCTGCATCCGTCAGAGGATCCTTACGGGGCCGGCTATACCTACATGTGGATACGTCAGGGGCTGGCTAAGTCTAAACTGATCGGTGTATATGAAGGGTTTTCTTTTGATGACGAGATTACGTGGCTGGTGCCACGAACGGATCCTTTTATCCTGATAGAGATTGTCTTCACATTTGGCATTCTGATTGGCATTCTGGTGGTTGCAGCTTTAGCGGCGCTGATCATTCATGCTTTTGGCATCGTAAGGAGACAGAAAAACCAGCTTGGTTTTATGATATCAACAGCGTGCTTTATGGTATTTCTGGACAACTGTGTGGAAGGGATCCTGATCAACACCGGCTGTTTTCCCGTGACGAGCGTGCAGCTTCCGTTCCTGTCCTTCGGCGTGGGATCGACGATCACTTACGCAGTCTTCGTGGGGCTGCTGCTTAGTATCTACCGCAATGAGAAGATCGTCACGGACTACACGGTGACAGGCCGTCCGGTCTGGCGGCTGAACATCAGGCTGGAGAAAAAGTGACGAAAGCATATAAAAAATAAATCGGCATTTTCCGAAGTGAATACAGACTTCGGAAATGCCGATTTTGTTTTTTGTACTATTTTGTACTATCTTATATGTTATGTGTGTTCCTGCTGCTTATTCCGAAATTCCTTTGCCAACAGGAACAGTCCGAACAGGATTCCGTTTACGAGCAGCTGCGAGGGGAGCATGGACCAGGTCACTGCCTGCTCCTGCAGGATATCGGCAGAATATTGATTGGCTACCACGACAGAAAGATTATTGTTTGCATAATGCAAGATCACGGGAACCCAGATATTGTTGGTCTTCATGTACGCCCAGGCGAAGAAGATACCCAGTGTGATACAGGTGATGATCTGCGACAGCGTCATGATCAGCCCTCTGTCAGGGGTGGTGTAGAAGAAAAAGTCCAGGAAAACATGCCAGATGCCCCAGGCAACTCCGAGGAGCAGAACGCCGCCGCGCAGGCCGAACCGTTTCTGCAAAATGGGCTGCAGGTAATACCGCCAGCCGTATTCCTCTCCGAAAAAGGGAGTAAATGCGAGGAAAAAGTTGATCGGCATGATGAGCAGGTAAATCCAGGTGGCAGGGTCCTGTACGATCTTAACGATCATGTCTATCTGCCCCTCGGCAAGATAGAAGATGGCCGCCCGGCCAAAATACAGGGCCAGGAAAAGCAGGATACACAGAAGAGAAGTCTTCCATTGTTTCCAGCCAAGGCCGTAAACCGCACGTCTTTTCCTGCCGGAGGCCAGAAGCGGAATCCAGCACAAAATCGTGCCGCCGATTATGATATACTGGCTTATCACCGCCCACATGGACACGGACTGATCGTTCAGGTCAGCCGGCTGCATCGGCAGGAATACGGAGAGCACTGCACACAGAAGCATGGCGATGGTCAGCAGTGTGAAGCACAGGAAGAACCACTTCGGCAGCATGTCGTCCCGCCAGCGGGTGATCATGTAAGCCAGCATGACGCCGGCAGCCGGATAGTACATCTGGGCATTGGGAAATGCGCTCAGCTCCGCGGATACGACGCTGCCGTACCAGGTCAGCAGGCCCATCGCATAAGTCACACCGTAAGCCACAAGGATAAAAATAAGAAGCTGTCTTTTTGTGTCTGACGTGTTTGCCGGATCCAGAATTGGTGTTGTTTCGTTTTGTTCTTTCATTTTATATCACATCCTTACTTTAGAGTATTGTCCGGAGTCTGCTTTTGCTGTCGTTCCGGATCGTAAACAGTATACTGCCAATCGGTTCCGGTGCGTTACAAATTGCCCGGACGGTCATTTTGCTGCCTGAATGGCAGCAGCATAAGTATAGCAGATTTACAGAAAAAGGCAAAGCTGCCCAATACCCTGCTGTACAGGCGTCTGATTTTGTGGTATTTTATAAGAGGTGGAATCTTAACGAAATCTTAACATCAAGGGAGGCAGAAATGAATTTATTGTCCAAGCTCGGTCTTTTCTTCGTGGTCATCCTGCTCTCAAATTATGTGGTCAGCCTGATCTTTAAGTACATAGCACAGAAAACAAAAGCAGTTCATCTCCGTTTTACAAAGAGCGCCATCAATGTGATCATTGATGTGATTGCGTTCTACAGTCTGGCGCAGCAGTTTGAGATGACGAAGGATATCAGTAAGGTGCTTTTGCAGAGCGGTTCCCTGATCCTGGCGATCGCCACTTTTGCCGCGCAGCAGGCGCTGGGAAATGTGATCAGCGGCATTTCGCTGTCCGTGTCAAAGCCCTACAATGTAGATGAGAAGATCAGGGTGATCCAGGGCGGGACCGTGATCGCGGAGGGGCTGGTGAAGGATGTCACGCTGCGGCATACGCTCATCTATCAGTTTAACGGGGAGACATGTATTGTGCCTAATTCGGTCATGGATTCGGCTGTGGTCATCAATACGAACTTCACGGAGAATATCGGTAATTATGTAGAGATAGAGATCGGGTACGGGGCGGAGATCGAGAAGGCGGTGGAGATCATGCGGCGCATCTGCGTGGAGCATGAGCTGACGCTGAACACGGAGGCCAATGCCGTCACGGCAAGCGGATATACCCAGAACGGAGTCATTTTGAAGACGATCATCTGGACCCGGAACCTGAATGACAGCTTCCGGGCGTGCAGTGATATCAGGATCGCGCTTGTCAGGGAATTCGGCAAAAGCGGCATAGAGATACCGTATCAGACGGTAACGATCTCCAACTACGGACCGGAAAAGCCGGATTGACGGATAACGGATTCCCGTATAAAATTAAGCCTGTGTTGTAATGATTGAAAAGGAATGGAGACGGAAGATGAGCGGGAAGAATGATCTGACACAGGGAAGCGTGGGGAAGAATCTGGTATTGTTTGCCCTGCCCTATCTGCTGTCCAGTTTTATGCAGACTTTTTACGGAATGGCGGATCTGTTCGTGGTGGGGCTGTACAACGGCTCGGAGACGACGACTGCGGTGTCCATCGGCAGTCAGGTGATGCACATGCTCACGGTGATAATCGTGGGTCTGGCCATGGGGAGCACGGTGCTCATCGGACAGGCGGTGGGCCGGGAGGACCGGAGGGAGACCGCTCAGGTGACAGGGAACACCGTCACCCTGTTTATGGTGGTGTCCCTGGCCATGACGGTGGTCCTGGGCCCCCTGGTGGGAACCGCCGTGGGAGAGATCTTCTGGTTCTTCACCTACCGGCTGACCGTCATCCCCATTCTGGTGATCCTGCCGATCTTCCTGGCCCTGGGGGCCCTGGTGCCCCTTTGGACCTACCGGTCCGTGGCAAGGCACACCATCGTGGAGCGCCTGCGGGAGGCGGAGGGCTGAGGACCTGTGCATAAAACCTCCTCCGGCGGGCAAACTACCCCCGGCGACCCCAAAACACCTTCTAAGGAGGAGAGCAACTATGCCGAACTGCACCAACAACGGCTGTGCCTGCACACCCAACAAGTCCATCAAGTGCACCGTCCAGAACTGCGCCCACCACTGCAAGAACGAGCAGTACTGCGGCCTGGAC
>OFFT01000712.1_pt1 | contig 22704 bp, 17 predicted proteins | sample 1521581 | NCBI WGS metagenome assembly OFFT01 (sample SAMEA3504084, study PRJEB24116) | mouse gut metagenome | biome: mouse gut; feature: mouse-associated habitat; material: faeces | place: Denmark | collected 2011
GGGGCAGACTACATTGCGACGGGCCACTATGCGCGGATCGCGAGGACGCCGGCCGGCAGGTATGCGGTGCGCAGCTGTGTGACGGATAAGAAGGACCAGACCTATGCCCTCTATAGTCTGACGCAGGAGCAGCTGGCCCGCACGCTGATGCCTGTAGGAGAATATACGAAAGAGCAGATACGGGACATTGCCGGGCGGGAAGGGTTTGCGGTGGCCCACAAGCCGGACAGCCAGGAGATATGCTTTATACCGGATCATGATCACGCGGCCTTTATCGAGCGGGAGGCCGGGGAGCGGGTGCCGGGGAGCGGGAATTTTGTGACGGCGCAGGGACAGGTTCTCGGGCGCCATCAGGGGATCACGCACTATACGGTCGGGCAGCGCAAAGGACTCAATCTGGCTATGGGCCATCCGGTGTTCGTCACCGGGATCAGGCGGGAGACGAATGAGGTGGTGATCGGGGAGGCGAAGGATGTATTCGGGGATACGCTGTACTGTAACAACCTCAACTTCATGGGAATGGCCGATCTGCCGCGTCCGCGAGAAGTGCTGGCGAAGATCCGCTATGCCCATGGAGGGGAGCGGTGTGTGATCGAGCAGGTGGAAGAGGATGTGATCAAATGTTCTTTCCTCGCCCCGGTGCGTGCCATCACGCCGGGACAGGCGGTGGTATTCTATGAGGACGGTTATGTGCTGGGCGGCGGGTGTATCATCTGATGATCCGGGCGGTGCGTGAGAAACCTTTTCTCAGGAAAAGAAGTAGTAACGGATACTGCGGCGTAAGAAAATATTAAGAAATTCTACCAATTTCCTTCACGACTTTTACACAAGTGGTGTGTTATAGTAAACGACGTAACGAATTTCTGCTTCCGATTCCGGCCAAAGCCATATACAGAGCCCTGCGGGAACGAAAGCGAAATTTTGAGTATCGTTAATGACAGGTTGAGTACTTGGAAACAGACTGGGAGCATATGATAAAAGGCAGGCCTGTAAGGTCTGTGCAGCAGCAGAAATGACAGTGTTATCAGAATAGCGTGTGATGGCGGTCTTTGATCGGAACAGGATCCGGAGACGGCGGAAATGAGGTAATATATGGTAGAATCGAAATTGTCCAGAGTAAAAGTAAATAATGAGATCGAATTATGTGAAGTCTATGACAGCGGCACGAAGGAAAGGATCAAGAAAGTATTTTTCCGGGAGGGCATCTCTTTTTATATCAAATTTAAGAAGAAGTTCCCTATGGCAGGAATCGCGACGGTGAATCTTGCGCAGACGAATGTGGAGGACAGAAAGGAGAACCCGCCGGAGTTAAAGGAAGGCCGCTACATCATCTGTGTCAATAAGAGTCAGGAGACATTAGCCAGAAATTCGATCATGCGGGTGGTGCCGGACTATCGCGACAGGGTCAGCTTCTATGACGGAACAGGAAAAAAGGAGGGCGGCCGTTCCCCTTTTTGGAGTCTGATCGCCCAGATTGAATAAAGTCGAATGATGCCATGACGGTATGATGGTACGGGATATGGATACTTGGAAAATAAATGTGATCAGAAGCCGGCCATCATAAGGCCCATCAGCTGGTCCCTGAGAACTGCGTCGTGAGAGCCTTTCGCTCTGGATGCCAGGCTGTCGAGTTCCGTCTCGGTGGCAGCGGCGGCCAGCAGTTTTTCCTGAAAGGCTTTTTTGGCCTGATCGGCTTCTTCGGCACGCTTCTCGGCCCTCGCCTGACTGCGCAGCTTCACGGCATTCTCCATGGAGTCTAATACCTGTGCCATACTGTTTAATGTCTCAAGAGTCATAAGAACCCCTCCCCTGTCAAGAATATAATATATGGATTTACAATGATTATCGGCATAAGGCAGGCAATTCTGAATAAGAGGTTATTATTTCTACAGCAATCAGCTGAACATAAATTCACATAACGGTAACATTTTTATAGAATCATGACAGATTATTAAATGGAGTGAAAAGCCGGCATTTGTTATCATGGTGTTATCAAAAAGAAAGGGAGAGGACACTATGAAAAACAGAATGAAGAAAATAACGGCACTGGGTCTGTCGGCACTGATGTGCTTTTCGGTAACGGCCTGCGGCGGCGGAGCACAGGAGACTGCCCAGAGCGGCGGTGAGCAGGCTGCCGCGCCGGCGGAGAGCGCAGACAGCGGCGCGGCAGCGGCAGATACAGGGGCGGCAGATACGGGTTCCGATAGCGGGGATAAGGTGATCACGTTCTGGAATGTGGGAACAGAGGGCGCGGATAAGGAGACTTACGAGATGGCGATCCGTCAGTTTCAGGAGAATTCCCAGAGCGGCTATACCATCGAGAATATCCCGACCCAGAACGACAAGTACAAGGAGAAACTTGTCATTGCCATGAGTTCAGGCGAGTGCCCGGATATGTACACCACATGGTCCGGCGGCCCGATGAACGAGTATATTGATTCCGGCTATGCGCAGCCGCTTGACGATCTGTATGAGAAGTACGGCATGAAAGAGCGTTTTATGGAAGGTGCGCTGGAGCAGGCGAGCTACAACGGACAGCTCTACGCGATTCCCGTCAAGAATATTTCCATCGCGGGTATCTATTATAACAAAGCCCTGTTTGAGCAGTGCGGCGTGAGCGTGCCCACCACCGTATCCGAGCTGGAGGCGGCCTGTGATACGTTTTTGGCTAACGGGATCATTCCTTTCACACTGGCCAACGGCCCGAAGTGGACAGGTTCCATGTACTTCCAGTGTCTTGCGGCGAGAAAAGGCGGTCTGGAGCCGTTCCAGAAGGCGGCGGCAGGAGACGGCACTTTCGAAGACGAGAGTTTCGTATATGCGGGCGAGAAGATTCAGGAATGGGTGAACAAGGGATATTTCCCGGAAGGCTTCAACTCCATGAGTGAAGATGACGGACAGGCAAAGGCGTTCTTCTATACCGAGGAAGCAGCCATGTATCTGACCGGTTCCTGGAATACGGCGGCCTTCAAGACAGACAGCGAGGATGCGGGCAATGACTTCTACAGCAAGGTAGACTGGTTCTCCTTCCCGGCAGTGGACGACTCCAGCGCAGATGCTTCCATCCTGTGCGGTACTATGGGCGACCAGTTCATTTCCTTTAACTGTACCGATGAGAAGCTGGACGCGGCATTTGAGTTTGCGACCTATCTCTCCAGCGAGGAGACGATCGACTTTATGGTAAATGCAAGCCTGATCCCGCCCGTTACAGGTGTGGAAGAGAAGATCACGGATCCGGTTTCCAAGTCCATCATTGATGCGGCGAACAAGGCTTCCGCAGTACAGTTATGGTATGACCAGTATCTGAATCCGACAGTTGCCAATGCACATCTGGACGGCAATCAGGAAGTATTCGGCCTGACCATGACGCCGGAAGATGCCAACAAGAAGATGCAGGAGGCGCAGGCGGAATATCTCTCAGGAAAATAGAAGCGGTCGGCGTGAGCGTTTATGAGAGGGGGAGCATTCCCCCTCTTTTCCTTAAAAAGAAGTGTACATTTTTGGGCGTCTGCGGGCAGACGTATGGAGGGTTAGTATGAGCAATCAGTCAAATACATTGGGAAAGCGCAGACAGAGAAGCACGAATCTTGCCGCTCTTGTCTTTCTGCTGCCGGTTTTCCTGATCCTTACGGTATTTATTTTCTATCCGATCGTGGATTCTTTCTCGATCAGTACCTATAAATGGAACGGCATCGCAGCCGATAAGACCTTTGTCGGTCTCTCCAACTGGAGTAAACTTCTGGGGGACCGGGAATTCTGGTTCGCGTTCCGCAACAATATCGTGATCATGGTGATGTCCATCATCATCCAGATCCCGATTGGTCTGGCGGAGGCGACTTTTATCGAATTTGCGGGGCGCAGGGCGACAGTGTGCAAGGTGCTGTGGTTTATCCCCATGCTGATGTCCTCTGTGGCGATCGGTTTTCTGTTCAATTATGCGCTGGCGGCCAACGGGGGTATGATCAGCGCGGTGTCGAAGCTGTTCGGCGGCGGCAACATTGATCTGCTTGGCAACAAGAGCACGGCGCTGATGACGGTAATTTTTGTCATCGCATGGCAGTTTATCCCTTTTTATATGGTATACTGTATGGCGGCCTATACGAATGTATCCGAGGATGTCTATGAGGCGTCCCTGATCGACGGCGCCACGAAGGGGCAGTATTTCTGGCGGATCGCGCTGCCGCTTTTGACACCGTCGATCAAGAGTGCGGCCATCCTTTCCATGGTCGGCTCCCTGAAATATTTCGATCTGATCTATGTTATGACGGGCGGCGGGCCGGGAACCGCCACGGAACTGATGGCGACGTATATGTACAAGAATGCTTTCGTGCAGTTTAACATGGGGTACGGTTCCGCGGTGGCGGCCGGCATGTTTATCCTGATCACGGTGCTCTCTCTTGTCACGATGCGCATGATCAACGGTAAGAAAGAAGTATAGGAGGGCGTGCAGATGGAAAAGGAGTTTCGAAAAAGCATCATAAAGAGCAGGATCAGCTGGACAGCGGCCATTCTGCTGGCGGTCATTGCGACGATAACGGCTGTGCTTCCCTTTATCTTCATGGTATTCAATTCTTTTAAGGGGAAATTCGAGATGTTGACGAAGGGTGTCTTCGCGCCGCCGGAGAAACTGAATTTCGCCAATTATGAGGAAGTGCTGGGCGGCGGTTTCGTGAAATACTTCGGGAACAGTGTGTTTGTGCTCTGTCTGTCGCTGCTGCTGGTCCTGTTTATCGCGGCCTGCGCGGCGTACCCGCTGGCACGGTTCCGGTTCCGGATGAACGGTTTTCTCTATGGGGTGATCGTGGCCTGCATGGCGATTCCGATCCACATTACGCTGATCCCGGTGTTTCAGATGACGAAGAGTCTGAAAATATACGATACGATCTGGGCGATGATCGGGCCGAACGTGGCTTTCGCGCTGCCCATATCCGTGTTCATCCTCACCAGCTTCATGATGGGGATTCCGAAGGAGATCGAGGAGTCGGCGGAGATCGACGGGTGCAACAAGTACAGGATGTTCTTTACGATGATCCTGCCGCTGGCAAAGCCGGGACTGTCCACGCTGGCCATCTACAACGGCGTGAATATCTGGAATGAGTTCAGTTTTGCCTACACCCTGACCCAGTCGCCGAAGAACCGGACGCTGCCGTTGGCGGTGTGGGATTTCCAGGGGCAGTATTCCATGAATACGCCGATGATCATGGCGGTGCTCACACTGACGGTGCTGCCGATGATCCTGCTGTTTATTTTTGCACAGGATAAGCTGGTAAAAGGTATGACAGCCGGAGCTGTCAAGGGCTAAAACATGAAGTTCTCAGAGACGGCATTTTTCCGGGATTGTGGAAAATGACCGGGAAAATACAGGGAGGAGAGCGGTATGGTATTTTGGGAGAAGTGGAACCGGAGCTGGAATTTTGAAAAGAAGATGAATTATGTCATCATCTGGACGATCACAGTGATCGCGGTCGCGGCGATCGGGATTTCCACTTTTTCCCATATCCGGTCCGTTACGGATCAGAACGGCCGCTATGTGCAGGAACAGCTGGTGTTTCTGGCGGAGGACTACGCGGATAATCTGGAACAGTATAAGGCGCTTGCCACTTCCATCATTCTGGATCCGCATGTGCAGAAATATTGTGAGAGCAGCAACATGCAGGAACTGTACAATGAGATGGGCAATGTGTACAGTTCCTTTTTGAACATGCTCTATATACAGCATAACGCCAATTTTATCGCGGTGACAAATGAGGCGCTGGGACAGTTTCTCTATAATGGCAACAGCGCGGTCAGTGAGAGCAGCTTCGAGACCAGCTATGAAAAGGATTATGCACAGAGCATGCAGGCGAAGCGCAAAGGAACGCTGCGGGTCAACTTTTCGAACAATTATCACAAGGGCAGGAAGTATACGCTGACGCTGTATTTTCCGGCCTATTCTGTGACGAGGCTGGGAAACAGCAACGGTATGATCATCGTGAATCTGGACGACAATCTGCTGACCCGCTTTAACCAGCGTGAGCTACAGTACAACGCCAGTCTGTATCTGACGGATGTGGAGGGCCGGATCGTATCCACACAGGATGCGGACATGATCGGTCAGAAGATCGCCTTCGCGGACAGAATGCGGGAAGACCACGGGATGTTCTGGCAGGACGGGAAGCTGGTCAGTTATCAACGGGTAAAAGACTGGAACTTCTATATGATCAGCGAGGTGCCGGCATGGTCTCTGTATCAGAACTGTTTCGGTTCGATCCTGCTGCTGATCCTGGTGACGCTGGCGGTGACCGCGACTGCGCTGACGCTGGCGCGGAATATCATCAAAAGGCTGTACCGTCCCATCAACAAAGTAGTCTCCAAGATGAACGACGTGTCGGGCGGTGATCTGGGCACCCGGATCGAGCTGGAAGATATGGACAGCGACGGCAGGAAACTGGCGGACGGGTTCAATATCATGATGGACGAGATCGACGTGCTGATGGAGCAGGTGAAGGAGGAACAGCGGCAGCTGGATATGATGCGCTTCAATGCGCTGCAGTCCCAGATCCAGCCTCATTTTCTCTATAATACGCTGGAGTGCATCCACTGGCAGGCGCTGGCGGGCGGCAATCAGGAGATCTCCACGATGGTGAAGGCGCTGGCACAGTATTACCGGATCTGCTTAAGCGAAGGGGAAGATATCATCACCCTCGGAATGGAGCTGGAACATGTCAGGAATTATCTGATCATACAGAATATGCGGTACGGCAATATCATCACGCTGACCGAAAAGGTGCCGGCGCGTTTTGCATCTCTGCCGATTCCGAAGCTGACGCTGCAGCCTCTCGTGGAAAACTGTATCTATCACGGCATCCGGGTGAAAGAAGGAGAGACGGGAACCGTGGAGATCGCGGTCTGTGAAAAGGAGGGGGCGGTCAGCCTGACAGTGGCGGATGACGGCGGCGGTATGGAGCCGGAGCGGATCGCGTATATCAATGAACACATATCGGATATGAGACGGGATATCGGTTACGGTATTTCGAATATCAACAAGCGGATCGAACTTCTGTATGGAGAAAAGTACGGGCTGCGGTTTCAAAAAGGACGGAAGAAGGGCGTCTGCGTGGAGATACGGCTGCCGGAGGAAGGCCGTACTTCCTGTCTGGAGAGCGGGAAACAGAGAAGAAGTTCAGGATAAAGGAGCGGTTGTGAGATACAGGATTTTGATCGTAGATGATGAAAAAATGATCCGTATGGGGATCAAAAATGCGATGCCCTGGGAGCAGATGCAGATCGCGGAAGTGTATACGGCATCCTCCGCCAAGGAGGCGGCAGCGCTGATCGGGGAACATCGGCCGCAGATCATGATCACGGACATCAGCATGGCGGAGATGTCGGGGCTGGAGCTGGTGGGACAGATCAGGGAACAGGATGCGGATATGCGGGTCATAGTCCTGACAGGATACGACCGCTTTGAGTATGCCAGACAGGCGCTGCAGCTGCAGGTACATGATTTTCTTCTGAAACCGATCGACGAGACAGAGCTGCAAAAGAGCATTCTTGCCCAGGTGGAATGGCTGGAAAGCAAGCGGATCAAAGAAGAGAACAGCAGGACGAAAAGCCGCGCACAGGGAGTCAGGCAGCAGATGGAGATGGAGGAATTTATGCGTTCGCTTGTGCTGGGAAGAGCGGACTGTCTGGAACGAGCCGGGGTATTTCGGAAAGAGTATCCTTTTGAGGAGGGGCAGGCAATGCGGATCGGTATCCTGCTTCCGGGCGTGACAGGGGAGGAGGATCTGGACAGCGAAGGGTTCCGCACACAGACCGTGAAGCATATCTGTATCGGAATGATCGACGAGCAGAAGCGGGGCATTACGTTTGTGGATGAAAAGATGCGGATCACGATCGCCTTTTTCTGTGACGAGGGGCGCAAGGAAGAAGAGCTGGCACAGCAGCTGCTGGCGATCCTGAACGACGAGCTGGAGACCAGACCGCGGATCATCTGGGGCAGTGTGAAAAAGCGGCTTGAGAATCTGCGTATTTCCTACAACGACGCGGTGTTTACGCTGGAGCATGAGCGGGAGGAGTTCGAGAAGTTCTGTGCGGTGGACTGGAACCGGAAAGGGGAGGATATCTTTCAGGATGTCTTTCGGGAGTTCCGCAATGCGCTCGTGTGCAATGTGGGTGAGAAGGAGAAGGTCGGGCATATCTTTGAGCGGTTTTGTATGGCGGTGGAATCCTATAACCTGTCGGCCCGGTATGCCAGAAGCTGCTGCTTTGAGCTGGCATCGTCGGTCTATTTCGCACGGTTCAGCGATACCGGGAACAGTGCCAGAGAGAAGCTGAGTGAGCTGATGCAGGCAGTGTCCGGTGCGGACAGGGAGCGGGCATGTCAGGTGACGGCCATGTTTCTGGAGAATCTGTTTGAAGGGGAGGACGGAGAAGTCCATGAGCTGATCGGCAAAGTGAAGCGCAGGATCCATGAGAATCTGGCGGACGATCTGACGGTGGCCAGTCTGGCGGAGCAGTATTACGTGACGCCGAACTATCTGTCCAGACTGTTTAAGAGAGTGACCGGGGAAGGCTGTAACGAGTATATCGTGCGCAAGCGGATCGAACAGGCGAAGTCGCTGCTGTCCACGACGACGCTGAAGGTAGGGGAGATTTCGATCATGGTAGGATATCATGATATGAATTACTTCTCTCTGGCTTTTAAAAAGCACATCGGCGTGTCGCCGGTGCGGTATCGGGAACAGGTACAGCACCGGGAAAAAGCGTGATGATACGCGAAGGCAGTTCCTGTGAGCAGCCGGAAGCCGTGCACACTGACAAAAAGGGGAGGCAAAGGTAAGATGGGGTTTGACAAAGGGAAGAGACGTCCGGCGGCGCGGTGTGCAGCCGGTCTGGCAGTAGTGGTATTAACGCTTGGCAGTATGCTGTCCGGCGGTTGCGGACAGGTTGAGAAAGCGTCTGGCGAAAGGACCGGAAGTCCGGAGCAGCAGAACGGGACAGGGCCAGAGGAAGTAAAGCCAGGGGAGAGCGGTCAGGCAGAGGAAGCAAAGCCGGAGCAGAACAGTCTGTCCAGGTGGGAGGCTGCGCTGGCAGAGGGAGAGCCGGGGGCGTTTACAGCGGAGGCGATGCGCGGCGTATCGGTGGTACGGGATGGAGAAGCATGTTTTGCAGTCTCCTATGAGCCGCGGACTTATAAGAATTCTTATGACTGTTGGGCGATTTCGGTGCCTTACCAGTCCATGGCAGTGGTGGATACGGAAGCCATGTATGCATATTTCGGGATACTGGCGGATATGGAGCTGACCCCTGTGGAAGATATGGACATCACAAGAGAGCGGGCAGGGGTGGAAGACAGTGCGGATACGGTGTTTGTGGCTTATTACAGTGGACAGACCATGGAGGGCGGTCAGGCGGAACCGGACCGGGGGATTCTGTTCCGGTTTGGCGGGGAGGATGCGCAGGGGCATCGCTATGTGGAGGCTTTGGGCAGACTCTGGCTGGCCGACGGCAGCAGTGCTGCAAAGCTCTTTGATGTGGATCCCTATGCCTGTGTGTTGAAGATGGTGGGTGTGGTCAGCGTGGAGACAGTCTCTAAAGTGACGGTCGATACCGGGGCAGGGCAGTATGAGATGCGGATTGAACCGGAGGCGTTTCTTTTGGGGGAGCGGGCGGTGGAAAGCGAAGACTTTTATGCATTGTATACGGCGCTTATGAGTGTTTTTGTGGAAAAAGAGCTGCCCCGGGAAGAATGGGAAGAGTCGGAGACAGCATCCGCGGACAGAGAACTGCTTATGAGTATTACCTATGAAAGAAACATGGAGGGAGCGCCGAAGATCACGCAGAAGTATTTTGCTTATGATGAGACTTATGCGGCAGTGCAGGTGAACGGCAGCACGTTTTTTCTGGTAAGCAGGGAGGCGCTGCTGCAGCTGCGGGAGAGGGTTGAGGATGCGTTCTCGGTCTTTTAAGGAGTTATGTATAATGCCGCTGCCGTTTTTTTGTATGCTGCCGGAGTGTCGGCCCTTCATGACAGGGCTGCCGGCAGCACAAAAATCAGCCGCCTGTGCCAGGCGAAGATGCGCAACGGAACAGGCGGCCGAAACCGTAGTCAGTATGGTATACGACAGATCATAATTTGTGAAAAGAAGGGCTGCGCTTCTCAAAGGTCGTATAGTACCGGAAGCCGCAGTCTTTAAGTATGTCTGCAGCCCGGTCGAAGGCATGGGCGATCTGCCCGGGATCGTGGGCGTCGGAGCCGGTGGTGATGATCTCGCCGCCCAGTTCACGGTAGCGTCTTAATACGCCGACACAGGGATTGGGTTCCCGCATTCCTTTGGACAGGGCAGAGGTGTTGATCTCGATGCCCTTTTCCATCTCGATCAGGCGCTGCAGGATCTGTTCGAAGATATCCCGGTATTTTTCATAAGAGTAGCCTTCATCCTTCTTTGGGCCGTAGCGCACCACATAGTCCAGATGGCCGTAGACATCGAAGTTATCAAATGCCTGCAGATTTGCCGGAATCGATGCAAAATATTCCAGATAGGCTTCGTCCTGGCTCCGGCCCTCATAGAAGGCCGGATAATAGGGATCCTTCCCGTTGCACAGGTGGGAAGAGGCGATGATGAAATCATAGTCGTGTGCTTTGGAAAAGGCAGCGTTCCTGTGGGCCAGATGGGGCTGCATTCCAAGCTCTACACCGAAGCAGAGGGTGATCCGGTCTGCATACTTTTCTTTTAATTTCAGAAAATCGTACAGACAGGCGTCCGGATTCAGTTCGAAGAAGCCGGCAGGCGTGGACTCTGTTACCGGGTAGTCAAGATCATGGTGCTCCGTGAAGCACATTCTGGTAAGGCCCAGGGCGATTCCCTTCTGGATCATCTCTTCCATGGGCGTATCCGAATCGCCGGAGAAAGAAGAGTGCAGGTGGTAGTCTGCTGTGATTGGCATAATGGAGTTCTCCTTTTAAAATATAAAGTATTGTAGAACAGACAGCTTTGTTAACAGTTTCAGTATAGCGAAAATGTACAGTATTTACAATTACTGTGCCGCAAATCTGTAAATCTGGACATATTTATGTAATATTTTTGGTTAGATTTAAATGACAGTTTTTTGAATTACATCTTGAATTTTCTGGACAAATTAGGTAGAATATAACTGCTGACTAAATTTTACCAGTTATGTGCCTTATAAATATGTAGAGACTGGTAAGATTATAATAAAAAGATTATTTAGGAGGGACTAAAAAATGGCAGTAAGAGTAGCAATTAATGGTTTTGGCCGTATTGGCCGTCTTGCATTCAGACAGATGTTTGGTGCAGAAGGATACGAAGTAGTGGCAATCAACGATCTGACAAGCCCGAAGATGCTGGCACACCTGTTGAAGTATGATTCTTCTCAGGGTAAGTACGCTCTGGCAGATACCGTATCCGCTGGCGAAGATACCATCACAGTTGACGGCAAGACACTGAAGATCTACAAAGAGCCCGATGCAAATAATTGTCCTTGGGGCGAATTAAATGTTGACGTTGTATTGGAGTGCTCCGGCTTCTACACAAGCAAGGATAAAGCTCAGGCACACATCAATGCCGGCGCTAGAAAAGTTGTTATTTCCGCTCCTGCAGGTAACGACCTTCCTACAATCGTTTACAATGTAAACCATGAGACATTGAAGGCTGAGGATACCATCATTTCCGCAGCTTCCTGTACAACAAACTGCCTCGCTCCTATGGCTAAAGCGCTGAATGACCTGGCTGGCATCAAGTCCGGTATCATGAGCACGATCCACGCTTACACAGGCGATCAGATGATCCTTGACGGTCCTCAGAGAAAGGGTGACCTGAGAAGATCCCGCGCAGGCGCTGTGAACATCGTTCCTAACAGCACAGGCGCAGCTAAGGCTATCGGCCTTGTTATCCCTGAGTTGAACGGCAAGCTGATCGGTTCCGCTCAGCGTGTTCCTACTCCGACAGGTTCTACAACAATCCTTGTAGCAACTGTTGAGAAGTCCGTAACCAAGGAAGAAATCAATGCAGCTATGAAGGCAGCAGCTACAGAGTCCTTCGCATACAACGAGGACGAGATCGTTTCTTCCGATATCGTAGGCAGCACTTATGGTTCTATCTTCGATGCAACACAGACCATGGTTGGCGAAGACAATCTGGTTCAGGTTGTTTCTTGGTATGACAATGAGAACAGCTACACATCTCAGATGGTTCGCACGATCAAATACTTCTCTGAGTTAGCATAAAAGTTAATTCCTGCGGAATTGACTTTGCGAAATTCGCTTTGCGGACTCGAAACAGTGAAGGATATCTGAGAGATTCGTGAAGATGTATTTGTATGTTGAGATGCAATTTTTAAGAGGCTCGGCCGCTGGGCCGGGTCTCTTCTTTCATATCCGCAGGAGGATGGACTGACAGACCCTGCAGTTGTGAAACTGATGCAAAAACAATAGAATTCAGGAGGAACTTTAAAATGGCTTTGAACAAGAAATCCGTAGATGACATTAATGTAAAAGGCAAACGCGTTCTGGTAAGATGTGACTTCAACGTGCCTTTGAAGGAAGGCAAGATCACAGACGAGACCCGTATCGTGGCAGCGCTTCCGACGATCAACAAGCTGATCGCTGACGGCGGCAAGGTGATTCTCTGCTCTCATCTGGGCAAAGTTAAGAACGGCCCCAACGAGGGTGAGTCTCTGGCACCGGTAGCAGAGAGACTGTCCGAGAAGCTGGGCAAGCCTGTTAACTTTGTAGCAGACTACAACGTGACCGGCGAGGCGGCTACGGCAGCAGTGGCAGCTATGAACGAAGGCGATGTAGTGCTTCTGCAGAACACCCGTTTCCGCGGCAAGGAAGAGACCAAGCCCGCAGATGCAGGTGAGGCTTTTGCGAAAGAGCTGGCTGATCTGGCTGACGTTTATGTATGTGACGCATTCGGTTCTGCACACAGAGCACATGCATCTGTAGCTGTTGTTACGAAATATATCTCCGAAAAAGGCGGCGAGAATGCTGTTGGTTACTTAATGCAGAAAGAGATCGACTTCCTGGGCAACGCAGTGGAGAACCCGGTAAGACCTTTTGTAGCGATCCTCGGCGGCGCTAAAGTAGCTGATAAGCTGAACGTTATCAACAACCTGCTGGAGAAGTGTGATACACTGATCATCGGCGGCGGTATGGCATTTACCTTCCTGAAAGCACAGGGTATGGAGATCGGTAACTCTCTGGTAGACGACGAGAAGCTTGACTACTGTAAAGAGATGATGGCTAAGGCTGAGAAGCTGGGCAAGAAGCTGCTTCTGCCTGTTGACACAACAGTTGCTTCCGGTTTCCCGAATCCGATCGATGCTGAGATTGAGGTAGAAGTGGTTGACGCTGACAAGATTCCGGCTGACAAGGAAGGTCTGGATATCGGTACGAAGACGGCTGAGCTGTATGCAGATGCAGTGAAGTCTGCCAAGACTGTTGTCTGGAACGGACCGATGGGCGTATTCGAGAACCCGATCCTGGCAAAAGGTACGATCGCAGTAGCAAAATCTCTGGCTGAGACATCTGCAACAACGATCATCGGCGGCGGCGACAGTGCGGCAGCTGTTAACCAGTTGGGCTTCGCGGACAAGATGTCCCATATCTCCACAGGCGGCGGCGCTTCCCTTGAGTTCCTGGAGGGTAAGGAACTGCCCGGCGTAGTAGCAGCGGACGACAAATAAGACGGAAGATCTGTGCCCGGACAAACCGGGTATAAGTGAGGAAGAATCCCTGTGCAGCAGCTTTGCGGCATGCTGCGCAGGGATAGAAAGCAGACAATAAAAGGAGACAATAAAAATGGCAAGAAGAAAGATCGTAGCCGGCAACTGGAAGATGAACATGACTCCCAGCGAGGCAGTAAAATTATGTGATGAGTTAAAAGACCTGGTAAAATCCGATGATGTGGACGTAGTATACTGCGTACCGGCAATCGACATCGTACCGGTAGTAGAGGCTGTGAAAGGCACCAATGTAGAAGTGGGCGCCGAGAATATGTACTTCGAGGAGAAGGGCGCATTCACAGGCGAGATCTCCGCTTCCATGTTGAAGGATGCAGGCGTGAAGTACGTGATCATCGGACATTCCGAGAGACGTGATTACTTTAAGGAGGACGACGCGCTTCTGAACAGGAAAGTGAAGAAGGCTCTGGAAGCAGGCCTTGTGCCGATTCTTTGCTGCGGCGAGACGTTAGAGCAGAGAGAGATGGGCGTTACCATGGACTGGATCAGGCTGCAGATCAAATCCGACCTCACAGGCGTTACTGCAGATCAGGTAAAAGGCATGGTCATCGCTTACGAGCCGATCTGGGCGATCGGTACAGGCAAGACGGCTACCACAGAGCAGGCTGAGGAAGTTTGTAAGGGTATCCGTGACTGCATCGCTGAGATTTATGATGCAGCGACAGCAGAAGCAGTTCGTATCCAGTACGGCGGCTCCGTAAATGCAGGTAATGCGGCAGAGCTGTTCGCACAGCCCGACATCGACGGCGGACTGGTTGGCGGCGCTTCTTTGAAGGCTGACTTCGGTAAGATCGTGAACTATAAGTAAAGAGTACAATATTACATGCATATTGATTCAACTCAATACAAATGATAAAATGGAAAACTCACTTCAAATCATAAGATTTACAATTTGGAGTGAGTTTTTTTGTTACCATGACTCGCAGGTACGGGCGGTGTTTTTTGAATGTGTTGTACACTGGCTGTGTTCGTATAGTAAACGAAATTTCTAATGTCGTTTACTATAAAAGGATGGGTGAAATATTTAATGAAATCATGAGGCATATGTGATATAGTAAGCCCATAGAGAAATATTTGGAGGGGCATGGGGATATGGCAATTTATCTGAATACAAATGCGGCGTATAAGGATTTTCAAATGTTGAGCAGTGATAAATATTTCGTCGATAAATCTGATATTATTGAGAAGGTAAATGAACGGATCAATACGAAAAACCGATATCTGTGCATTACAAAGCCGCGGCGCTTTGGGAAAACCTCCGTGCTGAATATGCTTGGCGCGTATTACGGCAAAGCATATCCGTCGAAAGACATATTTGACGGGCTGGCAGTCAGCCAGTGTGAGAGTTATGAAAAACACAGGAATCAGTATAATGTCATACGGTTTTCGCTCAACGAGTTATCAGACAGAGGCAACACATATCGTGATTATATAGAGCGTTTTAAGTCGAATATCAGCAGTGATATCAGGGAGGCATATCCGGAACTGCGGGACAGAGAGTTTGACAGTCTTCCGGATCTTCTGGCTGCTACAAAAGATGAATTTATTTTCATGATCGACGAGTGGGATTATATTTTCAGTCATGCCCTGTATCGGGACAACCAGAGCGATCTTCTGGAGTTTCTAAGAGGTCTGTTAAAGGATCAGCCCTATGTGGCACTTGCCTATATGACAGGCGTCCTTCCCATGAAGCAGTACAGTACCGGCTCTGCATTGAATATGTTTAAAGAATATACGATGCTCAGGGATCCGTATTTTGAGGAGTATTTTGGCTTTACGCAGGAGGAAGTGGCACAGCTGTGCGACAGACAATCACAACTGACGCTTTATGAGGTTGCGGAATGGTACAATGGATATACGACGATGAACGGTAAAAAAATATATAATCCACGCTCGGTAGTTTGTGCCTTTGAGGATGGATGCTGTCAAAGTTATTGGACAAGAACCGGCAAAATGGATGAAGTTCTTTTTTTCCTGAAATATAATATCGGCGAGGTCAGGGACGATGTGGTAAAAATGGTCAACCATCTTCCTGTCAAAATAGAAATACTGGATGAGTATACTGCCGGACAGGAAGCGCCTTCTAACAGGGAAGAAATTTATGCCGCCATGATTATATATGGCCTGCTTTCCTACCACGATGGAGAACTGCGGATACCCAACAGGGAATTGATGCTGGAGTTTCAGAAGGCATTGAAAGATGATGATTTCGGTCAGGTGGCGGAGCTTGTGAGAAATTCGGAGAAAATACTGACGGCGACTTTGGAGCAGAGAGAGGATGTTGTCGTCTCATACCTTCACAATGTCCACAACAGTGAGATACCGGTTCTGCAATATAATGATGAAAACAGTCTGGCCTGTGTCGTAACGCTGGCGTATCTTTCTGCCAGGAACAAGTACAGGATTGAGCGGGAAGAAAAAAGCGGCAAGGGTTTCGCTGATTTTATCTTTTATCCGAGGAGGCAGGAGCTGCCGGGGATTGTCATTGAATTGAAAGTTGACATTACTCCGGAAGCCGCTGTCGAGCAGATCGTGGAAAGGGAGTACTGCCAAAAACTTGGAAACCAGAGGAACAGAGATATTCTTCTGGTAGGGATAAGCTATAATACAAAAAAGAAGGAGCATCAGTGCAGGATTGAAAAAGTTCATGGTTTCTGATCAGGTGGTCATCTGGTCAGATCCTGCACCCATTTATATTTCCGAAAACGTGCCATTACCCAGGGAATCTTGCCCACTTCGTCCAGGCATGTGCAGGCGTAGACTGCCAGAGGCGACCAGTGCAGGACAAAGGCCCCGATGAGTGCCAGAGGGATGGCGATACACCACATACAGACGATCAGGCTGTACATGTCAAATAGGGTATCACCGCCGCCGTCCAGCACGCCGTTGATTGTGACGGTATTGACACAGCGGCCGATCATGTAGAAGGACATGATCACCATCATTCCTGTCAGATAGCCCCGTGCCTGATCTGTCAGAATGACCATGCGCACGACAAACGGTGTCACGGCCAGCACCAGGGCAGTGGAGAGAAAACCGATGACATAGGAAATATTTTTGAGCTTGATCCCGTAGGCTTTACCCAGCTCCAGACGTCCGGCGCCCAGCTCATTGCCTACGATGATACCGGCGGCACTGCCAATGCCGTTGCACATACAGCAGATCAGGTCTCTGGCAACCGCGGAGACGGAATTTGCCGCTGCGGCGTCGGTGCCCATATGGCCCATGATCGCGGTATAGGAGGTAAAGCCGACACCCCAGCATAAGGAGCCGCCCATCAGCGGCAGGCACTGCCTGATAAAATCGGCTTTCAGCTGTTTCGGCAGCTTGAAGAAACGGTCAAATGCCGGGCGGATACAGGATGATTGTGAGGATACGGCCACGCATAATGCAAGTTCCACAACACGGGAAAGCGTAGTGGCGAGGGCGGCGCCTCTGGCCTGCATCCGTGGAGCGCCAAACAGTCCGAAGATGAAGACAGCATTCAGGCATATGTTCAGGAGCACGGCGCAGGAACTGATCAAGGCGCCTGGTTTTACATGATCCGATACTTTCATGATCGTCAGATAGCATTGCGAAACGCCTGTGAGCAGGTACGACCAGCCGGCGATACGCAGATAAGAGCTGCCCAGAGCGATCAGCGGCGCGTCGTGCGTAAAAATATGCATCAGCATTTCCGGCACAATCTCTTTCCCGGCGATAAGGTTGGGTAATGACACGAACGGGCATTTTATGACGTGCTTCATGATGTTGTAGAACGCCTTCGACCCGTTGCCTCGATAACAAACCACCTGCGGTGTGCCGAGCAGGGCGGTTTCCAGTGTGGCCGTACCTGAGGTTACCAACGCACATGCCGAATTCCTGACCAGCTCGAAGGTGGCATCGGTAACCACAGGGAAATCAGAATAGTTGCAATAGATGCCGGTGTCGATGCCAGGAGCTCCTGCAATGACCGGCTGTAGCTGGGGGAATCGGCGTGCGACGTCGGCCATTACAGGCAGGTTGTTGCGTATTTCGCCCATGCGGCTGCCGGGAACCAATGCCAGTAACGGCTTCCCTGCATACAGTCCCCAACGCTCCGTGAATTTATCTTTGCCTGGCAATGCGGCCTCACGGGCATCGACCTCTTCGACCGAAGGGTTGCCGACATACTCTACCGCCATTGAGTGCCTGCCATAAAATTCTACCTCGAACGGCAGAATCGACAACACCTTCCGGCAATAGCGCCTTATATCTTTTACGCGCCATTCCTTCCATGCCCATATTTTAGGGGAAATATAGTAATAAACCGGTATCCCCAGGTTATAGGCATGCTTTGCGAGCTTTAGATTGAAGCTGGGATAATCAATCAGCACTACCGCGTCGGGATGCCAACTGCTTATCTCCCTCCTGGCTGTTTTGAGGTTGCCGAGCACCTTCCCAAGATTACGCAACACCTCGCTGAATCCCATATATGCCATTTCGCGGTAGTGAATCAGCGGTTCCTGTCCGGCTGCCCCGGCCATACTGTCCCCCCCAAGGAAACGGAACTCCGCCCTGTTATCCAAACTTTTCAGCGCTTCTATTAACGGAGCCCCGTGCATATCGCCTGAAGCTTCACCCGCAGATATAAAATATCTCATATAAGAATCGTAATTATGACACACCTTCCCATAAATAAGTCATAAAATTATCACGTAGACTGTTACTTGGCAACTTTATAATCCCGATGGAAATATAAAATAATTTTACGACTTATTTATTTAAAACAAAGATACTACAAAGAATCCGATAGCATTGCAAAAGCCACGCACTTTCCGATAAAATCGCGTAGGTTTTCAACAAACCACGGTGAAGTCAGGATTCAGTCACCGTTTCACAATTCATAATTAACATTTGGAATCGCCATATTTTCTATTGCCGGATAATGTGATGATAACGATTTTAGATTATCTTTGCACTTCAAATTGTTGAACTTTCGGTTAACCATTCATCTATCATAAATCTATAATCATAACACCCGATATGAAGAAACTTATCGCCGTCATGATGCTATGCATCGCATTCGCAGGCTTTTTACCGGCAGGTGCGCAATCGCGCGGTGACCAGCTGATGAAGCAGGCGCAGACAAGCCTGGATAATAAGGAATATGTCAAGGCACGTTATTGTTTCCTCCAGGCGTACAATGCTTTTGCAGCGCGTTCCCAGACTGATAAAGCTGTGGTATGTGCGGTCAACACGGCGGCGCTTTATCATCGCGAGGGGTATTACAAAGAGGCGTTCGAAGTGCTTTCGCGTCTTGACGGGATTCTTTCCGATGCCGAAACCGCATCGTCCAAACCTAGGCCGGAATTGCACTACCCGATACATAAGGAGCGCATGCTGATGTACACGAAGCTGAAAAATGCCGCCCGTGTCCGCGAACAGATAGAGTATATGGAGGGTGCCGCAAAGGCTTCCAAAAACGATTCCCTGGCCACCGACCTGCTTTATCAGAAAGCTAATAGTTTCTATACCCTCGGCCTTCCCAGGGAGGGTGATGCGGCTTTCAACCGGCTGGTGGAGCAATCGAAGGCGACTGATGATTATTCCCTTGTCGACAAATGCTACCGCAGCCTCATCGGTATGGCCACGCGTGCCAACAATGCCGCATTGCTTGCCCGCACCTATGATAAATACAATGTGTGGACCGATTCTGTGAAAGCCGTACAGGCCAAGAAGGAATATGCCGGTTTGCAGGCCAAATATGACGAAAGCCTGCAGACCATCGAAGAAAAAGACAGCACTATAAACGGTAAGCAATACATCATAGTGGCCTTGTGCGTGCTGGCTGCAATCCTGGTGGGGGCATTGGTGTTCCTAGGGATAATGCTTTTGCGCTACATGGTGCTGACGCGCAACCAAAAACAGGCCATTGCCACCGCTAACGAGCATAACAAGCTGAAAACCGAGTTTATCCACAACATCTCGGCCCAGATGAAACCGACGCTCGACACACTCGACCAAAAGCTGCCTGCGGTGAAGGCGCTTAAGGATTTTTCCGCCCATATCCAGGAACTTTCCGATCTTGAAAGCACCCTTACCGACCCGGTAGAGACAGAGGATGTGAACATGCAGGCATTCACGGCGGAAGTGCTCGACCAACTCGGAATGTCGGGGCGTGAGAACGTTACGGTGGATGTGCCTAAGCTTACGGTCAAAATCAACCGCGAGCAGGTGGCATTGGTGCTAGGGCATCTGTTGAGAAATGCCGAATACCATACGCCGAAAGACGGCCGAATATCGATTGAATTCAAGAAACGCGGCCCGCACACATACCAGTACATTATCACCGATACAGGTGCCGGTATCCCGGAAGAGGAGCGCGAACAGATTTTCAAACCGTTCACCCGTGTGCGCAACCTTGCCGAGGGTGACGGCCTCGGCCTGCCCATCTGTGCCCTGCGTGCAGCCGGTATGAACGGCAGGCTTACCCTCGACAGCACATATACCAAAGGCGCCCGCTTCGTTTTGGAGCTGAAACCGTGAAGAGGGCGTGTCGGCCAAGGCTGATAAGGCAATGTCAGGGATGGGAGTTTGACTTCTGTCCCTGATTTTTTTGCTGGTCGGGGGCAAAATTTGCGGGAAAGAATATATTATATCCCAAGTTTTACTAATTTTGCACCATAATTCGAGAAAATGACTACATTACAGACAATTCAACAAACATTGGCTCCGGAACTCAGGTTGCTGAATGAACGCATTCAGGCAACGCTTGATTCACCCAATGCATTGATGAACAGTGTGGTGCATAACTATCTCGAAAAAAAAGGGAAGCAGATACGGCCTATTCTCGTGATGCTGAGTGCCAAATTGCTCGGCGATGTCAACGACCGGGTGATTGCCGGCGCGGTGGCAGTGGAGCTTTTGCACAATGCCTCGCTGATACATGACGATGTTGTTGACGATACGCTGACCCGTCGAGGGTCGCTGACCATCAACGGCGCATGGGATAATCATCTGGCCGTGCTGGTGGGCGACTTTTTCCTTTCAAATGCATTGTTGCAGGGGGTGGATACGGGTGATATACGCATTGTCCGTTCGATTTCCGACCTCGGAAGGTTGCTTTCGATAGGGGAACTTGACCAGATTTACAATGCCCGCTACAACCATCTTGACGAGGAGGCTTATTTCAACATCATCTATCGCAAGACCGCGTCGCTCTTTGTGTCGTGCGTAGAGGTGGGGGCATACGGTGTAGGGGTGGATGACGACCGCCTGGACACGCTTAGGGAATTTGCGCGTCTGCTGGGATTGTGCTTCCAGATCAAGGACGACATATTCGACTACTTTTCCGATGAGAAAATCGGGAAGCCTACAGGCAACGACCTGCGGGAGGGAAAAGTGACCCTGCCGTTGCTGCATGTGCTCGAGGATGAATCCAATCCCGAACACTCCAGGATGGTGGAACTGGTAAGGAAAGAGGCGCTGGAGCCGTCGGAGATAGACACCCTGATACGCTTCGCCCTTGAAGGGGGCGGGGTGGATTATGCATATGCCACTATGAAGTGCCTGCGCGATGAAGCGGCGGCCTTGATGGGGCGTTTCCCGGATTCGGATGTGCGCGATGCCTTCCTTTCGCTTATCGACTTCATTATCACAAGGGAAAGCTGATCCGGGAAGTCGAAACCTCACAGTTGTTCATATGCAGGCGTTACAGGCAGGAAAAAATCAGTTTTACCCGCATGCAGGTTTGCTTGTTTCGACAAATTGGTTTATTTTTGCGTTATAATTTGAGACCGTTTGATCCGACTTCGGCGGTTTCGTTAACAGAGGGAAACGTTTTAACATACTCCATACATAACTAAATTAATTAATCTGTTGTTTTAAAGGCATGTAACCTTAGCTTGCCGAGAGGCGGCGAAGTATGAGGCTATCAACTGACGATAACCTCTAAGGCGCAAAAGCACAGCAAACACTCTATTTTTAATCATGGAAGCTAACGAAGCTAAAAAACCAAAACGTCCGAGAATCGGTCAGCCGATGGGTCTCGGTGACAACCAGAATCATGGCCCGGAAAGCCATTACGAGAATTCATTCAATGCAAACGGTAATGTAGAAAATACACCTGCCGACGGAGAACGCCATGAAGGATTCCAGCATGACCGTCCCTATCAGCCGCGCAACAACTATAACCGTCCGCAGGGAGGTTATCAGCAGCGTCCCGGCGGTTACAACCGTCCGAACCAGCAGGGCGGTTACCAGCCGCGCAACAACTACGGCCAGCAGGGTGGTTACAATAACCAGCAGGGCGGCTATATGAACAACAACCGCCGTCCCAACGGGCCTGGCAACCGTTTCCAGAAAGGCCCCATCCGTCAGGGCAAGAGCTTTACCCCGCGCCCCAAGCGCATAGAATATGAGTTGCCGCTCCCCGATCCGGATGAAAAAATCCGCTTGAACAAGTTCATGGCAAACGCCGGGCTTTGCTCACGTCGTGAAGCCGACGAATTCATCCAGCAGGGTCTGGTGAAGGTCAACGGGCAGGTAGTGACCGAACTCGGTACAAAGATTTCGCACGACGATACTGTGGAATACGATGAAAAGGTTGTTGCACTCGAAAGCAAGTGCTATATCCTTCTTAACAAGCCGAAAGACTGCGTCACCACCTCCGACGACCCCAACGGCCGCACAACCGTGCTCGACCTCGTGAAGGGTGCATGCAATGAACGCATCTACCCTGTAGGGCGTCTTGACCGCAACACCACAGGTGTGCTGCTGCTTACCAACGACGGTGACCTTGCCTCGAAGCTTACACATCCCAAATATGTGAAGAAGAAAATCTATCACGTATGGACTGACAAGGATATCGCCGAAGAGGATATGCAGCGTATCGCCGACGGTATCGAGCTTGAGGACGGCCCTATCCACGCCGATGCAATCTCCTATGCTACGGAAACCGACCGCAACCAGGCCGGAATCGAGATTCATTCGGGG
>OFFT01000719.1_pt1 | contig 22643 bp, 19 predicted proteins | sample 1521581 | NCBI WGS metagenome assembly OFFT01 (sample SAMEA3504084, study PRJEB24116) | mouse gut metagenome | biome: mouse gut; feature: mouse-associated habitat; material: faeces | place: Denmark | collected 2011
TGTCGGGGCAAGGGCGGAGCAGGGCGTATTGGGGGAAGAAGATACTGGGGCTGGGGTCGCCGAAGGTGGACAAGGTGCTGAGTACCCGGAAAGAGGATTTGGAGATTCCGGAGGAGTGGATGAAGGTCATCCGGAAGCCGGACGGGGGCTGGAAAAAGATTATCTTCTATAATACCACGGTGACGGCGCTGCTACAGCATAATGGGCAGTATCTGGAGAAGATGCAAGAGGTGTTCCGCGTTTTTTATGAGAACCGGGACGAGGTGGCGCTGCTTTGGAGGCCGCACCCGCTGATGGGGGCTACGATAGAAACCATGCGCCAGGAGCTGCGGAAAAATTATCAAGAGATTGTAGGGAAGTACATAGAAGAGGGCTGGGGGATTTATGATGATAGCAGCAATATGAATCGGGCGATTTGTTTGAGTGATGCATATTACGGGGATTGGAGCAGCCTGTTACATTTGTATAAGAAAATAGGGAAATATATAATGATACAATCAATATAATTATATAAGTTGCAGCATCTGCTAAAAAAGGGAGATTGTTATGGATTTTGACGTAAGACCGAAAAGAAATTTACTCGGTATGTGCTGTGGTTTAAAGGATGGCAATAACTATTGGTGTCTGTCAAGTATTTTTGATGGATTATACAAAATGGACTTGCAGACAGGAGAAGTAGAATTTGTTGTTGAGTTGCCGGAAAAAAATATTTTTGGCAAACAAATGTATTCGGAGATTTTGAGATATAAAAATTCATTATATATGATTCCTTATTTTGCCGACAATGTTGCTGTAGTGAATATAAATACATTTGATGTTTCAGTAATTGTTTTGGAAAATAAGCTTTTGGAGCAAAAAAAAATTGAATCAGAGAAATATCATTCTTGGAGTATAGCTGGAGGCTGTATATATAAAAATTGGTTGATTTTATATCCAGGAATGGGGACATATATATATAGGATTGAACTTGATACAAAATTTATCAAAAAGCTATGTTTTACTGAAGAGGTACAGAGATACTATGCAAATAGTATTTATTCAGACTATTATATAGATCAAGGTTCCCATTATCTGAAAGATACTTATTTGTATATTCCGCTTAGCTGTATGGATGCTGTGATAAAGTTAGATATACAAAATTTTAAAATAAAATATTATTATATAGATAATAATAATACGGGATATTGCGCAATTGCTTATGCAAATAAAACTTTTTGGCTTGCCCCTAAAAGGAAGGGAGCATTTGTTCGGTGGGATGAATTAAATAATAAAATTATACGAATGGAACAATATCCATTGGGGTTTGAGCGCAAAGAATGGCGCTCGTTCTTACGGATGATTCCATATAAAGATAAAGTGTATGTATTGCCCTGTTATGCAAATATGCTTTTGATAATCGACGCGAAGAAAAATATTCTCTTAGACGGTTCGTTTGAAAAAATCACAGATAGAGACTATGAGAAACATATGTATATGGAATCGACAATGCTTGTGAGGAGTGTTCAACTTTACGGAGATGATTTGTTCATAATTTCAGGGCTGGCAAATGAACTAATAGTGTATAATTTGACAGAAAATATTAGATATATCTATTGTCCCCAAAATGATACAGAAAAGTATGAAAAAGATATTGATAAGATAAGGCATTTTATGGAAGAAGCGCTGTTAGATGGGCCAAGATTAATAGAGGAAAGGTATTATTTTGACAATGGTGATTATATTGGATGGACTATAAAACAAAAAGCTAGTGATTTTAAGGTAGCTACTTCATATATAGGAGGAAGGATTTATGAAAATTGCGTTAAGGGCATGCAATGAAAATTCGCATAAATTACAAAAGATGATAGACGAATGTTCGCATTTAAATGTAGTATATAAAATTGATATTAATCCTCTATTTTGGAATAGTGATAGTTGCGTTCCGATTATTTCACCGTTTAAGGCAGTCGAATTATACAAAATGGGTGAGATAGAAAAAGTTATTGTATCTGCCTATGTAGGAATCAATACAGTTAATAGTATTGTTTGTGAAATGAAAGAATTGGGATTCAAGGAGGAGGATATTTGTATTCCGTCTGTAAAATGGATTGAAGAAAATTCGAAAGTCAATTTGCAGTCTTTTGTTCAAGGAGATTTTAAATATCAAAATCTGAATACTTTGTATTACTTAGAATATCATATTGCCGATCATTGTAATTTAAATTGTAATGGTTGTTCACATTTTTCACCATTGGTTCCAGGTGAAAAGTATCCTACAATAAATGAAATAGAACATGAATTTTTGCAAATTAAAAAAATAGTGGAACATATCGAATGGATAAGGATTTTGGGGGGAGAACCTTTTTTAAATCGTGATTGGAAAAAATATGTTGAGCTGACGAGAAAATTATGGCCGTATTCGAAAATTTCTATTGTAACAAATGGATTGCAGGTAAAAACTCTTTCAGAAGAAGATGTAGAGTGCATAAAGAATAACGATGTCGATTTAAATCTTTCTTTATATCCATTGGTATGGAATTCTATTGATGAAATAGTAGAATTTATTAAAGAAAAACAGATGGAATTTACAATTAATGATGGTGCTGTTTTTGAATTTTCATCTTCATTTGATTTAGATAGTGAAGATAATTATGTAGAAAAAAGAAAGAAGTGTGATGTGCAATGTGTTAATTTGTACAGAGGATATATTGCACCGTGTCCCATTATGATGTATGTGGATTTTTTTAATCGTTATTTTGAAAAGGATTTACCAGAGGAAAAACCCGTCAAATTATCAGAAGTAAAAGATTTTGTTACTCTAATTGAACTATTGCATCGTCCTATGGAAATATGCAGATACTGTAATCAGACAAAACAGCATAAATGGGAACATATTACGGATAGAAGTTGCATCAAGATAGACAAATGGCTTGCATAAAAACGGAGAGTGACTTATATGGACAAAGTAATTGTATATGGGTTAGGAAAAATGTTTTGGGATAATTATGATAAAATTAGTGCAAGATATGAAGTTGTAGGATATTGTGATAAGGATAAAATGAAATTAGAGAATTCCCTGAACAATGCTGTGATGATAGATATAAATGAATTAAAGGAGAGATTATCAGAATGCGATTATATATTAATAACAAGTACAAGATATCTTATGGATATTATCATGGATTTGACAATAAACTATGGAATTGGGAGAGAAAAACTCGTAGGAATATTATACGCAGTTTTCTTGAATAGTTATTTTGGGGGAGAATTCAATGGAATTACTTATTCGGGTGAATATGAAGATATCTATCTTGATTTACTTAGGGAAAAGTTAAGAATTCCTTTAAAAGGAATGAAATACGTTGAGTTTGGAGTTATGGATCCTATAATTGCAAGTAATACATATTATTTTTATGAAAAAGGTGCAACCGGAATCTTAGTAGAAGCAAATTCTTATTTGATACAGAACATTTCGAGCATCAGAACAAGAGATATGGTTATTAATAAAGCTGTTTATGCTGGGCATGAAAATAAAGTAAACTTTTATATTTCGAACAATGTTGGCTTATCTTCATTAAATAGGAATCATTTGAATGGAGATTTGTGGGGGGGCACAAGTATTATAGAGACAACTGAAGTAGAAACAATACATGCAAATGATATTTTTGAGATGTTGAAAGGAGAGGTTGATTTATTATCTATAGATGTTGAGGGATGTGATTTAGATATTTTAAAGGATATTGATTTTGAAAAATATCGTCCTAAAATTATTATTGCCGAGCTTACCTGGGATGATGAGAAAAACCGTTATATGTATCAAGGTATAGTAGATTTTTTGTGTAAAAATGAATATAAACTTTGGTTTGATAATCGTTACAACGGGATTTTTTTTGATAAACGGTACGCACAGATTACAGGATGCTTAATTTAATGAAAGCAACGCTTAGTATTACAACTTAAAGAGTATCGTAGCGGAGAGGTTTTTATGGATGTTATCAGACAGTGGCTTTCTAATAAGATTAATAATAAAGAAATAGGCATATATTTGAAAGAAACATTGTCAGTTATGAAAATTGCAATATATGGGGCAGGCGAGTTAGGAGAATTGCTTTATGATGATATCATTGGCTATCTAGGGTTGGATGTTTTGTATTTTATTGATAAAAATGCGGATAATCTATATTATGGAATTGATGATGTTGAGATTTTGAACCTAGAAGAATTGAGATATGCGAAATGTGTTGATGCTATATTGATTACGCCATATCAGATGTACAATCAGATAAAAGCAGAACTTGAAGATATTTTAGATTATAATCCGCTGTTGGTTTCTTTGGAAGATATTATCTATAGTGTGGAGTGAGGCGTAGTGGAGAAAAAAGTAAGTATTATTGTGCCGGTATATAATTCAGAAAAATACTTAAAAGAGTGTCTCGACAGTCTAACAGGACAGACATTGTCGGATTTAGAAATTATTCTTGTAAATGATGCTTCGACCGACAAATCATATAACATTATGTTAGAATATGAACAGCTTTATCCAGGTTTAGTTCAGGTATATTCTTTTCAGCAGAATTCCAAACAGGGCGCGGCAAGAAATCTTGGAATTAGGATGGCAAAGGGAAAATACCTTTTGTTTGTGGACAGTGATGATGTATTGGAATTGCGCGCGTGTGAATTGTTATATAATAGAGCAGAAGCAATGCAAGCAGATATTGTTTTTTGTGACTATATTATGTTTTCTGAAGAAGATGAGCGATATTGTCAGCACGTGCAGAATGTATATCTTGGAAATATGACAGTGGAAAAAAAGAAAGCCCTATTGACTACTTCAGTAGTTCCCTGGGCTAAGTTATTTTTGAAAAGTTTAGTGGTCGATAATAATATTTTTTTCCCAGAGAAGGTGTTTTACGAGGATCAAGCAACTACATATTTATATTATTTATATGCTAAAAAAGCGGCCAAAGTCGAAAGTGCACTCTATAAATATAGGGTAACTGATTATTCAACATCAGGTAAAAAAAATACTAAACGGCACTTTCAGCAGACAGATATGGCGATAGAATTGGTTAGGCGTATGGAGAAAAGGGGATTTTCTCAAATCTATCGTGAAGAGATAGATTTTTTTTTGATAGAACAGATGTATTGTTTGGGAGTAGAGATTTGTTTTCAAAAATTTGATGATCCATCCAAAGAGCAATTGCAGAAACTACTTGTATGCCTGAATTTACTGTGTCCAAATTATCGGAAGAATATATATTATAGAGAATATATTTCAGAATATTATAAAAAGATTTTGGAAGTACATCAAGTATCTGTTGAAGAGTTAATTTGTCAATTTCAAAAGGGAGAATTTAAAAAATATTGTCCTAATTATACTTGGCAAATAAAGAAATGTCAGGAAAAAATAAAAGAGATGGTTGTTTTTTTCAAAAAAAATAAGATACGAACTTTGCTGTGGGGAGCTGGTAAATATAGTAAATATATCCTAGAATGTTTTGAAGCTATTGGTTATCGATTTGATTATTTAGCAGATCGAAATTCGTCTTTGTGGGGGAAGAAGTATGGAGAGTATACCATTGTTCCTACAACTAAGGTGGGGGAAGTGGACGTAGCAGTAATTGAATACACCAATTTTTATCATGATATTAGTGAAGAAATCCGTGCTATGAAGATTAAAGTAAAAATAGTAGATTTGGAAATTTATATTAAGCATAATCTTGGATTGCCATTTGAACAATATCTGGAGAGAATAGGATGAGGATAATTGCGTTTTATTTGCCACAATTTCACGAGATACCAGAAAATAATAAAGCATGGGGGAAAGGCTTTACAGAATGGGTAAATGTAAAAAAAGCAAAGCCGTTATTTTGGGGACATAGACAACCACGAGTGCCATTGAATAATAATTACTATAATTTATTAGATGAAAATGTTGTAATACAACAAATGCAGTTGGCACGCCAATATGGCTTATATGGTTTTTGTTATTATCATTATTGGTTTAAAGGTAGAAAAGTACTGGAGAAACCTTTGGAAAAAATGTTGGTAAATAAAGATGCTACTTTTCCGTTTTGTTTGGCGTGGGCTAATGAAGCATGGACAAAAACTTGGCATGGTGCAAAAGGGGCTAAAGAAGTATTAATTCGTCAGACTTATGGTGTGAAGAAAGACTGGGAAGATCATTATGAGTATTTGAGGAGGTATTTTAGGCATCCTAGTTATATTAAGATTGGAAACAAGCCGGTTTTATTAGTGTATAAGATAAATAAGATGCGTCACAGAAGTGAGATGTTTGAATGCTTTTGTGAAATGGCTAAAAAAGATGGCTTCGATGGAATGTATTTGGTTCAAATGCTCTCAGACGAAACCCCGATTAGTAAGTTAAGATGGATTAATGCTACAGTAGACTTTGAACCAGCAAGAATTCGGAATATAATGCGTCAAAATAGAAATGATATGTCTGAGAAAAAGGTAAGGCTATGTGAAAAACATCCGAAATGGAATTGGTGGAATCGATGGATTTGTGATGTCTTAGACTATAAAAAAATAAATCAAAATATGCTTGAAACTTATCATGGAAAAAATAATTACAGATGCTGTTTTGTTGATTATGATGATAGTCCAAGAAGAGGAAAGAAAGCCCTCATTTTTAAAGGATCATCTCCCAAAGTGTTTGGTTACTATTTGAAGAAACAGATTGTAGCTACAAAGGAAGAAGGAAATGACATGATATTTATTAATGCATGGAATGAGTGGGGGGAAGGAAACTATTTGGAACCAGATGAAAAGTATCAGTTTCAGTATCTTGAAGAAATACGTAGAATAATATTGGAGGAATTATAGTGAAGAAAGATGTTATTATCTATGGTATAGGAAAAATTCAAAAAGATTTTGAATATATTTTTAACTATATTTGTGTTAGGGGCTATTTGGTTGACTATAATAATCAGAAACTTAAAAATTGGAATGGAAAGCCTATATTTGATATAGAAGATATTGAGCGTATAAAAAAATATGAAATTATAATTTGTGACTTTGATAAAGAAGTGAAACGTAACAGGTTGGAGCAACAGGGGTTAGAATATCACAGGCATTTTATTATAGCAGATGATTTGTTTTGCGAGTTAGATACGCCGTTAGAAAAAATAACCCAATCAGGAGAAATTTATGTATGGGGGACGGGAAAATGTGCTAGCATATTTTTAGAAAAGTCAATGTATAGGGAGAAAGTTTTGGGATGTATTGACAATGATGAGGATAAGGAGGGGAGTGAATTTTATGGAAAAAGAGTATGGCATCCATCGAGGATTGATAAAAATCGATGGAGTGACCTTTTTGTCATTATTGCAGTAGACGCGTATCATGATATAAAAAGGCAGTTGGGGCAATATGGTTTGGAAGAACAAAAAAATTTCATTTGGGCTAGGTATCTTATGCCTTCTGAATTATTGAAAACTACAATGTATGACTGCGCGCAATATAATTTGGTGTGTAATACGATGTTTAATACATATGAGATTGAGTCTTCGGGTGAGGTATCTTGTTGTTGTACAACCTTTGTTAATGAGAGGATTGGAAATTTGGTTTATCAAAACTTCAATGAAATTTGGTATTCAAATTTTCATAAAATACTATGTCTATCAGTTGCTAACAAAACATATTCATTTTGCAAGAAAGATATGTGTCCAGTTTTGATGGAGAAGAAAAAGTATGAATATAAAAATGATTTTAAGGAAACTGCTCCATATCGTAGGATTAAGGATACGCCAAGTGTAATTTTGATATCTATTGACTCTACGTGTAATTTGTTTTGTGAATCATGTAGGAACTGTGTAAAAGTATTACAAAATGCAGAATTAGAAAAAGCGGAACTCATGGCAGATAAATTATTGTCTGATGACAACTTAAATAATGCAGAACTTATAGTTATGGCTGGGAATGGAGAAGTATTTTTAAGTAAGATTTATGAACGTTTATGGAGTAATGATAAAACAAAGAAAGTAAAGAGATTTCGATTATTGTCCAATGGAACAATGTTTACAAAGGAGAAATGGGCTAAATTTGTAGATGGGCGTACAAGCGAAGTGGTCGTAACATTTTCTATTGATGCTGCTACAAAAGAAACATATAAAGTATTGAGACGTGGTGGAAATTATAATCAATTAATGAAGAATTTAGAGTTTGCTTCAGAATTAAGAAAAATGGGCAAACTGGGTTATTTTCAAATTAGTTTTGTTGTCCAAAGGAAAAATTATATGGAGATGCCATTGTTTGTGGAACTTGGAAAGCGTCTGGGTGTAGATAAGGTTTTTTTCACAAGGATATTAAATTGGGGAACATATGATAAGGAAGAGTTTGGAAAAATTGCAATGACAGATGATGATGGACATGCAAATGCAGAATTACAGGAAATTCTGAATATGCCGATTATGCATGATGCAATTGTTGATTTAGGTACAATTAATTCTAAAAGCAATGAGATAGAATATGACTATATTTATAACTATTATTTGTGGGAGATTGAGAGATATCTCAAGAGAGAGCCTGGAGAGGGCAATAATATATTTTCTAGCCAGAGAGAAAGGATATCTGAAAGGGAGGGGTAATTGTGCCTAAAGTCTCTGTAATAATGCCGCTCTATAATGCGGAAAGATTTGTAAAAAAAGCGATAGATTCTATTTTGCAGCAAACATATAAGGATTTTGAATTTATAATAATTGATGACTGTGGGCAAGACTCCAGCATAGATATCGTTTCATCAATATCGGATAGTAGAATTAGAATATTGAGTAATGATCGAAATAGAGGTATTGCGTTTTCCAGAAATAGGGGATTGGATGTTTGTAGAGGTGAATATATAGCTTTGATGGATGATGATGATCTAGCATCCTTGGATCGGTTTGAAAAAGAAGTTGACTATTTAGAAACACACATGGATATAGATGTAGTTGGTGGGAATTATTGTCATATAGATGAGAATGATAAAATTCTACATATATTACCGGAACCGCTTAGAAATCCCAGATATATAAAAGCTGCGTTACTTTTTTTTGATCCTATTGGAAATGGGACCACTATGTTTCGAAGAGAATTTGTGATGAAAAACAATATTCGATTCCAAGATAATTGTCTTGGAATGGAGGATTATTTATTTTGGGTAGATTGTTCATTACATGGAAACATAACAAATATAAATGAATTAATGCTATATTGGAGACAGGTCAATAATGAAACGAAAAAAATGATAACATACCGAAAAAATGAGAGGGCGGAATGTTTTAAAGGAATACAACGATATGCTTTTGAGAAAAACGGTTTTGATTTGCTTGATAATGAATTTGAAATATTGTTGGATGCATTTACAGAACATTTTGCAGAAGAAAGTATTTCAGCGAATCGGTTGCAACAACTTTATTATATTTTACGAAAGATAACAAAACAGGCTGAAAGGGAACAATTTTCTAATTACGAGGAAATAAAGATATTGTGTAGGAAGCTTTTTGCGACACGTTTACAGTTTTCTGATTTATGGTGTTAAGATTTTTGTAGAGTTTATAGCATAGTGAGGATTGAAATATGCGTTTTGTTATATTTGGAACAGGAAAAATGTACCAAGAAAATAAATTAAATATAAGAAAGGATGCAGAAATTGTAGCATTTATTGATAATATGCCTGACAAGTGGGGACAGGAAATAGATGGGATTAAGGTGTATGCTCCAGAAGAATTGAATCATTTGGATTATGATGTGATTTTCATAATGAGTATTCATTGGCTGGATATGCAGCAACAGCTAAGGAGCATCGGGATTCCCAAGGATAAAATTTATACATTAGATAACCATATTGAAATTCTGTGTGAAAGGGAAAATGTGCAGTATTATGGAAAAATATCTGTTGAAACATCGGGGGGGAAGGTTCTGGTTTTTTCACATGCAATGACATCTACAGGAGCACAAAATGTATTGTTTTATGCAGTTGATGCAATGAAAAGGATGGGATACCAGATTGTCATAGTTTCAAAGAGTGATGGGGTTTTAAGGGAGAGACTGGTAGGCATAGGGATACCAGTTGTTATCATAAGAGATATTTATTCCAGAAGGGCGGAAATAGAACATCTGATTATGTGGGCAGATGTTTTGTTTGTTAACACTTTGCTGCTCTATGATACGGTGATGGAAGTGTCAAATTATAACAAGAAACTGATTTGGTGGATTCATGAGACGGGAATCATAAAGTACTTAGAAGATTTTAGATATATTGTGTCAAAGGAACATGTTTCTGTTTATGTAGTGAGTCCATTGGTAAAACGTTTGCTTCAACAAGCTTTTGGGGAGGACTTAAGACTGAAAGAAATGATTTATGGATTACCATATTATGAAATAACGAAAAGAACCGAGAGGGAAAAGATGATTTTTGCTATAATTGGCTGGATTGATTACACGAAAGGACAAGATATTTTTTTGGATGCGGTGGATAGATTGCCAGCTTATATTAGGAGGAAGACAGAGTTTTGGATAGTTGGTGCTGGAAAATTTGCTAGGGATGAAATGGAAATTATCAAGAAATATTCTTGTATTAAGCTGGTTGGAGAGGTGGAAAATGCCCAAATGAGTGAAATATATAAAAATATAGATGTGGTGGTTTGTGCATCAAGAGCAGAGGCGATGTCTGTTGCCGTAACAGAGGGATGTATGACGGAAAAACTTGTGATAGTATCAAATGCTGCGGGTATTACAGAATTTATTAAACATAAAGAAACAGGGCTTATTTTTGAGAGCGGCAATGCAAATGAATTGGCAGCTTGGATAGAGTGGGCTGTTGTACATCGTGAGGAGGCGGAGAAAATTGGCATAGCGTCAAAGGTAATATATGAAAATAATTTTTCTATGGAGCTATTTGAAAAAAATATAGTTGAGGCGGTTCAGCAATAAATATAAGGAGATTATATCAGAATTGTATAACCAGAAGATACAAGATAAAAAAATAGTGGTTTATGGAATTGGACAGACATTTCAACGATATAAGAAAGTTATCAAGTGGGATAATGTTGTTTCAGTCATAGATAATGATATAAATAAACATGGAAAAAATATTGAAGGCAACAAAGTAAAGTCTCCGGAGGAATTAATGTTTTTGATATATGATTATATCATTATTTTTGTAGAAGAATCTTTCGAGGACATAAAAATTAGTTTGATGGGGAATTTTTTTGTGGAAGAACACAAAATTGTATCGTGGAGAGTATTCCTAAATGAGAGCGAAACTGTATCAGATGAAATGGCAAAATTCTATATGGAATTTGTGCAGGAGATAGGAGCAGACACAATTTTGGATGTCGGGAAGCAAAAGTTAGCTAGATGTTTTTTTACAAATAGATGGACACAAGCAAAGGTTAATAATTTTGGGTTTAGTATGTTTCAAATGTATCAATTGTTTTATGAAGAATTTTTTGATTCTGTAAAAGATAGAAAATATGATGTTATATTTTTATGGGGGGCATATGAAGAAGACATAGACTGGAATTGCCTTATGGCAATGACACAGAACTATATAATATGGACAGTTTCTTATGGTCATAAGATGCAAGATGAGTTTGTGCCAGAACTTCAACAACTTGAAAAGTGGGGTGAAAAAAGGGCAATCTTGTTTTCGCATGCTATAGTGTACATATTTGAGAGAGGTATAAAGGAGGAAAAGGTCGATTGTAACATATTTGTTGTAACACACAAGAAATATAATGTTTTGTGTAATAGTATTTATAAGCCGATATGTGTAGGACATTATACACAGAATGGCTTTTATTCCGAAAGCTTGGGAACTAATATAGGGTATTTGAATGATCGAATTAACGAATGTTCAGCATTATACTGGATTTGGAAAAATACAAAGACGAAATACGTCGGATTAAATCATTATAGGAGATATTTTTATAATAATGAAATTAAAAATTCAGCAAATTATTTGTCGGAAGATACAATTTCAAGAATATTTCAGAATGGTTTTGACATAATTTTGCCGGAATTGACACGATTAAATGTTACGGTACTGGAAAGTATTAGGAATTCTATAGGAGAAAGTTTGTGTGACAAGGCATTGGGAATTATATACAGTTTTTTCAAGGACAAGGATGTGCATGATATAGATGCGTTGGAGCATGTTTTATCAGGGAATACCTTTTATAAATGCAATATGTTTGTTACAAAAAGAGAAACTTTGAATTTATATTGTGAATGGCTTTTTCATTTTTTGATTGAGGCGACGGAGAGATTGGACGTTTCTGGATATGACTTGCATCATAAAAGGACAATGGGGTTTTTCGCTGAGATAATGTTAACAGTATGGTTGCTTAGGCAAAATATAAGAATTAAAGAATTGCCGATTTCGGAAATATAAGGTGAGAAAGAAAAGATGTTGTCAGAGAATAAGTACAGAGAGATATGTATTAAGAAGCTTCCATTAATTCAGAAATATATTCAAAATAGAAAGATTTGGATATATGGAGCAGGTATCGGTGGAAAAATATTGATGGAGGTTTTACTGGAAAATCAGGTTATGCTTTCAGGTTTTATTGATAGAAACGCAAAATTAATTAACAAAGTAGGAGATTTTCCAGTGAAAGAAATTGGCTATATAAATCCACAAGATAGTTTTATTTTAGTGGGATTAAGAGGGGTGGACTATACTGTAATGGAAATTTGTGAAAATAACAGATTCTCCAAAAGGGATTATTATTATATTGTGGCAGGGGAAATGGTTAATAAAGAGGATATAGTTTATAACGGATGTCATGTTGGAAAATATACATATGGATATGAACACTTATTGGAATATTACCCGTTAGCAGAATCAATTGGAAGATTTTGTTCCATAAATAATACTGCAAAGATTTGGAACAACCATCCAATAAACTATATTACAACTCATCCGCTGTTAGATCATATTGCTTTTTTTTCGTGGGAAACTGCTGAAAGAAGAGATGAAATGATTAGAAAATATGGGAAGTACCATGATAATCGCCTTTGTGGTGAAAGTATGTTGAGAAATGGCTCTCCAATACGAATAGGAAATGATGTTTGGATTGGAGCAAATGTAATTATTTTGCCGAGCGTGCATATTGGAGATGGCGCTATTTTGGCAGCAGGAGCAGTTGTAACAAAGGATGTTGACGACTATGCTATTGTAGGTGGAGTGCCAGCGAAAGTTATACGATATCGATTTTCGAAAGAAGAAATCGAAAAACTAAAACAAGTACAGTGGTGGAACTGGTCAGAAGAGGAGCTGGAAAAAAATTTGGAATTATTTTACAGTCCCCTAACATTTTTTGAAAGTACATTTTGAAGTATGAGGAATAGTCATATGAGGTATATTTTATATGGAATAAATAGAATTTTAAAGGATTTTCTTTATATTTTTGAGCATTTGAATGTTTTGTTTATTGTTGATGATGAGTGTGTGTTGAACCAATATGTGGATGAATTTTTTGGATACCAGATTAAGCCTTTGGAAGAAGCTCTCTCCCACAAATCCTATGACAAAATCATCCTCTGCGATTTCGACAAAACCGCAAAGGAAGCGAAACTGCAAAAACGCGGACTGGAGAGAGGAAAGGACTACCTTTATGAGGAAGACTTCTTCACCGGCCTGGATGATATCTATATTCCAGCGGAGCGGAAGATTGCGGTGTGGGGAACCGGGCAGATAGCGGACGCTTTTGCAAAGTGGAATCAATGGTATAAGCTTTCGGCATATTTCGACAACCATAAGTCCGCGGACACATTCCGGGGGATTCCCGTATTGCAGCCCAATCAGGTGGCAGACTGGAAAGAATATTTCATCATCATCGCAGTGACAAAGGACGGGGATATCCGTGCCCAGCTACAGGCTCTGGGGCTGAGACAGGGAGAGGATTTCGTGAGCTATCAAAAAATCCTTGGACAGCCTTCCCATATGCTCAGACAGACGATCTTTGACCGGGCCTGCTATAATCTGGATTGCCGGACAATGCTGAACCATCTGGAGATACTGCGTGAGGGGGACACAAGATGCTGCTGCACCACCTTTGTAAAGCAGAACCTGGACAACATCATGGAAAAGAGTGTCAGTGAAATCTGGAATTCTGCAGTACATAAAATCATGTGCCTGTCAACGGAAAACAGGACATACTCCTTTTGCGACAAGACCATGTGCCCGCTGTTTGTGGAAAAGCGGGAGACTGAGGAAAGCGGTTTGGAAAGGCTGTACAGAAGCATGACGCCCGCACCCGAAGTACTGTCTTTGGGGCATGATGCCTCCTGCAACCTTTCCTGTGTCACCTGCCGCAGGGAAGTATGCTTTGCAAAGGGGGAGGAACTGGAGAAGGTCAACAGGGTCACGGATAAAATAAAGAAAGACTATCTTCCCGCATGCAGATTCCTTATCCTGGCGGGGGACGGGGAAGTATTTGCAAGCCCGGCCTATCGGGAGATATATGAATCTCCGGATTGCAATCCCCAATATATCAGGCTGCTGTCAAACGGCATGCTGTTCACGCCTGCCAATTGGGAAAGTTTTATAAAGCATAAGACCGGCAAAATCATGCTGACGGTATCCATAGACGCGGCCGCAAAGCAGACATATGAAAGCATCCGCAGAAACGGAAATTTTGATATTTTAAGAAAAAATATGGAGTTTGCAGCAGCCCTTAAGAAGAGTGGGAAACTTAGCTATTTCCGGATGAATTTCGTCGTACAGAGGGAAAATTACCAGGAAATGGTTCCTTTTGTGCAATGGGGGGAGGCGCTTGGAGTAGACGAAGTCTTCTTTACGAAAATTCTCAACTGGGGAACCTACACGGCGGAAGAATTTGCCCAAATCAGCATGATGGAGCCGGATGGAATCACGCCGAAAGCCGAATTAAGGGAAGTGCTGGGGCATCCTGTGATGAAAAGCCCCATCGTGGATTTGGGGACAATACAATACTCCCACAAAGTGGACAGAATTGATATCGTAGAGAATTATTATATGTGGGAACTGGAGAAAAGGGGAGGAAGCCTTTTTACTGAAAAATGATATGAAGAAGATTCTGATTTATAACTGGATAGCATTCGATGAGAAAGAAAATAAGGGCGGCGGGGTGTCCGTGTATACAAGGAATCTAGTCAGGCATCTGTCTGCGCGTAAGGACTGGGAAGTTTATTTCCTCAGCTCTGGCAGAGCCTATGACTTGAGCAGAAAAGGTACCTTTATCGAATCCGTAGAAAACATGTTCGGAGATGCCTGCAAAAGCTTTCAAATCGTGAATTCCCCCGTGCTTTCCTCGGCCCATTTGAGCTTTCCCTATCCCTGGATGATTTACGAAGATAAAGAATTGAAAAAAGTAGTAAGACAGTTCCTGGAAAAGGAAAAGTTTGACATCGTGCATTTCCAGAATCTGGAGGGCCTGTCCCTGGGAATGCTTGCGCTTAAGAGGGAATTTCCGGAGATGAAGTTTCTCTACTCCCTACATAATTATTATCCATTCTGTCCCCAGGTCATGCTGTGGAAAGAGGATTCCGGAAACTGCAGAGAAAAAGACTGCGGGACATGCTGCATTGCCTGTATGCCCCGGGACGTGCACAGAAAGAAAGTGGTCTTCAACCAGTGGCTTGCCTACAGAAGGCAGCGGGAAGGGCGCATCAGTCCCATTTGGGAAAAGCTACAGAAAGTTGTGGAAGATGGCTGCGGAACATATGACCGAAAGCTGAATGGCAGAATCACCGCGAGGAAAAGAGTTCGGCTGGAAAAGGCTTTTAAAAGGTTCAGGGAAGAAAATGTGTGCCATCTGAACCAATACATGGACGTGGTATTGGCAGTCTCGGAAAGGACGGCGGAAATTGGGCTGGCCTTTGGTGTAAGGAAAGAGAAGATGGCAGTCAGTTACATAGGCACGGAAGTCGCTTCAGAACAAAGAGGAACAGGGGCTTACCCCTATGGAACAGGGGCATTCCGCATCTGCTATCTGGGTTATATGAGAAAGGCGAAAGGCTTCTATTTCCTGATGGAGGCGCTGGAGAAACTGCCTCCTGAAACGGCAGCGAAAATAGGGTTGATTCTTGCGGTGAGGATTACGGACAGGGAAATAGAAGAACGTATCGAATGTCTTCGCAAGAGAATGGCAGAAATCAGAATCTATGACGGATATCAGCATGAAGATTTGCCGAAGATACTTACGGATGTACAGTTGGGAATCGTACCTAATCTATGGGAGGACAATCTTCCGCAGGTGGCAATTGAAATGAAAGCATACGGAATCCCCGTACTGACAAGCGACTGCGGCGGGGCAAAAGAGCTGACCAAATCGGAGGAGTTCTGCTTTCGGGCCGGGGACGTGGAGGATTTTCAGAGGAAACTGTCCGCGTTCGTAGCGGCTCCGGAGCGATTGGGCGCGTATTGGGTCGATGCGCCGAAATTGCCCACTATGGAAGAGCATATTGCAGATTTGATGAAGTATTACCTGGGATAAGCCCTGGACAGAAAGGCTGAAACGAGCGGCATAGCTGGAATAAACGATACAGACGGAACGGAGGAAATGGGCGGAATGGATGACTTAATCAGTGTAATCGTTCCTGCATACAATGTTGAACAGTATATCGGGAAATGCCTGGACAGCATTCTGGGACAGACATACCCCAACCTGGAAATCATTCTGATAGACGACGGCTCCACAGACGGCACAGGAGAGATTTGTGAAGCTTACAGGGAGAGGGATTCCCGCATCATTGTAGTCCATCAACAGAACCAGGGAGCCCTTGCCGCCAGGAACGCAGGCATCGAACAGGCTCAGGGGAAGTACATCGGTTTTGTTGACGGAGACGACTGGATTTCGGAGCAGATGTACCAGGAGCTGTATGGGCTGCTGAAAAGGTATGATGCGGAAGTGGCCGTTTGCAAAAAGAATATCTACAGCGATACCACAGGAATGTGCTTCGCGGAGAGCGATGTGATAGCCGCAGGTTATTATGCGGATTGTAAAAATAAAGATATCATGCACAACATGTTTCTGGGACAGAGCAGCGGAGCCGGGATTAGCCTTAACCTCTATGACAAATTATTTTCAAGAAAGCTTATAGAGGGGAAATATAGGGAGGTGGACTGCAGGCTTCGGTATTTTGAAGATATGGCATTGGCTGTTCTATGCATGATATGTGCGGAGGGCGTTGCGTTTGTTAACATACCGTACTATTTTTACCGGCAAAGAGAATGCTCTTTGTGCCATAGTACAGACCATCAATATCTGGAGCAACTTAATATTTTTTGTGACTCTGTTCGTCCGCATATGATGGAATACTCGAAAGAAGTGTCTACCAGATTGGACATGTTCGTCGCAGACCGCGCCATATATGGTCTGAACTATATGATGGGTCTGAACCTGAAGAACAAGGTACCCTATTACATCCCACCGTTCAAAAGCATCCGGCCTGACGACAAAGTAGTCCTGTACGGAGCCGGTGAAGTGGGAAAGTCCTTTTACCGTTTCTTTGAATTGACTCGCCCGGGACAGGCAGTCCTGTGGGTGGACAGGCAGTATGAGAAGCTGCAAAGGGAGGGACTGCAGGTTCAGGATGTGGAGTGTCTGAGGAATCAGGCATTCGATAAGATTATCATAGCGGTGAAGTTCAGAAATAACGCGGAGGGAATCGTTTCTTCCCTGACGGAAATGGGAATCCCGCCGGAAAAAATAATCTGGGAGCAGCCCCAGACTCTCATAGACGGTGAAGAAAGGGACAAGTGAGAACAGATGAAATACGGAAAATGGATAATTGGCATGGCAGCAGTGGGAGCCCTGACCGTGGGCGCTGTCCTGCGGAAGAGGCATAAGAAAGAGAAAGGGGCATTGCTGTCTGCCAACAACAAGCTTTCCGACAACTACCAACTGCTGAACCACTGGCTGGAAGTCAAAAACGAGGGTAAGAGCCTGGCCGGATATTTTCTGGAGATGGGCTACAGCCGTATTGCAATCTACGGCATGGCTGAGCTGGCGAACCGCCTGACAGAGGATTTGGCGGGAAGCGGCGTGGAAATCGTCTATGGCATCGACAGGGATGCCGGCTGCTCCATTTCCAGGATTGCCGAAGTCTATTCTCCCCAGGAAGACAGTCTGCCTGAAGTGGATGCCGTGATTGTAACCCCGTATTATGCATTAGAAGCCATTAAAAAGAATCTGTCAGGAAAAGTGGCCTGCCCTGTGGTCTCAATAGAAGAAGTGGTATGGAGCGTGTGAGGACATGAAAATAATTTCATTTTATCTGCCCCAGTTTCATGAGATACCGGAGAATAACGACGCATGGGGAAGAGGATTTACGGAATGGACTAATGTAACGAAAAGCAAGCCCCTGTTTTTGGGCCATAACCAGCCCAGAATTCCGCTGGGCGGGAACTACTATAACCTGCTGGACGACGGCGTCATGGAATGGCAGACCTCCCTGGCCCGGAATTATGGCATCTACGGCTTCTGCCTTTACCATTACTGGTTCAACGGCCGACTTGTATTGGAAAAACCTGCGCAGCGTCTGCTGGGAAACGAGGGGATTGACTTCCATTACTGCTTCGCCTGGGCCAATGAGCCATGGACGAAGACCTGGCATGGGGCCGGAGGAAACAAGGAAATCCTGATTCCCCAGACCTATGGCGGGGAGGAGGAATGGAGCAGGCACTATGCGTATTTCCGCCCCTTTTTCCATGACAGGAGATATATAAAAGAGGGAGGCCGCCCCATGCTGCTCATCTACAGGCTGCGGAACATCCCGCATTTCAACGACATGATTCGCTATTGGAACACAAGGGCCAGGGAAGATGGATTCCAGGGGCTGTTTATCGTCTCCATGAATGTGTGCCGGGAACATGTGGCAAAGAGTATCTGGGTAGACGGATCCGTTGACTTTGAACCGAACCGGACGAAATCCGAGAAGCTGGGAACGGAATCCGCTGTCGCGCCGAAAGAAAAGGGAGGATGGCTCTGGAACTGGTTTGCGGTAAAAGCCATTCAATACGATGCAATAAACAGGGAAATGCTCAGGACGCCCCATGAAAAGAACCATTTCCGGACAGTATTCGTGGATTATGACGATTCTCCCAGGCGCGGCACCAGGGCAGTGGTGACCAGAGGCTCCGCTCCAGAGAAGTTCGGGAGGTATCTGCGGGCGGCTCTTCGGCAGAGCAGGGAGGAAGGGAACGGGTATGTCTTCCTCAATGCGTGGAATGAGTGGGGGGAAGGGAACTATCTGGAGCCGGATGAACGGCATGGACATTCGTATTTGGAGAAAGTCAGGGAATGCGCAAATCGGTTTTAGGGGTTTGGGAGAAGGTTGAAATGGCAGACAGGATTTATATTTTTGGCGCGCACTCCAGGGCGCAGACAACGGCAGTATATCTGCAGACATTATACCCCGGTCTTTCCGTAGAGGCGTACCTCTATAATAATGAAGAACCCAATCCAGAAGAGATAGGGGATATTCCCGTCATAAGGCTCGAGGCTGGCAGGCTTTGTACAAAATACCCGGTCTACATAGGGACGAGGGGAATTTATCATGAGGAAATAGCAAGAGAACTGAGGAATTTCGGATTCGAAAAGATAATCCCAATGGATGCAGGCTTGGACATCCAGCTGCGAAATGCTTACATGGAAAGGCATTTCGCAGAAAGGGGACGTGAATTCCTAAAAATTGGGAATCTGAAGGCCATGGAAGACAGGACATCGGCGGCCGTATACGTGGCGAAATCCATTCACGACGCTCCATTGAGGCGGCAATACAGAGAAGAACCTTATGAAAAGCTGATTCAGGTGGGGGCGGCATTGACCGGGAGACGTCTTCCGGGCTGTCTGGTCACAGATGACATCGGCGATAACATTTCAACTAAGAACAGACAATTCTGCGAATTGACTGCCCTTTATTGGATTTGGAAGAATGCGGATGAAGATATTGTCGGCTTGGCGCACTACCGCAGACATTTTATCCTGCCGCCGGACTGGATAGGACGCATGCTGGCGGACAGGGTGGATGTCATCCTGCCTGTTCCACTGTATGTGATGCCTAACCTCAGGGAGAATTTCAAGAAGCGCCACGATTCTGTGGATTGGGACTATATGATGGCATATCTGAGGGAGAGAGATTCGCAGGAGGCTGAACAAGCGGAGACATTTTTTGAGGGAAGCCTGTATTCGCCCTGCAATATGTTCATCATGCGCAGGGAAGTGCTGGATGAATTATGCGGATGGCTGTTCCCCATTCTGTTTGCGGTAGCGGAGCATGGCGGAACCAGGGAGGATGGTTATGGGAACCGGTATCCGGGATTCCTCTCGGAGCGTCTGATCTCTTTCTTTTTTGAAAAGAACAGAGAGAGATACAAGACAGTCTATTCGGATAAAAACTTTCTGGATTGAATCCAAGGGCACTGCATCTGATAATGACGCCTCCAGGTGCCCTGAAGCGTAGAGGCGGAACCTAGAAGGAGATATCTATGAACTTTGAATTGACAGCCTCCATGATGTGCGCCAACTACGGCCACCTGGAGCAGGAAGTAAAGAACTTAGAGGAAGGCGGCATCGACTCCTTCCACATAGACATCATGGACGGCCGCTACGTCCCCAACTTCGCCATGTCCTTGAACGACATGCGCTACATAGCCAGCGCCACGTCCAGACCCCTGGACGTGCACCTGATGATAGAACATCCCAGCAACAACATAGGCTTATTCCTACAGAACCTGCGGAAAGGGGACACGGTCTATATCCACCCGGAGGCGGAATACCATCCCTCCACCACCTTGCAGAGAATCATAGATGCAGGCATGGTCCCCGGCATCGCCATCAACCCCGGCACCTCCGTGGAAACGGTCATGGAGATGCTGCGCATCGTCAAGAAAATCCTGGTGATGTCCGTGAACCCCGGCAACGCGGGCCAGATGTACCTGCCCTACGTGGGCAAGAAAATCACCAAGCTCCTTTCCATGAAAGACGACATGGACTTCGAGCTCTACTGGGACGGCGCCTGCAGCGCGGACAAAATCATGGAGTACGCCCCTAAAGGTGTGAAAGGCTTCGTCCTTGGGACCACGCTCCTCTTCGGCAAAGACAAGCCTTATGGAGAAACCCTGGCAGATATACGGGAATTGCGGTTTTAGAAGAGGAATAGACCCCAAAAGTGAGGGCGAATGCCTCCCATAGTTCTTCGGTTCCTTTTTAAACAATATATATTTTTCCGTTACTTGTGCCATCGCCAGGGATATGTTATACTTGAAACACAGCAAAAGCCCAACAGGGAACCGGAATCAGTGAGTTTCCCGGATGTCGGCGCATAAAACGGACAAAGGCGCGGACAGAAAGCTTGTGAAAACTGCTATCGAAACAGCCATAGGCGATAACAGTCTATAAGAGAGAAACATATAAAAGGAGACAGACAGCCATGAGCAGCATGAGAGGAATCGACACTCCCGTCCGGGAGCGCAGGAGACGGGTCTTTAAGGAAGTGGCAAACCTGGCATATCACTCAACGAATTTAAAGGATGACATGGAGGCGCTCCCCTACAAAATCGTAGATTATGAAGAGCCCCTGTACTGGGAGAGCGTATACCGCGACCGGGCCATTATCCGAGAGCGCATCCGCCTGGCCATGGGCATGAGCCTGCGGCCGGAGAACAGAGAGCATCCCGGCCATTTGACACAGGGACTGGAAGAGAGCGATATCGATGAGAAATACTATGAGCCGCCGCTGATGCAGGTCATCCCCTCTGCCTGCAATGCCTGCCCTGAGAACCATTATGAAGTCACCAGCGCCTGCATGGGCTGCGTAGCCCATCCTTGCCACAGCGTATGCCCCAAGGGGGCTATCTCCATGGTGAACGGCAAGTCCGTGATTGACCAGGAGAAATGCATCAAGTGCGGGAAATGCAAGGATGTGTGTCCCTATGACGCCATCTGCCACAAGGAGCGCCCCTGCAAGGCCGCCTGCGGCGTAAACGCCATCAAGTCCGACCGGTTCGGCCGCGCCTATATTGACAATGAAATGTGCGTGTCCTGCGGGATGTGCATGGTCAGCTGTCCCTTCGGGGCGATAGCGGACAAGTCCCAGATATTCCAGCTGATCCGCGCCATGCAGTCGGGCAGGGAGGTCATCGCCCAGGTAGCGCCCGCCTTTGCCGGACAGTTCGGGCCGAAGGTCACGCCGGAGATGTTCAAGACGGCCTTGAAGGAGCTTGGCTTCGCGGATGTCTACGAGACAGCCGTCGGCGCGGATTTGGGCTGTATGGCGGAGGCGGAGCATTATGTGAAAGAGGTGGCCACGGGGAATCAGGAATTCGCCCTGACGTCCTGCTGTCCTTCCTGGTCTGTGATGGCGAAGCATCTTTTCCCGGAGACCATCGACAAGATCAGCAATGAGCTGACCCCCATGGTGGCCACGGCCAGGATCATCAAACAGGAGCATCCGGAAGCCCTGGTGGTGTTCATAGGCCCCTGCGCTTCCAAGAAGCTGGAGGCCAGCCGCCGGACGGTGCGCTCTGACGTGGACTTCGTCATCACCTTCGAGGAGCTGACGGGGATGTTCGAGGCGAAAGGAATCCTCCTGGAGGAGATTAGGGCCATGGACGAGATGACGGATGCCACCGGCGCTGGCCGGGGCTACGGCGTGGCAGGCGGCGTGGCGGG
>OFFT01000727.1_pt1 | contig 22435 bp, 16 predicted proteins | sample 1521581 | NCBI WGS metagenome assembly OFFT01 (sample SAMEA3504084, study PRJEB24116) | mouse gut metagenome | biome: mouse gut; feature: mouse-associated habitat; material: faeces | place: Denmark | collected 2011
CAGCCGCAACTGGTACAACAACAATCTGCATGCCCAGAACCTGGAGCACTACTGCATCTGGCTGGCGGAATACCGCAGCGCCCCTCTTTACCAGGGGTATTACCAGATGTGGCAGTATACCTCCCGGGGCTCCGTCGAGGGCATCGTGGGGAATGTGGACATGAACATCAGCTATCTGCCGTGACGGGGAGTGCCCGCGCGAAAGAAGGACGATAGAACGGAATAAAAAATACGCAAAAACATAGGAATCTTGCCCCGGGACAGGCTGTCGACTGTCGGCAGAAATACGGCGGCCCGCACTGTCCGGGGAAGCAAGCAAGGGAAAGAGGGGTAGACGGATGGGAAAGATTACAGTAGAGACATGCGGGATAGAGGGGCTGAAGGTCATAACGCCCGCGGTGTTCGGGGATGCCCGGGGATATTTTTATGAGTCCTATCACTATGAGGCTTACAAGGAAGCGGGAATCCCCCAGGTGTTCGTCCAGGACAACCAGTCCTCGGGGCGGAGGGGCGTCTTAAGGGGGCTTCATTTCCAGAAGGAGTATGCCCAGGACAAGTTGGTGCGGGCCATCCGGGGAGAGGTGTTCGACGTGGCGGTGGATCTGCGGGAGGGCTCGCCTACCTTCGGCAAGTGGTACGGCGTGCTGCTTTCGGAGGAGAACAAGAAGCAGTTTTTCGTGCCGAAGAACTTTGCCCACGGCTATCTGGTGCTGTCGGATTACGCGGAATTCTGCTATAAATGCACGGACTTCTACCATCCCGGCGATGAAGGGGGAATTGTATACAATGATCCCGCCATCGGCATCGAATGGCCGATTCCGGAGGGGATGGAGCTGATTATGGTGGATCGGGACAGGAACTGGGGCGGTCTGGACAGTTTTAAGAGGTAGGAAGAGGCAGGATATAAGAGGTAGCAAATGAAGATTAGCAAAAAAGCTGGAATCGCCCTATTTTTCCTCATGGGCCTTTTGATGGCGGCAACCATCATCGTGCATCAGAATCCGGGCCCCAGCGCGGATCCCAGGGAAGAACTGTTGAAAAAGGTTCTCTCCTGCGGGATGATTCTCATGGCCTGCCTTGTGTTCGCCAAATGGTATGAGAAGTTCACCACGATTCCGGTGGAGCTGTACCAGAGCAGGCATCTAATCTGGAAGCTGGCGAAGAACGACTTCAGGAAGCGCTACGCGGGCTCCTATCTGGGAGCGGTGTGGGCCCTGGCTCAGCCGGTGGTGACGGTGGCAATGTACTACATTGTGTTCGACAAACTCATGGGCGGCACCGGCCGGGGGGCGGAGGGCGTGCCATTTGTGCTGTTTCTGACAGCAGGGCTGGTGCCCTGGTTCTATTTCACGGAAGCGCTGAACAATGGGACCAATGCCATGAAGGAGTACGATTACCTGGTGAAGAAGGTGGTCTTCAAGATTAGCATCCTGCCCATCATCAAGATCATCGCCGCCACTTTCATCCATGTGTTCTTCCTGGGGGTGCTGCTGGTGGTGGCGGCTCTGTACGGCTATTATCCCACGGTTTATACCATACAGCTTGCCTATTACAGCTTCTGCCTGTTCATGTTCGTGCTGGCGCTGTGCTATACCACCTGTTCCATCGTTGTCTTCTTCAAGGATCTGACCCAGATTATCGGCATCCTGCTGCAGATTGGGATATGGGCTTCGCCCATCCTGTGGAACATCGACGCTGCCCCGAAGGAGTGGGTGATGATACTGAAGCTGAACCCGCTGGTGTATATCGTGAACGGCTACCGCAGCGCCATCTATGAGAGGAGCTGGTTTTTTGAGGACTTTTTTTCCACCATGTACTTCTGGATCGTAACCGTGGTGCTGTTTGGCATCGGGGTGGCGGTCTTCAAGCGGCTGAAGGTGCACTTCGCGGATGTGCTGTAGGTGGATCAGGACGGAGGGATGAAGATGAAAGGGCGGAAGGATAAGATAAGGAAGATGATATTTTGGAGACCGGATGTGAGACTGGTGGCAGTGATTTCAGTGATAATGCTTGCATTGCTGCTGGTGCCCCTGGTTCGGATGGCGTTCTACTCTGCGCCCTGGTATGACGATTATAACTATGGCGGCTTTGTCAAGTCCTTTCTAAGCGAAGAACATAGCCTGAAAAGCGCCTTAAAAGGTGCGGTTTATTGCATGAAGACACAGTGGCATGCCTGGCAGGGGACGTTTTCTTCCATTTTCTTTATGGCATTTGTACCGGTTGTGTGGGGTGAGGAATACTATTTTTGGGGGCCGCTGTTTTTGATAGGCATTCTAACGATTGCAGTGTTTGTTTTTGTAAAAGCGCTGACCCGAAATGTATTGCAGGCAGACGGAGCATCCGGCACGATATTGGCCTCCGGTGTGACGGCAATGGTGGTCGTGATGATACATCATGCCCAGAGGGGATTTTACTGGTACAATTCAGGGATTCACTATATTGGGATGCATGCCTGCCTGTTGCTGCTGATTGCTGCCTGGGTAAAGCTGCTAAGCGGCACGGGAAAGCTGTCGTCTGTCCTGTTGATTGTCTGGACATTGTTGGGGGCTGTGCTTGCCGGGGGGGCAAACTATGTGGCTTCTCTCCAGGGACTTCTGGTGGGCTTGAGCATCCTTGCGCTGGAGGGGGTCGTTCTTCGTAGGAAGCGTGTCTGCCTGATGCTGCCCTCCATGCTTGTCTATGGCATTGCGTTCTATATGAACGTGTCGGCGCCGGGAAATGACGTGAGGGGAGCAATCTACAGAGACTGCGGCATGACTACAGATGTAGTATCTGCCGTGCTGAATTCGTTTTTGGAAGCTTTCCGCTATATGAAGACTTTCAACTGGCAGATGACGCTTGCGGTCATGGTCTTGCTGGGGCCGATTATGTGGAGAATTGTGAAAAACAGCAAATGCAGGTTCCGTTTCCCCGGAATATTGCTGGCCTGGTCTATCTGCCTGTATGCAACGGGCTTTACTTCAAGTCTGTATGTCACGGGTGCGGTGGCGCTGGCACGGGTAGTAAATGCGATTAAAATTACTTATCAGATATTATTGGTTGTGAATGAGATATACTGGCTGGGATGGATATGCAAAAAGCTGGAGCAGCGGAAAAACAGAGAAGAGACCGGAACGGATTCTAAAAGCGTACCGTTTGTCTTTTTCGTTGCCATGGGAATGCTGATGCTGGGAATCTTCGCAATGGATTCCAGAAAGGAAGAGAATTATTCCTCGTGGGCGGCCTATCATTATGTGCATACAGGCGAAGCCAATGAATTCCACAGACAGTATGAGGAGAGGGTCGAAGCAATCAAAAATGGCGGCGATGTGGTGAGGGTGGAACCGTATGTTTTCAGGCCATGGATTCTGGCTACGGTTGATTTGAGCGATGACCCCAATGATGAAGGGAATGCTGCTATGGCAAAGTGGTACAACAAGCAGGCTATTATCTGTACGCATCAGGAAACGGATGAGGCGAAAAACTAGGATGTGGAAACGCGGTTATGGAAGATAAGGATATCAAGTTACAGGAGGCAGAGCTTCCTGCCATAGAGATCAAAGACCTGGTAAAGGGATATAAGCTGTACGACAAGCCCAGGGACAGGGTGAAGGACGCTTTCGGCCTGGGCGGGAAGCAGTCCTATAAGCTGCACTATGCCCTGAACGGCGTGAGCCTGTGCATCCACAGGGGAGAGACTGTAGGCATCATCGGCACCAACGGGTCGGGGAAGTCCACCATCCTGAAGATCATCACAGGCGTGCTGAACCCCACTGCCGGAGAGGTGGCGGTGAACGGGCGTATCTCCGCGCTGCTGGAGCTGGGAGCCGGATTCAATCAGGAGTACAACGGAATCGAGAACGTCTATCTGAACGGCACCATGATGGGCTTTTCCGACAGGGAAATTGATGAAAAGCTGCCTGCCATCCTGGAATTTGCCGACATCGGAGACTATGTGAAGCAGCCGGTGAAGACTTATTCCAGCGGCATGTTCGTGCGGCTGGCTTTTGCGGTGGCCATCAACATCGAGCCGGAGATCCTGATTGTGGACGAGGCCCTCTCCGTGGGGGATGTGTTCTTTCAGGCAAAGTGCTACCATAAATTCGAGGAATTTAAAAAGATGGGCAAGACCATCGTGTTCGTCAGCCATGACCTGAGCGTCATCAGCAAATACTGCGACCGGGTCTTTCTGCTGAACAAAGGCCAGCTGCTGGGAGAGGGCGCGCCCAAGGAGATGATAGACGCTTACAAACAGGTCTTGGTGGGGCAGTATGAGATACCCGGCAATCAGGAGCATGTGGAGTTCCTGGAGGACGTGAAGCGCAAGCGGGCCGCCGGGGAGGACCGGGAGACGGCGGCTGCGGGCGTTAATCCGGAGGCACTGGAGTACGGCACGGGGCAAGCCCGGATTGTGGAATATTATCTGACGGACGACAGGGGGATAAGGACCACTGCCGTGATCAAGGGGAGCGTCTTCACCCTGCATATGCGGGTGCGCTTTCTGGAGCATGTCCCGGCGCCGATTTTTGCCTTTACCTTTAAGAATGTCATGGGCACGGAGATTACCGGGACCAATTCCATGGTGGAGAAGGCCTTCCTGGAGAGCGCGGAGCCGGGCCAGGTGAAGGACATCACCTTCACCCAGAAGATGAGCCTCCAGGGCGGGGAGTACCTGCTCTCCCTGGGGGTCACGGGATACAACGGCGATGCCTTTGAGGTATACCACAGGCTCTACGATGCCCTGGACGTCACTGTGGTCTCGGACAAGAATACGGTGGGGTACTATGACATGGAATCTGTGGTAAAGGTGGCGGACGCTCCCGGAGCGCAGACGGAGGACTCTTGAAAAGCCGCCCAGGGACAGTGCCGGAGAAGGACAAAGGCCCCGGGACTGCCGGATGAGAAGGGCGGCTAGGCGGAAAGAAGGGGCTTCAGGCCAGACGAAAGCGTGAGGACCACGAAGGCTGTGGAGGCTCGTACACCGGTGCAAGGATTCATGCATCGGGGCACTGGAGGCGTGGAGGAGGGAGCGGCTTAATATTTTAGGAAGAGAACCAGATAAAAGGAGCGCACTCGGAAGAGGAAGAATAGCAGAAAAAGGAAAAAGATTTGGGACAAAACGAAAATCTGAAAAAAAATAAGATAGAAGAAATCGGGAAGGTAAAACTGGACTACAGCGACTACTCCGGGGAGGATCTGTACTGCGATGGGGATGTGGAGGACGAGCTGCTGGAAATCGTGAAGCACAGGCCTCAGTCTGACTATGCGGATGTAATAGAAGAGAGGAACAGCTGGCCCATCCTGTACCATCTGTCGCCTCTGCGGGGGAACATCCTGGACTGGGTCCCTTTTCCGGCGGGAAAGAGCGCCAGGGTCCTGGAGGTGGGGAGCGGATGCGGCGCGATCACGGGAGTGCTGTCGGAAAAGGCGGGCTCCGTGACCTGCGTGGAGCTTTCCAGGAAGCGCAGCCTGATCAACGCCTACCGGCACAGGGAATGCGGCAATATCACCATCCATGTGGGGAATTTCAGGGAGATAGAGCCGAAGCTGCCGAAAGATTTCGACTTTATCTGTCTCACAGGCGTCTTTGAGTACGGCCAGGATTATATCGGAGGCGAGGCCCCCTATGAGGATTACCTGAAGATTCTTCTGCCCCACCTGGCAGAGGAGGGCCGCCTGCTGATTGCCATAGAGAACAAGTATGGGCTGAAATACTTCGCCGGATGCAGGGAGGACCATCTGGGGACATATTTTTCCGGCATAGAGAACTATCAGGACAGGAAAGGGGCCAGGACTTTCGGCAGAAACGGGCTGGAGCAGATATTCCGAAGCTGCGGGGTGGAGGAGTATCACTTCTATTATCCCTATCCGGACTATAAATTCATGAAGATGCTCTACAGCGATGCCTATCTGCCGGGAAAGGGAGAACTGTCTGATAATATACGGAATTTCGACAGGGACAGGATGCTGCTTTTCGATGAAAAGAGCGCTTTCGATGGGCTCATGGAGGAGGGGCTGTTCCCCCTGTTCTCCAATTCTTACCTGGCGGTGATCGGAAAGGGCTTTGACATCAAATATGTGAAATATTCCAATGACCGTGCGCCGGAGTATGCGGTCAGGACGGAGATTGCCATAGATGAGGAGGGCGCGGCCTTCGTGAGGAAATGCCCCCTGAGCAGAGAAGCCCGGGAGCATGTGAGGGGGATGGCGGCATCCTTTGAACAGCTCCGGGAAAGGTACCGGGGCGGCCGTCTGGACATCAATGCCTGCTGCCTGGAAGAGCAGGGAGAGGATTTGTGGGCGCGGTTCGCGTTCGTCAGGGGGACTTCCCTGGCGGAACTGATGGACGGGTGCCTGGAAAAAGGGGACATAGAGGGATTTTACAGGTATTTTCGGGAATATATTGACCGTGTGGGGTACAACAGCGAATATCCGGCGGCGGATTTCGACCCGATTTTTTCCAATGTCCTGGTGGACGGGGACAGGTGGACGCTGATTGACTACGAGTGGACATTCGGGAAGCCCGTGGAGAGCAAGGAACTGGCTTTCCGGGCGCTCTATTGTTATCTGCTGGAGGACGGGAAGCGGGAGCGGCTGCAGCTTAGCCGGGCGCAGAGGGAGATTGCCGTCACGGAGGAGGAGGCGCAGAAGTATCGGGCGGCGGAGCAGGCGTTCCAGCGTTTTGTCACGGGAGACAGGCTGGCCATGTGTCAGCTGCGGGACAGGATAGGGGGGAAGGTGACCGCTCCCCTGGACTGGATCGACAAGTATGAGGATTCCGCACAGATCAACCGGGTTCAGATCTATGAGGACAAAGGCGAGGGGTTTGCGGAGGAAGGTTCCTATTTCGTGAAAGACGCTTATGAGGGGGAGAACCGGATCGCGCTGGAGCTTCGGGTGGCCGGTGACGTGAAGCAGCTGCGGGTGGATCCGGCTTTCGCGCCCTGCGCGGTGAAGATACAGGAAGTGGCTTGGAACGGGGAGCCGGTGGCGCTGTACGGGCGGAAGGTTCTCCGTGCCAACGGGCGCATCGCTTTTCCGGGGAAGAAAGGGGACAGGAACTGCCCCAGCATCGTTTTTCCCACGGAGGATCCGGGCTTTACTATCGCTCTGGGGAAGCTTCCACGCCGGGAGGAGAATGTGCTGTGCATTCGGATGGAGATTGTACGGCTGCCCCTGGCCATGGCGCAGGATTTGGGGTAGCGGTTCTCTCGGGCCATGGAAGCAGGATTTGGGGTAGCGGTTCCCTCAGGCCATGGCACAGGATTTGGGGTAGCGGTTCTCTCGGGCCATGGTGCAGGATTAAGGGGGCGGCGTGGCAGCAGAAATTCTGAGAAGGAGCGGAATCAGATTGGATGTCAAAAGGCTGGCAAAGCGGATATGGGAGGAAAAAGAGAATAGACGCTATCGGAAGAATCTGGCTCGGAGGCGGATTTCCTATGGGGAGTGGGCGGCAGTGAAGGAAGCCGGGCGGAAGGTCGGGCCTTTAGTCCCGGGAAGGGAGACGGATTCCGATTTCGTGCTGTTCTGCGCAGGAGAGGGGCGCATTGCATCCGGGGCGGCTGAGAGCATTGGAGCGTACTTTGCTGCGCATCCCAAGGTACAGCTTTTATATGGGGACGAGGATGTGGGCGGGCAGACTGCTGCAAAAGGGCATGTGACAGACAGGCGGCTTCCCTGGTACAAGCCGGACTGGTCTCCGGAGCTTCTGGACAGTTTTTTCTATTTCGGCAGTTTGGTGGCTCTGCGGAGGGAATTGCTGGAACGGGCTTCGGTTCGTCCGGAGGACTTTAGCAGCCGGACGGATGTAAGCGGCCGGAGAGAGCTCAGCGGCCGTGGGGAATCTGATAGCCGGACAGAGTTTGAGCGGACGAAAGGGGCGGAGCCGGGAGCGGCAGGGGGAATAGATTTCTCTAAAGGGGACGGGACTGTCCCGGGGACCGCCGTCTATCGTGTGAACGATTTTAGCGTTTATAGGGAAACGATAAGACGTCTGGCGGAACTGGCCGGGGGATATGAGAAAGGCGCCTGCTGCGTAGGCCATGTGGAAAGCATCCTGTTCCATGGGGAAAGCCAGGAGGGACAGGAAAGGTTCCTGGAAGCCGCCCCTCATTTGGAAGTATGGGAGGAGAGAGAGCCATGGCCTCTCCTCTCCATCGTGATACCCACCAGGGATCATCCGGAGGTGCTGGAACGCTGTCTGCGGAGCTGCCTGCTGGGGGCGGAGCCACCGGTCGGAACGGAGCTTCTGGACAGAACAGGGACAGCGCCTGTAGGGAAACCTCTGCCCTTTGAAATCATCCTGGTGGACAACGGCAGCACTGCGGAAAACCGGGAAGGCACGGAGCGGATGCTGCGGGAGATGGAGGAAGGGGAGCTGGCAGGCCATTCCATTCAGTACCTGTACCGGCCCATGGAATTCAATTTTTCAAAGATGTGCAATCTGGGAGCGGCCCAGGCGCAGGGGGAGCTGCTGCTGTTCCTGAATGACGATGTGGAATTGTGCCAGGCGGGCACTTTGGGACGGATGGCGGCTATGGCGGCTAAGGAGAATGTGGGGGCGGCAGGCCTGAAGCTGTATTATCCGGATTCCCGGCGCACCAACCTGCCTATGGGGCCTGTCCACAAGCTGCAGTTCCAGGAGGATGACAGAATCTATTATTATGGGGCGAACCGGGGCAATCACAACATGCTGGCGGTGACGGCTGCCTGCCTGATGGTGGGCCGGGAAAAGTATCGGGAGGCGGGAGGCTTTCCGGAAGATCTGCAGGTGGCCTTCAATGATGTGGATTTCTGCTTTACCTTATATGAAGCCGGCTACCGGAACGTGTGCATGAACGGGCTCTCTGCCTATCATCACGAATCCCTGAGCAGAGGGGACGATGAATCGGCGGACAGGCTGGACAGGCTGGACAGGGAGCGGGAGCTGCTCTACAGAAGGCATCCCGGCCTGAAGGGGAGGGATCCCTACTATGGGGCAGGCCTGGGCCGGGAAGGGCTGGATACAGGGATACGCCCTGCCTATCAGACGGCAGGGAACTGGACGCAGGCAGTTTCGGAGCCCATAAAAATTGTTTCGCTGGCTTATGCCCTGGCGCCTGGCGTTTCGATGCCCGGTGAACCCATAACAGGTATTCTGCCAGGCAGCGCCCGGGATTCGGAAAGCTGGCCGGAGATAGAGAAAATGCCCTGGGACAGACGAATCTCCGGAGAGGGATACCGCAGGGATGCCTGCGTGCTGCTGCGGGTGGAGGACTGCCGCGGGCACAGGGTATTGGGCTATGGCGTGGTATTGGGAGATAATAATGCCTGTTACGACAGGATGCTGCTGCTGTGGGAGGACAGAAAGCCGAAAGCCGGTGCCCGACAGGCGGCGGGGATGATATACGCTCTGAGGCTGCAGGACATGTACCGGCCGGATTTGGAGGAAAATATGCCGGATCAGAAGAATGTGGCTCTGTGCGGTTTTGACGTGGAGATTGACGGGGACGCAGTCCCGGCCGGAAGATACCGCCTGGGAATGGCTGTCCGGAACCGGATTACCGGGCTGGGGCTGCAGAACTGGAGCAACCGGTTTCTGACGGTGCGAGAGGAGGACAGTGTCCGTCCTGGGGGTATTGGGAGTTGACGGGCACCGCTTTTCCTACTTCACGGATGCAGACGGGATTCCGGATGAATATTTACGGCGAAGCGGATATATCTGGCAGTCTGATTTCACGGCAAGTGAAATCGTTAAGCAGTATATATTAAAGATAGAAGGAGAGCGGCATGGAAGAGATGGATTTCAGAGAGGCCTATGAGCGGGAGCATTTGAAATGCGCCGACCTGGCGGGCCGGATCGCCGACCTGGAGGCGAAGAACGAGGAGCTGGAGTGGAAGCTGAACCGCATCAAGAATAATCCCCTCTGGAAAGCCAGCAGGCCCGCCAGGGACGTGCTGCACTGGATCATCCGCCAGCGGGACAGGCTGAGGAACTGCGGCGGCCCCAGGGGCGTGCTGCAAAAGCTCTCCTACAAGAAGCGGGAGCGCCAGGCCATGAAGCAGTTCGGCACCGAGAGCTTCCCCTCCCCGGAGCAGGCGGCGGCAGAGCGGGAGGCCCTGTTCCCCCGGATGGTGAAGGTCAGCATCCTGGTGCCCCTGTGGAACAATCCCGAACAGTACCAGAGGGAAATGCTGGATTCCGTCATGGCCCAGACCTATCAGAACTGGGAGCTGTGCCTGGCGGACGGCTCCGACGAGGCCCACGGCTATGTGGGGGAGATCTGCCGGGAATACGCGGAAAAGTCCGGCGGCAGGATCCGCTACCGGCATCTGGACAGGAACGGTGGCATCGCGGGCAATACCAACGCCTGCCTGCAGATGGCCACGGGAGAGTACTTAGGCCTGCTGGACCAGGACGACCTGCTCCACCCCAGCACGCTCTACGAGTATGTGAAGGCTATCAATGAACAGGATGCGGATTATCTGTACTGCGATGAGACCACCTTCAAGGGGGACGACATCAACCGCATGCTGACCATGCACTTCAAGCCGGACTACGCCCCGGACAATCTGCGGGCCAACAACTACATCTGCCATTTCAGCGTCTTCTCCAGGAAGCTCCTGGACGGGGAGGAGCTGTTTCGGCCCAAATTCGACGGCAGCCAGGACCACGACATGATCCTGCGGCTCACGGACAACGCGGAGAGGATCGTCCATGTGCCCAGGCTCCTGTACTATTGGCGGAGCCATGCGGGCAGCGTGGCGGCGGGAATCGACGCCAAGCCCTACGCCATCGAGGCGGCCAAGGGGGCGGTGGCGGAGCACCTTGGGAAGCATGGCTATGAGCATTTTAAAATCGAGAGCACCAGAGCCTTCGAGACCATCTTCCGCATCCGTTACAAGATTATCGGCACACCGAAGATTTCCATCGTCATAGCCAACAAAGACCATGGGTCAGACCTGCGCCGGTGCGTCACCTCCATCCTGGAGAAATCCACCTATGACAACTATGAGATCGTCATCGTGGAGAACAACAGCGAAACCAGTGAAATCCGGGAATACTACAGCCAGCTGCTGGGGTATGGCTGCGATGTTCCGACAGAGCCGGGGGATTCCAGCCAGAAATCCCATTCGGAGGCGCACACAGAAAAAGAGAGGATAAACGGGTCCAGGCAGGAAGAGGAAAGCAATCCCCAATCTCTGCGGAGGGATGGCCGATTGCCGGATACAGGGGCATTGCGCAGCCGGGACGGAAAAATCGCAATCGTCACATACAGAGGGGAATTCAACTATTCTGCCATCAATAACCTGGGCGTGGAGCAGTCGTCAGGCGAATATATACTGTTGCTGAACAACGACACGGAAGTCATCACCGTCAACTGGATGGAGGAGCTTCTGATGTACGCCCAGCGGGCCGACGTGGGGGCCGTGGGGGCCAAGCTCTACTATCCGGACAAGACCATCCAGCACGCCGGGGTGGTGATCGGGCTGGGGGCCCACCGGACGGCGGGGCATACCCATTACAGGCAGCACCGCCAGAACCTGGGCTACATGGGGCGGCTGTGCTATGCCCAGGACGTGACCGCTGTGACAGGGGCCTGCCTGCTGGTGAAAAAGGAACTGTACCTGGCGGCGGGAGGCCTGGACGAGGACTTCGCGGTGTCCCTGAACGATGTGGACTTCTGCCTGAAGCTGCGCCGGATGGGGCTCCTGAACGTCTTCACCCCCTTCGCGGAGCTGTTCCACTATGAATCTGCCTCCAGAGGCCTGGACGATACCGGAGAGCGGGCGGAGCGCTACAATCGGGAATCGGCTCGGTTCCGGGAAAAGTGGAAGAAGGAGCTGGAGGCGGGCGACCCCTATTACAACCCCAATTTCTCTCTGGACAGGAGCGATTATTCGCTGAAGGTGGGATAAGATGCTTTTTAACTCGGTGATATTCATTACGGCGTTCCTTCCGCTGGCGCTTCTGGGGTGGTTCCTGCTCCAGAAGCTGGAGAATCCGGCCTGGGCCAAGGCATTCCTCATCGGGATGTCGTTCTGGTTCTACGGCTATTATAATGTGAGCTACCTGTGGATCCTGCTGGTGAGCCTTGCGGGGAATTATGCCTTCAGCTTCCTGCTCCGCAGGATCCGCGGCGGGGGCTTCCGCAGGGGGCTTTTTGTCTGCGGCGTCCTGGGGAACCTGGGCCTGCTGTTTTATTTTAAATACTTCAACTTCTTCATCGACAACTGCAATTTCCTCCTGCACACAGATATCAGCCTGGAAAAAATCGCCCTGCCCCTTGGCATCAGCTTCTTCACCTTCCAGCAGATGTCCTTCCTCATCGAGAGATACCGGGGGAACGCCCCCCATTACCCTCTTCTGGACTATGTGTTTTTCGTGAGCTTCTTCCCCCAGCTGATCGCGGGCCCCATCGTGCTCCACAGCGAGCTGGTGCCCCAGCTGCAGGGCAGGCAGAACAGGCGCTTCTCCCCGGAGGGCTTCTACGACGGGGCCACCCTGTTCATCCTGGGCCTGGCGAAGAAGGTGCTGCTTGCGGACTCGCTGGCCATGCTGGTGAACGCGGAGTATGACAACATCGCCATGCTGGATACCCCCACGGCATGGATCGTCATCGTATGGTATATGATGGAACTGTATTTCGATTTCAGCGGCTACTGCGACATGGCCAGAGGCATCGCGGCAATGTTCGGCTTCCGGCTTCCGGAGAATTTCGACTCTCCCTTCAAGGCGGCCTCTGTCCGGGAATTCTGGCGCAGATGGCATATGACCCTGTCCCGCTTCCTGTCCCAGTATGTGTACCTGCCGCTGGGCGGGAACCGGAAGGGGAAGAGGCGGCAGATCCTGAACCTGCTGGCGGTGTTCCTGGTCAGCGGCCTGTGGCACGGGGCCAACTGGACATTCGTCCTCTGGGGGCTGATGCACGGCCTGGCGGCCGCCTTTGAGACCGCCTTTCCCCGGGCGCGCTTTCGGCATGAATGGATGAACCGGGCGGCCACGGCGGTATTCGTCACCCTGTCCTTCTCCGTCTTCCGCAGCGACTCGCTGGAGTCCGCGGCGCTTCTGTGGCGCAAGCTGTTCACCGCGGGCAGCCAGGGGAAGCTGCTGGGGGTGTGCAATACGCTGGTCTTCCCGGAGAACTACGCGCTGCGCAAGCTCCTGGACATGGCTGCGCCGGGGCTGACCAACGGGCTGTTCCTGTCCTGCTTCCTGCTGCTCACGGCGGTGGGCGCAGCGCTGCTGGCGGGAGGGAAGGCGGAGGCCTGGATCGAAAAAAAGGGGCATACCCTGGGCGGCGCGTTCTGCCTGGCCACCCTCTTCACCTGGGCCTTCCTCTCCCTGTCCCAGGTGAGCGTGTTCCTGTATTTTAATTTCTGAGTGAAGAGATGTGCGCCGAAGAGACTTTACGCAATTGCCGGTCACGGCAATTTAAGAGCCATCGCGCAGCGGGTAAAGTCTCGAAGGCGCACGAGAGGAAATTTTATGAGAGCCCTTTCGAATAAAATTTTCTCTCCAAAATGTGCGCCGAAGAGACTTTACTCTTTAGAGCCATCGCGCAGCGATTTTAAATAGGAGGTGATGAGATGGACGGAAACAGGAAGAAGAAGGGGCTCAGGCGCCTCCTTCTCTTCATCGCGGCGGAATTTCTCCTGGTGGCCCTGATCGTCTGGCTGTTCGACCCTTTCTACCAGTACCACAGCCCCTTCTTCGGCATGGAGGCCGTGCTCAACGACAGGGACAACCAGATGCCGGGCACAGTCCGGAACTTCTCCTATGACAGCGTGCTGATGGGCTCCTCCGTGGCGGAGAACTTCGACAGCTCCTTCCTGGACGGGACATACGGCTGCAGGACGCTGAAGATCATCCGCGCCTCGGGCTCCGTGGCGGATCTCCTCTATTATCTGGAAATGGCCCAGGAAAGGGGGGAGCTGCGGAACGTGTTCTGGTGCCTGGACATCCCGGCCCTGGAGGCTTCCACGGAGGTGACGCTCAGGGGCGGCGACACGCCGGGCTACCTCCACACGGCAAGCATCCTGGACGACCTGCCCTATCTCTTCAATAAAGAGATCCTGCTGGAGCGCATACCGGCCATGCTGGCCTATTCCCACGCGGGCATCAATACCGGCGGACATGCCTACGACTGGTCAAGGGGCAAGGAATTCGGCGCCGCCCAGGCCATGCGGGCCTATGACCGGGCGGGCATCGTGCTGGAGGGGGAGCCCCCGGACAGGGATTTCTCTGACAAAAAGGGCCTGATCGGGGACAATGTGGCGCTCCTGACAGAGCAGGTGTCATCCCATCCGGAGACCACCTACCGTTTCCTGATTCCCCCCTTCTCCATGCTGTGGTGGGACTGCGCCTACGTGAACGGGGAGCTGGAGGAGCGGTTCTATGCCCTGGACAGCGCCGTGACCGCACTGCTTCGCTTTGAGAACGTGGAGGTGTACTGCTTCCAGCAGGAAGACTGGATTGTCTGCGACCTGGACAATTACATGGACATGGTGCACTACGGCCCTGAAGTCAACCAGTACATGCTGGAGCGGATGGCCGCCTGCGGGAACCGGGTGGAGCCTGAGGACTGGGAGGCCGTGCTGGCGCAGCTGCGGGAGCTGGCGCGGCGGATTTCCCAGGAGGAAATCTACCGCTATTATCCTTAAGTCTTGCTTCCTGTTCTGTTCCGTGATAAAATAAATCGGAAGACTTTCGATGGATTGGAAGTAGGGGAGACCGCACATGGATATCAGAGATTATGAAAAGATATTAGATGCTATACCGAATACAGGAATCTATGTCATCCGGGAGGATAACCACGAAATTCTATATTTTAACGAACGTATCCGCAGGATGGCTCCCAATGTGGAGAAGGGGACGGCCTGCGACAGGATGTGGGCGAACTCCTGCTCCAACTGTCCGCTGCTGCACATGGGCCAGAGGCAGGAGGGCAAATCCATCATCAGCGACAATGTGCTGGGCACGGTGGACATGGAGGCCAGGCGCATGCAGTGGGAGGGCGGCATCCCGGCCCTGGTCATCACGCTGACTCCCCATATGGACGAATTCAGCTATGTCTACCGCAAGATCCTGCGGGTGAACCTGAGCCGCAACAGCTATGAGGTAGTGAAGTCGGGCGCGGAGGAATGGGCCATAGACAGCAAGAAGGAGAGCTTCACGGAATGGCTGGAGCAGTTCAAGAAAAAGGGCACCATCCATCCGGACGACCTGGACCGGTTCCTGAGCTTCACCCACCTGGAGTACCTGAAAAGCGTGCTGCAGACCGGGCGCAAGCACCTGACCTGCAGCTACCGGCGCAGCTCCCCGGGAGGCTACCGCTGGAACCTGCTGGAGGTGACCCCGGATTCGGGATATACGGACGGGAACCAGACCGTCCTGATCTATATCAAGGATGTACAGGACATGCTCAAGGAGAGCCTGGAGCTGGATGAGACTAGCGTGCGCCTCCAGGAGGTCACCCGGACGCTGGGAGAGCAGAACCTGGGGATATATACCATCGATTTGAAGGACGGGAACGTGAACCTGGTGCGGGAGGGCGGATACAGCCAGGAGGGCTGGAGCTCCCAGACGCTGATGTGGGACGTGGTCCTGCAGTCCCGCCTGATGCACCAGATTCATCCGGAGAACCGGGAGATGTTCCGGCAGAAGTTCTCCCTGGAGGGCCTGATCCAGGCCAGGGACACGGGAATGCATAAGCTGGATATGCTGTGCCAGTGGCAGGCGGGGGGAAGATACCGGTATGTGGCCGTGATCGCGTATTTCGGCAGGAACCAGGGCACCAGGAACTATACGGTCCTGGCGCTGCAGGATGTGGATAAGCGTGTGCGGCAGGAGCAGACACTCTCCCAGCGGGATATGCAGATGGCCGCTATCCTGAAGTCCCGTTTCCACGTGATGACCACGATCCACCTGGAGAGCGACCAGTGCGAGCGGTTCTGGCTCAACGAGAGCGCCCAGCCCCAGAACGGGGGAGCGGGGAAATACACCCATTACTACCAACGGGCCCTGGAGGGTTCCGTGGTTCCCGAGGATATGGATAAATTCCGGAGATACATGAGCCCGGAGCATATGCGCAGCCAGGCGGCGAAGACCCAGGACTATTCGGAGGAGATCTGCAGCTACCGCCTCAAGGGCCCCAGGGAGCAGTGGCTGGAGCAGCATGTGACCTATATCCGCAGAGACGACAATGTTTTAGTGAATGTCCTGGGGCGTGACATCACCAAGGAGAAGCTGGAGGAGCGGAAGCGCCAGAAGCTGGAGGAGGAGCAGGCCGGCATCATCCAGAGCCTGAGCAGCATGTTCTTCGCCACCTACTACGGGGATCTGGAGCAGAACCAGATGCGGGGCATGAGCCAGCTGGAGGACGTGCGGAAGCTTTTGGAGGACCGGACGGACTATGACGAGGCCCTGCGGGTCTACGCGGACACCTTTGTCCATCCGGAGGACCGGGCCGACTATCTCTACACCATGAGCAGCAGGAACCTGCGCCAGGTCCTGAAGAAGGAGCAGCCCTTCGTGACTTTCGCCTACCGCAAGAGGCCGGAGGAGACGGACACCGACGGGGACGACTTCGGCTGGATCCGGGCCACTGCGGTGATGGCCCGCACCGACGAGGAGGGCAAGGCCAGCGGCATCGTCTACGCGGCCCAGGACGTGACGGAGAGCAAGCGCAAGGAGATGCGGGAGCAGCGGGCCATCCAGGCGGCCTGCCAGGCGGCCAACCACGCCAATGCCTCCAAGAGCGAATTCCTCTCCCGGATGAGCCATGACATCCGCACGCCCATGAACGGCATCATAGGAATGACCAGGATCGCCTCGGAGAATGTGGAGGACAAGGAGAAGCTGCGGGACTGCCTGGGGAAGATCACCGCCTCCGGCAACAGCCTCCTTTTTCTGGTGAATGAAATATTGGATATGAGCGAACTGGAAACCGGCAATGTGGACCTGGTGGCGGACGAATTCGAAATCTCCCGGCTGGTGGGGGACGTGTCCGCGTCACTCCAGGGCCAGGTGGAGGAAAAGGGGCTGGAGCTGAAGGTCTCCTCCCGGGTGGAGCATGAGGACGTGACGGGGGACAAGGGGCGCATCAGCCAGGTGTTCTCCAACATTCTGGGCAACTCCGTCAAGTTCACCCCGCCCGGCGGTCACATCGGCCTGACAGTGATAGAGCGGGAGGTGAAGAAGTATGGCTGCTGCTTCTATGACTTCATCTTCGAGGACGACGGCATCGGCATGGCGGAGGAGTTTCTGCCCCATATCTACGAGCCCTTCAGCCGGGCCGAGGATTCCCGGATCAGCAAGACCGAGGGGACGGGGCTGGGGATGACGATCGCCCAGAACATCGTGCGCATGATGGGCGGCTTCATCAAGGTGGAGAGCGCTTTGGGCAAGGGAACCAAAGTCACGGTGACATTGCTGCTGAAGCTCCGGGGGAATTTGGGGGCCGTGGCGGATCCGGCCCGGGAGGCGGAGGAAGATTCCGCAGACGCACGGTTCGCGGACAGGAGGATCCTGCTGGTGGAGGACAATGTGATCAACCAGGAGATCGCCATGGAGATCATCGGGGCCACCGGGGCGGCAGTGGAATGCGCCCCCAACGGCAGGAAGGCCCTGGAGCGCTTCGAGGCCATGCCGGAGGGGTATTTCGACATGCTGCTGATGGACATCCAGATGCCTGTCATGAACGGATACGAGGCCACCATGCATATCCGCACCCTGCCCAGGGCGGACGCGGAGAAGGTCTGGATCGTGGCGATGACCGCCAACGCTTTCGTGGAAGACATCCGCACCGCCAGGGAAGCCGGCATGAACGAGCATTGTTCCAAGCCGGTGGATCCCGAACGCCTGCAGGATATTCTGCGGGGGCGTTTCGGGTAATTCGGTATCCGAAGCCGTGTACATGGTATCTGCGTGTAACAGGAGAGTCCAGGAGATTGTCGAAGGCCGGAAGCAAGGGAATCGGTGAAGGAATGCGCGTGTAACAGGAGGGCCAGGTGTCTGCCGCAGTGGGGAAGCCGGGTCCAGGAACGCGGACGGCAGCAGGAGAGTTGAGAGAGTATGCAGCCTTATCAGGAAGAATATATTGCCAACATAAAGGGGATTGCCAGGCTCACGGTAGGGGAGAAACTTTCCTTTGAGACGTATTTGACGCGGTGTGACGGGGAAAGACAGCGGGCGGAAGAAACGGTAAAAAGAAACATGAAGCTTCTGCGGGAAGAACTGTTTCCTGTGCTGGACCATATTTATGAGGCGGATGAGAAAAAATTGTCTGAGCATCGGGCATTTGCAGAAGCGCTGAGGGATGGCAGAACGGATCTGGACGTGGGATTATACTGTCAGATTCATAAAGCACTTTTGAGCCTGGCCAGGATGCGGAAGGACCGGAAAGAGATGATACGGGAGCTGTATTGGCTGGGCATGGGATACTACAGCCTGTGCAACAAGCTTCTGGGGCTGGAACGGGCGGACAGCCGGAAATATACTTCGCAGATGCGTTTGTGTTTTACGGAGGCAGCCGCTTATCTGAAGTATTTTGATGAAATAGAGGACACGGAGACAAGGGGCTATATTCTGCGTTCCCGCGCAAACATGGCTCTGGGGCAGTTCGGCTTTCCGAGTGAGAAAATCCGCATGGTGAAGCGGACCCTGGAGATTTTGCAGGACAGGGAATATCAGGAGAAGGAGCCGGGGCTTCCCTGGGACAGATATATCTATATGACGCATCAGCAGATGGCGGCAAGCATTTCTTACGGAAAGGAAAATACCATGACTTCCCAGGATGTGGAGGATGTGATGGACTCGGTGTATCTCGTGTACCAGCGGAGGTTTCAGGAAGCGGCGGAGCAAAAGAAGAAGATGCAGCTGCGTCCCAGCTTTTCCTATTATGTTATCGAATACTGCTGCGGGATGTTCGGGATTGACGGACTGCTTGCGCGGGTGGAAACCTTGATGGACGGAGCGGACACGTCTGATTTCTCGGGGGAAGGGATGTATGGCATCATCTCACTTCTTGCGTTTTATTGCCAATATCTAAACGATTTTCCGGAGAAGATCCGGGAACGCTCGGAACATATCATAAAACTCTACCAGAGGATGCTGGAATATGTGGAGGCATTTCCCATGGCGGAAGAGAATGAAACGCTTTTTTTGTATCTGAGGCAGCTGTGCTGTACTTTTGTGGAGGTGGAGAACGGCGTCTCCTACAAGCAGTTTCTATTAAAGATTCTCATGCGCTTTGCTCCGGAAATTTACATTCATTCCAAGGTGGTGGCAGATGCCGCCGCAGCGTTCTGCAAGATTATCATTGAGGAAGATCCGGGCTTTTTTGACGATATGGACAGGATTCGGGAAATTGGGGATTTGAAGGAAAAATGCCGGGCTGTACAGGAGTTTGCCGTGGAATGCGGAATGCTGCATGATGTGGGAAAAATCAATTTTATGAACCTGTATTCCCAGACGACGAGGCAGTGGTTTGAGGATGAATATGAGATGGCAAATCTGCATGTCAAGGTGGGCGCCGCATGGCTTGGGGAGCGGAAATCCACCAGCCTGTATGCACCCGTGGCGCTGGGGCACCACAGCTGGTATGACGGATCCCGTGGGTATCCCGAATCCTATCACAGGCTGGAATGCCCCTGCAGGCAGATGGTTGATGTTATCGGTTTGATGGATTGGATCAATAATGTGGTGGATACGGCTACGCTTTACACGGGGGTAGGGAAGAAGTTTGAGGAAGCTGTGGAAGAAGCCATCGCCCTGGAGGGTAGAAGGTTTTCGCCGCTTTTGACCGCAAGGCTCCGGGACAGAAAAATAGCGGACCAGATGGAGGCTGTTTTTACAGCGGTACGCCGGGAGGCATACCGCAGGTTATACGAGAGCAGAGGCAGGTAAAGGAGAACCGGATATGGGCGTCAAGGCGGCGGATACAACCTGTGCGGATGTTAAAAATGCAATGCCAATCAAGGCCGCATGGGAAACGGGCGCCGGTCCGGAGAAGAGTCGAATCCCCTTTACCAGATGAAAAGTTCCTGTCCCGTCAGCTTCCAGACGGCTTCGATAAAGAAATAATCCCCGTAAATGATGGAAAATTCATGCTCTTTGTCATGGAACGCCGCCGTGCATTTTTCCAATATATGATCGCAGTTGTCATCCCAGCAGCAGCGGTTTTCGTACAAGGAGGTGAGAAGCTTCTGTGCGGTATTTCTGTAGATGCGGCTTTCCGTCAGGCTCAGTTCATCCCGTTGTTCCAGTGCTTTTGCAATCTCCAAAAGCCCGCAGGCAGCGATGGCGGAGGCTGTGGAATCTTCCAGCGTACAATCGGCAGGCTGCCTGAAATCCACAGGAATCAGTCCGTTTTCCGGAATATTTGCCATAAAATAATGGGCAATTTTTTTTGCGGTATCAAGGTATGCCTGTTTTCCTGTATGGAGATAACTCATAAGGAAGCCGTACATCCCCGGGTGTGAAGGTAGCTGAGGGTAAAGCCGTACAGTGCCCAGGCCTGGCCTCTCGTCCAGGAAGAACCCTTCGCGTAGCCCTGGCCGCCAAAGGTATCGGCATATTCGCCCGTGACCGGGTCAAACGCTACGATGTGGTTGGAAGACCCGTCTTCACGGATGAAATATTTCCGGGCGGTATCCGCATGCATGACGGCAATCTGCAGATACCGGGGATCTTTTGTCTCATTGTAAGCCCAGTACAGCAGGGGAAGATTCATCATACAGTCAATGATTGCCCATCCGGCCTTGCTGCCGTCACCGTTATCGTTCCAGGCGCGGATAAAGCGGCCCATGGGATTGAAGCGCCCGGCCATATCGTTTGCGGCAAGCATTCCTCTGTTGAAAGAGTCTTTGCTGCCGGTAATTCTGTAATCGGCTACCGCAGTGGGGAGCCAGCGGAAGCCGCTGTCATGATCCATCCCTCCGGCAAGCATCAGGTTAGCATCCAGTTTTTCTTCGTTTTCAAGGGCAATTTCCCTGTAGAGTTCTTCGCCTGTGGCGTGGTAGAGCTGCCACATGATGCCTCCCCAGAAGCCGTTGGTCCACCAGGTGATCCTGTCCCCGGACCAGTCGTCAAACTTACCATCTTTCGTGGTGTAGGGAATATTGTGGCGGTTTCTGCCTGCAACAATGTACATTTTGTGTTTGATTTTTGCGGCGGCTTCCTGCGCCCAGTTTTGTCTGTCCATTTTTCTCTCCTTATCTGTTTTGCGAGTGCCGAAAATAACTCGTATAATAACATTTTGTACTTTAATTGTATGTTATTATATTAAATTGACAGGATTTTCATAATATCTTATAATACTATTTACTAACGTTTTTAATGATTTCAGGTATTTGTGTACGTGTCGGATACTGTGGGCTGACGGAATGCGCCTGCCGGATATATCAGGTATGCTTTTTCAGGCAGGCTATTCGGCGGAATAGAATCAGGCCGGTACGCAGGAAAAGACGGGAGGACGATTTTTTATGTACAGTGTGTCGTCAGGAGGGTGCCATTCCAGGCATCCGCTGGAATATTCCATGTACCGGCCCAACGGGCTGCCGCACTATCTGTTGCTGATTGTCAAGTGCCCCGCCTTGTTCCGGATCGGGAGGGAGGAAGTACGGACGGGGCACAGCTGTGCCATGCTGATACGCCCAAACGTTCCCTACCAATATCGCAGCATCCGCGGCGAGTACACGGATGACTGGCTGCATTTCGACTGCGATGAGCCTGATTTCCCGGAAAAGACGGGCCTTTTGTTTCACCGTCCCATTCCTGTGGGAAGTGCGGTGGAGTTTACACTGTATATTCAACAGATTATGTGGGAAAAAAACTACGCTTCGCCGGAGTTCCGCGGGAAAAATATTGATATGCTGATGCGTGTGCTGGTCAATAACCTGATCCAGGCGGTGCAGAGAAAAGACAATCCCGCGCCGTATAATCCATATGTTGCCAGGCTGCAGAACCTGCGGCTTTCCATGCAGTCACAGCCGTATAAGGGCTTTACAGCCCGGGAGATGGCGGAGAGCCTGGAAATCAGCCCTTCTTACTTTCAACATTTATATAAAGAATTTTTCGGGATACCGTTTAAGACGGACCTGATCAACATCCGCCTGGATTATGCAAGAGGGCTGATTCTAAATACGGATTTAAAGCTGGAACGGGTTGCACAGCTGTGCGGATATAACAGTGAAATTCATTTTTACAGGCAGTTCAGGGAGAAGACTGGGATGACCCCAAGAGAATATCTGGCGAAGGCCAAAGGAAGGTAATATGTGTGCCGGTGCTGTGGAGGGGGATATGGACTAATGCGGACCGATTTGCAGTTGATATGCGGTTTGGGATATGCGGATTTGCGGAAGTTTGCGGAAAAAGAAAAGTTTTTATTGATTTTTATTCAAAATATGATATACTAGACCCATGGGGCATTGGCGCAGCTGGGAGCGCGCCACACTGGCAGTGTGGAGGTCACGG
>OFFT01000739.1_pt1 | contig 22281 bp, 13 predicted proteins | sample 1521581 | NCBI WGS metagenome assembly OFFT01 (sample SAMEA3504084, study PRJEB24116) | mouse gut metagenome | biome: mouse gut; feature: mouse-associated habitat; material: faeces | place: Denmark | collected 2011
GGCAAGGACCACACCAAGTGGTAAAACAATCTACAAAAAGTAGTTTGTTTTCTTCTTTAGCCATTTTCAATGCATTGGCAAAAGAGAGTTCGCGGAAAGCGATGCCATCCGGTTGTGCAAGAGTCATTTGCATTTTTTGGGCAGGGATCATTTGTGCTCCCTGTGCAGGAACTACTTGCTGTCCTTGTATCGTTTGAAACGATGGCAGACATACTGTTGTCATACAGATAAGAAAGAGTTGTTTCATATTAATTATTTTGTATTGATAATAAATCTTGAATATGGATTCAGATCTTACATTTTATTGTAGTACCGTTTTTCACTTGCTTATTTAAAATTGTATTTCCTTCTTTTTTTACTGTCACTTGTAGTTTGTTGTTTGGCTTCCTGATTACTTCTATATCAAAATCAGAATCAAAGGCTTTGATTTTCCGAAGGTACATATATCCCCATTCTTGTGGTAGGCGAGGAGTCAGGGTGAAAGAATGGAGTCCGGTGGGACGAATACCGAAAATGCCTTCTGTGATAATACGTCCATAGAGTCCGCTTTCTGCAGAAAGATGGCGTTGTCCGCCTTCCGGCCATGCTTCTACCGGATATGGGACATGATTACCTAATAAACGTGTGCCGGAATAATGTTTCATAAACTTCATCGCCTTTTCTATTTCGCCTGCCATGAAGGCGCCACGCAGGGCATATAAGGTAGACCGATCCCAAAAAGTCTGGCTTCCGGCTTGTGTCAGAAGCCCGTTTTCGCTCCATAGGCGGGGAGAGAAAAGAGCATCAATCGTGCCCGTAGCCCGCTTGTTGATTCCTACAGTTAGAGGAATACAAATCCATGCGCGGAGAATATCGTTACCTTCATAATATGCGTATGTATCAAATCCTTCTACCGTTGCTGCAAAGTAAGAGTCGATTGCTTTTTCCAAATCGCTGGCCTGTTGACGATATTTCTTAATCACTGCTGACCCTTTGCCTAAGTCTTCAGCTAGGTAAGCTGCGGAAAGAAGAGCGTCATAATATAAAGACGAAGTGCATAAATTCGCTTTTCCGGCGGGAAAGCGCCCTTCTAATTCATCTGCATCAGAGGTAACTACACCGGCTTCATTCAGTTTTTTATGATTAAACTCCAAGCACCATTCTATTAGTGGCCATAATTGTCGGGCTTCTTCTTTATTGCCGCTTGCTAGCGCATAACGTGCTGCGCCATAAGCAATCATGGCAGCGTCACCACGGTCACCGGCTCCATTCCAGTAACTTTCTCCTTCGGCTATGATTGAGCTGGGAATCGGTTCCCATTCGTTATTCATATAACGTGCGAAGTGTTTAAATGAATTGACTGCGGAAGCATTTCCATAGTCATAACCGATAAATGGGAAATAGGGATTGATGTATTCGGCCTGGTCGTTAGCCCAAATGGCGGCATAGTAAGATTCTCCGCCAGGACCATGCATGGGACCGCCTTTGGTGGCATAAATACTTTCGCAAGACCGGATTTTGGAGAAAGCAAACATTTTATCGAGTATCGGGTCCGGAGTTTCCAATATAAGGTTACTCATCCATTCGGATACAAGTGCTTGTCGTTTTAATAATTCTTGATTGGCATCTATGACGGCCTCTTTCTCAGAAGGCTTGTAGCCGGAAATAGAGGCGGAGAATGTATAACTTTTGCCGGGAAGCAATGTGACAGCCCTTTCAGTTCCATGGGTCAGTAATTTGATAGAGTAACTTCCTGCCACACCTTGTTTCGGATTTGTGGAAAGCGTGGTGATGCCGGTGGGAATCTCAAGGCTTACTTCACTGGTTCCTGTATTGGTGAACTCATACATCTCAATCAATGACGGTGATTCGGTTGAAGGCAGATAAGTGCGTTTCAGTGATAAGGAATTTTTCTTTCCCAGTGTGATATCGCTGATCACTTCCATTGTTCCGTTTAGCGTGATAGTTCTCACTTGTTCTTCTATGGAACGGCCGTTAATAGTCATCGCATCTAATGGATTCCAATCGAAGCGACGCATCAAGCTACCATGTGTATTGTTAGGTATAGTACGCAACATAGGCCATATCATGCTTTTATTCAATTCGAAAGCTCCTGTTTTGTCTACGCCATACCTTAAAACGACTGCTATTTGTTTGCCTGCCATTTCGATGTGGTCATGATGCACGTCTCCTTTTTTAACTTGCCATGTAATACCGCCGTCAGTATTGATTTTCCAACGTTGTTGTGCATAGTTTATCGGGATGCATGACAGAATTAAAAGAAATAGGAATAGTCTTTTCATTTTATTGCAGTTTTATGAGGTTTACTTCTTTGTAATTGTCATTGCAAATCCACCGCCGGATGCCATACGAATTTTTTTCTTGGAAGCGGGAGTGATGGTGAATTGCTCTTGTTTATAGTCTTCGGCTTGCTTGTCGGCATTGATACCATCTTTGAATAATATGACTTCATAGTTGCCATTATCAAGGAAATCAAAGTCGAGAGTAATTTCGCGGGCAGTCCAGTCGGTCATTCCGCCTATATACCAGGAAGTACCAGCCCTGCGAGCCATTATAATGGATTCGCCTACTTTGCCTTGTAAAACACGTGTTTCTTCAATACCTTTGTTTGGAATGCTAATGATAAAATCCGTACATTCCTGTTCGCGTTTGTAAATAGTTGGATTATCTGCAAGCATGGTCAAAGGAGAATCATGTACCACATAAGCTGCCAGTTGATGGCAACGGGTACCTTGACTCATCGGATTATAGTAGATATCCTTAAAGTCTTTTTTAGATGCATTCCGCATGGCTCCCGGAGTATAGTCTACCGGTCCTGCCATCATGCGTATATAGGGCATTGTTACGTCATATTCCATCATATCTTTCTGAATTGAACTCCATTTCATTTCTTCCATACCGAAAACTGCCTCAAAGTTAATAATATTTGGATAAGTACGGTTCAATCCGGTCGGTTTATAGAAACCATGCAGGTCTAAAGTCAGTTTATATTTTGCAGTCATGTCTGCGATGCGGTAGGTCATTTCTACTGCTGTCTGGTCATCCCTATCCAGAAAATCTACTTTGAATCCGCTGATACCCATTTCTGAATATTTCTTACAGGCTGCTTCCAAGTGCTCGTCCAGTACATTGAATACTGTCCAAAGGATTAAATCGACTCCTTTACTTTTGCCATAACGGATAAGTTCTTCCAAGTCCAGTTCCGGTATAACTGTCAGCATATCGCCTTTTTCCGGATTATACCACCCTTCATCCAAAATGACAAACTCGATGTGATTGTCCGCAGCGAAATCAATGTAATACTTATAGGTGTCCATGTTAATGCCCGCTTTAAAATCTACATCGGAGATTCCCCAGTCATTCCACCAGTCCCAAGCTACTTTGCCGGTCTTGATCCATGAACAGTCTCCTATACGGTTGGGTGATGCTAAGGCATAGACTAAATTGTTTACGGGCATTTCTGTGTCTTTTTCTGTTATGGCCCATATGCGCCACGGATAGTTTCTTTCTCCTGTTGTCCGAGCGATGTAGTCAGTGCGTTTGGTGATTCGCTTCATGGCACGGGGTGGGAAATTCTTTATTTCTGAAGGGTAGTGAGCAAATGTTCCTTGCAATGAAGTGTTTTTTCCATCTCCTTTGATAAACATACCGGGATAATCTTCCAAGTCTGATTCTAGTAAAGTCATTTTAAGTTCGTTTCCACAATCTATTGTGATGGGTAGAAATGCAATATTATTAGTGTCCACTCCTTTTATTGAACTTTTCGTATAAAGGTTTTGAAAAGCCATTGCATATTGGTCTTCTCCGGTTGGCATAGTTGAATAGGAGATGAAAGTGGGATAATCTTCTGGAAAATTCATCTGTACCATTTCATCTTTAATTATCAATGGCCCTTTCATTGTGGTGTAGAAACGATAGGCTATTCCCTCATTGTAAGCTCTGAAGATAATACCATAATTACCTTTAAATTTTAGGTTCAGTTCATTATAGGTAACTTCGAATGAAGGTAGGCGATAATGTGGAGAAACAATATGTTCTTTGACTGATGAATTACGTTTTATGCGGCTTATCTTTATATCTTCTCCTAAAATCTTATCTTCAAGTAACAAACCTATCGGACTTTTATCCAACAGTGTTTGGCTATTGTGTTTCAGTGTGTATGATAATTGGCCTTTTGTTTCAATCTCGACTGTCAGTTTTCCATTTGGAGATTGCAGTAAGTAGTCGGCAGCCTGCAAAGGCAGGCTGCTCCAGCTAATCAATAAAAACAAATAGAGTAATTTGATATGTTTCATATATTTCAAGTTAAAAACTTACTGATTCTTTTTTTATATTTTGGGTACATAATAGTATAGAGAATGCGCTGGACCAACTGAAATTTTTGGTTGCCATTTTCATAAGTTTTTTATTTATTATTTTACTTCTTGAAGCTCTAAGGCTATACTAGAATATTCATTTTTCAATAGTGTTTGCAAGGCGATGCCTTTTTCCATTAAAATCTTACCACTAATTATCTTATTATGGAGAGAGCAAGGTTTATTTTTACTCAAAGGTGTTAAGTCTATCAATTGATATTTCTTTTGCGGGTCTAGTCCATTCATTTTCACATTTGGGATTGTCATATTTATGAAGTGATTCATTTTATATGCATAGAACACAGCCCGGTCTTTTTCCGGAGCTACATACATTAAAGAAGCCACTCCTTTATTCTCGTAAGGAGATATCAAACGATAGAGATCACCGAATTGTACTATCGGGCGAATGCCTTTATATGCTTGGATTGCTCTTTGGGTAAATTCCTTGTCTGCTTCTGTCATGTCTTCAGGTTGCATCTCCATTCCCAGGCGGCCGGACATGGCAACATCAAAACGAAATTTCAACGGTAAATAACGACCTGTTTGATGATTCTTGTCCGCACTTACATGGGCAGCCATGGCAATAGCCGGATAAAAGCAGGAAACGCCCCATTGCAAATAGACACGTTGTAATGCATCTGTATCGTCACTCGTCCAGAACTCATCGAAATAAGGCAATATACCATAGTTGATGCGGCCTCCACCTCCAGCACAAGCTTGAAGTATAAGCTGCGGATATTTGGCACGGATTCGTTCCAAAACGTTGTTTAGTCCCCGATGATATTCAATGTATAGATGTGATTGTTTCTCTTTCGGTAAATAGGGAGAACCGTAATCCAGCATACAGGAATTTGCATCCCACTTCATATAAGCTATCTCCGGATAATGTGTCATTAAATTGTCTATTACACTGAATACAAAATCCTGAACTTCGGGGTTTGTCAGGTCAAGTACTATTTGAGTCCCTCCGCGACCTGTGGATAAAGGGCGGTTCTTACATTGTAATATCCATTCCGGATGCTTCTCAAATAGTTCACTCTTGGTATTAGACATTTCCGGTTCAATCCAGAGGCCGAATTTAATCTTGTGTTTTTTTGCAGAAGCTATTAAGCCTTCGATTCCCAGAGGTAATTTCTTTTTGTTAACTGTCCAGTCTCCTAAGCTACTGTCTCCTCTATCCCGTGAATATTTGTTACCAAACCATCCGTCATCCATTACAAACAATTCTCCCCCTAATGCAGAGAAAGATTTCATCATTTGGTCCATACCTTCCTGATTAACCTTGAAATATACTCCTTCCCAGCTGTTGAGAAGAATATCTCTCTCTACGTTTCCGTGGCTTAGTTTGTACATACGTGCCCAGCGGTGAAAAGCGCGGCTCACTCCTCCTTTGCCAGAGGTACTGTAAGTCATTGCGAACTCCGGTGTCTTGAATGTTTCTTTAGACTCTAGCTTGTAATGGGAGTTTTCTTCATTAATGCCGGCTATAATATTTAGTTTTGTGTTTGTAATATCCATTTTGAGAAGGTAATTTCCTGTCCAAGCAAGCGTACCCCCCAGTATATGTCCATATTCTTCCTGAGGTTTGCCATCTATTGAAAGCATAAAGGAGGGATTATCTGTTTCCGTATTTACCATTCCGTCTTTATTGGAGATTACTTTCTGACCATTGGTCAGTTTCTCTTCTTCCAGCATATTCTCGGCTCCCCAATGTCCGTGGAAGTGTGTCAACCAGTTATCGCCACGTTGTACAGGTAAGTAAGCCGAGACAAAACGATATAAGGTGACAGACTTTTTCCCATTATTCATAATTTCAATCCAAGTAGAAATAATATCTGTACCTTGATAGGCTTTATAGTATTGTTTTATTTCGAATGGATAAACTTTATCTTTCAACAAGATTTCAGTTACTTCTCCGTCTTTCGTCGGATATTGTTTGACTTGTTCAATCTTCAAATCTAGGGACATATTGCCGTCAGGTTGTGTGGCGGCTATTGCTTTCTCCCCCATTGTCTGAAGGCCGAAAGCAGGATAACTGTCTGCATTGAAAACCATTCCGGCATCATAAATGCCTTGAATATCACTATTCTCAATCTTACTACCATAGTATTGTATCTTTACTGTTTCGCCGGGAGTGGCTTTAATTAGTAAAGAAGTATTGGGAGTAGAGACCAGATAATCTTGGGCAAATAGAGAACTTGAAAGGAAACCTAATGCCGTTAGCAGTAAATAAGATTTTGTTTTCATTGGTATTTATGAATTTTGTGAACTTATTGTTACTTGAATATAGTAGAAGGTATTTCCCCTGTCCAGCAGGCTGGTTGGTCTACCCGGAATAAACGTAAAATGACGGACGCTGTGTTTACAGTATTATTAGGCTCTTCTATTTTTAGCCCTTTAACAATTTTGGGGCCTGTAATTCCCCAAGGCACAATCATTTCGTCTACGCTTACCCCTCCATGTCCATATTCAATACCTCCGTGGTCTGTTAGAAACATGAAATGAGTATCTTCATATAAACCTTCCTGCTTCATCTTGTCGAGTAACTTTCCGATTTCTACATCCGCTTCCTCAATGGAATGTATATATTCCGGTGACATCCATTTGTGTTGATGTCCGGCATGATCTGTATGTACGGAATAAAGGAATACCAATGTAGGGCTTTGTCGGTTTTCAATCAGGAAGTTGAATGCTTTCTCATAATTTTCTATATAAGCGTCTTTTTCTAAGAAACCTATTTCGTCCAGGTGTCGACGGTTATAAGGGTTAATCAAAGGCCCCCAATTATAATAGAAAGCTGTTTTTATTTGTGGCATAGCTTCTTTTAATACAGAAAATACGGAGGGATAATATCCTTCATTATCTTTTTCAATTGCCGGTAATTTGTGTTTAGACACTGTCCAGGCATTGTTTGTTACTCCGTGTTGTTCCGGTCCGCTACCTGTCAGGTGACTTGTCCAGTTGGGTAATGTAACTGATGGCATTACTACCCGAGTTTTTGTGGACAAAACCCCTTCTGCAAGTAACGCATCCAGGTGAGGTGTTTTTGCTTGTTTAAATCCTGCAACACAAATACCGTCCAAGCTAATCAATACGATACGTTTGGCTCTTTTGGGAGCTGCTGCAAAGGCTTCCGTTGTTAGTGCCTGTAATGGTTGAGGCAAGGTAGCTGTACCTAAAAATAATGTTCCTGCTAATCCTTTCTTGAGGAAGTTTCTTCTTGAAATTTTCATATCTATTTTTTTATGTCGCCGGTATCATTAATTTGTTGAATATGTAATTCTACCGACAAGTTTGTTATTAATTAAATGTTTCTATGGTAACAAAAATAAGGAATGGTAATTTGTAAGACTATTCTATTTGTATAAAAACATTTGCTATTTGTCCAAAAGTATCTTTATATGGCGTTTTTTATGATAAAGACAATAATAAATGCAGATTAATATCTGTTTTAGAGATATCAATCTGCATTATATTATTATTCAGGTTATTTTACTTCGAATTGACTTTAGTGATGAAAGCATCCAGTTCTTCCTTAGAAGTAGCTATATTATTCATTAATGCCCAACCTTCTGTTGCTAACTCTTGGCTTAAGGAGCCACTCGTTAATAAGGAGTTGAGTGTGGTAAACTCTGCAATAGTTGATCGTGTAGTTAATTGCTTGTAGAGGCTGGCTACTTCACTGGCATTGACAGCTTTACTGTATACACGTGCTATGGCAACTTCACCCTTGAAGGCATTTTGAGCGGCAGAGGATGGACTACTATTAGAATCTGCTCCAATACAAATGTATTGTGCGTCTCCGCTAGGCATCGTCAGCTTTTTGCAAACATCTGACGCCACGAATTCTCCGTCTAAATATAAACAGATCTGTTCTCCGTTCCATGTAAACAGCAAATGATAATATGTATTTGCCTTTACATCAGTGGCTTTCATGAAATTTAGTTTATGATATTTTCCGTCGCCTCGTATCATGGCACTGAATGTAGCACCTTTAGGATCCGTGTATGTTTCATTAAATGTAAATCCCATACCTGCACTTTGTAAGTTACTCAAAGGATATTGCATTGTTTTTATATCTGAAGTTTTACAATAAACTTCGTAAGTAAATCCGTTTTTAACTCCGTTCGTATAAGTTGTATTACCTTTGTAATCTACCATATAATAATTGGATATGGAGCCTGTGGTATTTGGTTTGATTACGTACATCTTTAGATCTGTATTATAACCTATTGGGGTACCGGTCCCTTTTTTAGTTACCGCTAATCCTGATGCTGCTACATTTTGAGCTTCTGTATTAGTAAATACGATGTCGACCAAATCTGCTTTAGGGGCTTTAACGCTCGGATCTACTGGGGGTAAAGCATTGGTTGTGAATGTAGTACTTTCTACTGGTTGTGATTCACTAAAGAAGGAATCTACTCCTTTTATGCTAATTTTATACTCTGTGTCGGGAGTCAATCCGCTGACCGGGCAACTTAATGTTTCGGGAGTACCGTTTCTCCAATAGAAATCAGATAATACCAGACGAGTATATTTTATTTCTTGTGTGCGCGTATCGATAGCTTCCACTTTGTAATGCCAAATGAAAGAATCGTCTTCACCTTGGTTGAATGTAATATTACATCCATATTCAGTGATATCTGTGACCTGTGGAGTACCATTCATTACAGGAGAGGCATCTTTGTCCGTACGAGTCTGCATATCCCCAAAATATTTGAATTGAGAGCCATTATGCGGTGCTTTTATCAGCCAGGGAGTTTTAAGCTCTTTTTCGTTGTAAGTATCCAGGCGATTGACTTTGATATCGGTATTTTCTTCTATGTCTACGATAACAGCCTCTGTAATTTTCTTCCCGCTATCCGGATATTCATAGTCGGGAGTTATATCTGTTGATATATTCGCATAGTGAGAAGGCCCTACATTAATCCATGTATATTCATTCTGCCAGATAGAGCGTTCGTCCTCTATCGTATAATGGGTGTGTCCGGTAAAGTGAATAACCTGTGGATACTCTTTCAATATTTTATCCATTTTATCATATCCCCATTTAGCTCCCCACGGAGTCCGTTTTGAAGGGGAATGTGAGAATACAAAGATTGGTTTATCTTTATATGTAATAGCAGCGGCTTTTAATTTATTTGCTAAAAATTCGAGACCCTCATCATTGTAATCTGCACTCCAGGCACTATTGGGGTTTACGCTGATTGTTATAAATGGATATCCCCCCTTTTCTATATATTGGTAGAACGATTGGCCTGTATATTGTGTATAAGCTTCTGCACTAGCTGTCCCTCCGGCCGTATCATGATTTCCCAACATATAATAAACCTTTATTGTTGAAGGCACGTTCTGATTGATTAGTTCTGTAATTTTCTGATATTCATCAACTGTCCCATAGTTGGTAAAGTCACCGCAAATAAAGAGAGCTTTTATTTTAGGCTGTTTTTGTAGAATCATTTTAAGGGCTCTTGGCACTCTTACATCTGCTTGTTGTTCATCCTTTTTTAGTCCATAATGTAAATCGCCCATTACTGCGAAATGGAAAGTATTGTCTATTTTGCCTTCTTGAGTAAAACTGATCGTTTTTCCACTTCCTAATGAGTTGCTAATGCTGATAGTTCCTTCTCGTTCTGCTTCTTTCTCATTGGGTTGTATGGTAATAGTAATCTCGCCACTTCCTTTCTGGTCCCCTGAAGGAGTTGCTGTGATGAAGTCTCCTCCCTTAGTTATCTTGATTTTCCAAGTTACAGATTCGGAAGTAGTCACTGAAACTGAATGTTGCTTTCCTACTTGAGGAACATCTATGCTTATTTTATTTTGAAACAAGTCAATGGACTCAGACGTTATTTCAAATTTATTGTTGCTTTCTTTATCATCGTCTGTACATGACAAAGATAACGTGAAAATTGCGAACATAAATAAAATGTTCCAGATGATTTTGGGAGTTTTCATAACATTTGGTTTTTATAGTTTAACAAATAACGGTTTCTTACTTTCTTGTTACCTTACATTTGTCTCCATCCGGTTCTGTTCCGTCTAGAGTGAACTCATAAGGCCACTGATTATCTTCCGAATGCCAATATTCAGTTGGAGTGGCAGCTACTACCAACCAGAGGTGTTTTGTTCCTTCTGGAACTGTGAAAGTTGCTGTACCTGACTTAGAACTTGCGTTCACTTTATTCATTTCCCCATATATCCGCGTATCGTCGGTCTTTACGGCTAGAAATCCATATCGCCATTCCGCTTTCTCCGGTTTCTGAATAACAAACCCATTATTACTACTTGTCACCCCTTCGAAATTGATAGTCACAGTAGTGCCCGCCGCCGGTACTTTTAGCTTAATGCCATTTTAACCATAATTCTGTGGACAACGCGTAGATGCGATTGCATATACATCTCCATACAGATCGAGTTCACAAGTGTGTATGTTGGCTCCTTGCTGATAGGCAGTTTTTATATGTTCGAGATCCCAGGTGATGAATCTGGTGGCAGCCTCATAGATTTCTTCATTAAATTTCTGTTGATTTGTTCCGGTTATACGTTGATAAGTGCGTATAAAATCTCTTTGGTCTGTTGCGTTAGCTTGTTGCCACATTTTGCTGATTATATCTACTCCATGCTTATTGGCCCAATATTCTAATACATAAGGGGAGTGGTATTGGTTCTCTTTATGTCCCAAGGCCAGATGAGTTTGTTTCATGAAGTCCTTAAAATGACTGTTTTCCAACTCAATCCAGTTTGGATAACGCTGTAACAAAGACCATTGTGAGGTCATTTCATAAAAAGTGCCGACTCCTCCAAAATCAGTAGCCCCATCAAATTCCGCTATATATTGGAAACAATGGCACATCTCGTGATAGATAATGTTGTGATTGGGATCTTTCAGGTGGTTAGGGCTCACCCATAATATCGCTACTTTATTTTTTTTGTCACCTCCACCATAGGCAGTACCTTCATCATTATATCTTACAAACATAATGAGTTTATACATATCCGAATACGAACTTGTACCACTGGCGAACTTCAGGTCATTTCTCATAAAAGCATAAACCTCTTCACCTACCTCTAGTAATTCTTCCGGATCAAATGGACGTATACGGTCAGAAAGAGGATTAGTAGTAAATGCTCTATCCCACAAGATGGCGATATTTTCACTCTCCATCATACAATGAACATTGTACTTACTGTCCGGACTGTTAAACTCTTCCCTTGTCTGTCCTTCTGTTCCTTCCGGAATGTACAATTCTTTATTTGACTGAGTAAAATAAATCCTCAGTGGTTTGTTATTGGCATTATTCTTAATAATTACAACTCCCTTTTTCCCAAATGTTTCGTTGGGATTGGCTGCTGCCACTATTTGAATTTCTCCATTGCCTTTCTGTTCACCTGAAGGGGATACAGTAACCAGGTCGCCACTTTCTACCGCTACACTCCATACAGTTTTTGCCGATGCACTGACTGTTAAAGTATATGTTTTACCTGTAAAAGGGGCGTTTACTCTAATGTCTTTGGAAGTATTACAGTTCAGGTCTGTAGAAGTGAGTGTGAAAGTTAATTCTTCTCCATTTTCTCCTCCTTCTTCGTTGGTTCCGCAACCAATTGTCATTATAAGTAATGACACTGTTGCCATTATATTCCACAAAAGTCTTTTCATTGTTTCCATATGTTATTTATATTCGTTAAGTACTTTATTCATTCTATTTCTGATTGCCTTGCCTGAGGGTATCAAGTATTGGTTGAAAATAATACCGGATACAATCAGTGTGAGTCCAGCGTAAGTCGTTAATGTGATTTGCTCGTTCAGAATGACCGATATAAAGAAAAGAGATAAGAACGGAGCAAGGTAACACAACTGATTGATGAGTGCCGGATTGGATGCCCGGCGCATAGCAATGCCGAAGCAGATAAAAGGAATACCCATCTCGAAACCTCCGATATATATTCCCGAGAGAATACCTTCGATGGTAAATGCCATTGGAACCATTCCATAGGACGCAACGAGTAGATAAACCGTACCAAATAAGAAGCTGACAAAAAGAGCGACACAACTGTCTGTTTTTTCCTTCTGTTTATTTTGTATCATCCAGTAAATAGCCCAAAGCAAGGCGCTTAACAATGCTAAAAGTAGCCCGTAATAAGAGATTGTCTCTTTACCGGAATACCCTGTTCCCCATGAAATTAATGTTACTCCAAGCAGAGAAATGAACATACCTATGTATTTAGAGGAGGGAATAGGGTGGTGAGTGAACAATGCTAACAGAATCAACAGCATAATGGGCCAAATGTAGTTGACAGGTTGTGCTATTTGAGCCGGAAGCAGGTCATATGCTTTAAATAAAACCAGATAATAACCTACTGGATTTAAAAGACCAAGTAGGGCGTAGTACAACCATTTTCTACCGGAAAGCGATATCACAAGATGCCATTTTTTCCGGATAGTGAGTAAAGTGATAAATAGGGCTAATGCAGTACAACTGGCAATCAGTAACATGCCGAAATGCGTGAGATGCATCAAGGCTATCTTGAAAGCAGTAGCTACGGTAGACCAACTTAACACCGCAATACTGGCATATACAATAGCGGAATTATTTTGTTTCATTTCTTTTTTATTCAGTACATCAAGTTTGTTACCATAAATACTTCCCTCCCCAATAAACAGGGAAGGAAGTATTGTTCTATAACTAATACCTATATTGAGCGTTTTTTATGTGATTATTTGCCATATAAACTTAATTCGGAGATAACAACAGATTTAAAGTTCACTTCAGTTAAAGAACCTATACTTTTGTCTGAGGCCTTATATTGAGATAATATTGCAAGTCTCAGTAAAGTAGTCTCGCCTTTTAGAGAGAAGTTTTTAGAACTGTATTGAGTATTTCCCGTTGTAGGAAGTCCGTCTTCAATTCTTTTCAGTTCACCAACCTTCTGCAAGTTACTTACACTCGTTCCGGCATATATGACGATATGGTTCGGCACGGCATTACCGTCACTCTTTCTGGTTGTATAATCCAGTGAAATTTGTTTGCTTAAAGCGTCATTTAAAGTAATATCAATGTATACGCCATAAGTTGGGTCATGGAATGCGCCGGCAGTTGAACCTGACGGCCAATCACACCAGATAGATTGCCAGTGAGTTTCCGGATTGTTATCCAATACATTTTTTATTTCTTCACCGCTCCATTGAACTGTACTGCTAGCTTTCAACGTAGCCTTATTTTTCAGATCAATTTGGGGCAATTGCTCGGTGATCATTACATGGATATAGCATATTGCTTTACTTATGTCGAAAGGCATTCCGGCACAGTCGGTCGGAATAATCGGAAGTAAGTAGCTTCCAACTTCAAGTCCGTTGCGGTCTAGCTTTACAGGCAGTTTTGGATTACTGGCAGCTTGAGTAAAAGATAAAGATGCATCAAATTCATAGTTTGCTATAGGTAACAATGGATAGTTAGAATCATTCTTTTCATTATATGCATTTACTGCTGCTGTTAGTTGTGCTACATCTTTTTCAAAATTAACAGAGAAATTCCATTCATTTTTTAAATCTAAATAATAGCGAACCTCAACGGTCTTCTCAGTTTCTGCATCTTCCGTGGACATTGTTACATCCAATTTTCCATTCACCGGTTCTCTTAGGAGTACAGAAGGTGTAAGTACGTTCGGTTTCAGACAAAGCAGATTTTTATTTTCGTTAACCGAACCGGAATTAGTGAGTAACCGGATAGGCAACAGATAATCTTTCAATGTGCCAATCGCACTCTTAAACACAACATCGACATTTTTATACAGTTCATTCGGTGCTAGTGTTAATTGAGTCGGTAACGTATAATACTCCGGAGGTAAAAGTTCGTACTCTGAACCAGTGGTTTCATTATACTCTTTCATTTCTTCTTTCGTAAACGGAGCCAATATGATTTCGGATTGAGCCTCCGGATTGTGTCCTCCTCTGCCTACGGTAAAAGTGTAATTCATATCTTTGTTTACATTATAGAAATCAAATTCTATAATTCCTTCCTGTTTATAATGAAGGACGGTAGCAAACTCATCCGTATAATTCTTATTGTCATCTTCACAGGAAGTAGCGGCAAGCATCATTCCCAGAAGTATTGATGTAAAATAGATCTTTCTCATATGTTTAATCCTTTCTTTATTAAGTTAATAACCAGGTGCCTGAACCAACTGAGGGTTACAATTTACCTCATCATAATAGATAGGAATCAAATATTGTCTGTTGTTCCATCTGTAAGGCTGATTCACCTTTATACGTTGGTTGAAGTCTGCAAATGAAGGATTTGTTATTTTCTCGGCATTTAATCCTTCACGTTTTCCGGCTGCCAAGTACTTAGGGCCTTCCACCCAACGGCGAATGTCAAAATAGCGATGACCTTCTCCCCATAACTCAACAAAACGTTCATTCTTAATCCATTCGATTAAAGGAAGGTTATCCAGATCGGATACTTTTATTGGATCGAGACCTGCACGTTCGTGTACAGCATTTAGGTTTGCAAGTGCATCCAGAGCAAATTGATCAGACTTTTTATCTGATGATAGCATTGCCTGACATTCGGCAAGATTCAGGTAAAGTTCTGCCATTCGGATCAAAGGACGGCACTTCTGAGGGATACCGGCATAAGATACATGATCTTGGAAAAGTTCCGGATCTATAAATTTTTGCATCGCAAAGCCGGTAACCAGATGATTACGGTTGTACTTGGTCGGATTATATCCTTGTTTATCCTTATTCTTCATTTCTATACGTACCGGATTACCATTATCGAATTTGCAAGTGTAGTCACCTTGGTCGAAAACCATCCATGCATAAAAACGTGGTTCGCGACCTACACACAGATTGATAATGTCCGGACGACTTTGATCTATTCCGGAACGTTCCAACCATTTAGACTTCGAAGTATATGTTCCTAAATCTGCCGCTACTTCGGGAACCTCTCCTTCCTGAGTATAGAAATGTTCAATAGAATATAAGTAGGGGGATACTGCACTCCAACCACTATACTCTTTTCCGTCATTATATGTTAATATAGCATTTGGCATGCTGGCATATATAAAGTTATTATCTTTGTTTAACTGCCATACAAACTCTTTATTACCTTGATTTCCTTTAGCAGTCATCATATATCTCAAAGTCAGTATTTTGTTTTGAAATGCTTTCTTTTGATCTGCTGTTCCGGTCAAACCTGGGACATAGGGCATTTCAAGTTTAGCTTGCAATTGCAGTTGGTCGTCACCTGCTCTTGTTCCAAACAAATAATGTCCCGCATCCAATGCTGCTTGGAGGGCTTCTTTGCAAGCTGCTTCAGCAGCTACCCATTTTTGTCGGTCGTATGTTGTACTAACCAATGCCGAACCATATCCCGGAGTTTCCATAATCTTACCACGCTTTTCGTTTTTCCAGTCCGGATAGGGGAATTCCCCATTCCAAAGAGGCGAAGCGGCATAGAGTAATACTCTGGCTTTCAATGCAAGAGCAATAGGGCGGGTAACCCTTGATATTTCATGTTCCAGACGTGTATTTTCCAACTTGCCCTGTGGGAGTACCTTCTCATCCAACAGTTTCACAATCCAGTTGGTTACATAATCATAATGCATACGTCCGGAATATTGATCCGGGGAAATATCTAAAGGAGCCAGTTTGTCATTGATTGGAATAGGACCGTAGAAACGGAGTAGTTCAAAATGATAGTATGCCAATAAGAAATTGGCCTCTGCAGCCCATTGTTCTTTCTCTTTTTTACTGACCGGTGCCTTCTCCAGTTCCTGTAAGAAGAGATGTACCTGTCCGATATACCGGTAATAAGTACCCCAACGTCCTTCGTCCGTACTGGCAGTCATTAAGTCGTGTGCTACTTTTAGGGCTTTGTATCCTTCTCTGTTATATTCCAAAGGAATGGCAAACTCATCGGCAGACTGTTCTACTTCTGTATAGTTGACCGGATTCAGTATGCCTGCATAGCACGAATGAAGAAATCCTAAAGTGGAATTATAATCCTGAGTGGCATCATCCAGTTTCGGCTGTTCTACGGGAACAATTTCCAGGAAATCACAAGAAGCGGTCAAGCAGCATAACGATGTAAGCAATACTCCGCTGATTATCTTTATTTTATTGGGTAGTTTCATATTCTTAATTTATTAGATTTAGAAATTTAATTGCAATCCTACATTGAAAGTACGTTGTAACGGATATTTATACCATTCCAGTTCCGGATCCCACTCCTTGAAAGGGCTAAAGACAGCCAGATTATCTCCAGTAAGGTAAATACGTCCGTATTTGAAACGATAGCCTATTTCCAGTGTTTTAAAGCGTAAGAAGTTTCCGTTGCGCATCCAATAAGTACTGCTCACTACGTTGTTGTCTGTATGTGATTTTGCCAATCCCAGTCGTGGGTAAGCTGCATGCGGATCCGGATTGGTTTCTGTCCAGCGGTTATCTGCAACAAATTGGAAAATATTCTGGTCTAACTGTCCAAACGGATGAATGCCTGATAGCATTATTTTACGCATAGCCGATCCGTTGAAGAATACACCCAAGTCAAAATTCTTGTAAACTACATTCAAACCAAATCCATATTGTATGCGTGGGTCTCTTCCGAATTCCGAGATCATTCCCTGGTCGTCATTGGTAATAACACCGTCACCGTTTAAATCACGATATTTAATATCACCTATCTGAGGATTACTACCCAATTCCGGCTGCGGCCCATATTTGATCTCATCCTCTGTCTGATATAAACCTTCTGCGACATATCCCCATGTAGTGCTCATTGGACGCCCTGTTTCTCTTCGCCAGGGATAAGGAGTAAAAGGTTCATCTTTGTGTACATATTTGTTTTCTACATAAGTAAAGTTACCTCGGAAATCAATAGCTAAATCCTTAGTGATGTCGTGGTGATAACTGGTGCTAAATTCCCATCCCCAGTTGTCCACTTTTCCTACATTACTCCAGGGAGTGGCACTATATCCTAATTGTTCCGCCCATGTATAGCGTGGCATCAAAATGTTAGTACGTTTTTCGTAGAAGTAGTCTGCTACAATATTCCAATGGCGGAAGAGAGTCAGGTCTAAACCGATATCCAGTTTCTTGGAACGTTCCCAGGAAGCATTAGGTACATGGTATCTGGTGATATTCGGTCCTGACATATATTTCCAGTCATAACCTGTAGAATATCCGAGGCTGTTCAGTTTTACGTCATCCAGGTAAAGAAAGTGTCCCCATTTAGTTCCGGTTTCATCACTACCTACCAAACCGTAAGAAGCTCTTAATTTCAAGTTGTCTATTTTATTGCGCAGCGGTTCAAAGAACGGTTCATTACTTACAACCCAGCCCAAAGATGCTGCGGGGAAAAACTCGAACCGATCGCCTTTAGCCAGGCGTTCCGTACCGTTGTAACCGAAGTTGAATTCGACCAGATAACGCTGTCCGTAATCATACGTCAGACGCCCTGATACGCCTTGATTACGGTTAGGAAGTACTCCGCTCTTGTAATCACGTTGCATATACATTAACATACCGCCTACATTATGCATACCGAACTGCCGGGCATAATTTATCTGAAATTGCATAAAGATAGTGCGGTCACTTGATTTCCCTATGCCGGATTCTGTGATGTATTGATCTCCTGTATCCAGAAGTTTTAAATCAAAAGTAGTGGGATCTGCCGGGTCGTAGGAGTTGTCCGCCACTCCATAATAAAAGGGTTTTATGTCTCTGTGGTAAGAAGAACTAGACCAGTTTTTAAAGTTAATCAATGCATTTACACTTAACCCTTTCGTTATGAACTTTAAGTCTTGCATAATTTTCAACGAGGTATTCAGCGTATTTTCGTCAGTCTGCTTGAATGTGGTGGCCATGTAAGCATAAGGGTTGACTCTCAAGTCATTACCTGTCAAAATGGCATTACCGTACTTTACATGCGGGTCTCCCTCCTGATAGGGGAATACAGCCGGGAAGTTGATAGGATTACTAATTAAGGTCATCTTGAATAGTTCGTCCAAAGAGTTGTAAGGTCCCCGCTTATTACGGATTTGTGCGTTCATATTCAGATCGATTTTCGTTGTAGGAGTTACCTTCACCGAAATATTGTTCTGAAAGTTGTAAGCCATGTTATTAATGTTATTATTCCATGAATAATATTTCGGCGAATCCAGTAATCCGGTATCATGGTTTACATTCAAACTCATGTAGTATGTTACTTTCGGTCCACCACCGGAAATGTTAATATTGGCACGTTGGTTCATTGCATAGTCCTTGAATATTTGGTCAGCCCAGTCTACGTCCGGATAGATATACGGATTGATACCGGTACGTGTCGCATCGATTCGGTCCTGGCTGTATCTTCCTTGTGTCAGACTCGGATCGCGAGTCATCTGGGCTTCATTATACAATTCCATCCAAGTAGCACCGTCCACGAAATCAGGGAAATTGATCGGCTGGTTGAATGAATTTTCCAGGGTGATGTTAATGCGGGTTTTTGAATTCTCCTGTCCTCTCTTCGTCGTAATAAGCATTACACCGTTCGCACCACGGGCACCATAGATAGCCGTAGCTGAAGCATCCTTCAGAATAGAGAAACTTTCGATTGTTTCCGCCGGGATATTGTTTAAATCGCCGGAAGAAATTTCTACATCGTCCAACATGATAAGTGGGGTCGTACGTCCTCCGAAAGTAGAGATGCCGCGGATATAAAAATCGGAGGCTGAACCGGGTTCTCCGCTTCTTGTCTTTACGATGACACCAGCCAGCCGGCCTGCCATTGAACTAGTCAAAGATGAACTTGGCGACTTCAGTTCCAATCCTTTTACGGTAGAAATAGCTCCGGTAATACTTACTTTTTTCTGAGTACCGGAACCGACTATCACCACTTCATCCAGTACCTCATTATCTGAACTAAGTTTTATATTGATAATACCTAAGTCTTCTACCGGGACTTCTCGTGTCTTATAACCTATATAAGAAACGACCAGAAGATCTCTGGAACTGTTTACCTGAATAGAAAAGTTACCATTTAAATCGGTAATTACCCCAGTCTTTGAACCTTTTAACGTAATATTAGCTCCAATAATAGGAGAACCATCCGATATGTCTGTAACCGTTCCGGTTACTGTTCTCTTTTTCTGTTGCTGAACAGACTTCACTTCACTGTTTCCTGATTCCGCCATTATTGGAAAGAAAGGAATGCCCGAAGTGGTAAAAGCAAAAAGTACTGCGAAAGCAATTTTTCTAGAATGATACTTCATTGATTTCTTTTTTTAATTAGACATAAGTTAACTGCGTTTCTTGTTTTGAATGGCCAAATATCTGTATTAGTGCATTATTTTAATGTTCTTTACGTGCAAAAAGCTTTGTTATTTGTGCAAAAGACAAAAACAAAGCAAAAAAGAATAAAATCTAAGAGGTTGAGAGTGGTTATTCGGATTATTATGAGTAAAAAAAGTAAGGATATGTGTTAATACACAAAACCACCGGATGTGAAATTGTCCGGTGGTTTGAGAAAGAAAGAATAACTTGTTATTTAGATACGATTTTTTGTAGAAGCGTTTTTGTTTTTATCCTTTACGAGAAAACGACCAATTTTTAAATGTAGAAGGATAAACGATACAGACGTTCGCTTGCCGTTATATATTGCTCAAATATATAGGGTTTAGCGTGGGTTGGTTGTTTATTTCTACATGGGTGCTTGGTCGTACCTCTCGTAAGATAAACTAAGCAGTTCCCACGCTTTCTTTATTTTATCCAAACCTGCCTTTCTGGGGACTTTTCAAGGCGAAAAAATTTTAATAAATATGGTAAAGTCATTTAAACTTTTACTCAACAGCAAGAAATTGAGCAAAGAAACTTATGAGTTAATTAAGGAACTTGAAACAGTTACCCAAATCGAAAATGGGAAATTCGTTTACGACGAAAAAGACGAAGAGAAGTTACGCAACATTTTGGATAAATTTTCCCCTCTGTCCAATCAAACTAAAGAAAATAAACAATAACAACTATGAGAAAACTATTTTATTTGTTCATGGTAGCAATGTGTGCTACTATGTTTACAGCGTGTTCAAAAGATGATGACAAAGACCCGTTGGATGATAATGGAGGTAATGGGTCGAAAGAAGGGATGATTACAATGATTACAGAGAACGATGGGATTGGGATGGATATTGAAACTTTTAATGAAGGGGATATTATTACTATAGATTGGGGGGATGGAACTGTGGAAGAGTTTAAAAGTGTTGAAGAATATGACGATTGGGATGAAGATGGCGAAGATGAAATCCATTATGTAATAAGTATAGATGATTATGTTAAGCATGAATACTCCAATCGAAATCCCCACATTGTTACAATTAAGGGGAAAATTAAATATTTGGACTGTAAAGGCAATAACCTGACTTCATTAAATGTGAGTGGATGTACGGCATTGACATACTTGGACTGTTATTACAATAACCTGACTTCATTAGATGTAAGTGGATGTACGGCATTGACATACTTGGACTGTGGAGGCAATAACCTGACTTCATTAGATGTAAGTGGATGTACGGCATTGACAGAATTGGACTGTTGTGACAATAACCTGACTTCATTAGATGTTAGTAAGAATACGGCATTAACATGGTTGGACTGTGAGGACAATAAACTAACTTCTTCCGCATTAAACCAGATTTTCAGGGATTTGCCACAAGGAAAAACATGGACAGAGGGTCATGGCCGTACTGAACAATCAAGCATCATTATATATGACAACCCCGGAAGTAATACTTGTGACAAGAGTATTGCAGAAAATAAAGGATGGTATGTGTGGTAACAAAATACTAAAAACAAACAAATAGATTATTAACCTCTTCACCACTCCTGATTCCTTAGGGAGTTGGGGGTGGTGAGTTTTTAAGTCTTGAAGATTATGGAAAATTGTATAGGAACGATAATTAATATTGTTTTAGGCCTATTGAATATTATATTGCTTGTGAAAAATACATGTATTCAGAAAAAACAAGGTCAATTTGCAAGCTTAGTCAATATTTATACGCAAATTCAAAATTCGGCTAATACCTTATCTGTTAAATTATCAAATAATGATATTTGTATAAAAGGGATATTCGGTTTAGAAATACTGGATAAAAGAATTTATGAAGAAAATAAAATTGATTGTTCAGAAATAAAGATATTATGCTCAAAATTAAAAGAAATTAATACTAACATAGAATTGTTTTGTAAAACTAATTTTGAATCATCAATTGAAAAGAATAGTAAATTAGTCTTTTACAAGTTGATTGAGCCAAGTATAAATCAAATTATCTTATTCTATGAATTAATTACCAAAGACAATATTTCAATTAATTCTAATATTAATCAAATGGGAGGAATTGATGAAGATGATAAGGGTATGGTAGAATATCTGCGAAAAGAAACAGAAGAACAAGAGAGAAAACTTCAAATGATAAAGGAAAAATATACAATCAAATAGTACTATCGTATTTTATTTATGAACTATGAAAGTCAGCAGGTTTACACTTGCTGACTTTATTTTTATAGTGGTGAAAAAATACTGTAATTCCAGTTATATATACCTTTTACAAAATTTACCACCAACTGGAAATATACGAGTACAGGAGGAGATAAAGTCAGTATTTTATTACTCCATTACGATAAACAGGAAGTATAAATTTAAAATTTAATTGCCTATGAAGAATAAATAACAGACACAACCAAGAGAGAATTAACCTTATTATTAACTTCATGGAATAAGCAACTTGTTTGAACTATGTTTGAACCAAGACAAGAAAACAGGAAGAAATTAATAACTGCAAAAGGTGGCATAGCTCAGTCGGTAGCGTCAAAAGCGTAGCTTTTGAGGCCGAAGGAGAGCAAAGGACTGAAAATCCTTGTGTCCCTGGTTCGATTCCAGGTGCTACCACC
>OFFT01000747.1_pt1 | contig 22013 bp, 16 predicted proteins | sample 1521581 | NCBI WGS metagenome assembly OFFT01 (sample SAMEA3504084, study PRJEB24116) | mouse gut metagenome | biome: mouse gut; feature: mouse-associated habitat; material: faeces | place: Denmark | collected 2011
TTTCGCTCTACATCCTCTGTGTACTACTTTTCTGGGTGACTCTCCCAGACATATTCCTGCGCCATCCCTTCTTTCCGGATCAAAAGCGCCATAAATACCGCAACGGCTGTGTAGATAGCCGCCATGGTATAGATATTCACCGGGATATGCAAAGGACTGATCACTCCCGCGGCAATGCCCCCGGTACAGACGGCAGTTAAAAACGAAAATACCAGCCATGCAAATCCGTTCATCGGTTTATGCGACTTACGGTAACGGTATATATTGATCACGCACGCCACAAATGCAACGGCATACCAAACAGTTCCAAAAATTGTTCCCTGTAGCATAGATCTATCTCCTCATTATTTTAAAATAATCCGGTTCGGCGTCGTTTCATAACTGTATACGGCTGTGCCGTCCAAATACATCCGACAGGCATTCTCACGATTAAAAAACGCCCCGTCATCCTCCTGCATCATACGCTTCGGCGCATCAAAAAACGCAGCCCCCGCATCGACAGCTTTATAAAAATCCGGATCCGGTTCGCTGTTTCCGTGGTTTGGCATTTGTATATAATCCGATGCCAAAGCCTCTTTGTACTGCGTTCGTACCGAATCTCTGACACGCTTCCCTGCATCTGCACAAAACAGCATCGACTCGGTATTGGCGCTGATCCGAAACATCATAGACCCGTCATGCAGCGCCTCATTGTTCTCCTCACCGCCGCTGCCGTCCCATGCATGCAGCACTTCAAACGAAAGTCCTGCCACATCAAACGTATCTTTGCTTTTTACATAGCGAAGCTGCTCAATTTCAAGCGCAGACCACTCGGCAAGCATGCTCTCTTCTCCCTGCGCGCCGGCATCCAGTCCCGAAAAGTCCACGGCATACACCGTATCGATTTGAATCTTTTTGGATTTCCGAAACAGTTTGATAAACGCTCCCTCATGCGCTTTATGCGGATGCGTCAGAATCCACGCATCGACATGCCCGCCCAGCAGCTGCAGACGCTTCCTTACAAAATCGGCGTCTTCCTCACAGCCTCCGTCTATCACGATCAAATGCCCTTGCTGATCCTCGACCGTATAAAACATCAGCGGTTCTCCGTCGGCGCCGCCATACTGCGTGACCATCCACTCCCCGTCATAATCCGTTTCTTTGACGTCTCTGCGGTACACATGATACGCAGCGCTGGCTCCGACAAGCTGATAACCGTATGCCTCCGGAGCCTCCACGGATATCTCTTCTTCCTTCGGATAAGCCAGGTAGTTGCAGTCCTCGGCAGCCGCAAACCATGCAAGGGATTCCCAGTCCTTTTGATCACTGCTCATGATCCGAAAGATCTCCGCCGCCCGTTCCGTTTCGATCCGATGCCCCCGAACCGCATCCATGCCGTACGGCATCAAAATATCCGCGTCATATTGACGGATAAATGCCACAAGATCATTTGCCGCAATCAGTTTTTTATGGGTAATTCCGTTGGCAGCAGCATCCGCTTCTATTATATCGCAGACATCGACCGCTTCCTGCGGCAGTTTGTAATTATTCTGCTTTCGTTCAAAGATAGATGAATTGTATACAATCGTTCCCGTCATGCCAATGACCAAAAACATCATAAAAAACAGAGCGTACCGCTTTACTTTCCCCTCTGCACGCATAAGCACAAGTACCCCGGTATATGACGTTACGATGGCCGAGGGCAGCAGCCAGAACATTCTCCAATATACTTCTTCCCCGATGCAGAAATCCATAATGATTTTTGCCGTAACAGGGAAAAAACAAATGATAAAAAACAGCAGCGTATATCCTAAAAATAACACACGTTTTTCGTTCTCTTTTTTCTGTAATGCCAGGTAAAACAGGCACGCAAAAAACAAAGCCATCTGCATACCGTTTCCGTTATAGGAATCGTACATAGACATTACCGTTTCAAAAATACCCTTCAAATCATACCTCCCTACCGGATGACCAGATAGATCCCCGCACAGAAAAGATTCGGCAGGCAGCAGACTGCCGCAAGAACCAGAATCCGCAGGCTTTTATGCCGCCACGCGGCTAAGAGCCCAAGCAGTCCAAGCATGATGGCACCCAGCATAATTCCCATGGAAGAGACCATACAGCAGGCGCACATTAACGCCGATATAAACACCCAGTCCGGCACCGTCTGCCTGACGCCACAATCCTCTTTCTGCCAAAACATCCGAATCGCCATATACAACAGCATCGGCAGCAAAATTCCCGCCAGAATGGCCTTCCCCTGCCAGAGGCGGATCAACAGAAACAGACCGCTTGTCCGCTCACTGTATGCGGCGAACAGATGCAGTCCGGATAATAAAAGCAGGAAATATCCTGTTTTTTCCATATCGTATTGAAATAACGCCCTGCCGATCAGTGCGTACACCGCATACGCCCACAGTAAAAATACGATCATAAACACAGAATGCGCCAAAATTGCCGGATGCGTATCCGTCAGCTTGGCGATTACCGCGGTAAATGCATAAAACGGAGACAGCACGTATCTCGAAGGCAGGGTTTCATACAGCGTGCCGGTATAGGGACTGTAGGCGAAGATCGTATCCGTAGCAATCGAAGTTGTTGCAGACGCCACAAAAAACGCATCGTCCGTATTCTGATACTGATAACGGATATAAACCAGCACCTGTCCCGCCAAAATCAAAAACTGCGCCCAGATACAAAATGTAAAGCGTTTCACCGCCGCAAACGTTTCGCTTACCAGCTTCGGAAACCGCCGAACATGTAGCAGAAAAGAAACCGCCGATAACACGCCGATCGTTCCGCCGTAAATTTTCACAAGCAAAGACAACGGCTGCCGCAGAAAAATCAAAGGCAGCGCCATGATCTCAAACAGGGCAAACATTACCACATAGCCGGCCGCCATATGCAGCAGCACATTGTCTGCCTCCTTATCTTTTTGCTCTTTTCCCGTAAGAAGCGTATAGTAAAGCCCCAGTAAAAACGGAACGGCGCCTAATACTACCGCGATCAAGCACAAACTTTTTATCATGCCGCCGTACAACCTTCCTTATCGTTTGATCTCCTATTGAAACGCCCAGAATTTATTGATCAGAAAATTCAAAGGTACGCTGAGAAGAAGATTTATGATCGGTCCCAGAAATTTCGATATATGAAATACCTGAACCCATAACACCATCAAAACGCTGTTTAAAAATAATCCGGTAAAAGAATAGGATACATACGTTTTGGCCAACGTCCCAAACACAGACCTCTCTTCTCCTTCTTTCAACGTAAAGACATATTTATTATTCCAAAAAAAGGACCATAATACGCTCAGTATAAATCCGACTGCCGTAGCGATCAGATAGTCCTGCTTTTCCCAGAGTCCCGCAGATTTTAAAAGCATCAGGCAGCCCGCATATATGATATAATTAACCGCCGTATTGCTGATCCCTACGACGCCAAAGCGGACAAACTGCAAAAAAGTTTCTTCGGTCTCCTGTGTCAGCTCTCTGTGCAAAATTCGAAACAACAGCTTAAGGCACCGCAATGCCAAGGCTTCTATCCCGTTCCAGAGCATACTTCCTGTTTTATTCATCCCGTTCTCCGTTCCGCCCGGACAAATTGGTCTCTTTACAGATATAAATCGGGCGTTTTTTTACTTCAAGATATGTTTTCGCCAGATAGGAACCCAGGATCCCCATGCACAAAAGCTGAATCCCGCCCAAAAACATAATAATACACACCATGGAAGGCCAGCCGAACGCAGAGCCGCCGTAAAGCAGCTGGCGTATAATGATAAAAAGAATGGCTCCCGCTGCAACCAGGCACATCATAACGCCGAAAAATGCCGCAATAGACAGAGGCATCGTAGAAAACGCCACGATCCCGTCGATTGAATATAAAAACAGCTTCCAAAAAGACCACTTCGTCTCGCCTGCCACTCGTTCTACATTTTCAAATTCCAGCCACTTTGTTTCAAATCCTACCCAGCCGAACAGCCCCTTGGAAAAACGGTTATATTCACCCATTTCCAACAGGGCGTTCACAAACGCCCGGTTCATCAGACGATAATCTCTGGCTCCGTCTACAATATCCGTTTTGGAAATACGGTTCATCAGGCGGTAAAAATTCCGTGCAAAAAATGAACGGATCGGCGGTTCCCCTTTACGGTTTACTCTCCTTGTGGCAACCGAATCATACCCTTCTTCTACAATCGCCTGATACATCCTGGGCAGAAGCGACGGCGGATCCTGCAGATCGGCGTCCATAATCGCCGTCAAATCGCCGTCGGAATGCTCAAGTCCTGCATAAATGGCAGCTTCCTTCCCGAAATTCCTGGAAAACGAAATATATTTCACACGCTCGTCCCGGACAGATAACGCTTTGATCTGCTCTAACGTGTTGTCTTTGGAACCATCGTTGACAAAAAGCAGTTCAAAATCCGCCTGCGGCATCGAGCGCATCACCCGTTCCATTTCTTCATAAAAGTAACGCAGCGCAGATTCTTCATTGTAACATGGGATAATTGCCGTTAGTTTCATTTTGATTCCACCTTCAACTCTTTACTGTTTACCATACCCTGGAAATTATTTTATTATACCGTCTATTGCCCGGTATGTCAAATAAGCGCCCCGGAAACGAATTTCCGAAACGCTTATTTCTGCTAAAATTATGTTCAATTTTTCCCGATTTTCGCATGTATCGTATGAATATTCCCCGTTTTCTCCCTCATGCTCTTTGTTTTTTTATATAATCCGGTTATAAATTACGACTAAGGGAGGTATTTTCATGAACTTAACCAATCCGCTTGATTATGTAATCGCCGTTTCCGGCATCCTGACCATCTTTGTCAGCTTTGCCTGGAATATCTACGAAGTCTTTCTGCATAAATCAAACGATTCTTCGGACGAAGATTCCGCCATCCGATAACCCACGCCGGCTTCGGTAAATATGTACTTTGGTTCCGCCGGATGATCTCCGATCTTTCGGCGGATATTTGTCATATTGACACGAAGGATCTTATTGTTTTCCGACACGTAAGGTCCCCAGATCCTCTCCAATAGCTTTTGGTAAGTAACCATTTTGCCGGAATTTAACGCAAGATATTCCAGAATCCGGTATTCAATCGGCGTCAGGTGTATCTGCTTTCCCTGCGTATACACCGCCCGCTTATCAAAATCCACGGTCAAATCCTTTGCCTGATACGTATTGCTGCCGCCGTATGTTCTTCTGCGGCGCAGCGCACAGCGAATCCGCGCCATCAATTCTTCCGACCCGAACGGTTTCGTCACATAATCGTCGGCTCCTGCATCCAATGCAGACACTTTATCGTTTTCTCTGCCTCTCGAAGAAACTACAATCACCGGACTATCGGATAAACTGCGTATTTTTTGGATCATCTGAATCCCGCCGATATCCGGCAGAATCAAATCCAAAAGAATCAAATCCGGACAGTTGTTCGCAATCTGTGTAATCCCTTCCCTGCCGCTTTGCGCGGTAAAAAATTTATACCCGTTCTGCAAAAACTTTCTTTTTAAAAAATATTGTACCTCTTTCTCTTCGTCTATGGATAAAATCCTGTACTTTATCCCCACTTCCATCCGATAACCTCCTGTTTTGATCTGTCATGGCGTTCTCAAAACAGGTTCTTTTTTTTACCGTCAAAGCGATGGATAAATACCGCCATCCGAAAAAACGGAATCCGCCGTTCGGCAAAATAAATCCGAATAATCGGCGTCTTACATCCAAAGTACCAGAACAGCGCCGCGGCAAGAATGACAAATATCGCCGTTCGCAGTCCTGCCAGAACATTCAGTGTTGTCCCCGCCGTATCGGTAAACATCTGAAAATCATCCATATCCTCACACATGCTGACCGGACGCAGCCCCTGCGCCGTCCCATCGTCTGCATTCCTTTCACAGAATGCATTTTGCCGCGCAGAAACCGGTAGCTTCCGGGAAGAAGATTCTATGCCATTGCTGCTGCCGATGACTGCGATTGCAAACATCAGCGCCATACAAATACATATCAGTTTATTCAAATATGATTTCTGCATAGAATCCCCCTTTCTCTTCTCTTTCTTGATCAAGATCCCTTCCGGCTGCCCGAAGAAAATTTTCCCTTCGGATATCTTTTATCTTCTAATCCGCAGTCTCAGCATGTTTGTCTACGTATCTGCAGCTTTTGTATCTTCCGTTTTCCCACCCGAACCTTCGATATGTTCTGTATCTGTAGTTTCTGCTTCCGTTTCCACAGTCTCCGTAGTTTTCGTTTCCGTTTCTGCAGTCTCCGTTTCCGTTTCCACAGTTTCTGTGGTTTCTGTTTCCGTCTCCGCAGTTTCTGTGGTTTCTGTTTCCATTTCCGCAGTTTCTGTGGTTTCTGTTTCCATTTCCGCAGTTTCTGTGCTTTCTGTTTCTGTTTCCGTATTCACGCTTTCCGGAATGCCCCCGGTTTGAATCGTACTGTCAACAGTAAAGAGGATCGGCTCGTCAAACGGTTCCGGACTAAGCTTTCCGTCCGCCATCACTGCCCGGACGCAGAATTTATACACCTGCCCTGCAGCAAACGGCACGGACTTTCCTGCCGCGTCCAGATATTCGGCCATACTGTGCGTCCGCTCTTTTACCACTGCTGTCCTGACAAACCCGTCCGTTCCGTAAGGCGCGCAGAAGATGCGGTATTTCACGGCTCCGCGCCATTCGGACCACTCCAGTTTCACTTTGCCGTCTTCCATTTTTACCGTCAATGTGATCATTGTCTTTTTTGCAACCGGAGCAGACAGGTTTCCGTAATACGTCGCACCGTTTAAAACAATGGATGCGCGTACTTTATAATAGTAAGTCACTCCGGACAGAGGCGCCACATCTTTATACGAAGTTTTATCTCCCGCTGCGGTTCCCACCAAAGTATAACTGCCGTTTTCTGCCTCTGACCGGTAAATCTCAAATCCACCTGCGTCCGCCGTCTTTTTCCAGACAATTTTTACTTCTGTCCCCTCTACGGTACATTTTTCTTCATTGATCTCCGGCGTGCCGATCGTAAGTTTCCCGGACACGGCATCGGAAATGGTTCCGTACAGTTTCGTACGTTTATTGGCATCATTAGCTTTCGGCGCTTCTTTATACATACGCACCTGATAACGGTAGGTTCCTCCTCTGACCAGTCCTGTATCCGTATAGGTTACGTTTGAATTTCCGGAAATCGTTGCAATCAGCTTTCCGTCCCGGTAGATCTCATATCCGTCTCCCGTATTCATTTTATCCCAGGTAATTTTCAGCGACGTGGAAGATGCCGATTCCACGGTCCGAATCATGCCTTTTTTCAATAGTGTGGGCATTTTACTGCATTTTGTCCGTTGAAAGCCCTTGATCTTTTTCCAGTTTTTAATATTCGTATACTTTACCAGCGGATCGGTAAATGTAAAGGATTCTTTGGAATCGATATACTGGAAAACGCTCCATACCAGCCGCTTCACATGCCAGCTATCACACAGCCCCCAACGATATCCCAGATTCATCTCGTCGGGGTGGTCAAATTCCCTGCCGTAGATAAACGCTTCAATCATGCTGTTGCCCTCGCTGATATAGTAGGCATATGCATACGCCGCCGCCTGAACGGCTTCCCCGCGGCTGGAATTAAACGACTGTTCTGAAAGCATAATCGTACATTTCTTTCCGAACTTCTTTTTCGCATAATCCGTGAGCACTTTCAGATTTTTAAAATTAATAATCTTTGCAGAGGAAGATTTCGACGCCTCGGAATCATCCCAAAAAATCGGGTCCGACATGCCCTGCGGATATGCATGGTACGCAATCTGAAAGCTAATCTTCCCCTGGTCTTTTAATGTTGCATAAAATTTGTCTACCGTCGCCTTTGCACTGAAATACCGTTTTCCGGAACCGTCCGAATCTTTATTCCAGTTATGGTCCAGGCTGATATAAACTTTAGAATGCTTGCTGACGCTCTTTACGGCGTTATAGCAGATCCGAAACGCCCTCGCATAATTTGACATATAGGCGCTTAAACTCTTTCCGCCGCCATAATTCCAGATACAAGCGCTGTTTACCTCGTTTCCCAAAATCCATCCCGTTACGAGATTCTCTTTTGTGCCGTAACGTCTGGCAAGAAACGTCATCAGCGCCTCAAATGTCTGGCAGCCCGCTTTAGAAGATGTTTTCACCGAAGAAAACAACGTATAACTGTATCCGCCGAACTGCATTGCTTTTGTACCTGCAGAGGCGCTGTCTTTCGGAAGCAGCAGAATGATCGTCACCCTTACGCCCGCTGCATTATACGCCTGTACCAGCTCGTCGTTCCTCTGCAGCTGGTCCGCGTCAAAATAATACGTTTTATTTTTATAAGTAAACGGCGTTTTATGTACGGCTTTCGTATTCAGCAGAGAATTCATCGTCCAATTGATCACTGCATGTTTGGTTCCGATTTCCAGAGAATCCGAAAGTTCCTCCACCTGAAGCCCTTTTTTTGAAGCCGCAGTCGGCCCTTTGCCGGTAAAGGAAGCCAGCATCTCCGGATTTGTGATATAACCTGCGGGACCGGCAAGTTTATATTTTTTGCCCGACTTATAGGCAACGGCAAATTTCTGATAAAGCATGGAAGAAGTGTAATTTACTTTAAACGTCACCGTTCCTTTTTTCGCCTTAACCGAAGCAAGCGGCTTTGCGCTTTTTGATCCGCTTTCCGATACATTGGCGTTTAGATTCAGCAGATATAGTTTTTTGCCCATTGCTTTTGTCTTCGTCTTTACTTTTGCTTTGACAACCAGCTTCTTTCCGCCGCCCGCCAGTTTGCAGGACTTGATGGCAACCGGCTGTTCCGCTGCCCGCACATCCTGCGGTTTCTGCACAGCTGCCGCACATCCTATACAAATCACCCATACTGCCAAACAAATTTTGACCCTGTTCCATTTTATCTTACGCATATGCCGCCCTCTTTCTATTCCTGCCTATAAAATATCCTGAAACTATCCTATCCCATGTTGATTAAATGATCATTAAGAGACTGCTTTTACCTTGATTTCCCAAATAAATCCGCACGGTATACACCCTGGTCGACCAGCGCGCGAATGGCGTCCACCACGCTCTGTTTATCTTCCTGATACGTCACGCCAAACCATTTGTCATTTGTCTCCAGCACTTTTACCTCTGCGCGCCTCTCCTGCAGCAAACGGTCAATAATCCGGGGAAGCAGATACTCTGACCGCATATCGTCTTTTCCGATCCCTTTTAAAAATTCCAGGAATCCGCGTTCCAGCTCTTTCAGAAAATCCGGCTGCATGCCCCACATATTCATGGACACCTGCTGATTCTCCTGTACGCATACGGGATGCCCGTTTTCATCCAAAGCATGCAGCACGCCGTCTTTATACCGGATCTCATACGTCTCCGTTACTTTCCTTAAGTTCCGGTTCTCATCTACTTCACAGACGCCTCTAGTCACACCGCCGTTTTCGCTCAACGTATTTTTTAACACAAATCCCGCCATACAAAGATCATACCGGTCCTTCGGCCCCTCCTTGTGCTGCGATAAATAATCATGCAGTTTCACAAAAGCCTCTTTTCCATAATAATCGTCTGCATTGATAACTGCAAAGGGATTTTCTGCCAATTCTTTTGCCGCAAGCAGGGCATGTCCGGTTCCCCACGGCTTTTTCCGTCCGCCCGGCACTTGAAACGGCTCCGGAAGGTCCGACAATTCCTGATAGGCATATCTGACCGGAAGAATTTTTTCGATTCGGTTTCCGATGATTTCTTTAAAATCCTGCTCCAAATCATGGCGAATGATAAAAATCACATCGTCAAATCCTGCCTCTGCCGCATCATAAACGGAATAATCCATAATAATCTCCCCGCATGGCCCGACCGGAGCCAGCTGCTTGATTCCGCCCCCAAAACGGCTTCCAATTCCCGCCGCCATAATCATTAGTGTTGTTTTTGCCATAGAATTCCTCCTGGTTTTCGTATGATCCTAAATGTGTTCTTAGTATATGTACGGTATGTCTGATTTCTTTAGTATGATTCCACTGACTGTAAAGTAATGGTCGTCGTGATACTTCAGATACTTTTCTCCCATGCCTAATTCACGCACATGCTTTTGGATATCCGCACGTCCGCTGCGGTCTTCTATGCTCTTCTTTCTCAAAGTTTTAATCCAGTCGCTTAGCCTTTTCTTGTCTTTTCTTTCCATTGGTCCGCATACTTTTTCTGCTTCAGCAAAATAATCTTTGATCTGGCACTGCCATTGCTTAACTGTTCTCAATGCACTGCTTTGGATTTCTTCATGATCCAGATAAAATTTAATACTGTCAAATACAACTTTCTGATTAAATCCAGGTCCAACCATAATCATAGTAACCGGCCATCCGTTTTCACACGCCACATCCAGATAAGGTTTTAAGATATGTTTATCCATCCGGTATCCAATCCGAAAAGGAAGCCATTCTTCCGTATGAAAAGCAATTCTGTATTCTTCCTCCTGATAAAAATCATAATGTTTTACATAGGTTCCCGTCTCATTCCACTGACGCTGCAACACATCCGGATCCTGCCCGTTTTTAAACATTCGTTTTAGAATTTCTTCCCTTGTTTCTTTTTCATGCTCCTCAGACATAGAACGGGACTTCGTATAATATAAAATCTTATCCGGCAGCGCAGACCTTTTCAGGCTCCGAACTTTTTCTTTCGGATTGTTTCCATAAAACGCAAACTTTATTTCTTTACTCATATCAAACGCCATTTCCATGCAGACGCCCGACTCCCTTGCATATGCAATCCACTGGCTTAACAAATCTTTCTTTTCACAAAAAGAAATCGTATATTTACTGGATATATCCACGAAATTAGACATTTTTGATTTCGTAAAAATCTCGGCAGGTTCGGATTTTACATACACTTCCCCATCTGCATCAATTTCTTCTTGGCCTGCCAACCAGTTTTTTACCTTTTCAACATCCAACATAATAGTTCGGATTTCAGCCAAACCATTGACAACCTCCCTTGCATCGTTCATATACGCAAGATTCGTAGCCCATATATTACCATTCTGTATAATTTTCTGCATGGTCTCTGTCGATGTATAATAATACAGCTTCTTAATAGAACTCATTCGAACTCCTTTGTTATGCTAAATTACATGCATCCCGAAACGAACGGCATTCCTTTAAACGAATATCCAATATATCTAACGTATTGCCTTCCAGAGATGCCGGTATCACATGATCCTGAAATGTCTGTTCCAAAGTCTCTCTGATATCAGGACCATATCCCGTATAAAACCAAATTTTATTGCCTTCTCCCCGTTTCTTCAATGCATAATTAATATTAATTCGATAGGAAAAGACTTTATTTTCCATCTTTTCCTCCAAAATAGCATCAAAAATAAAAACGGTATCTTCCTCTCGGTAAAGCTGATCCAACGTCTGTTCAAAATTCCATAAATTCACAATCTTAACGTCTGTATCCAATTCTTTTTTCAACTCGGCTACCTGCTCTGAGTCCTCTTCCAGACTGTCATTATAATATAACACCTGTTTCACTTCCAGATTATTTTGCTTCTCACTGTTTATTTCAGAAATAAATTTCTTAAGCCTTTTTGGTCTGTCCTCCAATAATATAATATGCTTCATATTATCACTCCTTATATTTTCCCAGCAGCTCTTCTAATTGATAAATAATAATTTCTCATATTCTGTCCGCAAAACCGGAAGCTCATACAAAAAATAACGTTTTCCCCCAGTTTCTGTAATTACTACATTAATCTCAAACGCTCTGCCTGTCAAGCCATTCAGAAGATTTTCAATCACGTCAAAATTATTTTCCTTCAATTTGGCAATGATCTGTTCTGCATACGCAACTTTGATCTTTTTCATGTAGCTGTTTAATGTCCACATTGTTATTCCGCTCTCTTCACTCACAGGCTCCCGTTCCATGGATCTTCGCACCCTCTGTACTACAGTTTCCTCACATTCCGTTTCACTTAAGATATGCAGCTTTCCGTCTTTTGACTTACTTATGTATACACAGATGTTATGTTTTTCATCCTCCTTTCCCCTTCCCTTTTCCTTTACATTTAAAATCACAGCCAGCAGCAGAGACATGAATTCCTGCTCCATTTCCCGGATTACTACAAATTCATCCCCTTCCCCCAGCGTCATATCCCCTTCCAAAACAACCTCATTTTTCAATTCAATGGTCAAAGAATTACCGTGCATTCCCTCATTAATGGACTTTCTTTTTAACAAATTGTATTCACAACTCCATTTTATACTGCCAAGTTCATTCGATTCGAGGTAAAATTTTCTATCCAGGCTCTGCCGAAATACCCTGCTGACGTTCAAATCCGCCAGCAATACCAGCGTGTCGTCACTATGACTTTCCTTTCCCTCCACAATCCGGTTAAAATTTCGGTTTCTGTTACTTGCCTTTGTATGGCTCAAACTCTTATCGCGTCCCAGCATACTTAACTTGCTTTTTGCCAGCTCTGTTTCATGAAAATAATTTTGTTTCCCTTCCAGACAATTCTCCACATCTTTTGTCAGAGAAAGCAGATTTCTGATCTTATAGATCATACTTGCCTTTTCATTTTCATCCGGAATGATGTTCGCAAACAGATAAATGGGATATTTGCTTTTTCTGCCTATTTTCCAAATAAAATTCTGATCTTCGTAAAAGTACCCGTATTGTTCTAATTGACCGGCAATCCTCTCATCACTTAAAACGCCCTGCTCTTCTTCATCCAATGCTAAAATATAGCCCACGTTATCCCCAATAATATGATAATGCCTCTGCATTTTAAACTCAAAATTTTCCGGTTCTTTTCCTGATTCTTTTTTTCTATGCGCTGTGATCTTCTGATTGAATTTCTCTTCAATAACCTCCTTATAATATTCTGAACTGTCTGAGTATTCCACCCACATTTTTACCGGCATATTACCCAGCATCCATCCTGACACTTTCGCAATCATATCAATCTTTTCCAACAGAGTCATCGTATGATCCGATTCATTTCCACATAAATATTTCATGATCAGGCAGCCAGTAATCTGAATGATCCCATCATCAGCAAATGTCTCTTTCTCTTGCCGATACCATCCCATCTCTTTCATTAAATAAATAAAATTAGAAAATTGATACCCCTGTGTAATTTCATTATATTTATGCTTCAACGCATCATATTCCATCATATCTTCATCGCAGCGAAACGTATGCAGTCTTTGTTCTGCCAGATTTAAAATGTCCGCTCTCTTGCTTTTATTTGAAAAAGCCCTTTCGGCGGTTTCCGGAGAAAAAAAACTATGCGTTGACAAATGTAAAAGCAATGTATCCATAGTCTGCTGTAAATCCATCTCCAAAAGCGACTGGTTTTCAGAAGCTTTCCAGAAATCGAAGTACTTAGCCGCTACTACGGTATTCCGTTCTGTCCGGGATATTCGCTTTATAACAGGAACAAATTTTTCATCCCAATCTTTTGTAGTCCTTCTCACCTGGTTATATATTTTTCCGATTCCATCCTGAAAGTTTACGGTGTTTTCTAACAAAATTATCTGCCCAAATGCAGCATCCATATGTTTTGTCGGCAGTATCTTCTTTTCATGTTTCATTTCTTTTCTATGCAGCAGCGCATAATCGAGCCACACACTTTTACTTGTGTCGGAACTAATACCTGTTAATTTCTTAATTAGAATAACATATCTGGTCCAAAAGTCTTTCCAGACATTGTCTTTTTTTGTCCCGTCTTCGATTTCTTCCAAATATCTGTGAAAGAAATCAAACAGCGCGTTCATATTTTCCAATCGGATCAGATAATTGCTTTTCAGTTCCGTTAACTGCTTCATAATAACGAGAGTCATATCGTGTTTTTGATTCCAGGAAAGATCTCTAAGAATCAACTCTTCCAGTTCCTTCCACTCATTTTTCACTTTTGTCCAATATTTTTTCTTACCTTTTTCTGCAATAATTGAAACCAAACTTTTTTCTTTCACAATATATTCTATTAGAATCAGCAGAATATCGTATATCGCTTCTTTGATCGCCTTCTGAAAAACAAGAAACGGTCTGGACACTGTTTTGAGATACGAAATAAAATATTCAAATGCATCTTCTTTATTTTTCCATTGCCGATAATCCTCAATCAATATTTTAAGAATGATTTTAGAGGCGTAAACCGTCTGATTGTCATATCCGATCGTATCCAAAACATATTTCATAATATGGGAACAAACTAACCTTCGAAAGGACCTGCGTTTAAATTCTGCCGTTACTTCCCTGTTTCGCTCTTCTTCCCTCTTTCGTTTTTCCACTGCCTGTGCCCACGGCGTAATACAAAACTTGGCATTACTGCTTTTTTCCCAGTATTCCGATACCACTCTGGTTGCCGCCGCATTATGAAGCTGCTGCGATTCCCTGTACAAATTACATACAATACAGGAATCCCCATAATTTCGTAAACTTGATATTTCCAGCCGAATAAAAAAATAAAAATAGTTGTCCACTTCCCTAAGGCAGGTTCCGCTTTTTATATACTGCATTCTGGTTCCCTTTGAATTACGGTCGATCAGAGTAAACACACGGTCAAAGATCACAACCGGAAAATCCCCTTCCTGCTTTCTGTATTGATCTACAATAGTTTCCACAATACTTTTTGCCCGAAAATATGTTTTTCCCGTAATGATATTGTCATCTACATAATGAAATTTTATAATTGACGCATTGTCCAGTTCTTTCATCTGCCGGATATACTGACGGATATTGGAATATTTTGTATAGGAATTTCCCCGGTATTCTTTGTTAAAATCAATCCTAAGAATCGTTGCCATTCCTCCAAACACCTCTCCGTTTACCATCTCACTAAAATGGCAATTACTAAAATGATTGGGCGTAACAATGATATGATATTCATTCGATCGGATCGTTATCCTATTCTTCCACAGCTTTAAAGACCTAAGAATATCCTTTTCCGCCTTTAAAACCAGTTTTTCAGTTTCTATGTAATAAAGATAATGCGCATCATTACGCTGTATATGTCCATATAGCATACACTCTTCTAATACGCGTAATGCAGCTTTCTCATTCTCTATGAAAGCCGGAATATCCTCTAATTTCTTTTTCTGCAATTTCTTACCTCTCACAATCCCAAACGCCTGATTCGGGATCGTAGATGCAGCATTCACTTCAATCAGAGGAATTTCATGCAGAGGATTTGCCGGAAAGCACATATCGCAATGTAACGATTCCTGATATTCCGTTTCTATGGATAAAAAGTACTGCGGCATTGGCAAAATCCCATATGTACAATTTAATTTTCTATTCGTCTCTCTTTTCCAGTACCTGCTTTTTTCCGGTCCAATCAAAATCAATGCATAATTACGCAAAATTTGATCAGACTCAACAGTTTCAATGTCTTCTTTTAAAAGACTGATCAGGCGCTGATGTGTTTTTAGTGTCGAATTGATCGGTACAACGATAATATATTTGCGTTCCTGCATATATGCCGTTCTTGCATGCTTGCCCTGATCCTCCGATGGATCGATGACATACCGGATATGATCGGCATGCGGCATTCCCCGGTGTTCTTCTTCTCTTTCAAGAATAATATAATTAATATCAGTGCCTTTTTTTAACGCCAAAACAGCATGTTTCAGCGTAACCAGCAGAGTCTCTGAATAGCTTGCATAGCCATATAAAGTAAGTTTATCAACCTTTTCAATGTCTTTATACATATCTTTCAGCATAAGAAATGCAAATCTTGAGACACAATAACGGCTGCTAAACAGCAATTCACCCTCATAAAACTGGTTGATATGAATCGTAGAACCCAGCCTCATATGCGTCTGGTTAATCCGACAGCCAAATTCTTCTTTTTGAATATCCTTCTCCAATACGGACGTAAGATATTTTTCAAAAAAAGTCTCTTCTCCTTCTTTTATCATCACATCAAACGGAATAAACTCCTCAACTGCTTTTAATACTTTTATTTCCGGAATTTTGTCATTTAATAAATACCCGCACTTTATCCCTTTGATTCTGCTGTAATATAGGTTTAACGCGTCCGCCAATTCCGGATTCCCCGGAAGATATACAATCTGTTCATATTCTTCTGATAACAAAGCAATTTGAAATCTTTCCTGCTGAAACATATCGCAGAAAACCGTCCGATATACCTCACACATCAAAGCATGAAACATTTTGAGAAACTCTTCTGTACAGTGGAAAAATACAAAATGCCTTTCTCCCTGCAGCTTATATGCAGCGATCATCAATCCTTTGACCCAGAATTCCAATTGATCTGTGTCAATATCTTCTGCATAAAATGACAGAATATTTTCTGATTTTCCTGCCAAAAATCCACTGATTTTATCTGACAAATCTGAAATACATTTTTCTTTTTCCCCTTGACTTTCATAGTGATATCTGCATATTTTATCTGTATATGTGCAGGTTTCCATTTCCAATAACCGTTGGGGATTTGTCGTGATCCAGTCACTGTATTCCTGAGATATATCAGATTTTAACTTTGTCCGATCCAGGCTATTGCTTTTCCAAAGAGGGAACAAAATACGATACGATGTTCCGGGCATTGCGTATTCCATCTCTTCTTCCGGCACACCATAACCATAACAATCCCCTTTCTGATTTAAGTGTGTTTCATGACTTTCCGCAATAAAAAGTCCTTCTTTAGACTGTGTAATTTTCTGAAAAATACGAAGCCCCACATGTTTTCCAAAATGCGCCGCATTGCTGTAATATTTTTTCCATACGTTTTCGTATTGATCCGATTCTCCCAATTCACTTTTAAAAAGATTTACCGGTGAAAGATTTAGAAAATTTTTTCTGTCTTCCTGTACTAGGCGTCCAATAAAATTCTGTGCAATATTTTGATTTACTTTCTCACCGGAAAAGTCAGATATGCAGACTTCAAAATAACTTACATTTTTATCTAAAGAATATGCTGCATTCAAATACGCATTTTCTTTCTCAACTTCAGATCTGTGCATACGAATCGAAAATATACCCCATCCAGAAACGGAATGAAACAGCACATTTTCTAATAACTGATGACATGCCGCCGCATATTGCTGCTGCATTTCCACACATCCCGCAAATGCATCCATATCCATCTCATCTGAAAATGCCTGCAGGAAGTATGCAAAAAAAGCCACAGAAAGCACATCCAGATCTGATATGATCTCATAAACAGCTTCATGGGGCAGTTTTGAAATCACTTCTTTCTTATCAAGCAGAAGGCGGATAATTCCTCCCCATTCCACCCATTCTATGTTTCCTTTAATCTCTGTATAATTTTTTACACTGCCGTTTAATACCTGCATCCAACGGTCTTTACTGAGAAATTTCTTCGATTTCTGTTTCAAACGTTCTGCATTTTCTCTGTTAACAATAATGATTGGCAGATACCCTGTTGCCTGTAATGCCTCATTCTGCAAACGTATCATCTTGTCTTTTTCCAGAAAATAAATCTTATCTCTCAGATTTAAGTGATCTATACTGAAAGAAAGGTATTGGGACAATTTAAAATAAAAATCATGTCCCCCGTGTATAAAGCTGTAAATAACGGCATTTTTATATCCTTCCATCAACAAAATCAATTCTTGATACTGGGCAATTTCTCTCATGTCTTTTTCATCCATGACCATCAAGAAAGTCACATGGAATTCCTTATTCAAATTCTGAATGCCTTCCGGTTCGTTGATCGTACGAAAACGGCTTTCCCTGCCTATATCCCATAAATCATACTCTTCCCACATCCGGTAACGCCATCTGCCCTCCCCGGCTTCACCATCTGCTTCTACTCCATGCAGATACAGGATATCTTCACTGTCAGTTTTGGTCATCGTTTGATTCAAACGTACTTTACGAATAAAATTACTGAATCTTGCAAAATCATTTTTCCTAAAAATCCTCTTAAGAAACACTACATCCCCAGGCATAATCCTTCTCCCTTGATTTTTGTTATTTCACGCAATTTATAGTATTTGTAATACTTAATTATAGCACTTTCTCTTATATTCATGTGCCATTTATGCCAAATATGTCTGTCTTTTCAACATATTTTGCAAAAAAATATTATTTGGGGTTTCTATGCTTTGCAGATATATTGTTATATATTTATATTTCAAGAAAATTATGGATGCTTTCTTTCTCCGAACAACTAAAAAGCATATATAAGCGTCATCTGTCACCAAATACCAAGCTCTTTCCAACAAAATATATTAAATGACACCGATCTTATACATGCTCTTAATCTAATTAAATATTCAAAATTCTAATCTTCCCGAAACAAATCCCTCGTATACACTTTATCCTCACAATCCTCCAATTCCTCCGACATACGGTTTGCAATGATCACATCTGCAGCGTCTTTAAACTCCTCCAAAGACTGCATCACCCTGCTGCCGAAAAACGCTTTTTCTTTTAACGCCGGTTCGTATACGACCACTTCTGCGCCCTTCGCCTTAATGCGTTTCATAATCCCCTGGATAGAGCTCTGCCGAAAATTATCGGATCCGGTTTTCATCGTAAGACGGTACACCCCCACCACACAGGAATTTCCGGATACGCCGTTTCTGCCGTTCCCTCTGCTATAATAGCCTGCCATCTCCAGCACACGTTCCGCGATAAAATCCTTTCTCGTCCGGTTCGCCTCTACGATCGCGCCGATAATATTGTTCGGCACGTCGTTATAATTTGCCAGAAGCTGTTTGGTATCCTTCGGCAGACAATACCCCCCATAGCCAAACGAAGGATTGTTATAATGCGTCCCGATCCTCGGATCCAGCCCAACGCCTTCTATAATATGCTTCGTATTCAGCCCCCGGACCTCCGCATACGTATCCAGCTCATTAAAATAAGCCACACGGAGAGCAAGGTATGTATTTGCAAATAACTTTACCGCTTCCGCTTCCGAGCTGTTCATATAGAGTATGGGAATATCTTCTTTTAACGCTCCCTCCTGTAATAAACCCGCAAATTGCCGTGCGGCGGAAAGCATCTGTTCGTTTTGCTCCGGCACGCCGAGAATAATCCGGGACGGATAGAGATTGTCCCACAGGGCATGTCCTTCGCGTAAAAATTCGGGAGAAAATAAAATTCGGTCCGTATGGTATTTTTTTCTGAGATTCTGCGTATACCCGACCGGAATGGTCGATTTGATCACAATCACCGCCGAAGGATTCACTGCGAGCACATCTTCGACGACAGATTCTACGGAAGACGTATCAAAGTAATTTTGATCCGGATCATAATTGGTCGGCGTAGAAATAACCACAAAATCCGCGTCTGCAGCTTCTTCTTTTCGGCTGGCCAAAGCCGTCAGGTCCAATTCGTGACCGGATAAATACGCCTGGATTTCTTTATCTATGACCGGCGATTGTTTCCGGTTAATCAAATCGATTTTCTCCTCTGAAAGATCCAGCGCTTTTACCTGATTGTGCTGTGCTAGTAAAACGGCATTGGAAAGGCCTACGTACCCGATGCCGAATACGGTTATTTTGAGTTTTTTTGCTGGCATTTTGTTTCTCCTGTTATAATGTATTTATAGGAATTTACCGAACAATCATGCATCACGGTTGACAGCATTCCTGCGGCAGTTTTACATACTCTCTTTATTTTCTGATATTATAAACAATCCATGGAAGAGAATCAACCGAATTGCATAAATCCTATAAAATATCGTTGAAAAACATACCGCCTGAGAGTACCGTTCCTTTTTTCAAAAAATTTTTCTGCAACTTTACGATCGCTTAAAAATCCTTTACAGAAAAACAAAAACAAGCTATGATGGATAGAGACAGCAAAAATGAGTTTAGGGGGAGCGAACCATATGCTTTTTAATTCCATAGACTTTCTCATATTTTTTCCCTTAGTTGCAGCAATATTTTTTGTAATACCAAAAAAACTTCGTTACATCTGGCTGCTAATCGCCAGTTATTATTTTTACATGAGCTGGAATCCCAAATATGCTATTTTAATAGCGCTTTCTACTTTCATTACATATATCAGCAGCATCTTCATTCAAAAATATAATGACCAAAACCGCATCGTATTCAAAAAAGTCTGCTTAGCCGGAAGTATCGTCAGTAATCTTTCGATTTTATGTTTATTTAAATATGCCAATTTTATCATTATAAATATCAGCAAATTATTATCCATTCTAAATATTGGGATTATTGAACGAAGACTGGATTTACTGCTGCCGGTCGGAATTTCTTTCTATACTTTCCAGGCATTGAGTTATACGATCGATGTATATCGCGGAGAAATCAAGGCAGAAACAAATATTTTTAAATATGCGCTGTTTGTCTCATTTTTTCCGCAGCTTGTAGCAGGTCCCATAGAACGCTCCAAAAATCTGCTCTGTCAAATCAACAATATAGACCATATTTCCGTATGGAATTTTGAACAGGTCAAACGTGGGTTTCTGCTTATTATGTGGGGATTGTTTCAAAAATTAGTCATTGCCGACAGGGCTGCTCTACTGGTAAACACGGTGTTTCAGCATTATCAGAACTATGGTTTTTTAGAAATACTTACTGCAGCTATATTATTCGCATTTCAAATTTATTGTGATTTTGGCGGATATACCAATATTGCAAGAGGTTCCGCCTGTGTTATGGGTTTTCATCTGATGAACAATTTCCGGCAGCCATATCTGGCGCAAAACATCAAAGATTTCTGGCGAAGGTGGCACATATCCCTTACTTCCTGGTTTACAGATTATCTTTATATCCCTCTTGGCGGAAACAGGAACGGACAACATAGAAAATGTTTAAATATACTGATCGTCTTTGGGGTCAGCGGATTATGGCACGGCGCCAGTTGGAACTTCATCGTATGGGGATTACTGCACGCGATTTATCAGATCATAGGCGATATCAAACATTATCTGGTTTTTACCCCCCCCACTCAAAATTTACGATTTTTGAGTCAAAGCTTTTCAAATGCAGCATCATACGGATGACCGGAACGTTTTTACTGGTAGATTTTGCATGGATTTTTTTTGCATCCAGCAGTTTGCGGTCTGCGGTATCTATTCTAGCGCAGATGTTTCGTAAGTTTTCTACCGTTGGAATATATAGTATTGGTTTAAGTAAGGGGAATTGGATTGTATTAATTGTAAGCATTTTGCTTCTGATGACAGTCGATCTACTGCACGAACGAAAAATACCTGTATTCAAAGTGTTCAATCAACAAGTATGCATTCTGCGATGGATTCGTAAACGGTAGATAAACTGTACCTCGACTGTAGAGGAAATGTGTGTGACAATAGACTATATTTCTATTACAAGTATCAAAAGCTAAGGCTCAACTTTTGATACTACTATACGGAGGTAAGTCTATGAGTTCAGAAACATCTATGGTGGCAGCAAGTTTCCGTCTTCAGGAATGGGCTGCCCAGATCAAAGAATGCCAAAGCCGTCCGGCTGGCATGAGTGTTGCCAGCTGGTGTGCTGATAACGGCATCACAAAGGCGAATTATTATTACCGGCTCCGCCGGGTGCGGAAAGCCTGCCTTGAACATATTCAGAAAGAGATTCCTGAGCAGCAGATAGTCCCTGTAGAACCAAAGCTTTTACAGCAGGGACATAAAGGCGGCAATGAGCAGCGGGGACTGGATATTTCCGCAAAGGGGGTTTCCGTTCATGTAACAGAATCTACATCTATGGCTCTTCTTGCAGCGGTTCTTGAGGTGATATGGAATGCTGAATGACGCCACCTGCTTTAAAGCCGTCTACATTGTCTGCGGCTACACCGATCTGCGTGCCGGCATGGACCGGCTGGCGGCACTCGTGGAAACACAGACCGGGAAGCGGCCATATATCCCGGATACACTCTATCTTTTCTGCGGGAGACGCACAGACCGCATCAAGGGACTTGTATGGGAAGGGGACGGCTGGCTCCTGTTATACAAGCGGCTCTCGGAAAGCCGGTTCCAGTGGCCGCGCACCCCGGAGGAGGTGCGTGAATTGACGCCGCAGCAGTTCCGGTGGCTGATGGAAGGGCTGACAATCACCCCGAAGAAAT
>OFFT01000748.1_pt1 | contig 22005 bp, 19 predicted proteins | sample 1521581 | NCBI WGS metagenome assembly OFFT01 (sample SAMEA3504084, study PRJEB24116) | mouse gut metagenome | biome: mouse gut; feature: mouse-associated habitat; material: faeces | place: Denmark | collected 2011
CGGTCTGCTCTACTGCGCGCGCTTCCATCATCCCGTCCGCATAAAGCTGGGACAGTACGGAGCTCATTCCGTGGTAACGCAGGCCTCCCGCATGATTGGGAGCCGGCATGAATCCGCTTCCTAACGTATACATCTTCGCAAGCGGGCAGACCTTTCCCGTATCGCAGAAGTCATACACATATTTTCCTCTGGTAAGGCTGGGACAGGAAGCCGGCTCAACCGCGATAAAACGGTAATCCGCCTCGCCTCTTAATTTTTCTCCCATAAACGGTGAAATCAGCCCGCCCAGATTGGAACCGCCGCCGGCGCAACCGATAATCACGTCCGGTTTAATTCCGTATTTATCCATGGCCGTCTTGGTTTCCAGACCAATCACCGACTGATGAAGCAGAACCTGCGTCAGGACAGAGCCTAATACATAACGGTATCCCTCCCTGGAAGTTGCCGCCTCCACCGCCTCGGAAATGGCACAGCCCAGACTCCCTGAGGTTCCGGGAAATTCCTCCAGAATCTTACGCCCTACTAAAGTGGTATCGGACGGCGACGGCGTCACATTTGCCCCATAGGTCCTCATAACCTCTCTTCTGAACGGCTTCTGCTCATAAGAGCATTTTACCATATATACCTGACAATCCAGTCCAAGATAAGCGCAGGCCATGGAAAGCGCCGTTCCCCACTGGCCGGCTCCCGTTTCCGTAGTCACGCCCTTAAGCCCCTGCTTTTTTGCGTAATACGCCTGGGCAATGGCGGAGTTGAGCTTATGGCTCCCGCTGGTATTGTTTCCCTCGAACTTATAATAAATTTTTGCCGGCGTCTGCAGCTTTTCCTCCAGACAATAGGCGCGCACAAGAGGCGAGGGACGGTACATTTTGTAAAATTTCCTGATATCCTCGGGAATCTCAAAGTATGCCGTGGTATCGTCCAGTTCTTGCCTGCAAAGCTCGTCGCAGAAAATGCCTTTCATCTCTTCAAATTTCAGCGGCTGCAGTGTTCCAGGGTTCAAAAGCGGCGCGGGCTTGTTTTTCATGTCCGCCCGGACATTATACCAGCTCACCGGCATCTCTTCCTCTTTCAGATAAATCTTATAAGGGATTTTTTTCTCTTCACTCATACATTTTCCTCCAATCTGGCTGTTTTCCGGTTTCTTTTGATACTCTGACCGGGAATCAAATGCCGGCGCGTGTTCTGCATACCGGCTTTATGGAATAAAAAAACTCCTATCCCAGTCATTGCTGGGACAAGAGTATATCTCCTGCGGTGCCACCCGGCTTGATGCAACATAAAATGCATCCGCTCATCGCATACTATCATATGCTTGATTTGGTAACGAAGTCTCCTCTCCGTCTCGTCTACTTATCCTTCGACTCGCCCTCCGAAGCCCATTCCCTTAAGTCCTTTATACCGCTTTCCACCAGACAGCGGCTCTCTGTAATAAAGAAAATTTTCACCGTAATATGCTCGATACTCTGAAAACTTCCTAAGGTACTCACTCTTCTTCAACGGTTTGCTAAGCTAGTTATATCATATGTCCGGGGGAAAGTCAAATGTTTTTTCTTTCCGCCAAGAATTACGCCAGGATTTCCATCTTGATTTTTGCCGGAATTTCTTTCAGGAGCTTCTCCGGGATTTATCTGCCGGATTTCTGCTTTACAGGGATTTCGATTTGGACAAGGGCATCCTCCATTTTATCAATCACGTTTTCATTGATAATAACTTCATAACAAAATCCCGACAGTGTAAAACCGTGTTTCGCAGCATAGTCAAATATTTTCCGGTAGCAATTCACAGCGTTTTCACCGTTTTCTTTATAAAAAGCCCGTACATATTTCCCGGCCGGCTGTATATGCAGACCGGTTTTCTTTATGGGAAACGGAATCTCGATAAACATTTTTGAATAATCCTCAAACTGGCCGTTATACAGGCTTTCCACAGAAATCATCGTCCCATAAGAGGCATCATGCAGGCGGCGGAGCTGATATTTTTTTGTTTCGTCGGTAATCAGCTCAACCAGCTTATCAAAAGAGGTGTCCCGGCTGACATCCACCGTAACCAGACTGCGCTCTTTTTTCTCAACAATGCTGATTTCTGATAAATCCATTGTCAGCAGCGTCAGCATATTTTGCCGGTGATACATCAACGTTTTCCGAACTCCTTTCAGATGCGCCAAATCCCGGTCCAAATCTTCTATTTTTTCCTGTAAAAGCTGTTCCATGCTGGCGGCGGAACGGTTTTTCATAAATGCCTGAATTTCATCAATCGGCACATCCAGCTCCCGCAGCAACAGAATGGTTTCCAGAATGGAACTCTGGTGATAGCTGTAATATCTGTATCCGTTTTCAGGATGGATAGCCGCCGGATGAAACAATCCAATCTCGTCGTACCACATCAGCGTTTTCTTGTTGATGCCGTGGAGGGCCGCGAATTGTCCGATGGTGAGCAGTCTGCTTTTTTTCTCCATTTTTCAAATCTCCTCTTGACTGTACAGTTACTGTACGGATTATTATATGTCACATACCAACCGAAAACAAGGAGAAAAGGAGAAAAATAATGGATAATCAAAACACTTACAACAAACCGGTTACATTGAGAAACATTCTCAAGTTTGCCATTCCCACCATAGCCATGTCGGTTTTTATGTCTTTTTACACCATGGTTGACGGACTTTTTGTGTCCAATCTGATTGGCACAAACGCGCTGTCTGCCATCAACCTGACAGCCCCGGTTATTCAACTTGTAACCGCCATTTCCACCATGCTGGCCACCGGCGGCAGCGCGGTCATTATGAAAAAGATGGGAGAACATAAACCCAAAGAGGCCAGAGAAGATTTCACATTTCTGATTTTAGTCAATGTAATCGTGGGTCTTTGCATGTGCATACTTGGATATTCTGTTATAGGCCGTATTTTCGGAAATCTGAATCTGTCCGCAGAGGTGGCAGGCTACTGTACCGCGTATCTTAACCGCTATCTGCTGTTTATCATCCCCATTCTGCTGATGAACAACTTTACTTTGTATATGATTGCCTCCGGGAAAGCAACGCTTTCCCTTATCTGCTCCGTAACAGGCGGCGTCCTTAATATGGTACTGGATTATGTTTTCATCGCCGTTTTTGACCTGGGAATCGGCGGGGCCGCGATTGCCACCGGCCTGGGTTACTCGGTAACGGCCGTAGCCGGCCTTTTTGTATTCAGCCGCAAAAAGAATCTGCTTCATTTTACAAAGCCCGCTTTCCGCTTCAAAGTACTTGCGGGCGCGGCATCCAACGGCTGTTCCGAAATGGCGACTGCTTTGGTCACGGGTATCATTACCATGATGTTCAACTGGACTATGCTGCACTATGTTGGCGAAAACGGCGTTGCCGCTGTGACAATCATTATGTATGTCCTCATGTTTGCCAGTTCTCTTTACACCGGCTATTCCTATGGCGTCGCGCCGATGATTAGTTATTACTATGGGGAGAAAAATCACGAAAAGCTGAAAAAGCTGGTTTCCACCAGTCTGAAAGTGATTGCCGTCATTTCCCTTGTGACAGTGGCCGCGTCTTTTGCCGCTACAAGGCCGCTGGTTTCCGTATTTGCCCGGCCGGATAATCCGGTCTATGAGCTGGCCGTGACCGGAAACCGGATATGTACGCTTGCGCTGTTCTTTATCGGTTTCAATATCTTTGCCAGCGGAATGTTTACGGCGTTGTCCAACGGTATTGTTTCCGCAGTCCTCGCCTTTATGCGTTCCTTTGTATTTATGCTGATTACCATGCTGATTCTTCCCGCCTTTTTGGGTGTGAACGGTATCTGGCTGGCCACGCCTGCCGCGGAAATGATGGCTCTTACTTTGTCCCTGTTTATGTTTTTGAAATACCGGAAACGGTATCAATATTGAAAAAGCCATGATGCCTGAAGCATTGTGATAGTGCAGCTTTGCTGTCTGCAACTGTCTACCGGATTATAGACACACAAAAAAAGCGGAAACCCTGTGAAAATCAAGGTTTCCGCCATTTTAACCAGAGCAGATGACGGGAATCGAACCCGCCTCCTCAGCTTGGGAAGCTGATGTTCTACCAATGAACTACATCTGCACTTCTAGCAGTATAACACAATAACTCCATTTATTCAAGCCTAAAATGAAGTTTTCGATAACGATTCACGCAGGCTAAAATTTCCTGCTTTCTGGGTCTTGCCAGAGACGAGGATATATCCCCTCTCTCGAAAAGGCTTTCAAGGCCGTCCTTATCGAGCTGATTTTCAATAAAATCCCCCAACTGCTTTACGGTTTTCCTGCCGTCCAGAAGTTTGAGCTGTGCAAACTTCAAAATATAGGCAAGGGCCGCCGTCTGCTCCTGGTCTTTGAGCTGTTCCAGATACCGCAGCTCCACATTCTCTCTTGCCAGTATCAGTTCGCTTGTTCCCATGGTTTTAATCTTGATTCTGTCGTCTTTTTTCAGCGCCATGTCAGGCAGCGGACATCTTTTCTCAAGGTAAGAGGGAAACTTTTCTTTCTCTCCTGTCATTTCAGGATAGCTTTTTGCCGCCTCCTTTGCCCTGTCCGTGATGTCAAAGGGAACGTATTCTTTCATTTGAATCACCGTATCCGCCACATGGAAATAAGAGCCGGAACTTCCCGCCACAATAATGGAGGAAATCCCCAAATCCTGATAAAGGGCGTTTACCCGGCAGATAAAAGGAGTAATCGGCTCCTCTCCTGCGGAAATAACCTCCTGCATCAACTGGTCGCGAATCATAAAGTTGGTGGCTGACGTGTCCTCGTCTATCAAAAATACCTTACAGCCGGCCTCCACGCCCTCCATTAAATTGGCGGCCTGGGAAGTGCTGCCGCTGGCGTCCTCGGTAGAAAAATGCGCCGTATCTCTTTTGTTGGGCAGATTTCCGATAAAAGGAGAAATATCCACATTGGCAATGCTCCGCCCGTCCTCCGCGCGGAGTTTGACCGCTGTGGCATCGGTAATCACAAGTTCCCGCCCGTCGCCTTTTATATGGTTGTACACGCCGTTTTGAAGCGCCTGTAAAATGGTGGACTTTCCATGATAACCGCCGCCCACAAAAAGGGTAATGCCTTTGGGGATACCCATGCCCGTTACAGGACCGCGGTTGGGAAGGTCAAGTGTCACTTCCATAGAAGCCGGAGACTGAAAGGCCACGGCCTCCTGCATGGGGCGATCCGAAACGCCGCTCTGTCTGGGGAGAATGGAACCGTTTGCAAGAAAGGCGCAAAGCCCCAGAGCCGGAAGCTGCTCTCGGATATACTGTTGATCCTCACATAGCTCAATAGCGGCCTTTAAGCGGTTCTTGTTAATTTTCTGGAAATAGAGGCTGGCGTGAACACAGTCCGGCAGAATGTCGAAGAGCATTTTCTCAAGCTCCCGGGCGTCAATGGTCCGCCCTCTGGCCGGAAATCCCGCTTCAAAACGCAGAGTTACATTGCCCTCCCGAACCCGGCAGGCCGTGCGCTCCAGGACTTCCTGTCCGCAGCGCGAGGCGCCGAGAAGTCCGCTCTTACCCGAACCCTTGGCCTGCTTGCTTCCCGAAGAGAGCTGCGCGGCAAAGAGACGCGTCAGATGATCCTGCAGGGTAATGCGCTTGGGGTAGGTGTCATAGTACTCGGCGGGAAATCCTGCTTTTTTTCCCGATACAAGAACCGACAGCCGGGAGGGAGAGGCAAAAGGATCTCCCTGCACATGGTCAATGGAAAGGACAAAGCTTCCGAAGTCGTACTGTCCTCTTAGATCTTTATAAGCCGGATAGCTCCGGTGATCGATAGAGCGAAGATTCGCCCGCAAATCCTGTGATGATTTCATAAAGATATGCTCCTCGTCTTAAAATAAATTTGTATTGGTGAAAGGTCTCTGCATTTTATTGTAAATCAGAACAAAATTCCGGTCAATGAAAACATTGTTTTTTCAGATCCATGTTCGTATAATGAAATTGGAAAAGAACAAATGCAATATGTGAAAAGGAACCCTTCATGCAGACAAAGAGCACAAAAAAAGTAAAAATATGTAAGAAATCACGGCGGTTGCAACCCGAAGTTTACAAATTTCCAAGTGCACTTGGTGGTTGACAACCGAAAAAAAGCCTAAAATAAGCACATACCCAAGGGGATATGTACATGTACGGATATATGGAGCTTAAAAACAACAACGCTTGAAACAGTGTCAAAAGAAACAGAATGAAATATTTCGGAACTGGAGCGTATGGAACAGCAGGGAACAAACAGTACATAGAAGGATTTGCAAACGCACGGATTTGCGGCCGGAAATTCTTCTGCCTTAGGATATGCGGGATGTGCTGGTTGTACCTTATATAACTGGAATAGAAAGGATGGAAAATTATGATTTTGGCAGATAAAATAATTGCATTGCGAAAACAGCATGGATGGTCTCAGGAGGAGCTGGCCGGGCAGCTTGGAGTATCCCGGCAGGCGGTATCCAAGTGGGAGAGCACCGCGTCCATACCGGATCTGGAGCGGATTTTGAAAATGAGTGAAATTTTTCAGGTGAGTACGGACTACTTATTAAAAGAAGAGCTGGAAGAGATAGAAGTATCGGCGCCGACAGAGGCGGAGACGGACGAAGATTTAAGAAGCGTGTCCCTGGAGGAAGCGGACAATTTTATAGAACAGAAAAAACGCAATTGTTTTTCCACGGCACTCGCAATTGCGGCATATATTCTTTGCCCGGTGGTTTTGATTTTCCTTGCCGGCTATTCGGAGCTTGCCACGGCCCGGATTTCTGAGGATGCGGCTGGGGGAATCGGCCTTGTGGTTCTGCTTTTGATAGTAGGCGCAGCATCGGTTGTGGTTCTTCTAAACGACTCACGGCTGGAAAAATACGAGTATTTGAAAAAGGGGAAATTCCGTCTTCAATACGGTGTGGAGGGAATTGTCAGAAAGCGTCAGGAGGAAATGAGCACATTTTACCGGACCTGCCATGCAATCGGAACTTTTCTGTGCATAACATCCACCCTTCCTATTTTTCTTACCTTGTGCTTTACGGGAGACAATGACTTCTTTAGTGTAATTGCTGTGGACGTAACATTGCTGCTGGTGTCTATGGGAGTATTTTTATTTGTCTGGTCAGGGGAACAGTGGGAAGCCTGTCAGATTTTGCTTCGCGAGGGTGAATTTACAAAGGAAGAACAGTCGAAAAAGCCGATTTTTGTCATTTATTGGTGTGTGGTTACAGCTATTTATCTCGGCGTCAGCTTTTGGACCTTTGACTGGCGTAGAACCTGGATAATCTGGCCCTGCGCCGCCGTGCTGTCCGGGGCGCTCCATATGGTACTGCGGATGAAAAGAGAAGCAGGGAAGCATGGAGAGTAGCGCAGAAGCACAATGAGAAAATATAGACATACGGTGTCAGGTTTTGTATGATACAATAATAAAAACAAAAGCAGTCAGTCCGAGTTGCAAAAATCTGTAATCAGGGCGTTGCCGGTTACGAAGCGAACAGTAACATAAGGGCTGCAGGGAGGACACCGTATGGCATCTAAATTAGAATTTGTTGAGTATGTAGCCGATCAGCTGGGGGAAGCCGGTGAGATAACATACCGGAAAATGTTCGGAGAGTATGGGATCTACTGCAATGGAAAGTTTTTTGCAACTATTTGTGAGGATCAGTTGTTCTTTAAAATCACGGAGGGCGGAAGGAAGCTTTGGCCGGATCTGGAAGAGGGGATTCCCTATCATGGGGCCAAGCCGCATTTTCTCATTGAAGAGCTGGAGGATCGGGAACGTCTCGCCGAACTGGTGCAGGTAACTTGCCAGGAGCTTCCCATGCCGAAGCCGAAGAAAAAGAAGGGGGCGGCAGATGGAACGAAAAGCGCAAAGTAAGAAGCTGGATTATAAAAAGGAATTTCCCGACCTATATCTGCCCAAAAAGAAGCCGGTGCTGATTGAGGTGCCGAAGATGACATTTATCATGGTGAAGGGAAAGGGCAATCCCAATACCTCCGCCGCTTATGCCGATGCCCTGTCCCTTCTTTACGGACTGTCCTTTGGAATTAAGATGAATCTGAAATTCGACAAGGTGCCCGGGGATATCCGAAAGGGAATGTGTATGGAGGAAGGTTCTCCGGTTTCGGAGGGGAATTATACAGTGCCGCCCCTGGAAGGGCTTTGGTGGACAGAAGATAAGCAGACGGCCTTTGACGGACGGAAGCTTGTGAATAAGGAGGAGCTTCGCTGGTTCTCCATAATCCGCCAGCCGGACGAGGTGACGGAAGAGCTGTTTGCATGGGCGAAGGCGGAGCTTGGGAAGAAAAAGCCGGAGCTGGATACTTCGGCGGCGAAGCTCCTGACATATGAGGAAGGATTGTGCGCGCAGCTTCTTCATGTGGGACCTTATGACGACGAGCCTGCCTCGATTGAGGTATTGGAACGGTTTATTGAAGAGCAGGGCTTCGAAGGGGACTTTCGGATGGAAGAAGGGAACGTGCAAAAGGGACGGTATCACCATGAGATTTATTTGGGAGATCCCAGGAGGACGGCCCCGGAGCGGCTAAAGACCGTGGTTCGGCATCCGGTAAAGAAGAAAAATTAGCGCCGGTAAGGAAATAAGAATACCCTCAGCGGATAAGGAAAATATGGTTCTTATCTGCTGAGGGTACTGTCGTTGTTCCGATGTTACTGTCAGGAAAGCGCACGGAAAGGCAGGAAAATGTAAAAGGGCGGTGCTATACTGGGTGGCAGATGGAAGGAAGCGGTTTTGGATACGGAGGAGTATATGGATTGGATTACGGGCCTGCAAAGGGCAATTGATTATGTGGAGGATCACCTGACGGAAGAACTGGATTACATGGAGATTGCTGTTCAGGCGGCATCTTCCAGCTTTCATTTTCAAAGAGTTTTCGGGATTCTGTGCGGCTGTACACTGGGCGAGTATATCAGGAACCGGCGGCTCACTCTTGCGGGAGGCGAGCTTGCGGCTACGGACATGAAGGTGCTGGACGCAGCGCTGAAATATGGTTATGACAGCCCGGAAAGCTTCTGCAGAGCTTTCACAAAATTCCACGGCATTACACCCTCTGCGGCCAAGGCAGGCGGCGCGGGTCTTCGGTCCTTCTCCAGACTTTCCATCAAGCTTGTATTAGAAGGAGGAACAATGATGAATTACAGAATTGAAAAGCATGATACCCTTAAAATCCTGGCAAAAACCTGGACGCTGGACGGCAAGAAGGAACATTTGCAGAAGGATATTTCAGAACTTTGGGCAAAATGTGCAAAAGACGGTACAATGGCACTGCTGGCAAAGGGAATGGCGCCTAAGGTTATTTTCGGTATGGCAGGGATCTGTCTTGATAATCCCCAGGAGGGAGAGTTTGTGTATGCGATTGGAAGAGAGTATACAGGAGGCGAGGTTCCAAAAGGGCTGACTGTGGTAGAACTGCCTGCGGCTGACTGGGTGGCATTTTCGGAGGAAGGGCGTATGCCGGATGCATTTGACGGACTGTGGAAGCGGATTTACACGGAATTTTTCCCGGCAAGCAGCTACGAGCCGGCCAATGGACCGACGATAGAGGTGTACCCCGACGATGATGTGTACCGGGAGGACTATCGCTTTGAAATCTGGATGGCGGTAAAAAAGAAAAAATAATTTAAAAAAACCCTTGACTTTGACGCAGCGTCAACAAGTATGATGAATTTGTCCGAAGGGGAAAGGAGGAAGAAGCATGAGATACGGAATACGGGAATTATCAGAGCTTGCAGGTGTGAGTGCACGCACGCTTCGCTACTATGATGAGATAGGGCTTTTAAAGCCTCTGTTTGTAAATGAGGCCGGCTACCGCTTTTATGGAGAAGAGGAAGCGGAGCTTTTGCAGCAAATCCTCTTTTACCGGGAGCGCGGGTTTGGCCTAAAGCAGATTGGGGAGATTTTGAAGAAAAAGGACTTTGATGCGGAACAGGCGCTGAAAGAACACCTGGCCGATCTGGAGGCCCGAAGAGATCAGCTTGATGCCTTAATTCGGACAGTAAAGAATACGATTTTGTCAAAGAAAGGGGAATATAAAATGAGTGACAAAGAAAAATTTGAGGCGCTCAAGGAGAGGGCCATAAAGGAAAACGAAGCACAGTACGGCGCGGAAATCCGTGAAAAGTACGGGGAGGACTGCGTGGAGGCATCCAATGAAAAAGTGAAAGGCATGGCACAGGAAGAATGGGAGCAGTTTCAAGGGCTTGAAAAAGAGATTTTGAAGCAGTTGAAGGAAAATGTATTAGCTAAAATCAGTTTTGATCAAGAAAAAGTCAAAGAATTGGTGCTCCTGCATAAGAAATGGCTGTGCATGACGTGGCCGAAGTATTCGGCTGAGGCCCACAAGGGCGTTGCGGCAATGTACGTGGCCGATGAGCGGTTCCGGCAGTATTATGACAGAGAAGTGCAGGGATGTGGGGAGTTTTTAAAGCAGGCTGTTGATTACTGGGCAGACCGGCTGTAAAATAGTTTGAAGGCAAGAGAATTAAAACTAAGAAATCATACTTTCGGTGTGCAGGGAAACACTGAGGGCAGGTATGCCGGCTGACAAGCCGGCATATTTTGATATCCTTGTCTTCTATATAAGAAACAATATTTTTTATAAATTTCCTCTTGACCCTAACGGAACGTCATAGGATAAAGTAGACTTATCAAAATCAGAAGGCAGGGCTGTGATAATGAGAACAGTAAAAGAGATTTCCAATCTGACAGGTATCAGTGTGCGCACACTTCATTATTACCACGAGATCGGGCTGCTGCCGCCCACAGAGATTAGTGAGGCGGGCTACCGGCTTTATGACGATAAGGCACTGGAAATTCTGCGGCAGATCTTATTTTTCCGGGAGTTTGATATGCCCTTAAAGGAGATTCGGAAAATACTTCAAAGCCCTGATTTTGACAGAGAGACAATATTAAGAAGTCAGAAAAGGATGCTGGAGATGAAGAAGGAACGTTTAAACCGTATGATTGCCAGCATCGACGACATTCTGAAAGGAGAGGAAGCAATGGATTTTACAGTGTTCGGTACACAGGATATCGAGGAGATTTGCAGCGCGGCCTTTGCCAATATGTCCGGGGAGCAGCAGAAAATCGCTGCGGAGCAGTACGGCGGCGAGGAAGCGTTTCAAAAGCATCTTGCGGAGTCTATGTCCACGGAGCAGGCGCAGAAAACAATGTCTAAAATGCTGGAATGGTATGGAGATAAGGAAACCTATATGGACGTGGCCACCCATCCCTTAAGCGCACAGGTTACGGAAGCTTACGGAAAGCGGTTTGAGTCCATCCGCAAAAAGCTTGCCGCAAAACGGGGAACAGATGTCCGTTCCTTTGAGGTGAAGGAGATTGTAGGGGAGTTTGAGTTTGTGGCGAAGCAGCTTTTCAGGCTGAAGCATATGGAAGGCTTTATGCTGGAGATGGCGGCGGATTACCGGACAAATGAGGCCCTTCGGCAGCAGATGGATCAGACGGAGGGAGAGGGAACGGCAGATTATCTGGCGGAGGCATTGGAAGCATTTTATAAGAAATAACAGTGAACAGGGCGGCCTTATTTTGCGGCGGCCCTGTTCAGCTTTGTCTGCCATTTTCCGCTGCGGTATTCCGTAAAAGAGATCAAGAAGTTTACCAGCCATCCCAAGGGCACCGCATACCATACCATAGCAATGCCGAACCGGGGAGCCATAGTGATCGCGAATATGACACGCAGCGACAGATTGGCAAGGTTGGCGACGGTGAACATCTTCATATCGGCGGCACCCCGGAGAAGGCCGTCCGTACACATTTTAAGGCCGATAAGGGCGAAGAAGAATCCGATAAATCTCAGGTAGCTGCTTCCCGTTTCCAGAGCAAGCTTTGTGCCGTCGCTTCCGAGAAAGGAGGCAATGATGGGAAAATGAAAGAACTCTAAGGCCAGACAGAGAAGCAGGGCAAAAAGGGCTACCAGGCGGAGGGCTGCGTGATAGCCTTTTACTACACGATCCTTTTGATTAGCCCCCATATTTTGTGCGGTGTAGGAGGACATGGCATTGCCCAGGGCGGCCATAGGGACGATGCAGATACTCTCCACACGCATTCCGGCGGAGAAGCCTGCCAGCATCTGCGGGCCGAAGCTGTTGACCACGGATTGAACCAGCATCATACCGATGGACACGGTGGATTGCTGGAAAATGGATGGAAGAGCCACACGGCACATGGTTAAAAGCTCTTCTGCACTGTAAAATCTGCGAATAAATCGCGAAATGGACGAATATTTTTTGGAATGAACGGTAGGAATGGAGTTTCTGGTATCATAGTCTCCGGAAGATCCGGGATATCCCCGCAGCTCCCGAAAAAAAATGAAAAAGGACAGCAAAGCCGAAATCCCCTGAGCAATCAGCGTAGCCCAAGCCACTCCAGCGATTCCAAGTCCCAGAGAGCGCACCAGATAAATATCCAGCACAATATTAAAAACAGAAGAGAAGATCAGCAGATATAACGGAATCCTGGACCGCCCCAGTGCATTGAACATAGAAGATAGCACATTGTACATAAAAAGAAAGGGCAGCCCCATAAAATAAATATTCAGATATTCCACCGCCATATCAAGAATATCCGCCGGCGTCTTTAAAAACACCATAAACTCCCGCCCCATAAAAAGCCCCAGCCCTGCTAAGGCCAGACTGATGCCCAAAAAAGTAAGAAGAGCCGTAGAAATCGACTTTTTCATACGTCCGTATTCCTGAGCGCCGAAATACCGGCTGGTAAGCACGGAAGCCCCTACGCCGCCCCCGATAGCCACGCAGATAAATACATTCGTAAGAGAATAAGAAGCTCCCACGGCAGCCAGGGCATTTTCACTCACATAGCGGCCCACCACCATAGAGTCGGCCATTGTATAAAACTGCTGAAACAGATTCCCGATGATCATCGGCAGCGCAAACAAAAACAAGGCACGCAAAGGGCGTTCCTTCAATAAATAATCTTTTTCCATTATCCTAATCTCCGGCTTTATAGTTAAAGCTTATCATTCTGTCATAAGGTTTAGAACCGTAGCTTAGAACCATTTGCTAAGTCTTAAGCTTCGTACAAAAAAGCAGTCTGCTTTTATCATATCCAAAACAAAGCAAAATGCAACATGAAAATTGAAGAGCAGCAAAGGGACCGCACATAACGGTTTGCTCCGTGATCGGCAGCGACTATACAACAGTTTTCAGGAAAATCAACAGGAGTATAGTCGTTTTATACGTAGAGAAACCGGTTTATTCATGATACAATGTACAGGTTACATAAAATGACACGTATTTTTTCCTAACAGCTAGGAAATTATGTGGAAAATAAAGGAGGTGAGTTTATGTATAATAAAGCCATGCAAATGAGACAGAAAAAAATTCTTCAAATTTTAAAAGAGAAAAAGGATTGGATCACAGGGAAGGAGCTGTCAACGATTCTCAGCGTTTCGGACCGGACCATCCGCAGCGACATGGAGCAGCTTGGAAAGACCTACAAGGGCATTATAGAATCCAGCGTGCGCTATGGCTACCGGATCAATGAGGATGTTTCGGAAGAAAGCGATTTGGAGCAAAGGGAGCATATCCCCCAGACCTCCGAGGAACGATGCAAATACATCATCGAAAAACTGCTTTTAAACAAACGGAAATTAAACATTTTTGATCTCCAGTATGACATTTACGTAAGTGAATTTACCATCAAAAATGATATGAAAAAGATTTCCGAAATGCTGGAAAAATACGACGGCGTGGAGTTGGTCAAAACAGGCAGCCACATTTATCTAAAAGGGAGTGAGGAAAGCAAACGGTTTGTTTACAAGGACTTACTTGCCAATGAGACCAAAGGAAACTTCATCAACCTGAATAAAATTGATGAGCTTTTCCCCAATTTTGATCTGATAAAGGTAAAAAATATCCTGGAAGAAATCCTGGAGAAATACGGTTACCGGGTGCGGGAGGAAACCTTCCCCATGCTCATGATACACGTAGGCGTGTCCATTCAGAGAATGATGAACTACAACTATGTGGAGACTAACCGTTACCGCTGTGAAATAAGGGACACTCCGGAATATAAGATTGCGATGGAGTTTTTCACAAGGGTGACAGCAACACTTTCCTTTGAGCTGAATGAGAATGAGGTTGTCTTATTTGCAAATCTGCTGATCGGAAGGCAGAGAAGCACCCTGTTTGAGAAGGAAGATTATCTGGTACAGGCAGAGGAGCTGATGCTGAAAATCGTAAGCATGGCCCGGCAGAGGTATGACATTGATTTTTCGGCGGATATGCTCTTTAAGGACGGTCTGGTACTGCACCTTCAGAATCTTCTGGAGCGGATACAGCTGGGAGCGGTTGTTTCCAATATCTGTCTGCCGGAAATCAAAAAGACCTATCCGATGGTATTTGAGATGAGCGTGTTCGTCGGGCACATCATCGAGGAATATATGGAGACCTCGGTTTCGGAGGATGAGATTGGCTTTCTGGCCATTCACCTGGGCGCGGCTTATGACCGGCTGAACATCAAATATTACTATCATGTGGTTTTGATTCAGCCCAACAGCAACACCATGTCGGGGGCATGCAGCGATAAGATACTGGAGCGTTTCGGAGAGCGTATCGTCATTGATACCATTTTGAATTATTACGAGGCGCCGGTGATAGAAAGCCTGAACCCGGATTTGATTATCTCCACCATACCGCTGACCCACAAGCTGGATATACCAACAATTGTCATCAGCATGTTTGTGAATACCAGTGATGAGTATAAAATTTTCAAGGCCATTACGGACCTGGATAAGCACCATTACAAAACGGAATTTAACAACTTTATCAAGTGTCTGATTCTGGAGGATTACTACTATTACAATCTGGACTGCGACACTTATGAGGAAGTTATCACCCGTATGTGCGACCGCATGTATGAGGGCGGCCGGGTGGACGAAACCTTTAAGAAATCCACCTTTGACCGGGAGAAGATGGCGTACACCTCATTCAGCTACGGCTATGCCATTCCCCATGCGCTGAACTACTCGGCCATTCAGTCTACCATGAGCATTGCCATTTTGAAAAAGCCGGTTCAGTGGGGAGATTACCAGGTTCATCTGGTGCTGCTTCTGGCTATCCGGGATGATGAGAAGGAGCTTTTAAAGATTTTCTTTGACTGGTTCGGGAATATCTGCGACGATACGCTTCTTCTGTCCAGAATCCGGGAGGCGAAAACAGCCAAAGCCTTTGTAGAATTGATAGAATAGTCCAGCTAAGAAATGTCAAGTGTTTTTGAAAAAGATTTGTTGCTGGATGGTAAAGTCGCAAAGTTCCTCTCATTACAGGTGCGTCGAAGTGACTTTACCCTTTAGAGCTGTCGCGCAGCGACTTTAAATAGGAGGTTGAAATGAAGGGAAAAAAGAAGCCTGAACCCGCTTATGTACCGGCCCCGTGGAGCCGAAGAGGATTTGCCTATCTTCTTGACGGGTATCTTGGTTCGGCTTTCAGTGTGATTCCGGTAGGGCTTTTGTGGAATATGCTCACGGAAGAGGTAGTTATCAATACGGATTTAACCCTTTTTGACGCCCCCTACGGATGGCTTGCAGGATTTTTGGGCCTGGTATTCGGAGCCGTTTACTACTATGTGATTCCCATGTGGGTATGGAAAGGGCAGACCCTTGGGAAAAGACTTATGAACCTTCGCATCGTGGGGGAGGACAACAATCCCCTGCCGGCAGGCCGTCTTGCCGTGAGACAGCTTGCGGGAGTGATGCTTTTGGAGGGAGCCTTTCTGCTCACCGGCCAGTATGCGGTACAGATGCTTACCATGCTGACCCTGGGCGCAGCGGGAAAGGCGCTGAATTATCTGCTGTTTGGCGTATTTATAGTGTCTGTGTGGCTTGCATACCGCGACGGAAAAGCGGCGCATGACATTTGGGCCGGCAGTAAGGTAATCGACAATAAATAATTCATACAGAACTGGAATGGAGGACGGGATTTATGGAAGAAATGGAATTGATCTGTTTTAAGATCATCTCTGCGGTAGGAGAGGCAAAGAGCGACTACATCTCCGCACTGGAAGCTGCCAAGAAGGGCGACTTTGAGAAGGCGGAAGAGGCAATGAAGCATGGCGATTCCTGCTATGTAAACGGACACAAGGAGCATGCGGAATTAATCACCAAGGAAGCAAGCGGCGAAAAGACAGAAGTATGCCTGCTTCTGATGCATGCGGAGGATCAGCTGATGGCTGCGGAGACAATTAAGTTACTGGCTTCCGAGCTGATAGAGCTTTATAAAAAGTAAAGAAAAAAGGATAGAAAGGAGGAAAATGACCATGAAGCGATTCTATTTATTCTGTAATGCAGGAATGTCAACCAGCCTTCTTGCAAGCAAAATGCAGAAAACGGCGGACGCCCATGAGCTTCCCATTGAGATCAAGGCATTCTCAGACACACATATGAGTGATGTTGTCAGTGAGTTCAATCCGGAAGTAATTCTCTTGGGACCTCAGGTGAAGCACCTGTTTGATAAGGTAAACGAGCGTTACGGCCAGGATCACATCGTTGCTGTGATCGACAGCACCGACTATGGCAACATGGACGGTGAAAGAGTACTAAAGAAAGCAATGAAGCTTTACAAAGAAAGTAGAGGGAAATAAGTTATGATGCAAAAACTTGAGAAGTTCTTGATGCCCGTTGCAAACGCGCTGTCCAAGAACAAGGTACTGTCTGCGATCCGCGACGGTTTTCTGATTACGGTTCCCATCACCATTGTGGGTTCCATTTTCCTGCTGATTGCCAACTTCCCCCTGGAGGGCTTCCTGAATATGATGACCTCCATCTTCGGGGCCGGCTGGGATGCATACCTGGGAAGAGTATCCGCTATCGCCTTTGACTGCGTGGCGCTTCTGGGTGTATTGAGTATCGGTTACTGCTATGCAAGAGAAAAGGGACTGGAGAATCGAATCGGCGGTGCTGTGGTAGCACTGGTATGCTTTTTGATTATTACGCCCCAGAAGACATTAGTGGAAGTGGAGGGCGCAGCAGAGGCCGCATCCTTCAGCGGATTCCAGTTTACCTTCCTGGGAACGGCCGGAATGTTCCTGGCCATGATTACGGCGATTCTGTCAGTTGAGATTTACGCATGGGCCATCCGCAAAAAGCTTGTGATTAAGATGCCCGACGGCGTGCCGCCTGCAGTTATGGAATCCTTTGCTTCCCTGATTCCTTCCGCAATTGCGATGACCGTATTCTTTGTAGTAGGTATTATTTTCGACCATACTTCATTTGAGTATGTACATTACTTTATTTACCGGGTACTCCAGGCGCCTCTGGTGGGACTTGGCAGATTGTCCGGATTTGAGGTAATCTATCAGTTCTTGTCCACGCTGTTCTGGTTCTTCGGTATCAACGGACCGGCTGTAACCAACACCATTTTCAGCCCCATCCATAAGGTACTGACTGTGGAGAACTATGAGGCAGCTCAGGCAGGACTTGAGATGACCAACATCTTTACGGCAGGCTTCTCCGATTTCTTCTGCAATTTCGGAGGCGGCGGATCGACCCTGGGTCTTGTTATTATGATGGCATTCCTTGGAAAATCCAACCGTATGAAGACTTTAGGAAAGCTGTCCCTGCCGGCCGGTATCTTCGGTATCAACGAGCCGTTGATTTTCGGTCTTCCGATTGTATTGAACCCGCTGATGGCAATTCCTTTCATCCTTGCGCCGGTTGCAAATACGATTATCGGATATCTGGCTACGGTAACGGGTATTATGCCGATTACCTTGGGCGTGCAGCTTCCCTGGACCTGTCCCATCATCTTCTCGGGATTCCTGGTGACCGGTTCCTTCATGGGTTCTGTTGTCCAGATTGTGCAGCTTGCGGTGGATATTCTTATCTACTATCCGTTCTTCAGGCTGCTTGACAAGCGCTATGTGGACGATGAGAGCAAGACGAGCAATAAGACTGACGAATTGGATGATTTGTCCTTTGACGACCTGGAGTTTGACTGAGAAAATATAGCTACATAAAAAAGGAAAGGGCTGTCGTGAGGGCAGCCCTGACAAAAAACAGTATTATCAGTTGGACGGTAAAGTCGCAAAGACACACGAGAGGAACTTTTATGAGTGTCCTTTCGAATAAAAGTTTCTCTCACTACAAGTGTGTCGAAGTGACTTTACCCTTTAGTGCTGTCGCGCAGCGACTATAAATAGGAGGCAGAGTATGAATATCGTATTAATTTTTGATCAGGGTCTGGCAGGAGCCGGAGGGAAGTCCAATCCCAACGTGGGACTGACGGCCGTAAAAGGCGGAATCGGCTCAGCCTTAATGATGGAGTCCCATCTGGAGAAGATTGGAGCCAAGGTAGCGGCTACTCTCTACTGCGGCAACGAATACTTTCTGAACAACCAGGAAGAGGTTGTGACAAAGATGACGGCTATGGTAAAGAAGGTAAAACCGGACTTCGTGGTATGCGGTCCCTGTTTTAACTTCCCTGACTACGCGAAAATGGCAGCTATGATTTCAACCTCTATCCTGGAGAAAACGGAAATCAAGTCCTGTGCCATGATGTCAGTGGAAAACGGAGAGACCATTGAGCTTTACAAGGACAAGACGCCTATTGTAAAGATGCCGAAAAAGGGCGGAACCGGATTAAATGACAGCTTTTCGGATCTCTGCGATCTGATTAAGGGAACGGTTGAATCCTCTTCTGATTTGGAAGATATCAAGAAGCGTGTCTGCTATTAAGAATAGAAATGTGGTGAAAGGGGCTGTTGCAAAATAGGCCATCAGCCATTTCCGATAATCGGAAAAGTCTGCTGTCTTATTTTGCGGCAGCCCTTTTAAAAGGAGAAATATGAATACAGAAAGATTGAAAACCTTATGTAACAGCTTTGGAGTCAGCAGCGGGGAGCAGGCGGCGGCCAAAATTCTCCGGGAGAGCTGTAAGCCTCTGTGCGATGAGTTAAAGTATGACCGCCTCGGCTCGGTATTTGCCGTAAAAAAATCAAAAAACCCTAAGGCGGCAACGCTTATGATTGCCTCCCCTCTGGATGAAGTGGGACTGATGATTTCCGAGGTGAAAAAGGACGGAACCCTGGCTTTTATTCCTCTGGAGAGTATTGCCCTTAGTTCCCTGCTGCATCAGCGCGTGCGGATTCTGACCAGAGAGGACACGTTTATTGACGGCGTCATCGGCATGGACAAAAAGGCTCTGGAGGACTCCTGCGAGATCAAGAGCGCGGAGGATCTCTTTATCACCTGCGGTTTAAGCGGCGATGAGGCAAAGGAGCGGATTCATCCGGGAGACCTGGCAGGCTATGCAGGCACTTTTGGAGAGCAGGACGGGACTGCGATAGCAAAGGCCCTGTTTCCGCGGGTGCTGAATGAAGTTACCCTGGAGCTTTTGGAGAAATTGAAGGATACGGAGCTTGATTTTCATTTGGCAGCAGGCGGCGTTGCCCAGTCTGTCATCGGATACCGGGGGACTAAGACAGCGACCTATGTGATACGGCCGGATGCAGCCATTGCGCTTACGGCATTTGATACGGCGAAAAGGAAGGTTCAGTTGGGAGATAAGGTGATTCTGGGCTATTATGATCGCCAGATGCTTCCCGCCCAGGCGCTTCTTCGGGATTTGGCCGGACAGACGGAGACAAAGGAATATTTCGGACTTTTGGGAAATGACGGGTCCTTTATCCATAAGACTTTAAAGGGAACCCCCAGTATCAGCGTCGGCATTGCTGTGGACCATCTGGGAAGCGCAAATGAAATCTGTAAGATCAGTGATGCGGATGCCCTGACGGATGCGTTGGCTTCTTATCTGCGTACCTTGGACTCGGAGAAAATTATGGGATTTGGAATGGGTGACAGGCATGGTTGATTTGGAAAAAATGGAACGGATTTGCGGAGCGCCGGGTATTTCCTCCTTTGAGCAGGAGATTGGATGTATTTTGGAGGAGGAGTACAGGGGCTTTGGCCTGAATTGCAGAAAGGACGGTCTTGGGAGCGTCATTGCCGCAAAGTGCGAAGACAGGCCGGGACCGAAAATGATGATTGCCGCCCATATGGACGAGGTTGGATTTATGGTAGAGGCCATTGACGAGCAGGGCTTTCTAAGGCTGCGTCCGGTGGGGAGCTGGTGGAGCCATCTTGTTCTGGGACAGTGGTATACGGTTGTCACAAGGGAAAATGGGTCTTATCCGGCTTTGATGGGAAGTATGGCCACCCACGGGCTGCCTGCCAAGATTCGGGACAAGACGGTTTCTATGGAGGATATATATCTGGATCTGGGAGTGGAGAACCGGGAGGAGGTTCTTTCTCTGGGGATTGCTGTGGGAGATATGGTAGTGCCCTGGACTCATTTTGAGGTGATGCGGAATCCAAAATATGTGTCCTGCAAGGCATTTGACGACCGGATTGGAAATTATATTATGCTGGAAGCGGCTAAGCGGCTTCGGGATGAGGTTCATACGCCTCTGTATCTGGCGAATACCGTTCAGGAGGAGCCGGGGCTTCGGGGAGCGAGAACGGCGGTGGAATGGGTGCATCCTGATATTGCATTTGCGATTGATACCACACTTGCCGGGGATACGCCTGCCAATCACAATATCTGCTCTCTGGGGAAGGGCGTGGTGCTGTCTATGATTGATTCCAATTCCATTGCTCCCAGAAAATTGGTGCGGTATGTGGAAGGGATTTGCAGGAAGCATGGGATTGACCATCAGTATGCGGTATTCAACAAGGGCGGAACGGATTCGGGGAATATTCATAAGGCTTTTGACGGTGTTATCAATATGACGCTCTCGATTCCGATTCGGTATATGCATACGAATCACAGTATGATCCATACGGATGATGTGGAGGCTTGCATTCGGCTTGTTTGTGAGCTGGCGAAGGATATGAGCGGGGAGATTTTTGAAAGTATATTATAAACGGCGGAACCGAAACAGAGATATTTTCAGGGAGCATAAATCAATGTGCTGATGCAAGAATTTGCGGCCGGGAAATGATTTGATGAAGGTGTATCAGGAAGAATGTTACGGAACGGAATAGGAGAGTGATATAGATGTATGGTATTATAGCGACCTGGCGGATGGCCAAGGAAGGGATTGAGCTTGCGGATGAGATGCTGAAGAAGGGGGAGACCTCCGGCAAGGCGATTGAGACGGCTATTAAGGCGGTGGAGGATTTTCCGTATTATAAATCGGTTGGTTACGGCGGTCTGCCAAATGAGGAGCAGATTGTGGAGCTTGATGCCGGTTATATGGATGGGGATACGATGAGTGTCGGCGCTCTGGGGGCGATTAAAGATTTTGCCAATCCCATCAGTATTGCGAAGAAGCTCAGTGAGGAAAAGGTGAATAATGTTCTGGTAGGTGCGGGGGCGGAAAAGTACGCACGGGAAATGCAGTTTGAGGAGAAGGAAATGCTCACGGACAGGGCGAAGGCTTTTTACCGTAAGCGGAAGAAGGAGATGGATCAGGAGCTGAAACCTTATGATGGTCATGATACGGTGGGAATGGTTTGTCTGGATACTTCCGGGACGGTGACGGCAGCTACCAGTACAAGCGGGCTTTTTATGAAGCGAAGCGGACGTGTGGGGGATTCTCCGATTGTAGGCTCCGGATTTTATGCGGATTCTGAGGTCGGCGGAGCTACGGCTACCGGGCTTGGAGAAGACCTGATGAAAGGGTGTATTTCTTATGAGATTGTGCGGTTGATGAAGGAAGGGATGTCGCCTCAGGAGGCTTGTGAGAAGGCGGTGACGGATCTGGATCGGAGGCTTAGGGAAAAACGCGGGGAGGCCGGGGATCTTTCGGTGGTGGCTATGAACTGTAAAGGGGAGTTTGGGTGTGCTACCAATATTGGAGGGTTTTCGTTTAGTGTGGCTGCGGAAGGACTGGAGCCGGTTGTTTATCTTGTTACCAGGGAAGAGGATGGGCGTTGTAGTTTTAAGGAAGCGGATCAGGAGTGGCTTGAGGAATATATGCGGGTGAGGATGGCGCCTGTTGTGGAGTAGGGGGTAGGTTGTGAGGCTGTCGCAGAATCAGCC
>OFFT01000752.1_pt1 | contig 21956 bp, 25 predicted proteins | sample 1521581 | NCBI WGS metagenome assembly OFFT01 (sample SAMEA3504084, study PRJEB24116) | mouse gut metagenome | biome: mouse gut; feature: mouse-associated habitat; material: faeces | place: Denmark | collected 2011
GTATATGCTTCTATATAATAAGATATAGTCCGACAAATTGGGAAACTTTTAATTAACTTCATTTTCTTCTGGCGCTGTCTTGCGCATGTCTCTATTTCCTGATGTGCTTTCCGTTCATGAAGACAGTATAACACATAAAAAGAGCCGGAAATTTTCTATTCGCGGATAGCTTTATTTTGAGCCTAAAATATGCGCTCCGGCATTTCAGGTACGAATATGGGCATTTTGCGTTCCGTCAGTTCATTATGCCATAAGCAATTATCTTTTATTTTATACTGCTTGTTCTTTTGAAAAACGAATTTTGCAGAACTCCGCAAGCCAAAAAAGCCAAAAAGGAGAATGGTACGATGTGCAAAAGAAAAATGTACAATAAACTGTTATACCAGACTGATCTGCATGAGAGGAATTCCCCGATTGTTTTCAATGCAGTACAGCTCCGCCTGCCTACCAGACAGGCATGTCCCCATGGATTATGAAGATGACAAAGCCATAATCCCCTGCTCCCGCTATATATCCAATACTCTCTTCGTAAATTCTGTCGTCCCAAATTCAAATCCCTTTCCATCTTTGTACTCCATCGTCAATACAATATCTGGCTGTGTATCTATATCATATTCAAGAAACTTATCCGCCAAATCTTTTACATTGTCTTTGCTCAACACAAACACATACAGATCCCCCATTCTTTCTATATTGCACCTTTTAATCTTCTCAATACTTACCCCAGCGCCCCTACAATATTTTATCAGTTCTATGTTGCCAAATAATATCTGCTTGGAACTCTCATTTAATCTCATATGTTTACTCCTCTCCAAATACATAATAATGTCCTATAGAATTATATATCACACTGTATCTTTGGTTGAATAATCTCAATGTATTATAATCCCCGTCAGACTCTCAAAAAGAGCAAATTCCAATCCGGTACAGGCAGCAGCACGCTTAAGTCTATCATATCTATAATCTCTCCTACCGAGGAAAAGTGCCCTACCTGATTCTTGCGACCATTCTACTACAGCCATTGCTCATATGCCAAAAAGGTTTCTCCATATGACAAAACCCCCTTTCTCCGGTTCCCAAGGAGGAGAAAGGGGGCTGGAATATCCTCAGCGTTTCAAATGAACAAGCTCTGCGCAGCATCATCCGGGTAGCTTATATCAGCTGTGTGGATGAATACCTGAAAATCGATGATCTGCTGTCAGGCCATGGCTATGCGGACGTAGTCTTCTTCCCCAGGAAAACCTCCTCCAAGCCGCTGCTCCTGGTTGGCTGAAATGGAACAAGGCAGACGCGGGGGCAATCTCACAGATCCGGAACAATGACTACCCCCAGGCGCTGAAAGGCTATGGCGGGGACATGCTCCTGGCGGGAATCAATTATGATGCCAAGAGCAAGAAGCATACCTGTAGGATAGAAGCGTTATAGGGAGCAGAAAGCACCTGGGGAACAGCAAAATCCATGAAGACACTGACTGTTTCAGGACACAATCTCCTCCAGACAGCTGCCGAACCCCTCCCCTCTGCCGCCGCCCCCAGATCCGCCACTTATCTTTCATCGTTTCCTCCATCGGCTTCACCTACCGTCTCCGCCGTCATTACACCTGTCATCCCTATCGTTAAACATGATACCATGGCGGCCATTGACACTGCAACTCTCTTTTATGTATTTTTCACATTGATTCATTCACCCTCACCCCCTACTGAGCACCCAATGCCCAAGACAGCGTGAGCGCCAATCGGAACCGAAAGCTATCCGTTCACAGGACAGTACAATGGCAACGGCTACGAAAACAAGGGACTGACAATGACAAGTCCTGCCGTCAAGATGATTGGTTTCTTCCAAATCTATTTACAATAAGAACTTTCTGTAGTAAAATCAGGAAGACAAGAATGTATTTGGCGCTCACGTCAAGCGGAACAGCGCCTTACAAGGAAGGAGGACCAAATGGCACTGATACAGGAAAAAAGTTACACAATCGAAGATATCTACGCCCTGCCGGACGGTCAGAGGGCGGAACTGATCGATGGTCAAATTTATAATATGGCTCCCCCGACCACCAACCACCAAAGGCTTGTGGCCAAATTGAGCCACCAGATACTAAGCTATATTGACGCCAAGGGCGGAAACTGCGAGGTGTTTCCCGCCCCCTTTGCCGTGTTCCTAAACGAAGATGACCGGAACTATGTGGAGCCCGACATCTCCGTGATATGTGATAAAAGCAGCCTGAACGACAAAGGGTGCAACGGAGCCCCTGACTGGATCATCGAAATCGTCTCGCCATCGACCCAGCAGATAGATTACGGCGTCAAGCTCTTTAAATACCGCACGGCGGGCGTCCGGGAATACTGGATCATTAATCCATCGACACGCATCGTAAATGCTTACGACTTCGTGAGCGGAAAAGGAACCTGTCAGTACCGTTTTGACGACGAGATTCCGGTCTGCATTTATGGGGACCTGAGCATCCGGATTTCCGACCTTTTATAAGGGCAATAGACTGCTGCCCTGTTCCGGAATCCTGCTGCCGTCCATGAGGCAGATTCTGTCAGCGAACCTTCTGTCAGCGAACCGGGCAGTGGACACTTTTCTTCCTATGCAGAAAGACGGATATGTACCGTTGCTTTTCAGCTGGTACACATCCGCCCTTCCGTCTTTTAAAGCGCAATCAGGAACGCTCAGCCATCCATCCGTGACACCGGCAGCCACAGTTCGATATAGCGTTTCTCGTTGTCCGGTTTGCGGAACCAATGGGTGACTGAGACCTCCGGCGCCTCCGCAAGTATATATCCGGAGGAGGGAAGCCATTCCTCCACGATTTTCTTCCGCAGCTCCTCAAACACCCTGGTAGGATACATGCACCGCTCCGTCTCGCATACCACATAGGTGTGGGCGAGAATCGTAATGTTCTCGAACCGCTTCGCGTCCTCGGCGTTTCCCAGTTCCAGCTCCAGATGCTCCCGCTCCCACTGCCCCAGCTGGGATGCGATGTAAAAATCGTATCCTTCCTCACGGAAATTCGTCATGACCCCATAGCTGGTCACGCTGTCGCCGGCAAGCCCTTGCAGCACATACTGGTTCAGCCGGGTGGTGACATAGAAAGCATTCTCCTGCTCCTCCCTCTCCCCGGGGCTTCCGGTAAAAAATCTCTTGTAGCCTGTGAGCACCATCTCCGGCTTCTCTTCAATCCTGTAATTCATACTGCTGCCTCCTTCCAATGCTATCCGGATGGACAGGCGGGAAAAAGAGCGGAGCTCCGCCCCCGGCTCGCGCGCAGCCGACGGGGTGATGCCGTGGAACCTGGCAAAGGCTTTGGCAAAGCTGTCCGGGCTGTCGTAGCCATACTTCACCGCCGCATCGATGACCTTGATCTTGTCCCCGGCCAGCTCCACCCCCGCAAGGGTCAGCCTGCGGCTGCGGATGTATTCCCCCAGGGTATAGCCGCACAGGATGCTGAATACCCTCTGGAAGTGATAGCTGGAGGAAAAACCGGTTTTGGCGATTTCCTCGTAGTCAAGCTCTTCCGTGATATGGTCTTCGATATAATCGATGGCTTTCTGTATCCCTACGACCCATTCCATTTCCTTTTCTCCTGCCTTTTCTCTGTCTCTTTCTTGTCTTTGTCTCTTCTCAGCCTCTGTCTCGTTACTGCCTCTGTTTCCTTTACAGGACGCAGGCACTTTCCCGGCACCGTATCCGGCCGTCCATCCATACTTTCTGTTCCTGACTAGTCCTGTTCATTGTACCAGAGCAAGACGTCCTGCGCCCGACTTTCTCTGCGGACGGATAGCGGATTTCAGGCGCAGGCGGACAGCCGGTATGTCTATAATCTTTCGAATTGCGGGGACAGCTGCGCCAAATGGGTCTTAAAGATTGCGGAGCAGAAGGATCTGACCGTATATCTGCGGCACATCATGGGGTTTGAGGGATTATTCGAAATACAGATTATGAATACAGGGAAAATCGTCCGTAACCGTGCCGAATATGTGATGGGGCTGTTGGAAGCCGAGGAGATGATGGATGAAGGGTAGTCGCCTTACAGCATACATGAAATATACGAAATCGTCACTGAGGGAAAATCCGCAAATGTGAAGGAATCCTATCATCATTTGCGGGAGCTGTACAGCAATTTCCCTGGAAAAGCATAAAGACGAATCCAAAAGCCCTCAGCCAATCAAAACTTTCTTTCCCTCAAAGGCGAAGCCGTAGCGCCGAATCTTATCGGCAGGGATTCCCTTTGCCTCCAGGCCGGCGGCATACTGCTTCTCCTCTATCTGCTGCAGCGCGGACTGGACGGTATCTTCCAGCGTCTTCTCGCCCTTTTTTCCCGGGTCGTGGACTTTGAATTCCAGGATGATGGCATCGTCTCTTGAATTGCGCGGCTCCAGCATCACGTCATACCTTCCGAACCCACTTTCCCGGTTGGACGTGATTATATATCTGTCTGCCAGTTCCACCATCAGCCCCAGAACAAAGCCATGGTAGAAACGCTCCGGCTCCTCCGCCTCCGAAGGCCTGCCTCCTGTATCGAAGTAACTGAACGTAGCCATAGCCACCCTGTTCATATATGCGTTCATGGCTCCTGTGTCGCCGCACAGAAGCGCTTTGATGAAATTGTTGTAGGCAGAAGCGGTTACGGAGAACCAGCCTTTTATCATCTTCCTGAACATGATGCGAACCTCTTTGTTCGTCAGGGACAGCTCGTATTCCTCCTCCCCGTCCTCACAGGTAAAGCTTTCCACTTTCAGGTATCCGCTGGCCAGAAACAGGCTCCAAATGGCGTTCTCGTCCTGATCAAGCTGGCTGAACACAATCTGCTCGTCTATCTGCGCACGGAGCTTCCCGCCTTCCAGCAGGTCTTCCATGACCATCTTCACCTCCGGACTCCCCTCCCGAATCAGTTTCCCCACCAGGCTGTTGGAACTGGTGTTCGCCCAGTAGGTGGCTACCCGGCGGGTGTCCAGGTAATTCAAAATTGACCAGGGGTTATAGATGTCTTTCCATTCTCCGAATATGAAACCGTCATACCAGCTCTTCACCTTCTCCTTCTCTTCCAGGCCATACTCGTCCATTGCGGCGAACACTTCCTCTTCCGTAAAGCCGAACGATGTCCCGTATTCATCGGATGTGGTCGTCACCACTTTCAGATTGTTCAAATCCGAGAAGATGGACTCCTTACTGATTCTTGTAATGCCAGTCATGATTGCCCGTTCCAGCCAGGGGTTGGTCTTGAAAGTGGCGTTGAACAGGCTTCTGATGAAGCCTACCATCTCCTCCCAGTAGCCGTGTACATAAGCCTCCTGCATAGGCGTGTCGTATTCGTCCAGGAGGATTATGACTTTCTTCCCGTAATAACGATATAAATATTCCGACAGCTCGCTCAGCGCCATGGTGGCATCCGTATCGTCCATATCGACATCTTTTCTGAAAAAAGATTTCTTTTCCCTCTCTGTCAGCAGACTGCTCCCCAGGAGAAATTCACAGCGGTCATATTCTCTGGCGAGCAGGCTGCAGATTTTGGAACGCGCCCTCTGGAAATCCATTTCTTTCACATATGCAAAAGAAAGGAAAATCACCGGATAGGTTCCCTGCAGGGCATGGTACTTGCAATCCTCGGCTTTTCCCTCATCAGCATTTTTTTCCTGCCAGATAGAGAGCCCCTGGAACAGATTCCCGCGCCCTTTGTAGCGAACAGAGAAGAATTTCTCCACCATGCTCATGGTCAAAGTCTTGCCAAAACGCCGCGGGCGGGTAATCAAGGTGACTGCATCCCCGTTTTCCCACCATTCCCTGATGAATTCGGTCTTGTCTACGTAAAAGTAATCATTTGTAATCACCTGTTCGAAATCCTGATGCCCTATCGCCACCGTCCTTGCCACAAGCCGACCTCCCTTCCATCGCAGCGCATGCCCGCCCTGTCTTCCGCCTTTTTCTCTGCGATTCCTGTCTTTCCTCTCTGCCTGTAGTATAACACAAAACAGACAAATGCGTCCACTGAATCTATATACTCGGTGATTGAATCTTGCACGCAAACCGGATAAACGGCATGACTTGCTGTGTTTAATGGCTGGCAGGAATGAAATGCCGTTTATATAAGAATCTTAAAAACATCCAGTAACGCACTTTTCCCCAAAACAAGAATACCTGGCCCATGCGGCGCACCCTACAGCACGAGCCAATGCTGTATGGGCCAAAGCCTTATGGGTCAAAGACCCGGGCTTCGGCCCCCTGACATTAGGCCTCCTTAAGGATGTCCTGCAGCCTTCCGCTCTCCTCCTCTATGACTTTTTTGTCGATTCTCCGGAAAAGAATCTCAATCTCCGGCAGGCGATGGCCTGGGGGAACCTGCTGCCGCTTCCATCGGTTGTCTATGCCCAGCCAGCCGCATACCTTTTCGGAGGAAAAAGGCAGGAACGGCCAGAGCAGCACTGCCAGGCCTGCAGTCATCTGGACGCACTGGAAAAGCGTCTCCTTGCAGGCCGTCTCGTCAACCTCCCTGGTGGCCCAGGGCTTCTGCGCATCGAAGAAGCGGTTGGCGAACCTGGCGAACCCAAAGACGGCTCCCAGGGCGTCCTTGAACGCTCCTTTCTCGATCTGCCTGCCCACTGTCGAGAACAGCTCCTCCGTCTTTCCCTCTATCTCCGGGTTCCGCCCGCCGGAGGGCACGATGCCGTCCCAGTATTTCAGGATAAAGGACAGGGTGCGGTTGACGAAATTCCCGTAATTTCCAAGCAGTTCGCCGTTGTGGCTGTATACATATTCCCGCCAGGAAAAATCCGCGTCCTTTTTCTCCGGCCCGTTGGCCAGGAAATAATAGCGGATGGAATCCGGCTCGTAGCGCTGAAGCAGATCTTTCACCCAGATGGCGTAATTCTGGCTGGTGGATATCTTCCGCCCCTCCAGCGTCATGTACTCGCTGGACACGATCCTGTCCGGCAGATGCCACTTCCCGCCGGTTCCCGTCCACCATTCCGCCTCCTGCCGCAAGCCCTCCGCCCCGTTTTCGGCGGCAATCAGGAGGGCCGGGAGGATGATAGTGTGGAAAGGGATATTGTCTTTCCCATGCACATAGTAATGTCTTGCCTCTTCTCCCCAGAGCGTCTCAAAAGCCTCCTGAGCCCTCCTTGCCGAAATGTCTGTGGGGTTTTCTGTCAGGTTTTTTGCACGTTTTTTTGCCAGGCCTTCCGCGTCCGCGCCGTCTCCTTCCGCGTCCACGCCATCTCCCTCCGCGTCCGCGCCATCTCCTTCCGCGTCCGCACCGTCTTCTTCCGCCGCCAGCTTCCGGGCAGCCTCTTTGCTGGCGGACAGGTAGCCCAGGACGTTTTCCGCCCAGATATAGATGGTCTTGTCTTCGTATCCAGCTTTCGGCACACTGATGCCCCAGTCCAGATCCCGGGTCAGCGCCCGGTCGCGCAGGCCCTCGTCCAGGTACCGCTCCGTGAACGCCACCGCGTTGCGTCTCCATTCCGGGTGCCCTTCCACCAGCCTGCGCAGCTGCCTCTCCATCCGCGACACCGCGATATACAGGTGCCTGGAGTCCTGAAAGGCGATGGGCCTCCCGCACAGGGCGCACCGGGCTTCCAGCAGATGCTCCGGCTCCAGCACCGCGCCGCAGGCATCGCACTGGTCGCCCCGGGCAGTCTCTTGGCACTTCGGGCATTTTCCGATGACGAACCGGTCTGCCAGGAAGGTAGCGCATGCCTGGCAGTAGGCCTGGGGCACTGTTTTTTCATAGACATACGGGCTTTCATAGAGCTTTGCGTGGAACTGTCTCACAAAGCTTTTGTGCTCCTCCGATGAGGTCTTTGTATACACATCGTAGCTGAAACCTAATTTCTCAAAACACTCCACGAATTCCTGGTGATAGGAATCGCTGATCTCCCTGGGCGTCCTGCCCTCCCGCTTGGCCCGGATTGCCACCGGCGTTCCGTGGCAGTCGCTTCCGGACACGAAATATACCTTGTCGCCAATGGCCCTGTGGTACCTGGCCAGCACGTCTCCGGGCAGCAGGCCCGCGATATGCCCTATATGCAGGGAGCCGTTGGCGTAAGGCCATGCTCCCCCTATCAGAATATTCTTCATGATTTTTCCCTCATTTCTGTTTGTTGTGATAACCGGTTTTGATTTTTGTGTTTGTGTTTGCTTGCATTTTCTTTTTACCGTTTGTTTTATATCTGTTTTTCGAATCCTTGCCTTTGTGGACGTTGGTTCAAATTCATTTCATAACCATAAAAAAGCCCTCCTCTCTGAAAAATTTCTTTTTCAGGGACGAGAGCAAATGCTTCGTGTTACCACCCCAAATTCACCCATGCCTCACGACAGGGGCCTTATCGGCTGCGGACGAGAAATGGTTCGTCGATAGCCTATCACGATAACGGGTGAACCCGTCGCAGCCTTGGCGTACATCTCACGCTTCGGTGCGCGGCTCCGAGACCATTTTCGACAGTTCCTTCTGCGCCTGCTCTCACCCTGCCAGGCTCTCTGTGGCATATCCCACTGTCTACTCTTCTCTTCACAGCCTTTCCAAATGCAGCGTACAGGAAAACAAGGCAGCGCCAGCCCACCTGTCTCCTGTGCACGGATTCATCATACCACATTTTTATCCTATAGAAAAGCCCTAACTTACGGCTAGGAAAAATTTCCCAGAACCAGATCCATGTCCAGCCTGCCATCTTTGATGAACTGAATCCCCGGACGGTCACGAACCCGAACATGACCGCCATCCGCATGGCCTGGCTGCCGGGGATATTTTCAATGGGCCTGCCCCGGAGCAGGAGCCCCTTTAGCATCTTAAACGCCCATTCTCCTAACCAATTGACGAAGCTCACCCATGAACCATCTTTCCTCCTTCCATGCGGTAGATTCTATAACTATCGTCTAAAGTCTCCTGATGATGGGTGACGTGTATCACCGTCCTGCCATCCGTCAGTCTGCCTAAGGCGTCCAAAACCGACTGTCCGGTATCCTGATCCAGCGCCGAGACCGGCTCATCCAGCAAAATGACCGGAGCATCCTTGCAAAGCGCTCTGGCTATCTGGATCCTCTGAGCCTGCCCGCCTGAGACCTGATTCCCCCGTTCTCCCACATTTGTGTCCAGCCCATCGGGAAGACTCTCAATCCATTTCGTGAGGCTTGCATTTTTACAGGCTGCCCATACGATTTCATCTGAAATACTATGGCCGCAGGTAATATTATCCCTTATGGACAGAGGAAAAAGGCTGTTATTCTGCATGACAAGGGCTACCTGCTTCCTGATTTCCTCAGGGAACCGCTCGCCTGCTATGACAGCCGTTCCGCTGTCAGGCTCATAAAGGCCGGCAAGGATTTTCAATACGGTGCTCTTGCCGCATCCGCTATCCCCCACAATTCCGATGTGCTCGCCGGGCCGTGCCCTGAGCGACAGATTTCTTATCACTACATGTTTCTCATAGGAAAATGAAATTTTCATAAACGTCCTCCCGCTGCTTTTGCTTCACATATAGTGTAGGCCATGTCCCTGGGGCAAGGTCAAGCAGGAAAAACAGGTAAATGTACTTGTCCATATTGAAATCCTCCGCTATAATAGATTCGTACATATGTCACAGTTCCTCGATTGCCACATTGTCTTACTCCCTCTTCGAAACTGTAGCGCCGTTAGAAATGGACCTGCAAATATATACTCGTGAGCGCATTTGTCTGCCGATTTCTGTTCTTCACTGTAGAAGCGCCCACTCGTTATACATTTCCACCGGCAAATGTTTTCGGGTGTGAGCATACATTGTAAATGGCAGATAAATATTCTCCGGGAGAATATCATTGAGATTTGGAGGGAACATAACCCATGCTGAAAACACTGACCAGCGTAAACGAGTATCTGGACTTTATCAACGAAATAAACAGCGATCCCAACTTCAGCGACCCCATGCTCAGCAGCCAGGAAGAAATGCGCTGCAATCTGTTGGATGCGCCGGGCAAGCCCGCAAATCATATCTGGGGCGTCTTTGAGGAAGACAGAATCATCGGCCTGTTCGTCTTTTTGATATTAGAGGAAGAATCCTATATCGAAATGCTGGCAGGCCTCTCCCGCGTCCCCAAAGCCTACAAAGAGATGCTGTCCTTCCTTAAGGATAACTACAAAGGCTGCAAGGCGGATTTCGTCTATAATCCCGCCAACCACCTCCTCCATAATCTTCTGCTGGCGGAAAAGACAGAGTTTGAAGCCGAGCAGCAGAAAATGGTGCTGAAAAGAGACGTCCCCTGCCAAAGCTGCCACAAAATCCAGCTGTACAGCCCCCAATACAGGGAACAGTATCTTGCGCTTCATTCCGATGACGGCTACTGGACGGCGGAGAAAGTCATAGACGCCTCCGACAGGTTCCGGATCCTCCTGGCCCTGGAAGAAGACACGGTAGTAGGCTACATGGATATCACACATAAATTTGAGGAAAACGAACCTTTTGATTTCTTCGTAAAAGAAGAATACCGCCGCAGAGGCTACGGAAGAGCCATACTGGCCAAAGCCATAGAGCTCAACAGACCCAAAGCCATGATGCTCCTGGTGGATACCGACAACACTGCCGCCATCTCGCTGTACGAATCGTTGGGCTTCGACAGATTCGCGGGCGGCAACAACATTACGGCTCATGTCTCATTATAGGCATGAGCCGTAAAGAGGCTATCGCAATCAGGATTTTTAGACTTTAAATGATCCCCTACCCATCCCTTCATCTCATCCAGCAGGCTGTTGTCCCAGAATGCGATTTCTTTCTCGCATTCCCGGAACGCCCTGTGCAGCCGCGCCATGGCACAGCTCATTTTGCGTGCCATTGCCCTGTCTTTTATATCCGTGATGTTGCTACCCTGCAACTTTCGGGACAGGAAGAAGCAACCTTTTTCCTCCGCAACGTATTTTTCTCCCGCCCTGCAGCAGGCTTTCCCTGGAAATGACCACATCCTGAAAAAGCATGGAAATCTGTTGCAATTCCTGTCTTCCTGTATTATGATGGAACCACTTCAGTAAATCTATTTTTTCATGATGGCACAGGCTATCGGTTCACCGCCTTGTGCCATGTAGCATCCGGCTTCCTCAGGGAGGCCAGGGATCTGGGCGTTTTGCCTGAAGTGACTAGTAATCCAAGGACGATGAAAGAGAGCAGACAGACGCGGAAAGGGGATTCCGTCATCTGTTTCCCGGTTGCCTGCCGGAAAGACAAGGAGGCAATCTATGGGAAAGACGAAGAAGAGAGGCACGGGGAGAGGGAAAAGGAAAGCGGACGCGAAGAAAAGGGGGCCGGCAATCGAGGCCGCCCAGGGGCTGCACAGGAAGAGAGAGCCCAGGGACATGATACTGAACACCCAGGTCAGGGACAGCGGCGGCAAGACCATCTTCGACAATCCGGTCCTGTGCTCCCAGTTCCTGCGGGACTATGTGGAGCTGCCGTATCTGAAGGATGTCCGGCCGGAGGACATCGAGGACGTGTCGGAGCAGTACGTCACACTGTTTGCGGAGGAACGCAATTCCGACAGCGTGAAGCGGGTGCATGTCGGCGGCGGGAGGCCACCTTTTTTTCTGGTATCCTTGATAGAGCATAAGACTGCACCGGACTACAACGTGTGCATGCAGTTGTTCCGCTACATGGTCTACATCTGGGAGACCTACGAGAGGGAGGCGGAGGCGGTCCAGGAGGGGATGTCGAAAAGGCAAGGGTTCCTGTATCCCCCGATTCTCCCCATCGTGTACTATGAAGGGGCCAGGCAGTGGAACGTGCCGCTGAACTTCCGCAGCCGGATCCGGGAGGGGCAGACTTTTGGAAAGTACCTGCCGGACTTTGAGTACTACCTGGTGCCGCTGCGGGACTTCAGCAACGAGGCGCTGATGGAGAAGGGGGACGAGATATCCCTGGTCATGCTGATCAACAAGCTGCAGACGGCGGAGGACGTTGAGAAGTTCAGGAAGCTCTTTATGCGCCCCCGTTATGCGCCATAAATCAGAAGACCCTGTCCCTCTCGCCAAAACCAGATATGAAGATATGGTCATTCTGATTGGGATATCCACATCCAGAGGAGAGCAAAATACCTTGTCCTTTATGGCGGAATTACAGCCGGACGTATTGATTGCAAGCAGGGGCGCAGTGGTATAATATAACGGCGAATACATATACAAGGCCGCGTTTTCCAAAGAGGAAACCAGGCAGACAATCTCGCTTACCAGGGAAGTATGCGGCGCGGACTGCGAGTTTTCCTGTCTTCCCGGGTCAGGGCCTCCCGCTCTTCCTCCAGAGGATACCGGAACGTCTCCATGAAATCCCCGGGAGCCGCCCCAAGGCTCTCCGGCAGGGCCTCCTCTTCCTTCACGATGTCTTCCGCCGGAAGACGGCGGAGCAGGTAATTGGCAGCGGGAAAATCCCCGCGGCCAGGATGCCGCCGTGAGCAATAACCATCTCTTCTTCATGAATCCCTACAGCTCCTTCCGCAGCGGCACCGCCTGGGCCATCTTGGAAAGCGGCGCCCTGTAGAACAACAGGACAAGCAGGTACTCCGCCAGCGCGCCCAGAATCAGGATGCCGAATCCTAGGGCTGCCGCCTGCCCCAGCGGAACATCCCGGCCCCCGAAAAGAAACTGTGCGTATACCCAGTTTTCGATACCGCCCCGCAGCCAGAACACCATGACGGGAACCAGGAACAGAGTGGCCGCCACGAAATATTTGTAACAGGCTCCCAGATAGAGCATCATGAACGCCATCATCACTGCCAGGGCAATCAGGCTCCGGCCCATCCAGCCAGCCTCATCCGGTCTCACCCCCAGCCGTATGCCGCACATCACAAGTTCCGCCAGATATACCGCTGTCACGCAGGCAAAATTGGCTGCCACCGGAAAGACCGTCTGCAATTTCTTCCGCATAGGCGAGGCCTGCACCAGCTTCGACACGCCCAGCGTGTAAATCAGCTGTGTAGGCAACATGCTGATGCTGATCCAGAAAAAGCCGCCCCACACCACCAGATTGCCCTCTCCCCCTGAAAGGATGAGCACAAGCCCCGCCAGCAGGAAGACGGCCGCCTGGATACAATTGGTCTTGATGCCATAGGCATAGCGCATTAGCTTCAGTCCTGTCTTCAAATCATTCATCATGATATCCTCCTTCCACTTTCCCCATGGCGGCCCTCACCGCCAGAACGCTGACTCCGATTCCCGCCGCCAGGCACAGCAGATCCAGAAGGAAAATCCCCCCGGAGGGATACTGCACAAGGGACGGCCCCAACAACCCCGCCAGGCCTGCCAGCACCATGGCTCCATATCCCAGCATGAGATTTCCCTGAAAAGTGCTGCCGTATCTGGACAGAAAAGTCCCCAATGCCGAAGCCCAGTAAGCCAGCAGTACCAGATACGCCACAAACCCGGTTTTCTGAAAAACGTCTCCGCGGCTGATGAGATCCACCGCCGACTCCATCGTCCCCTGCAGCCCCCCTTTTACCTGCCCGATGATGAGATAAGCCACCCCAATGGTGCATAAGGCCGTGAGGAATTTCCGGAACAAATCCAGCGCCAGGGCATTGCGCATCAGGGCCATTCCCCGGCCGGAGACCTTCAGATAGTCCATCTTCTCCGCGTCCCTGGCCTGGAGCCCCCCGAACAGCCAGGCATCGGAGACCACCTCCGTCAATGCCAGCAGCATGGCCATCAGCACCAGCGCCAGGCGCGTATCCCCCACATGCGCCCCCGTCCAGACTCCCAACGCCGTCAATGCCGCCGGCATCAGCAGGCATATGATAATTCGATATATTTTAGACGTAAATACAAGATATCCTTTCACTCTCTTTCCCATGGAACCAAACACCCTTTCCTCCGCCCGGATTTCTGCCGCCCGGGTCTCTTTCCTTTCAGCCCCGGAGGGCAGCCTGCTCACAGCTTCAATCCCGTATTCGCCTTCATCACGGCCACGCAGATTTGGGACAGGCTGGGCGTCTCCAGGCTCCCGGCCAGCCGTTCCAGATTTTCCGCCAGGCAGATCCCCTCGAATCCGTAGGCGCTTCTGCTCATGGAGAACAGCGCTTCCCTGGCCCGCTCCGCGTCAGCCGCCTCCCCTTTCACCAGAATGTACTTCTCCTTCAGGTCCTCCACGAAGCCCTCCTCCACGATGGCGCCATGTTCCAGGATGATGCAGTAGTCCGTCACGCTCTCCATGTCGGCCACATTGTGGGTGGAGAAGAAGACCGAGCGCTCTCCGTTCCCCTGCTCCAGGTACTCCCGGATCATGTCGCAGAGCTTATCCCGCATCAAAGGGTCCAAAGGGGACGCCGGCTCATCCAGAATCAGAAGCTCAGTGTCCCTGGCCAGCACGGCTGCCAGCATCACCTTCATGCGGTTGCCGTCCGACAGCTTCTTCACCTCCTTGGAGCCGTAGGGCAGGCCGCCGAAGCCGCTGCGGGCGTCTCCGCCGATGCCCAGCTCCTGGCAGAGCCCGCGGAACCTGTCCTTGTGGAAATTGTCGAACAGCAGGCCGCTGATCTCCTCCACCTGGCGGATGGTCCACTGGGGCAGGAAGTAGCTGCCCGGGCCGGTGTAGCCGATTTTCTCCTGGACGCTTCCGTCGATTCCCTTCCCAGGCCTGCCGAAATAGGTGATCTCTCCCTTAAAGTCCAGGCGGATGCCTGTCAGCAGGTTAATCAGGGTGGTCTTCCCTGCCCCGTTCTCCCCGATCAGGGCGGTGGCGAAGCCCTTGGGCAGCGCAAGCTGCGGTATGGACAGTTCAAAGCCTTTGTATCTCTTCTGTAGGTTCTTCGCCCGCAGCACGCTTTCCCCGGTCATTTCCATGGAATGTCCCTCTTCCATGGAATGCCTCTCTTCCATGGAATGTCCCTCTTCCATGGAATGTCCCTCTTCCATGGAATGTCCCTCTTCCATTATTTCCTTTAATTCTGTCTTCATTTTGCTTCCGCTCATATTTTCCTCCTAATCCAATTCATAGTCTCTCGGAATCTCCAGACCGCCTATCACGCTGCTTTCCTGAACTCCTTTGGGCCCGTTCCCCCGCTTTTCCAGATGCCGTCCAACCCCAATGCCTGATTCTGCTTCCTGAAAATTCCGAGAGCCTATATTCCGCGTCTGTTCCGCACGGCACCCGAACATGGGCAGATGCTGTTTTAAAATTATCCGCGTCCTTCTTCCCTGTCGCGACACTGTATCAATTGTTTTACATTTTACCTGGAATCCCGGCAAAATTATAACAACAGCGAAGAAACCTTTAAATTCAACGTTTTTAGGACGAGCATGAAATTTTGTTATTACCAAAATATAACAACGTGTTTTTTGCCAAAACCCAGCAAAATCAAAGGGTTTTAGGGTGTTGTTATAAAAAATGGCGGGATTTCAGGATTTTACTTTTATTTTCGCATAAAATTATTTCCACCTGTGGGGCTGAGAATGCAGACGCAAGAGCGCGCAAGCGCAAGTTTTGCGAATGCGGGAGTGGGTCGGATGCTCGAATGAGCATCCAACCGCACAGGTGGAATTATTTTTAAATTCTCTCATTCGGGCACTATTCATCCATTTGCTATAAAATAGCCCTTCTGCCATATACGGTGAGGAATATCAGCTTTCTTTCATGCGCAACAATGTCTGCAGCGTCCCCTGCAGCTCCTCATCCGTCATCCCGGCGATCTCCGCCGCAGAAATCGCCTGCTGCAGGGCTTCCTCCACCCTCCGCAGATGCTGCTCTCTCAGCATCTCGCTGTCCTGAGCGTTCACATAGAAGCCCTTCCCCTGGGCAGCGGTCACCAGCCCCTCCGTCTCCAGCAGCTCGTAGGCCTTCATGGTGGTGATGACGCTGATCTTCAGATCCTTCGCCAGGCCCCGGATGGACGGCAGGTACTCTCCCTCTTTCAGCTTGCCTGCCAGGATATCCGTCTTCATCTGCTCGGCAATCTGCTGATAAATCGGCACGCCCGAATTCTGCAATAATTTCACTGCCCCACCAACCTTTCATCTGTTTATATGTTATATATACACCATAATCAGTTGCCTGTCAACAGAAAAAAAAATTTTTTTCATCAAACCCGCCCCCATCCGGGACGACATATATAACAGAGAGGTACTTCACATGCCATCGGAGGGTCCGGATACCAGGATTCTGAAGCTCCTCTATCTTCTGCACAGCGGCCTGAACCCCAGACAAATGGGCTTTGATGCGGATGCGTTAAAGGCCATCCCCATGCTGACGAAGCACCGGATCCTCCGGCGGGAAGGCAATAAGCCCGTGATGAACATCCCCGTGATGTGCCCCCAGAATCTTCCGTGGCTCCAAGACCTGTGCCTGGAGACCATCAAAAGGCTATTTGATTTTGTTGATAGCATACCCGCACCATATAAAGAGACTAAACTGGAAACAGGAAACAACATTTGCCACTGCATATACGAAAAAAGAAGAGCTTCGCGGCTCTCCTTCTAATCAATACTTACTTTTCCCTTATCTCAAATAGCTCCCCTGGTTCACAGTCAAAGAACTCGCATAACTTCAAGATAAGATTTGCGTCAATCCGCTGAAACTCATCCCTATAATAGCGATTGAAGTTCGTTCTCTCTACATCTATGGCACTACATACTTTCTTTTTCGTGTATCCATGTTCTGCCATCAGTTCTTCTAATCTCAAATGCAAATACTTCATACCCTTGTACCTCTCCTTCAAATAGTATAATAGAAACATGTCTAAAATATAATTCTGTATACAGACAGTCTTAAATAAACCTTGTATAATAAGCATGTCTATATAAACACATAGAAGAAGGAGATACCTATGAACAGTGAGATAATGGATGCAATCGCTGAATACGCAAGCAATAACTATGAGAATCAAGTCTTAAATAGTTCTGAATATTCTGAATTTATCAAAAATATTACAGAATTACAAGAAGATTTTAAACAGCTTAATCTGCCTGATGAACAGACGCAACTGGTTCGGCGGCTATTGAAAGCATCATGACTTGTCCCTATACTATGTTGAAAAGCTATACAAGCAGGCTATGTTAGATTGTGTTGCGTTACTCAAGGAACTAAAGGTTCTTTGATTAGTCATCACTTACGAAAGATGAGGTAAATTATGGAATTAAATACATTCAAAGACATGATTTTTGAACTTTTCAACGAAACTGATAATTTGCCAATAGTAGACATAATGGTGAACGACAGGAAAAATGAAATCAAAATATTCCTTGCAGACCATTCCTCTTTTAGTGTCAAATGCTCAAAAAGAGGTTCCTGGTTCATCCAAAAACCTGTAAATAGTAAGGGGAAGTGATTACAAATGAAAAGGAAAGCTATTGCTATAGTAGTTGGCTTTGCAATATTAAGAAATCGCTTTCATTTTTTGAAATATGGATATATAATAAAGCAACGACAAATCGACATTTGGAAGGGAACGTTGCGTTTGGGATTATTTGATAAGTTTAAGAAATCTAACAGCAAGATAGAGGTATGTAAAAAGGATTTATCGACAGAAATTAGACTTCAACTTATAAATTGTGATTATGCACCAGAGGATATGCAAGACCAATTACCGATTTCATGTCAGCTTATACGGATGATTCCAGGTAATGATCGTCATGATTATTGGCTTGCTAAATGTGACTGCCCAGTAAAATATGGCGAAGCTATCATTAATTATCTTGTTGTTGCACCTCGTTTTGTTGGGGTAAAGATAGAAAAAGGTATGGGAGCAAATGTTCTTAATGTGGCATATGTAACAGACGAATCTATAGTACAAGATGCTACATTGAATTTCGATAAATGCAGATATGTAGCCATTTGTGAGACAATTGAATACTAACATTGCCAGAGGATTATACGGAAATCTCCTTTGTATGTCTGAGGGAAGATGGCCGGTTTGCTGCGTATAGCCTAAAGCCTTTCTTTTACTCATAATTACTGATCCAATATTCATATAAATATCTCCGTGTTTTATAATAATATAGCATTTTAACTGTATTGTTCGATTATGGTGGTGATATTCAGGTTAAGCCGAAAGGAGATAGATAAAATAACCATGAAGGAAAAATTTCAGCGATTGATAGAGCAGAAGATATCCGAATGGCAGGAAGATGATATCTACGCCATTTCACTGTATGTGTTTGATGAAGAAGATGATCCTTGTCGTCCGGTGGCAGTGTTAGGTTATAATACGGAAAGACAGGTACAAAAGAGTTCGTCAGAGACTTCTGATGAACAGGAGGCAAGATGGAATTATGCCTTTTGGATACAAAATGCAGAAATGTGTTTGGGCCAGGGTGATACGGCGGAGGATATCAAGGAGTGGATCACAGAACAGGGTTTATGGGATAGCGAAGATGAGATTGCTCCCAAATTTGTGGAACTTCTTGTTGCCATAGTTCAGGACATTCATGCTTCGGGATTATTGAAGGACAAATTTGGAAGAGAGATTCCTGTTTTGATCCACGAACTGGAGTATTATGAGAAAATAGCCCAGCAAAATATTGCGGCAAACGGAGAGACTTTGGACAGAGATTTTGTTTCATTTTGTATGCCTTGTATTCCAGAGGTGCATGATGAGGTGCGGCCATCACAAAAGGAGATGTCAAGAACAGAAAAGAGCACTGCAACTCTTCCGTCTCAAGGATTTCACAGCGGCTCCGGTATAGGGAACCAGTCTGCAGATATGCGGAAAGTAGCAGTTTTTATTATTGCTATTATTCTCATCATAAGCTTGTTCTGGGCATTGGGGCTGATAATCAGCAACCATAACAAAGCGGCTTCTAATGGGATGCAGCAGACAGAGAAGTTGGCTGAAAAAAGCGGGGAATTCGTCTCCGAATCCACGGCGGAAGCAGAAAAGGATAGCTATATTCTCCGCTATGAAGGATTTGATACTGGAATAGAAATCTTTTTTAAGGATTGTGTCTGCGAATATGATAAGGATGGCAGCCTTGTATATACATATTTTGTGGATGATCCTTCCGTGGCAGCAGAGGGCTATGCCATTTATGTTCAGACTCCGGATGATACGATGGAGATATTCCCAGTGAAGGATTATCGGGTGGATCGGAATGCCGGAAGACTCTATATGATATGGGGAAACAATACTTTTGAAAGGATTCAGGGAGTTAAGTTTGTAGATGGCATGAGCGCTTATAAAATCTTGGGCTCATACAATATGGAAGAGCTCATAGCGGAAGCCTATGGGCTGGAGTTGCTGGATTACGATGAGGATTTCGATTTTATACAGGCGGAATTTACAGGACTTTGTGAGAAAGATGGCAAAATTGTGCTGTGCGGCAGCGGATCCGCACTATATAATGGTTTGGGGAAAACCTATTCTATTGAGTGGGAGATTGACACGGAAACTACTCATGAAAGCGCAAAGGCATACCTGTCGGATTTTGATATCCATCCTCTGTATGCGGCATTTTTGCGAAATGAGATTAGCGTGAGAAATCCCTTTGTGCCGGAAGACTCTGGTTATGATACGGAACTGAGTTTTGATGATGACAAAGAATATTCGCCAGAAGAATCGGTATTTAGAAGTGTTCGGAAAAGCTTCTCGCTTGTAGATGTAAATAATGATGGCAGTTCCCTGGGATACGGGAATGCGCCTGCCGCGTCAGCCGGGTGGAAGTATCTGGATGGGGCAAAAGATGAGACGGGGCGCGTAATCCTGTCCGGCACCCTGACGAAATCCTATCTGCCAAAGGAAAAAGTCGGCAAGCCCAGCGCCTGGGCAACGTTCTACGCAATTCTGGCCGAAAAGAAGCGGTAATCCGTCTTTCTGGAGTTTTTTATAAAAAAATTTGCCCCACAACAGCTTTTGCTGCCTCTGAAACAATTCCCTGATTCCAAAATTCTTTACGGAGTCCGTAACCGAAGTCGTGATGTTCTTCCATGTCAACTTTGTATTAACTTCCTCATCTTTAAGAATGAGAAAAAGTGCTTCCATATCTTCTTCCGCAAATTTTCTTAAAATCAAACGTTCCGTTTTTAAGACAGGTGTATTGTATTATCAAATCAGCCGGTTTCTCAATCAGCAGCCAGACAGGGACAGCATTGCGCTATCCGTCTGGGACACAAACACTCCGGTATGGTCAATACCAGAACCGTCAGTCAACTCTGTTAAGCAGTAGAACAACTTCCGTTTGGAACGCCGTAATCTGCCTGATCACATAGTCCATACCAGGATTTACAAACGTCACTTTCAACCGTTATACCTCTAATTCGTATAAGGCCATAGATCTTCCGTTAGGATAGTCAATAATGTCCACGATTTTATAGCCGGCGTTCAGATAAATCTTTCTGACTGCCTTTTCGTCCAATCCGGTGTCCAGTCGGATATATCGCATACCACGCTTGCGGCATTCTGCCCGGATTGCTTCTGTGACCAGTTTTGTCATACCAATACCGGCGAATCTGCGGCGGACACAGAATTTATGAAGATAGGCGGCTTCATATCTGGGTGCATTGGGCCAGTAACTGCCATCTGCCCATTGCAGAATAAAAGCACAGGCAATTTCACTGTCAATCGTACCAATGCAGAAATTCTCCGGCTGGGCATCGGAGGTGATCAGTTCCTCCTTTGTCAGCCATTCTTCGGGCCAGACCCGGTATCCTTGCTTCCGGCCCCATGCCGCAACTTCACGCATCACAGAAATTGCGGTGTCTGTTTCATTAAAATGAATCTCTAATCTGCTCATTGCTTTTATCCTTTCACGGCAGTCATCATAAACTGATAACCGCCGATTTTCACTTCAAATGCCAAATCACCCCAAGGTTGGGCAGTCAACTCGGTAGGGTGGAAAATTATATGGTTTTGGTAAATACTCACTATCTGTTCAGCGGGTACGGTCAAATAGATTGCAACGCCACAGCCGATATATTGAATGTGATTGTCCGCAACATATCCGTCTGTGACACCCAGCAGAACAGAATTACCGAAAAGAGATACCCCGACCAATGGATCGCCGCTTTCTGGCGGCTGAGAAAAGTCTATATTCCACCCAGCGGCAGCAAATTGCTTTGCTGTCTTGTAGGGGTCTAAACAAGCAAGAATGGGTCTAATCATTGAGTTTTTCTCTATTGCTACAATTCTGTTTAAGCCAATTCCGCACATATTCACAGTAATCCTTTTCATCGCAGAAACACAGGAAATACACATAGCATTGTGCCATATAGTATTTTACGGCATCTACATTGCAGTTGCCATATTTCTGATAACCTTTTATGAACAGTTGCTGCTCCTTATGGGTTTTTAAAAATCGTTGACCGGGGCGGAGAAACAGTGCCCAGGCAATATCAAAATCCCGGTTTCCGTATCCGGCAAGCTCAAAATCAAGAATCGCACTTATATGCTGATCTTTCCAAAGAACATTTGCATAATGGAAGTCGCCATGACAAAAGACAGTTTCCCCATGCAAAGGCTTACGATCAAAGTAATCAGACAAAAACTGCAAATTTAGTTTTTTCAACATTTCCTCGCTGGGTCGATGATAGAACTTTCGATCAACTTGCGGTTTCGCAGAAACATTCAATTTATGCACTCGCCCTAATGTTTCTCCGTATTCTTCCATATAGGTAAGGGAAACTAAGTCTGCGTTATCTCCTGCAATAGTAGATAAGCGTAGTCCCGGCATTTCGGCGGTTACTGAGAATAACCCGTGTTTACGGTCATAGTCAAGAACTTTTGGGAAGATGGGAGCATCAAGTTGAGCCAGAATATTTACTTCATTGTCAATAGCGGCTCCATTTTGTCGAGCAACTTTAATATAGGCGGTGGTTTCATTGCCGTTTGCAATGCCACGAACATGAAATACATCATTCCCTGCATGGGGATAACCTAATATTTCATTGAGTTGGAAATTACTATAATCTAAAGCAAAAGGATCACAAGTTTCCCTCCATTGCTTTGGGTGTACCATGCACTGTGTATCCATCGGCTATCCTCTTGAATATAAAAATTCAAAATAATTATAGCACCAAGTTATG
>OFFT01000758.1_pt1 | contig 21836 bp, 16 predicted proteins | sample 1521581 | NCBI WGS metagenome assembly OFFT01 (sample SAMEA3504084, study PRJEB24116) | mouse gut metagenome | biome: mouse gut; feature: mouse-associated habitat; material: faeces | place: Denmark | collected 2011
ATTCAGCAGCGCAGGCACCGGTGTTGGTGCAGTTGCCGAATCCGAGCTCATCCATGCGGCGCACCATGGCACGGGCACGACGGGCGCGTTCCACCTGTCCCTGGGGCAGGAGGGCGAACTGGCTCACCTTAGCAGAAACGAAGAGCATGGCAGAGCCGTTCTTACAAGCTGCAACGCAAGCACCGCAGCCGATACATGTCGCAGAGTCCATGGCAACGTCGGCCACTTCTTTCGAAATGGGAGTGGCGTTGGCATCGGGAGCACCGCCGCAGTTGAACGACACGTAACCGCCGGCCTGCTGGATCTTGTCGAATGCGTTGCGGTCCACCATAAGGTCGCGGATCACGGGGAACGCAGCCGAGCGCCAGGGTTCGATGGTGATTGTGTCGCCATCGTTGAATTTACGCATGTGGAGCTGACAGGTAGTGATGCCCTGAACGGGACCGTGGGGGTGTCCGTTGATGTAGAGCGAGCACATACCGCAGATGCCCTCGCGGCAGTCGCTGTCGAACACAACGGGTTCCTCACCCTTTTCAACGAGCTGCTGGTTGAGCATGTCGAGCATTTCGAGGAATGAGCTTCCTGTCGACACGTTGTCGAGATGATATTTGACGAACTGGCCTTTTTCTTTAGGACCACGCTGACGCCAAATCTTCAAGTTTACGCTTATTGTTGTTTCCATTGAATTTTCTTGTTAAAGAGTTATTGACGCGGGGTTAAAGAATTACGACTTATAGTTACGGGTCTGCACCTTGATAGCCTCATATTTGAGGGGTTCTTTAAGGAGGATCGGTTTCTCATCGTCGCCGGTGTACTTCCAGCAGCTGACGTACATGTAGTGTTCATCGTCGCGGGCAGCCTCGCCGTCGGCAGTCTGATATTCCTCGCGGAAGTGAGCGCCGCAGGATTCGTTGCGGTGGAGAGCGTCGATCGCCATCATCTTGGCCATAACCAGGAAGTCCTCGAGACGCAGAGCCTTTTCAAGCTCGGTGTTGAGATCATCGGCAGAGCCTACGATGCGCAGATCGGTGTAGAATTCTTTCTTGACGTCCTCAAGCTCGTCGATAGCTTTCACGAGGCTCTGGAGCGTACGGCCCATGCCGACAAGATTCCACATCACATGACCGAGACGCTTGTGGATTTCGTCGGGGCTCTTTGTACCCTTGATGTTCATAAGCTTCTGGATGCGATCGCGCACGCCTTTTTCCGCTGCTTCGAACTCGGGGGTGTCGGTAGTGAAGTGAGGCACCTTGATCTGATCGCTCAGATAGTTCTGCATTGTGTAGGGGAGCACGAAATAACCGTCGGCCAGACCCTGCATCAGAGCGGAAGCACCGAGGCGGTTTGCACCGTGGTCGGAGAAGTTACATTCGCCGATAGCGAACAGACCCTTGATCGAAGTCTGGAGCTCATAGTCAACCCAGATACCACCCATGGTGTAGTGGGAAGCCGGGAAGATCATCATAGGAGTCTCGTAGGGGTTATCATCGGAGATCATCTGGTACATGTCGAAGAGGTTGCCGTAGCGGTCGCGGACAACGTCGGCACCCAGACGCTCGATAGCATATTTGAAGTCGAGATATACGGCGTTGCCGGTACCTACACCGAAGCCGGCGTCGCAACGTTCCTTGGCGGCACGCGATGCGATGTCACGGGGGCAGAGGTTACCGAAAGCCGGATAGCGGCGTTCGAGATAGAAGTCGCGGTCTTCGTCGGGGATATCGGTCGGTTTCTTCTTACCGGCGCGGATAGCCTCAGCATCTTCTTTCTTCTTGGGCACCCAGATACGGCCGTCGTTACGTAGCGATTCGCTCATGAGGGTCAGCTTGGACTGATCTTCGCCATGGACGGGGATACATGTGGGGTGGATCTGGGTGAATGCGAGGTTAGAGAGGTAGGCACCCTTCTTGAACGCCTGGATAGCGGCAGAGCCGTTGCAGCCCATAGCGTTGGTTGAGAGGAAGAATGTGCGGCCATAGCCACCGGTTGCGAGAACCACAGCGTGGGCGGCATAGCGTTCGAGCTCACCGGTCACGAGGTTGCGCACGATGATACCGCGTGCACGGCCATCGATCATCACGATATCGAGCATCTCGCGGCGGTTGAACGAGCGAACCTGACCTTTTTCGATCTGACGGTTCAGCGAAGCGTATGCGCCGAGAAGGAGCTGCTGGCCGGTCTGACCCTTGGCATAGAAAGTACGCGAAACCTGAGCGCCACCGAACGAGCGGTTGGCGAGAAGGCCGCCGTATTCACGTGCGAAAGGAACACCCTGCTGCACGCACTGGTCGATGATGTTGTTCGACACCTCAGCCAAACGGTAAACGTTAGCCTCACGTGAGCGGAAGTCACCACCCTTCACGGTGTCGTAGAACAGACGATAAACGGAGTCACCGTCGTTCTGATAGTCCTTGGCTGCGTTGATACCACCCTGAGCGGCGATCGAGTGAGCGCGACGGGGAGAATCCTGGATGCAGAAGTTCCATACGTTGAAGCCGAGTTCGGCGAGGGTTGAAGCGGCTGATGCACCGGCCAGACCGGTACCCACCACGATGATGTCGAGATTACGTTTGTTGGCCGGGTTGACGAGCTTCTGGTGAGCCTTATAGTTGGTCCACTTCTCAGCCACGGGGCCTTCGGGTATCTTGGAGTCAATCTGATATTCGGGAAGCTTGGCCGATTCGATGTCGGCGTAGTCCTTCATGATGGGGGTAGAATCGATCATACCCTCCAGATTCTTAATGTCTGCCATATCTTTGATTGTGTCTTGGTTACTAATTAATTATTCTGGCAACAGGGTGCAGACGCCTCGGGACATGCCTGGCAGTCCTGAACGAGCACTGCGTTCTCACCTTCGGCACGGAATTCCTCATACTGAGCCTTGAGAACGGGGCAGTTGCTGTAAGTGCCCTTCTGAGCATTGATAGTGAACACAACAGCCTGGATAATAAACAGACCAACAACGATGGTAGCCCACCAGTTGCCGATGCATTTCAGGCGCGGCAGCCATGTGCCGTTGTTCCAACCGGCAGACTGGAACATAGACCAGAAGCCATGAGTCATGTGGAACCAGAGAGCGATGAAGCCGATGATGTAGACAACCGGGGTAACCCAGCAGCTGAAGGCAGCTTCGATGAAGAGCGTACCTGCCTGTGCAGGGATCTCACCATGGCAGCCCATGATCTCGGCGAGCTGCATCTTAGCCCAGAACTGGATCATGTGGACCACGAGGAACGCGAGGATCACGATACCGAGCACGAGCATGTTCTGCGATGCCCATTCCACCTGCGGCGGCTTGCTGACAACGTTGTAGCGGTCGTTGCCACGTGCGCGGCGGTTCTGGAGAGTCAGCCATACGGCATAAATAATGTGGATGATGAACAGAGCTGCGAGACCGGCCGAAGCGATCAGAGCATACCAGTTAGCGCCCAGGAAATTACAAATTTCATTGTAGGCGACCGGCCAGAAGATGGCCACTGCATTCATCAACACATGGAAAGTTACGAATAGGATCAAGCAGGCGCCGGTGATCGACATCACCAGCTTGCGACCTATAGATGAGTTAGTTAACCACATAGATGATAGGGATTTAGAAATATAATTTGAATTAATATGATTGGCTTTCCGGTTCCGCCTGGCTCTCCACGGCGGTTTTTGCTCAGTGCAAAATTAAAGGAAATTAACCATCCAGCCAACTATTATGGAAAAAATTCTTTAAAGAAATATCATTTACCCTGCAAAAAATCGTATTTTTGCAAGAAATATCAATCAAACCATCATTTCACTGAACGCCATGAAAAGAATTTTTGCAGCCGCAATCCTTTTTGCATGCAGTGCCGCCGCCATATCCGGAGCCGACAAAGGAGGACTTTCCGAGCAGACCCTGCAACGCCTCAGGGCAAGCTGGGAGGCAACGCCTGCCGACCGCGCCCTGCGCAATGCCATCAGTCAGACCGACATCAACACCCTGGCCAAGAACGCCGACAATGCCGGAGCCGTCGACGCTACGTTCACCGACCGCGTCAACAGCAAGGGCATCACCAACCAGAAGTCGTCCGGACGATGCTGGCTGTTCACCGGCCTCAACGTGCTGCGCGCCCGTATGATGGACCGCCACAACCTGCCGAAGCTGGAACTGTCGCAGAACTATAATTTCTTCTACGATCAGCTTGAGAAAGCCAACCTCTTCCTTCAGACGATCATCGACACCCACAAGCTGCCGATGGACGACAAAAAGGTGGAATGGCTATTCAAAAATCCGCTCAGCGACGGCGGACAATACACCGGATTCTCAGAAAACGTGATGAAATATGGTGTAGTTCCTGCCGACGTATGGCCCGAGACCTACAGCAGCAACAACACGGCTCAGCTACGGCGTCTGATCTCGCTGAAACTGCGTGAAGATGGCCTCGCGCTGCGCAAGAGCCTCGCCGACGGAGCAAAAGCAAAAGCCGTCGAACAGCAGAAAGAGACCATGCTCGCGGAGATCTACCGCATGCTCGCCCTGACACTCGGCGTGCCGCCGACGGAATTTGAATGGACACGGAAAGACGCGCGCGGAAACGTGATCGACCGCCGACGCTACACTCCCCGGGAATTCTATGCCGAATATTGCGGCGACGACCTGCGCGGCAACTACGTGATGCTGATGAACGACCCCACGCGCCCCTACTACAAGCTCTACGAGATAGACCTCGACCGCCACACCTACGACGGCAACAACTGGACCTACATCAATCTGCCGACCGAAGATATAAAGCAGGCTGCCATCAAGTCGATCAAGGACTCGATGATGATGTATTTCTCTTGCGACGTAGGTCAGTCGATCGACCGCACCCGTGGTCTGCTCGATGTTGACAACTACAACTACGGCGACCTTTTCGGCACCACCTTCGGCATGGACAAAGCCGACCGCATCCGAACATTTGCCAGCGCATCGTCCCACGCCATGACACTTATGGCCGTGGATCTCGACGCAGACGGACGTCCCACGCGATGGATGGTAGAGAACAGCTGGGGACCGGGAGCCAACGACGGCCACCTCGTGATGACCGACCGATGGTTCGACGAATACATGTTCCGGCTCGTGGTCAACAAGAAATACGTTCCCCAGAACATCCTCGACATTCTCAAGCAGAAACCGGAGATGCTCCCGGCTTGGGATCCGATGTTCAGCGACGAACAATAACGCTGCCGGGCGCGTTGTAAAGTCCATCACACATTAGCTCATGAAATCACCTCTGCTCACTCTTATAATCCTTGCCGTCGGGACCGCCACCGCCGCAGCCTCATCGTGGGAGGACGACGACGATTACGACGTGTGGGAGCCGGTCTACTCCACTCCGGCCAAATCGCCGCGCAAGGACAAGGCGAAGATATGCCTCAGCCCCGACATGCCCGACCTGCTGCAACCCTCCCAACAGGCTGAGACCGCCATGATCGCCACCACAGCATTGGCTTCGGAAGCCTCCCCCGAATCGATCCTCGGCGAAGCGCAGATCGATGCCCGGACACTATGGCTGTTCGTGCGTCGCCACAACGCCGACTTCCCCATAGAGATAGCCGAGGCGTTCCTCTCCATCGGACGCTCCTATGGCATCCGCGGCGACGTGGCTCTCTGTCAGGCCATCATAGAGACGGGATGGTTCCGCTTTGCCGACGGCACCGCTGTGACCCCCGACCAGCACAACTACTGCGGTCTGGGCGTGACAGGCCGCGGACAGCGCGGAGCCTCGTTCGAGACCATCGAGGATGGCGTACGCGCACATCTTCAGCATCTCTATGCCTACGCCTCCACAGACCCCCTCCCCAGCGGCGAGCCGCTGCTCGACCCCAGATTCTCGCTCGTCAAGCGCGGAGTGGCCTCATCGTGGCACGACCTGAGCAACCGGTGGGCCATGAACCCCAACTACGGACGCCAGATCCTGACGCTCTATTCCCAGCTTTGCGGCGAGAAGAAATAGAATGTTGGAGAGTGTGGCGGTATTTTTGTAATTTTGCAGAAATATTTGCAACCGATGAGAAACGAAAACGAACTTCAAGGGGTCAGCCTGCTCGGAAACACAGGCGTGAAATACCCCACAGAATACGCCCCGGAAATCCTTGAGACTTTCAAGAACAAGCATCCGGAGAATGAATACGTAGTCACTTTCAACTGCCCGGAGTTCACCTCCCTCTGCCCCAAGACCGGACAGCCCGACTTCGCCAAGATCATAATCACCTACATTCCGCGCGAGGACATGGTTGAGAGCAAGAGCCTGAAACTCTATCTGTTCAGCTTCCGCAACCATGGCGATTTCCACGAGGACTGCGTCAACATAATCATGAAAGACCTCGTGCGCCTCATGAATCCGCGCTATCTTGAAGTGACCGGAATCTTCACTCCGCGCGGCGGCATATCGATCTATCCCTTTGCCAACTATGCCGACGATGAGCATCAGGATCTCGCCCGTTCGCGACGCATCGACCAGATGAAAGCAGCCGTCAGCGGCATGACTATCTAAAAGCAGATGGATATGAAAGATGCCGTATTAGTGCTGTCGGGAGGCATGGACTCCACGACAATGCTCTATGAATTTGCCTCCGAGATAGCATTGGCCGTCAATTTCAATTATGGAGCCAACCACAACGCCCGGGAGGCCGCATGCGCTCGCGAGAACTGCCGATGCCTCGGCATAGAGCTGGTGGAGATCGACCTCGCATTCATGGGAAAATACTTTGAAAGCTCCCTTCTGAGCGGCGCCGAAGCCATCCCCGAGGGGCATTATCAGGACGACAACATGCGATCCACCGTTGTGCCGTTCCGCAACGGAATCATGCTCAGCGTGGCCGCCGGACTGGCCGAAAGCCACGGCCTTAAAGCCGTGATGATAGCCAACCATGGAGGCGACCACGCCATCTACCCCGACTGCCGCGACGGGTTCATCCGCGCCATGGCAGGAGCCATCGCCGAAGGAACCTACGACAACATCGAGCTCCGCGCCCCCTACACCAACCTGACCAAAAACGACATTGCACGTCGCGGAGCCGCCATCGGCGTGGACTACTCCCTGACCTACTCTTGCTACAAGGGTGGCGAAAAACACTGCGGACGCTGCGGCACATGCGTCGAACGTCGCGAGGCTATGATAGCCGCCGGCCTCACTCCCGACTGCTGATGAACCAGATCCGGGGACAGCGTGTTTTAGTTTAAGCACAAAGAAACTGAACACACATTTAAAAATCCCCGTCATGTCAAAGAAAGAAGATAAGAAGCCGCTGCTACGCCGGCTGGTCGACCGCGAGGAGGTTGACCTGAAAGAATACTCGATGAAAGAGATAGAGCAAGTGATCAAAGAGCTCGTTGAGCTCCACATTGATCGGGTTCGCTCGGAAGAAGCCCTGCGTCTGCTCGATGCCATCGCAATAGCCGTCGACAAAGTGCGCACCGTCCTCCGCAAAGAAGAAAAATAGCATCCTCCACACACCCCAAAACATACCGGGAGGCGCATCCACTACAGCATTGGATGTGCCTCCCGTATTTCCAACAATCACAGCCGGCGATAGCAATACCGCTGCAACCTGTTCAACGTAAAAATGTGATGGAAGTTACAACACCGTTGGCCAGGTCAAAGACAGTTCAAGGCGTTGCTTTATGAATAAGATCAACTCTGTCTGATCAGGATAACGTTCCATAAACTGATCGAACACCATTTGTGCTTTCTCCGGATCTATCTTGCTCATATAAAATATGTAATCAATATACAGATGGGATTCATAGAAACTGAAGATATCCAATCCCTTGATCTCTCTGAATATGTTTCTTTCATCTGCCTTCTTGACAACCGGTTCAAGCTTGGACACGATTCCCTCCAGCAGACGGTTGCGCTCCGTATAGTTGGAATCGAGTTCTGCCTTGCATGCTTCAACATGCAGTCTTAAAATATCAGGATATCCTGGATATTCGACATGAGATAGATATTGTTGCAGTCTCTTACTCTCGTTGAGAACCGTCAGGGCTGAATCGTATTCCTGATAGAAGAACAACAGCCCGAATTTTGTAGCTACATGATAGCCCTTTGTCGGCTGCAACATCAGCAGCTTCTTATTTATCGCCAGTGCGGAATCAAGCAGATATTTTTTATCCGACAGACGGAAGTTATTATCGTCGGATATATCCTGGCAAGCAAACATATACTGCGTGACATAGTCATTGATCCTCAGTTTCTCCGCCCGAGCAAATGAATCCGTCACCGTCCATCCCGACGAATCACCACAACCTGCTGTCACCGCAGATATTATCATCATCGAAAGCACAACCGCTACTATTGGTATATTTATAAACTTCATTTTCATATCATTTTCAAATCAACGTTGGATAAATAAGAGGCGTTTTAATGGATCGTAGAATGAGAATCAGCACCTCTTCTTGATGTGGATAAAGTTTTGCAAAATCTTTCAGTTCAGCGACCGCCGCTTCATGATTTAAGATATTCAGAAAATAAAAATAATGGACTACCGCTACATATCGCATATCATAAAGAATATTAGCATCCTTATTCAGTAGATCCGTCATTTCTTTTCCCTTGACGATCTCGCCCAAACCGATGACAATTTGATCCAAGAATCGGTTTCTACCTATAGTGTCTCCGGCTTGTTCATAGATCCTCGCTTTAGTGGAATTAATGACCACATCAGGATATTTGTCATAGAATTCCTTGGATGTGTACTCCCTGACTTTTTTCTGTTCAACAACCGATAGAGCCGAATCATACGATTGCTTCAGATAGAATATTCCGTATTTTCTGAAACGAGCCTTCATGTTCGTAGAATCCATCGCTATAATCCTGTTTATGCGGATCAGGGCTGAATCCAGCATTTCCGTATCAGGATTTAAGGAGATCATATTTCCATCCGAGTCTGTAGGGCAACTGAACACATATCGTTCGATATAGCCCGTAGCCTCATCATAATATCTGTTAGCCAACGAATCCGACAAGTGCCTGTCTCCATCCCCTCCTGTACAGGACAGAAAGGCATAGACAGCAAATGCAATTGGAATTAATCTTATTAGCTTCATCATTTCCTTCTCAAATTAAAACTCGTCACTGACCTCTTTACCATCATAAATATTAAGACAATTCAGACACATACACTCTCGCCATATTATTAAACACTCTGATTATCAAATTATCGGTTAATAACGATTGTCCGTACATCAATCCCATGGAACAAGCTCATAATCATGCTCCCCGATTCTGACAGCCGTCGTTCCGGCAACTTTGGAAACCGGATCCCCAACACGGATCATTGATTGACTATCACGGCAAACATACTCTATTTCAAATCCCGTTGAATCATCAACGCCTATCGGAACGTGGTAGGACGGCATATATTCTTTCGGCAGAAACCGGGGCGTGTTCCGTGAGCGGATCTCCATAGCAACCACATTCTCTGCAACATCCGTCACCTTTCCTTGGAATACCCATTCCTCCGTCATTTCCTTTATCCTGCCATGCTCCTTATCCACAGCCGTTGCAAAGCCATACGCATAGCCGATTGCATCCCATAGCAGGACGATGGCCAAACCGACCACCAAACACAAAGCCAATACTACTAATCTTCTTCGCGCGGTCTTTTTCATTAGCGGTCTCCTGATATTTAGCCTCGGGGATCAAGATACAATCCATACCTCTCCGCGATACCCTTAATTTTAGCTTTCGCCATTGGTGTTCGAATATACATATAATATTCATTATTACCAACTTCTAAGCTGCAAAGATGCTTTTTGTTTTCAAGTATTATATAAATATAGTTTCTCAACGCTTCACTCGCCCCATTTGTCAGCCCTGTCGGGGTAACGGCTCTCCGAGCCGTATACCGAACCGTCAGCATTGGTGATGATACCGGCTGACCGCTCGGAGTGCGGTGACCCCGAGCAGTGTCGGCAATGCTGAACGTAGCCCTGACACCAGTGGGTCTATTGCTGCCAACCGCCGCCGAGAGCTTTGTAGAGGGTGACGAGGCTGAGCTGTTTGTTGCGTGTGGCATTGCTGAGTCCGATCTGTGCATCGAAATAGCTACGCTGGGCGTCCAGCAGATCAATGTAGCCAATCACGCCATTGATGTATTGCAGGCGTGCGAGATCGATGTTGGATTTCGCAGCCTGTTCAAGCCGCAGCCATGCCTCATAGATCTCCTGCACCTTGCGGAATGTGATGATGGCCTCTCGGACATCGTTGAAAGCTGTCAGCACCGCTTTCTCGTAGCTGATGACCTGACGCTCATATGCCGCCTGCTTGGCACGGTACTGGCTCTGACGCGTACCCATGTCGAACACCGGGCCGAGGATGCTGGCACTCAGGAAGTGCATCGGCGAATTGAAGAAATTGCGGAACTCATCGCTCTCAAAGCCACCGGTTGCCGTAAGCGCAAGCCGGGGGAAGCGGTTGGTATAGGCCACACCCATATCCGCATTGGCGGCTATGAGCTGCTGCTCGGCTTGCCTTATATCCGGACGACGCTCCAGCAGATCCGACGGCAATCCGACAGGAAGAGCTTCCGGAAGATGTATCTCCGAGTTGAATTTCGACCTGGGTATTGCCGTTGGGTATTCGCCCAACAACAGGGATATCTGGTTCTCCTTCAATGCTATGTTTCGCTCCAGCTGCGGAATGTATGTGGCCGTGTTGGCATACTCCACCTCAGCCTGACGGTAGGGTGTTTCAGATGTCAGACCTCCTTCGAATCTGAGACGCGCTATCCTGACACTCTCCGAGCGAGCGGCAAGTGTCTGCTTGGCGATGGCATACTCGTTGTCGAGAGCCACGAGCTCAAAATAGGCCTGCGCTACGCTTGCTATCAGGCTGATGCGCAGTCCACGCATATTCTCCACTTCCGCAAGCATCTGCGCACGGCTTCTGTCATTGGCCCACCGCAGATTTCCCCACAGATCCAGCTCCCACGAAACGCGTAGCTTGAACCCGTTTTCAGGATCATTGGCATAGCTGTCGCCCCCGTAATTCAGACCCTCTTTCTGGACGTATATATGCCCGTCGACCGATGGGAATAGATCGGCCTTCGACACCCGGTTGAGAGCTGCCAGTTCGTCGATGCGCTTGTCGCTCATCAGCAGATCCTTGTTGTTATCGAGAGCCTTGTGGATCAACGATTGCAGGATAGTGTCGCCATATAGTTCCCACCAGTCCAGTTCGGCAAGCGACACCGAGTCGGCCGGCTCATGGGTGAAAACCGCCGGCAATTCCACACATGGAGCCACGTATTTGTGTCCGAGCTTACACGATTGCACCAGCACAATGCAAGCCATCAGGCATATTGCGAATGTTATCTTCTTCATTTTCTCTTTAGTCTGAACGGGATCGGTAACCGGAACTTCCAGTGGCCCACAACCCTATAAATCAACACATAGAACAACGGCACAAGCACAATGCCGAATGTAACGGCAAACAACATGCCGAAAAAGACACCCGTGCCTATCGACTGACGGCTCGCCGATCCGGCACCCGAGGCTATCACCATAGGCACCATGCCGAGGATAAATGCCAGAGAGGTCATCATGATCGGGCGGAAGCGCAGCCGCGAGGCATGAAGCGCAGCTCTCAGCGGCGACATTCCACGGTCGGTCTGCTCCTTTGCAAACTCCACGATCAGGATGCCGTTTTTAGCAGCCATGCCTACAAGCATCACCAGTCCGACCTGAAAATACACATCGTTTTCCAATCCGCATATCCATTGGCCGAGATAGGCTCCCAGCGCAGCCACCGGCAACGACAGCATGACTGCCGCCGGAACCGTCCAGCTTTCATACAGGGCGGCAAGGAACAGGAACACGAACAGCCCCACCAGAGCAAGCACCATGCCGGTTTGTCCGCCGGCCTGCTTCTCCTGATAGGACAGACCGCTCCACTCGATCCCTATATTGTCGGGCAGATGCTGCGCCGCAATCTCTTCCATTATCGCCATGGCCTGTCCGGAGCTGTAGCCTCGGGCTGCCTCTCCGCTGATTGTGGCAGCCGTGAACATATTGAATCGCTTCACACTGCCCGGACCCGTAGTGTAATAGGCATTACCCAGAGCCGTCAGCGGTATCATCGATCCGTTGGCACCGCGCACGTAGAACAGCCCTATGCTCTCCTTGTGTTCGCGGTATGGGGCTTCGGCCTGTATGTAGACACGATACACACGGTTGAACATATTGAAATCGTTGACATAGACGGCTCCGGTGTAGGCCTTCATGGTTGAGAACACATCGGCCAGCGGCACACCGGCAAACTTCACCTTGTCGCGGTCCACATCGAAATAGAGCTGCGGAATCTCAGCCTGCAACGACGATGCAAGCCCCGAGATCTCCTTGCGCTGCGAAGCATAATGCATCAGAGTGTCCAATGCCGCCGACAGCTCATCCATCGTGGCATCGCCCCTGCCCTCCAGTTGCAATTCGAAACCACCCGAACTGCCGAGTCCGGGTATAACCGGGGGCGTCGAGAGATTCACACGGCATTCCGGATATTCGGCCATGTCCTTCTTCACCTGAGCCATGATGCTGCTCACAGTCTCGCCGGAGCGTTCGCCCCACGGCTTGAGGATCACAGTCAGTTCGCTTCGGCTCTGGCTGCTGCCCACACGGGAGCTGCTGCCTGCCACACTCTGAACATATTCCACAGCCGGATTGTCCATCAGATACCCCACGGCACGCTCCGTCACCACTCTCGTGCGCTCAAGTGTCGCACCCTCGGGCATTTGCAGCTCCACCTTGAAATATCCCTGATCCTCTACCGGGAGGAAGCTCGACGGCATGAGGCGGTTGATAATGAAGATAGCTATGAGCATGAAGCCGAAAGCAGCCAAAACCCTGCGGTGGTGGCGGACGGCTTTACGCACTATCCCTATATATCTGTCATTGCCCGTTGCCAGCCACCGGTCAATGCGGCGAAACACGGCATTCTTCTTTCTGTTCTCATCCTCCGGCCTCAACAGCTTGGCACACATTACCGGGCTGAGGGTCAAGGCCACAACCGACGACAGCAGCACAGATACAACGATCGTGATAGTGAACTGCCTGTAGAGCAATCCTGTGATGCCCGGCAGGAAGCTTACGGGGAGGAAAGCTGCGGCCAGCACGAGCGATGTAGCGATGATGGCACCCGTCAGGCTCTCCATGGCCTTTTTTGTTGCCTCATAGGCTCCGAGTCCCTCCTCGCGCATCACACGCTCGACATTCTCGACAACGACAATAGCATCGTCGACCACAATGCCTATCGCAAGCACAAGTCCGAGCAACGTCAGCATATTGAGCGAGAATCCGAAAAGCAGCATGAAACCGAACGTGCCTATCAGCGATATCGGCACGGCCACGAGCGGTATCAACGTGGCACGCCAGCTCTGCAAGGCGAGAAACACAACGAGGATAACCAGCACCAGAGCCTCGAACAGCGTGTGATAGACTCCGTGGATCGACTCGGAGATATAGGTCGTCATGTCGAACGGTATGTTATAGCTCACGCCATCCGGGAAGTTGGCACTGATCTCGTCCATAGCTTCCTTGACGCGCTCAGCAACCTCCATGGCATTAGCACCCGGAAGCATATATATAGCCAAAACGGCCGCATTCTCTCCGTTGATCGAGCTTTCGGTGTTGTAGCTCTGAGCCTCCAGAGACACCCGCGCCACATCGCGCAACCTGATCAGCGATCCGTCGGCACTCGCCCTTATGACTATCTCTTCAAATTCGCTCACCGACGACAGACGTCCTCGCGTGGTTATAGGCACCGTTATATCAAGCCCCTGCACCGGCTGCTGTCCGAGCACACCGGCCGCCGACTCCCGGTTCTGATCCTTGAGAGCTTTCTGGATATCGGCCACGGTCAGTCCGAGATTCGCAAGTTTGTCGGGTTCAAGCCATATCTGCATGGCATAGTAGCGGCTTCCGACATTGCTCACACTTCCTACTCCTGGGATGCGGCGCAGGGGGTCGAGAACGTTGAGCGTGGTGTAGTTGCTGAGATACACTTCGTCAAATTTCGGGTCGGACGAGAGTATCGTGATGGTCATAAGGCGGCTTGCAGTCTCCTTGGATACCGATATGCCGTTCTGTACCACTTCGGCAGGGAGTCGTGATTCTGCTTTTTTCACACGGTTCTGGATGTCTACGGCTGCGAGCTCGGGGTCCGTGTCTATATCAAAGGTCACGAGGGCAGAGAAGCCTCCGGAATTGGAGCTTGACGATGACATGTATATCATGCCCGGTGTGCCGTTGAGCTCCTGTTCTATGGGTGTGGCTACGGCCTGTGTCACTGTCTGGGCATCCGCTCCGGGATAGGAGGCTGTTATCTTGACCACCGGGGGGACAATCTGAGGATACTGGTCCACAGGAAGCATTGCCAGCCCTATGCCTCCGATTATGAATATGACGATCGATATTACTATCGAGAATACAGGGTGCTCTAAAAAGAAATTGCGCTTCATGTCAGCCCTCCTTTCCTATGTCAGCATTGTCAGCTGATGATGTTTCTGTCTCAGTCTCCCCCTCTTTGACAGGGGCTGCGACAGGGTTTACTTTCATTCCGTGGGAGAGTTTGTGATAACCTTCCACTACTATTTTTTCACCTTTGGCAAGACCGCGTTCTACTATAGTGCTGTTCCCTACCTGCGGTCCTATCTCAATGAAGCGTTTCTCTACAACGCTGTCGGGGCGTACCACATAGATATATGCACCGCCTTTCTCGATCACCATGGCTTTGTTAGGGATTTCCACGGCATGTTCCCTGACATCAAGAAGGACTTTCACTTTGGTGAATTCTCCCGGCAGGAGGCTGCGGTCGGGATTAGGCATCTCAGCACGGACGGAGAATGTCCCTGTCTTCGGATCGACCTGAGGATCAGCGAAATCCACAAGCCCTCGGTGGGGATATACGGAGCCGTCGGCAAGAGTGATGGTCACAAACGAGTTCCATTTCCGTGTGGAGTCCGCGCCTCCGAGATTGACATTCCTGTCCTTGCTGCGCAGATAGTCGAGAGCGGTCATTGAGAAGTCAACTCTTACAGTGTCGCTTTTCACCACGGTTGCGAGCAGTGATTTGCCACCGCCGGGACCGACGAGTGTGCCTATGTCGGCTACACGCTCGGATATGAAACCTGATATGGGTGATGTCACCTGAGTGTAGCCAAGGGTCATCTGAGCCTGTGTCAGATCTGCCTCACTTACGGCGAGTTCGGCTTTGGATATCTCATAGGCTGCTGTAGCGTTGTCAAGATCGAGCTGGGATGCCGCGTTATGTGCATAGAGAGGCTTTATGCGGTTGAGGTCGCGCTCCGCTTTCTGCTTGTTGGCACGCGCCTTGTTGACATGGGCACGCGCTTTGTCGACATTAGCTTTATACAAGCGGGGGTCTATGACAAACAATGTCTGTCCTTTCTTTATATAAGAGCCCTCCTTGAAGAGCATGTTCTCAAGGTAGCCTTCCACGCGGGCATGGATTTCGACAAACTGTTGGGCTCGGATTTTGCCTACATATTCGCCGTATATGTTTACATTGTCGGTGGTCACAGTCTCAACCTCCACAGTGGGAAGTATGTTTTCCACTTTCTTAGAGCGGAAAGTGAAGTATAGGGCAATCCCTGCTGCAATTACTATTATGGCAATGATCGACCAAAACTTTGCGCTCCGTAATGTCATGTATTTATTAGGCATAATCAAAGAAAAATTGGTGATAATAAATAATGGGATGAACTTTTTAACAATCAGAATCTTAAATTTAACATTTAAGGATTCTAAAAAGTTCATTCCCTCTGTATATTTTATTTATGAGATAAAATTATGGGTTTTTACTTATGCAAAGGTAGTGAATCCTGTATTAACACAAGGTAAAATGTTAACAGAAACATCAAATGTGTAAACCAACGTCCAATAATAAATACAAATGGTTTGATCATTCGGAATATTTTCAGTGATTACTTGCCGGTGCGTTTCGGAATGGTTTATGATGCGCATCCATGCTGTTTGTATTAGGGGTTCTTATTGAATTTATTGTAGCCTGACTTATTGTAATAAGTAAAATATGTTGCTATTAAAGTTGCTGAAATAATTAATTTTAACTAACTTTGCGGTAATAAAACTTAATTCTAATCCCATTCTGTTGTGTATCAAAAATTTACTGCCATATTGGCTGGCGCAGTCATTTCGCTTGGTTTATCAGCGCAATCTAACGGACTTACTGACACTTCCCGCAGTCGGCATGCTGTAATGAGCAATACCCCTCTCGGAGCTGTGAAATGGACCGGAGGATTTTGGGGAGAGCGTTTTAATGTATATAGCGGTACTTCTCTTCAAAGCATGTGGGACACTTGGAACAATCCTGACGTTTCTCACGGTTTCCGCAACTTTGAGATTGCTGCCGGCACCTGTCCCGGAGAGCATTGGGGGCCACCTTTCCACGACGGCGATATGTACAAGTGGCTTGAGGCGGTGGCGGCTGTGTATGCTGTCAACAAAGACCCCGAACTTGATGCCCTGATGGATAAGTTTATCGGACAGGTGGTCAAGGCGCAGAGGGAGGATGGGTATATCCATACACCTGTGATCATTGACGAGCGCAACCGCGGGGTCGATACTCATGCTTTCCATAAGGATCAGACCGTGGTTGGCACCAAGGTGGGAGCCGAAGATGAGAAAGGCGCGTTTGCCAATCGTCTTAACTTCGAGACCTACAATCTCGGACATCTCATGATGGCGGGTATTGTTCATAAGAGAGCCACCGGCAAGACAACGCTGTTTGATGCTGCGGTCAAGGCTACTGATTTTCTGTGCCATTTTTATGAGACAGCTTCCGCTGAGCTTGCCCGCAATGCCATATGTCCCTCGCATTATATGGGTGTGGTGGAGATGTATCGTGAGACACGCAATCCGCGTTACCTCGATTTTGCCAACAATCTTATCAACATACGCGGGCTGGTCGAGAACGGCACTGACGACAATCAGGACCGTATTCCGTTCCGCGACCAGTACAATGCCATGGGTCACGCTGTCCGTGCAAATTATCTTTATGCGGGAGTGGCTGACCTGTATGCCGAGACCGGTGAGGAGCAGCTGATGAAGAACCTCACAAGTATATGGAACGACATTGTGACCCGTAAGATGTATATCACAGGAGCATGTGGTGCGCTCTATGACGGCACATCACCCGACGGTACATGCTATGAGCCTGACAGCATACAGAAGGTGCACCAGAGTTATGGCCGTCCCTATCAGCTCCCTAACAGCACAGCCCACAACGAGACATGTGCCAATATCGGTAATATGCTGTTCAACTGGCGCATGCTTGAGTCGACCGGCGATGCCAGATATGCCGACATAGTGGAGACCGCTCTTTACAACAGTGTGCTCAGCGGTGTCAGTCTTGACGGCAAGCGGTATTTCTACACCAATCCGCTCCGTATGAGCGATAATCTTCCCTATACTCTCCGCTGGCCCAAGACCCGCGAGGAGTACATAAGCTGTTTCTGCTGTCCGCCCAATACGCTCCGTACAATCTGTGAAGCTCAGAACTACGCATATACGGTTAATGACAGCACCCTGTGGTGTAACCTTTATGGGGATAGCGAGCTGCGCACGTCTCTCGGCAAGAAGCGTCCTCTTGCTGTGACCCAGCACACAGGTTATCCTTATGACGGCAAAGTGGTGCTGAAATTTGTAGAGACACCTAAGAAAGAGGATATCACCCTGAATCTCCGTGTGCCTTCATGGTGCGATAAAGCCACGGTGAGTGTCAACGGTAAGCCTGAGGCTGTAAGTGTTACCCCTGACAGCTATATCTCCCTGCGCAGGGTGTGGAAGCCCGGCGATGAAGTAGTGTTCGATATGGATATGCGCACCCGGCTTCTTGAGTCGAATCCTCTTGTCGAGGAGACTCGCAATCATGTGGCTGTAAAGCGCGGTCCTATCGTCTACTGCCTTGAGAGCATTGATATAGAGGATGGCAAGTCAATCGATGATGTGCTCATTCCTGCTGATGCGGCGTTCACTGAAAAGGACATCACTATCGACGGAAGCCGTATGACAGCACTTGAGACCATGGCGCGCCTGGCTGACAACGGTGATTGGACCGGCAAGCTTTATCGCGAGGTAGGGAGTGCCGACAAGAGTGTCAGAGTGACCCTTATACCTTACTATGCCTGGGGAAACCGTGACAAGGCTGAAATGAGTGTATGGTTGCCTTTGTCGAGGTGATCGGCGTTCGGTGACATTTGTCCGGCGGGGATATTATAACAAACAAAAAATAACAGCATGAAGAAATCTTTTACCACAGCAGGGCTTCTTTTCACGGCATTTACATTATATTCAGCCGACATTTATGTATCGCCTGCGGGTGATGACCGGAACTCCGGCGAACAGGGTGCGCCTAAAGCCACTCTTACTTCGGCTCTGCGTCAGGCGCGCGAGATGCGACGTCAGTCCCTTCCGGGAGTTGAGTCGGGAGTGACCATACATATGGCACCGGGGAATTATTGTGTGTATGAGCCTGTGTTTGTGCGTCCTGAGGACAGTGGCACGCCCGAGGCTCCGACTGTCATAACATCCGACGGTGTTGCATGGCTCAATGGAGGAGTCAGGATTGACGGTTGGAAACGTCAGGGCAAGCTTCTTGTGGCAGATGTGCCTGCGTTCAATGGTCGTCCGCTCGATTTCCGTCAGTTATATGTCAATGGAAAGAAGGCGGTGCGGGCTCGTGACGTGCAGGATTTTGAGAAGATGCACCGTATCATGAGCAATGATCCTGTCAACGAAATTCTTTGGGTGCCTGCCGAGGCTGTCAAAGGGATATTGAAGTCACCCTATGCCGAGATGGTGCTGCATGAGATGTGGTGTGTGGCGAATCTGCGTATCAAGTCCATAGAGATACATGGTGACAGCGCAGCTGTAAGGTTCCATAATCCTGAGAGCCGCATACAGTTTGAGCATCCTTGGCCGCGTCCGATGGTTACTACCGACGGACATAATTCGGCATTCTATCTCACCAATGCCAAAGAGCTTCTCGACACTCCGGGAGAATGGTATCACGACATCAGCACCCGAAAGTTGTATTACTATCCTTATCCCGGAGAGACTGTCACAGACGCAGTGGTTCCTGCCGTTGAGACACTTCTCAATGTGGAGGGTACGCTCGACCGTCCTGTTGAGAATGTGAGATTTGAGAATATAGGGTTTGAGTACACAACCTGGATGCGTCCCTCTCTTATGGGGCACGTGCCTTTGCAGGCAGGAATGTATATGACCGACGGTTACAGGATCAGTCCGAAGATGGAACGTTATCAGAACCATAAGCTCGACAATCAGGGCTGGCTCGGTCGTCCCGAGTCTGCGGTCACTGTGAGCGGGGCAAGGGATGTGTATTTCATCGGATGCCGGTTCGAGCATCTCGGTTCGTCGGGGCTCGATTACAAATGGGGCACACAAGGCGGACTTGTAAAGGGATGTCTGTTCCGTGACATAGCAGGAAACGGCATTGTGGCTGGAAGTTTCAGCCCTGGGTCGCATGAGACCCATCTGCCTTATGATCCTGCTGACGGCAGGGAATTATGTTCAGGCCTCATCATATCCAATAATCTCATCACAGATGTATCCAACGAGGACTGGGGCACGCTCGGCATTGCTGCCGGCTACGTCAAGGGTATCAATATAGAGCACAATGAGATCAGTGATGTGTCCTACAGTGGCATAAGTCTCGGGTGGGGATGGACTCGCACAGTCAACTGCATGCGCGACAACCGTGTGCATGCCAATCTGATACATCATTATGCCCGCCATATGTATGATGTGGCAGGCGTGTACACGCTTGGCTCTCAGCCTCACAGTTGGGTGACAGAGAACTGTGTGCGTGACATATATGTGCCGGGTTATGCTCATGACCCCAAACATTGGTTCTATCTTTACACCGATGAGGGCTCTTCATTCATCACAGTGAAGGACAATTGGACCGAAAGTGAAAAATTTCTCCGGAATGCCAACGGTCCTGGCAATGTGTGGGAGAACAATGGTCCGAACGTGGACTCCAAAATCAAGGAGAATGCCGGACTTACCAAAGATTATCAATACCTTAAAACCTTATAATCAGCCATGAGTAAAAGATGGATGACATTATTGGGCGTATTTGCCTTGGCTTCGGCAGCTTCAGCTCAGACCTGGATATGGTATCCGGGCGACTATGAGATATGGCTCGGCAACCGGATGAACAACAACCGTACCGAGCGGGGAGCATTCTTTCCCCCTTTCTGGAAAACCGACAGCCATTTTGTGACTGTGGAGTTCAGCAAGCAGCTCGACCTTGCCCAGCCTGAGGAGATCGAGATTGCGGCTGAGGGTAAATACAACGTGAAGTTTGACGGCAAGCTCCAGTTCGGAATGCCTGATAAGTTCACCTTGCCGGCAGGCAAGCATAGTCTTAACATAAAGGTGTGGAATCAGTCGACACCACCTTCTATATATGTGAAAGGACGTTCCGTCAACAGCGACGGAACATGGAAAGTGACCAACGAGGATAAAGAATGGATTGACGAAAGCGGAAAGGCGAGCGACACTTCCGCCACCGAGTATGCTCTTGCAGGATACTGGGACTTTAATGACATTAACACACCTCCCTCCAAGGTGTCGCCGCTGAGATATGAGCCTATGTCATATGTCTCGGTTGAGGATAAGACAGCCGATGGCGGCAGGCTCTATGACTTCGGTAAAGAGACTTTCGGCCGCATTGTGCTCAAGGATATTGTAGGGCATGGGACTGTGAATATATATTATGGTGAAAGTCCGGAGGAGGCTCTTGACCTTGACCATTGCGAGACTCTCGACAAGATCAGATTCTCGGCAGATGATGTGCGTGACCTTGCCACCAATGTGTCGGTCCGCAATTCCGGTGACTACACTCTTGATAACACTAAAGCGTTCAGATACGTGTATGTGGCTCCCGAATCGGGAGTGAAAGTAGGGGATGTTGCAATGCTGTATGAGTATGCTCCGGTGGAATATCGAGGCTCGTTCAGATGCAGCGACCCTGAACTTAACCGTATATGGGATGTCGGTGCCTACACCATGCATCTCACGACAAGAGAATTTTTTATTGACGGTATAAAGCGTGACCGTTGGGTGTGGAGCGGAGATGCAGTACAGAGCTATCTGATGAACTACTATCTGTTCTTTGACAGTCCGACGGTCAAGCGCACAACGCGCCTCCTGCGTGGCAAGGACCCTGTCACAGCCCATATCAATACCATAATGGACTATACTCTGTACTGGTTCAATGGGATATATGACTATTACCTGTACACCGGTGACAAGGATTTTGTGAAAGAACTCTATCCCAGGATGCAGTCTCTGATGGAGTATGTGCTCGGACGCACCAATAAGGATGGAATGCTTGAGGGTATGACCGGCGATTGGGTGTTTGTCGATTGGGCTGATTTCCCTATGAGCAAGCAGGGCGCGCTGTCATTTGAACAGGTGCTTTTCTGCAAGAGCCTTGAGACAATGAAGCTTTGCGCTGATATTGTTGGCGATACCGCCGATGCCGGTCGTTACGGCAAACTTGCTTCGGAGCTTCGTGGAAAGCTTATTCCTACATTCTGGGATGAGTCGCGCCAGGCTCTCGTACATAATGTGGAGAACGGCAGGAAAAGTGATCAGGTCAACAAATTTGCCAATATGTTTGCCATCAATTACGGTTTCTTTGACGCTCCTACCACAAAGTCAGTCATGGAGAATGTGATGCTCAATCCCTCTGTCCCTGCTATCACCACCCCCTATATGCGCTTCTATGAGCTGGAGTCACTGTGCAGCCAGGGTATGCAGG